>Ga0172380_10008465_pt1 | contig 11246 bp, 10 predicted proteins | sample Leawe162metaG_FD_119747 | JGI IMG/M metagenome (GOLD analysis project Ga0172380, IMG submission 119747) | Leachate microbial communities from a municipal landfill in Southern Ontario, Canada - Leachate well 162 metaG | ecosystem: Engineered > Solid waste > Landfill > Unclassified | place... | reverse complement strand
TGGATATCCACCGATGTATAAACTCAGTTTCTGTCTAAACAATTCGATCGTTCTTGCTCCAATCATTTGGGAGTCATCCTCATGTTTTATGGCTTCATCATGTGCTTGGTAAAGCAGGCGCATCATGTCTTCATGGGACTGCGCTTGAAAACCGGACATGCTCCAATCAGTGAATTGTCTGATTGCCCCATACCAATCCTTGCTCTCTCTTCGTAGAAAATCGGAGAAATTCTCGAAAAGTTTTTGCTCACCTCTCTGCGGTCGAAATACCAGAATTTCTGATCCTTGAAATCGTTTTTCGTCCATCATTTTTTCATATTCACCGATGTTCATAAACCGCACGGCAAATGTATCGAACGCAGAATCGAGGAGCTTTGCTAATTTGCTCATTGCAACATCAAAAGATTGCCTTTCATTGCTGGACTCAGCTGGTGGCAATAGTTCTGTCATAAATATATTATAACATAAATTTATATTTTGTGGAAACGTTAAAGGCTGAACTGAAATCTCAAATGCAAAGGAATCTTTAGTACGGTAGGAGGGAAGGCGTTCAATCATCACAGATGCCTCTTCGCAAACGCCCGTCCGGAGTGTGATTTGAGATAACGTTCAAATGTCTGCGCCTTGGATAGGTTATCAAATGCAATGTATGTCATGAGTTTCCATGGTTTGAATTTGTTTGTATGGATGCTTCGGCCATCATTGTGTTCGAGCAATCTTCGTTGGAGATCGTCGGTGATACCGACATATTTCCGTGCTGGGGAGATGGCTGATTTCAAAAGATAGACGAAGTGCATGTACTCAGTGTGCTCGGTTCTTCCTTTATTTCATTCATCAATGCGGGGACATTCAACTTTGCCTACCGGTTATTGGCTTCAGACACTTATCAGATAAGTTCCACTGCTCAACGGAACGCCCGGCTCCGACCGGCTTCGTTGCGCTACGCCGTGTCTTCGCCGCGGCATCCTGATATTTCTCAAGAAAGCAGACGTGACAATCCCGGCGGAGTTCGATGAGCGGAGCGAATCGAACGGAGACGGATGGAGCGGGCGAGCGGAATCGAACCGCCCTTCCCAGCTTGGAAGGCTGGTGTAATAGCCACTATACGACGCCCGCAAACGAAAGGATTAAAAGGAACAAAAGGAAGCAAAAGAATCAAAGGATTGCTTCGTGGTAAGCATAGTGAGAACCATGAACCTTGTGAAGGCGATCAGGGATGTTTGTGGTGCGAAGCCTGCATGATGCGTTCCGGTGAGGGTTTCTTCCACGGATGACACGTGAGGAGTCGCATGATCGTCAGAAAACCTCCGATGACGGCGCCGCGTTCCGTAACCATGCGTTTGCCGAATTCCGAGCAGGTGGGTTCGTGGCGGCAGTAGCCGTAGCGATACAGGTGCTTCAGGGGTCCGTGATCGGGCGAAAGCGTGTGTTGATACAACGTGATCACCATCACGATCGTCTTGCGCGGGAGGAGCCAAAGGAAAAAGAGGGGATTGCGCATCGGAGGAGAATGCCGCTAGTGTAGAACGTACGTTCTCCACTTCCCATGATTCAAGCCAGCGATCTTCTCTTCGGACTGCAGGTGGCAGTTGCGGTCATGCTGCTCGTGGTGCTCTATCATGTGATTTTCATCGTTGTGGATCTCCGCAAGATTCTGCGGCGCGTGGAAGACATCACGAAGGAGCTGGAAGACGTCCTCATGAAGCCGCTCTCCATGGTGGATCGCATTCTGCAGTGGGTGATCGACATGGTGGAAAGTACGCAGAATAAGAAAGTACATCCTCATCATGTTGAGAAGAAAGAGTGAGAATGTTATTGACGAAGAATCTTTCGAATTACATGTGGCGAAGCGTTGAGTCTTGCGGGCCCCAACGCTGGAGCCACGCCATTTAGGGAAAAGAGAGTTCATGAGAGAAAAACCGTAGGTTTGTCTCTCATGATTACAGGACCGACTGTTCATCCACGAAGACCCGGATGAAGAGGCGGCGGAGTACTTCGTATGATGCTTCGAAGAGTTCGGAGAGGAGTCCGTTCAGGCGGCGGATACGGGAGTAGAGTTTGTTCAGTTTGAAGGCCGCTCCCGGCTTGCCTGTGGCGGGGATGGAGCGGATCTGGCGGCGCAGGGCGCGCACCTCGACGATGATTTTCTCGGAGAGTTTTTCCTGCATCACGTTCTGGGGCGGCAGATTGGCAATCGCCTGATCGCGCGGGGAAGCCTGCTTCGCCTTCCGTCCTTTCTGCATGACTCCACCGCTGCTCGCTCCGCCCATATCACCCGAGCGGTCCTCGCCGATACGCTCGCTCATCTGGTCGATGATATTCAGTGTATCAAGGAGACTTGCAATCTTGTCGGGCTGCGTCACGGTGAGCACCTGTCTCTCGACAGTCGGCATGTTTTCGGTGTGCATGTTTGGAGCATTGCCTGAACCCATCACTACTATTTTCTCTCAAAATGGCTGAAAAGTCAAAAAATTCTGCACAGACACCCGAAGTGTTTCGACACATTTCTGTCAATAATCATCCAAGCCGAGACGTATTGTGAGCTCTCCAAACTGCGTTTCATGCGTATCTGAGGAGAAATGGACATGCTCCGCTTCGTTGATGAATTTGATTCGCTCCCGACATGGAATTTGATGTGTATTCAAAATTTCTTGATACCTGACCAAACTCTGTGCATAGATGATGAACAGTTTGTGCTCTTCGAATTGAAGTTCTTCGTGTGTTGCAGGATTGAAGACGGCGATACCCGTACGACCGTCATGTGTAAGGAGCTCTTCGTAATCCCAGAGAATACTTTTCAGCACCGGTAGATCCATGTGCTCCCGGTAGAGATCCTTATGACCCATTGAGTTCCTGTTGTGACCTGTCTCAAGCACGACATTCACCGTTCTTCCCAGAGGATTCAGAAGATCCATGAATGCTTCAAAGAGCTTCCTTCTTGTGACTGCCGCCATGAGGACGGGGACGCTTCTCCGGCTCCATTCGTCTCTATAAACATCATGGCGGTATCCTTGCGACGGTATGACCTGAAGATCATAAGAGGGTCGTACGGCATCGGTGAGTTTGAAGTCTCCGTAGCGGTCGATCCTCATGTGTGTTTCCAGCTCATCTTCCGAAAGATGTTCGAAGGACGATGGTTCCCGGAAGAAACCCAGGCTTTGGAATTTTTCTTTGAGGAATCCCATAGGACGCGATGTTATAAGGATTTTGGCTTCGTAAAGCAACCGTTTCATCGATTTCCTGCGCTATACTGGCAACATCCCCCTTTTCCTATGATCGAACCAACACTCTTTCATAAGATCCGTGATCGCGAAATCCCCGCAGCCGTCGTTTTCGAGGATGACGAAGTGATGGCGTTCAAGGATATCCATCCCAAGGCGTCGACCCATCTGCTCTTCATTGCGAAGAAGGATGAGGACTTCGTTCCATCCATCGACGATCTGACCGAGAAAACGGCGCATGTTCCCGGGTTGCTCATTCTCAAGGCGCAGCAGTTTGCGAAGTCCCACGGCATCAACGGGTATCAGCTCAAGTTCCACGTCGGGCGGAGCGGGGGACAGGAGGTGTTCTACCTGCATCTGCATTTTCTGAGTGAGCAGAAGATCGAAGAAGAGAAAAGGTAATAAGCAGAGAACATATGTAGCAGAAGAAGCAGAGGAGAAACCTCTGTTTCCTCTACTTCCTTTATTTCCTTTGTTTCCTCACGCATTGAATCCCGCTTTCTCCGCTTCTTTCTCCGTCTTGAAGTACACGCGGTTTTCCTCTTTGATCTTCTGTCCTGCGGCGGAATCCAGCTCGTAGAACTTCTTGCCGGTCTTCGACGCGACGAACTTGGCGCCCTCGGCGCTGCCGCCTTCGGCGGGGAAGAGCGTCTCCTGCTTGGCAGTCTTCTTCTCCTTCACTTCGTTTCCCTCCTTCGGTTCCTTCGCTTCCTTCTCCTTCGCCGCCTCTTCTTCCCGTTCGCGCTTGAGGCGCTCCAGCGTCTCCTTATCGATCGGGAGCAGGGCTTTGATGGAGAGGCCGATGCGTCGCTCGTCGATATCGATGTTGATCACCTGTGCGTCCACTTTCTGGCCGATCGTGAGCGCTTCGGAAGCGTCGGTCACCTTGTGGTGTGCGATTTCCGTCAGGTGCACCAGACCGTTGATATCCTTTTCCAGCTTCAGGAAGGCGCCGTAATCTGTGAAGCGCACGACGGTGCCGGAGACACGCTTGCCCACGGGGTAGCGTTCCGCCACCTCTTCCCACGGGTCCTTGGTGAGCTGCTTGATGGAGAGGGAGATCTTGTCACTGTCGATGCCGATGATCTTCACCGTCACCTTGTCGCCCAGGTCCGCATACTCCGACGGGTTCTTCACGTGACCCCAGGCGATCTCGGAGATGTGCACGAGGCCTTCCAGTCCGTCGAAGGAGACGAAGACGCCGTACTTCACGATGCCGCTCACCATGCCGTCCTTCACGTCGCCGACCTTGAGTCCTTCGAGCGCCTTGGCGCGCTCCTCCGCCATGGCTTCGCGCTCGGAGACGACGATCTTTCCGGCCTCCTCATCCATCGTGATGATTTTCACGACGAAGTTGTGACCGATGAACTTCTTCAGTTTGGAGATGATTTCGGAGGTGTCTGCGTTGTTGACGCGCGGGTAGTTGACGGGCGCCAGCTGGCTCACCGGGAGGAAGGTGCGGATACCGTCGATGTTGGAGAGCAGGCCGCCTTTATTCGCCTCCTGTGCGACGAAGTCCATGGTCGCATCCTGTTCCACCAGCTTGTGGAAGCGCTCCCAGGCCTTCTGCTGGCTTGCCATGCGCAAGCTCAGGACCACCATGCCTTCGTTGTTCTCTTCCTCGAGCACGAGTGCGGCGACTTCATCGCCGATGGTGAGAGCGCGGAACGTGTTGAAGGAATCACGGAGTTCACGGCCGGAGACGATGCCGGTTGTCGTGCCTCCGATATCGATGAGCAGTTTGTTCTTGCCCTTGTAGACCACGGATCCGTTGACGAGCTCGCCCGGCCGGACACGCACAATAGCGGGCGCATCCTTGAGGAGTTGCTCCATGATCGTATTGACTTGCTTCTTGTGTGCCATAAAAAAATGATGGTGCAGGAGGGAGAAATAATGCGGAGGGGCGTCCCTGCACGAGCAACGCCGTTTCCGTGCGTAGTTTCGCTGCATTGATCCCCTACGTCAATGAGGAACAAGGTTTTTCTAGTGGGTCTCGTGGGCCCCAATGCTGGAGGCACACCTTTCAGGGAAAAGAGAGCTCATGACCCATTCGACAAGCTCAGGGTCACCCATAAACTGCATCCCGTCATTTTTCCTGAGTGTCACCCCGAGCGTTGTCGAGGGGTGAGAGAAAAACCGCTGGTTTGTCTCTCATAATTAAAGCGTGAGCTCCGCCGTATTCAGGTCCGAAATCGCCGAGAGCTTCTGCTCTTGCGCCGTCTGCGGATTGTAGACCTGATAGTACAGTTGGATGAGATCTTTCGTCACGAGGCGCTTGGTCATGAGGCCGATATTCCGCAGCCCTGACTCCACGAGATTGATGCGGTCGCGGAGAGGGGAGGCACGCTTCTCAAATTGCTGGTGACGCTTGAGCGCTTTACCCGCTGAGTCGTCGATGCCCATCCATGCGAAGAACGCGGCGAAGGGTGATTTTGTTTCGGGGGTCTCGTCGATAGGGATGACGACATAGAATCGTTTCTGCATGATGTCCGCGGCTTCGACGATACGTTCGATGAAAGCGGCATATTCGATCGTCTGTTCCTGCAGGAGCTGGTTTTTCTGTTGTTTGGCTTTCACTTTCAGTGAATCGATGTAGGGATCGATGTTGATCTTCGTCGAGCGTATGACGATCTGGATCGGAAAGTCGACGGTGTTCATGAAGGACTGGTAACCCGAGATGATTCCTTTTTGCTCCGTCTCACTTTTCAGGTTGAAGTTCAGTGCCTCGACGGCCAGGACTGCGCGGAGTCCTCCGTTCTTCAGTACAACGGTATCATTGCGGATTTCCGCGATGGGCAGGAATCGTTGCGTGGCCGCTTTCTGCATGGCCTTGCGGTTGCGCACGGTATCCTTGTGTTTGCCTTTGTTCGCCGTCAGGCTCGGTTTTTCTGCGGCCTGATCCTCGGCGGGAGCCGGATGATCGGAGATATCAGGTGTCATGGTTTGGTGGGCGGGAAGATGTCGTGCATGAGCATGCGGGAAGTCTGGGTGACGGGAGAGGCTGCGATCTTCGATTCCTGCGGCGTGATGTCGTTGAGAGGTCGCTCCGCTTCTTCCCGGGGACTGATTGAGATGCGCGTTGGATCGACCGGCTTCATGTCGAGATCCGTTTCATCGATGATTTCCTCCGCAGGAGAAGAGTTCTCATCGAACTCTCTCTTTTTTTGCTGTGTTCTCATAACCGGACCGCGATCGAGAAACGCACTCAATTCCTCAATCTTCTCATGATGTGGTTCCTGTGGTTTCTTCTTTTTTTCCTCTTCCTCCATGTTGGCGATGAATTGGAAGTTGATGGAAACCCCCCGACGGGGAGTCCATTTGCGGATGGCCGGCTTATCGGTTTTCTCGATCATGAGAAGACAGAAGCGCATCAGACTGATGCCTTGAATCTTGACGAAGGCGAAGGCGGCGCCTATTGCGCACGGAATCCATGCGACGATGGTCCCCGGAACGCCGACGTATCCGCCGTTGGCGGACTTCATGGCTCCCCAGATTGCGTAGCTGAGTCCTCCGGTGAGGAGCACGATGATAAGCTGTCGCAGGGTGACCGGACCGATGATGCGGTCTTCGACGTACACGTTCTGCGGAATCTTGACCGGATCGATAGCCATAGAAGTTCTAGAAATCTGTTTATTGTAGCACAAAATCGGACTTTAGAGAATGCCCCGAGGATATTGCATAATTGAGAGATTGTTACCGTACTATAATCCACTGTTTTCTTGGTGGATTTGTCACGGTGAGCTTGTCGAACCGCGACAAATACGCGTTTCTCCTATGCATTGTCATAGTTTGACAGGCTCACCATGACACGCGAAGCAATTTGGCATCAGGCAACCTTCTCCTTTTCCTCGGAAACCGGCTCTTCCTCGCGGGGAGCTCTGTCCTCCTCAGGGAGGATGGAGACGGTTTTGTCGTCTTTCCTCATTACGTGGATGGTTTCTCCCTCATGGAAGATGTCCTTCAGGATGGCTTCTGCGATTTCGTCCTCCAGTTTTTCCTGGATGACGCGTCGGACGGGGCGGGCGCCGTACTCCGGATCGAAGCCGAGCTTCGCGAGAACCGCGATGGCCTTGGGATCCACCTTCAGGGTAAGGCCCTGTGCTTTCAGGCGGTCCGCGAGCAAGTCGATGTGCATCTTCACGATCTTCTGGATGTGCTCCTGATTGAGTGCGTTGAAGACGATGATGTGATCGAGGCGGTTCAGGAATTCCGGCCGGAAGTGTTCCTTGAGTTCCGCGGTCACTTCCTCACGCTTCTCGTCGTAGCCGCGCTCGTCGGCGCCTGCTTCGCTCTCCACCTTGAAACCGATCTTGGCAGCCTGCTTGGTGAGCTTGGCCGCGCCGATGTTGCTCGTCATGACGATGATCGTATTCGTGAAGTCCACCTGCTTGCCTTGCCCATCCGTGAGCATGCCGTCCTCCAGAATTTGAAGGAGGAGATTGAAGAACTCGGGGTGTGCCTTCTCGATTTCGTCGAAGAGCACGACGGAGTACGGCTTGCGGCGGACGGCTTCCGTCAGTTGCCCGCCTTCCTCGTAGCCCACGTAGCCCGCGGTGGTTCCAATGAGGCGCGAGACGTTGTGACGCTCCATGAACTCGGACATGTCGATCTTGATGAGTGCATCTTCGCGGTTGAAGATCTCGCTCGCGATCGTGCGGACAAGTTCGGTCTTTCCGACGCCGGTGGGTCCGAGGAAGAGGAAGGAGCCGATGGGACGCTTGGAGTCGGAGATTCCGACACGGCTGCGGCGCATCGCGCGTGATACCTTCTGGATCGCTTCATCCTGTCCGATGACATGCTTCTTCAGAATGAGCTCGAGATTTGCGAGGCGCTTCGTCTCGGATTTCAGGAGTTTGGAGACGGGAATGCCCGTGATACGTGCGAGCGTATGAGCGATATCGTCGCCGTTGATCTCAATCGGCGTGCGGCGGTCGCCGTCCTCCTGACTTCCGAGCTCCTTGAGCTTCTCTTGCAGTTGCTGTTGCTCCTGCTTGAGCTTGAGCGCCTGATGATACTTCTGATCCTTCACGGCCAGCTGCTGTTTGGCCACAACCTTCTCCAGTTTCTCCTCGGTCTTCTTGATGTCGGGGGACGTGTCCTGCTGCAGACTCTTGCCGGCGGCCGTTTCATCCAGAATGTCGATGGCCTTGTCCGGCAGGAAACGATCGGGCATGTAGCGCTTGCTCAGGATCACTGCTTTCTCCAGTGCTTCGTCGGTGATCGTGATGTGGTGGAAGTCTTCGTAGGTTCCGCGGATGCCTTTGAGAATCGTGATCGTGTCCTCCACGTTCGTTTCCTCGACGAGGATGGATTGGAAGCGACGTTCAAGGGCACCGTCCTTCTCGACTTTCCGGAATTCGTCCGTGGTGGTTGCGCCGATGACCTGGATGGCGCCGCGGCTGAGGGCCGGCTTGAGAATATTGGCTGCGTCCAGCGATCCTTCGGCACTGCCTGCGCCGACAACGGTGTGAATTTCGTCGATGAAGAGGATCACTTCATTCTCGCACTCGAGTGCTTCCTTGATGATGTCATCAAAGCGCTGCTCGAATTCCCCGCGGTACTTGGTGCCGGCAATGAGCGAGCCCATGTTGAGCTGGAGCACTCTCTTGTTTCGGAGACTCGAAGGAATCTTTCCTGCGGCAATGCGCTGGGCGAAACCCTCCACGATGGCGGTCTTTCCCACGCCCGGTTCCCCGATGATCACAGGATTGTTCTTCGTCTTGCGGTTCAGGATATGGACGAGACGCTCAATTTCCTTGTCGCGTCCGATGATCGGGTCGAGCTTGCCCTGCTTGGCTTTCTCCACGAGGTCATCCGTGAAGTAATCCAGAACGGGCGTCTTGCTCTTGCTGTTGTCGCGGCGGCGCTTGAGGCCTTCGGGTTCTCCACCCATCATATTTGCCCCCTGCATGCCGACGATCGCCCCCTGGAGCCCCTGGAAGAATGCTTCCAATGATTGCTCCATGTTGCGGGTCTGCTGTTTGAAGGAGTTGATCTGTCCGAACATCTCTTCGACGCGGGAGCGGAGGTCGTCCGGATCAACCTGCATTTCGGAGAGGAGGATTGTGGCTGCATTCTTACCCGTGGAGACGAGCGCGTGGAGCAGATGCTCCGTGCCGACGTTGGCATGGCGGAACTTGTGCGCTGTGATCACGCTCTGTTCGATGACGGTATGGAGGAAGGTGGAGAGACCGTGGCGCACCTGCGTCCCCTCGATACTCTGTGTCTTGCTGGCCTTGAGAAGGATGCGCACGTTCTCCAGAGTCACGCCGGCTCCCGTGAAAATGGAGAAGCCGAGTGACTTGGGAATTGAGAGGAGACCCAGGAGCAGATGCTCCGTTCCGATGTAACTTGACTTGAGATTCTTCGCCTCTTGCTCCGCGATCTGGAGTGCGAGTTTGGCATTCGGGGTGAAGCGATCGAAGGGGTGCATAGGAGGGAGGGGGAGGACTTGTCAGGCGTAGCTCCGAACTTAGGAGAGGAGCGAAGACTGATTAGCACTCTATCATAGTGAGTGCCAGACAGGAATTAGTTCTCGTAAGTTTATCAAAAAATGTGGCATCCTGGCAGTGGCGGGGAAGGGGAGAGAATTGCACGGTGGGTGAATGTTGAAGAAAGTATGCATCTCTTTGACGGGATTCCTGAGGAACCATGAATAACGCAGTTCCTGCCATGGTGAGCGGAGTCGAACCATAAACAGGAGCCAAATTGTCGTCCTTCGACTCCGCTCAGGGTGACAATTTGTTGATAATTCATCGTAGTTCTTGAATTTCAGGCTGCTACGCATTCTTCTCCCGGTGAGCACGCAGATCTTCGAGGAAGATTGCGACGATGGTGGTCGTGGGAATGGAGAGCATCACGCCGATGACGGGGTGAATGGTGTCGGGGAAGCTGATGCCCATCATCAAAGCGAAGAGGATCGCGAGGGGGGAGAGACCTACGGCACGCTTCATAATGAGGGGTACGAGGAGGTTATTTTCGCACCATTGGATCACGTAGTAGACGGCCATGAGGACAAGCCCCCACATGATGCCGCCTTGCGTAACCCCGATCAGAACCGCGGGGATGGCGGCGAAGAAGGGCCCGACGGCCGGCACGAACTCGCAGAAGCCCGCGAGGAGCGCGAGGGTCAGCGCATAGGGCATCTTGAGAATCAAGAGAGCAACGAGTGTCAGCATAAAGATGCTGAACATGAGGAGGACCTCGCCTCTGGCCCATTGGCTGATCTTCGTATGGATCAGCTCAAACTTCAGATCCATGTACGAACGGGAGCGAGCGGAGAGGAAACTGCGCATCCAGCGAATGATTTTCTCCTTCTCCAGTTGCATGAAAAAAGCGAGAACCAACACCACGATGAAGTTCACGACGAAGGAGGCGATGGAACCGGCAATGGCTTTCGCGAATTCCCACGATCCCTGCGCGACACCTGAGAGATGCTGGCCCACCTGTGAAATCGCATCCGTGAATCGCTCAATGGAAAGGCTCTGGAGTGTGGATTGCACCAGATCGGTGAGACGCTGATTGACGTCCGCCGTAAGGAGCGGAAGGTGAATGCGCGGATCCCCAAGGAAGAGGTTCACCTGTGCCCCGATGAAGAAGGCGATTTGCTGAAGCTGATCAGCGACAATGGGGATGAGTGAAATGATGAGAAAGAGAACGAGCAGGATTGCGACGATGAAGTGTATGAGTACGGCGACTCCGCGCGGGATGCGAATACGTTGCATGGCCTGCACGCTCGGATCGATGACGACGGCAATGAACGTTGCGAGGAGGAAGAGAATGATCGTTTCACGAATGTAGTAGAGCGCCCAGACGCCGAAGATGATGGCGATGATGGCGAAGGTGGAGCGGATGACACTTCCGAGCGACATATGAACGGTGATTTCATCGCAGGGATCGGCAGCTGGGAGGGGAGTTTTTCTTTCCTTGGAACCGGTATTGATCTGTGTCAGACCTTTTCGTGCGCGCTGAAGCAGACGCTGCGCTTTCTTCCCGATGATGCGGAAGGAGGAGAACGCCTTTGGG
>Ga0172380_10008463_pt1 | contig 11247 bp, 8 predicted proteins | sample Leawe162metaG_FD_119747 | JGI IMG/M metagenome (GOLD analysis project Ga0172380, IMG submission 119747) | Leachate microbial communities from a municipal landfill in Southern Ontario, Canada - Leachate well 162 metaG | ecosystem: Engineered > Solid waste > Landfill > Unclassified | place... | reverse complement strand
GCGACGCGCGAGCAGCTCGGCGTCGATGCGGTTCATAGCGGTCTTGATGATGTCGGCGGCGGTGCCCTGGATCGGCATGTTCATCGCCACGCGCTCCGCAGCGCTGCGGCGGTTGAAGTCGCCGGCGCGGAGGTCGGGGATGTAGCGCCGTCGGCCGAGCAGCGTCTCCGCGTAGCCGCGTGCGCGCGCCTCGGCGACCGTGCGCTCGCGCCACTCGGCGACGCTGGGGTACGCCTCGAAGTACGCCTTGATGAACGCCTCCGCCTCGTCGCGCGGAATGCGCTCACGGGTGCTGAGGCCGAAGGCGGTGAGGCCGTACAGCACGCCGAAGTTGAACACCTTCGCGCGGCGGCGCATGTCCGGCGTCACCTCGTCGAGCTCGACGCCGAAGACGCGCGATGCGGTGGCGCGGTGGATGTCGAGGCCCTCCGCGAACGCGCGGCGCAGCTCGCCGTCGTCGGCGACGTGCGCCAGCACGCGCAACTCGATCTGCGAGTAGTCGAAGGAGAGCAGCACCGGCTCCGTGCCGCAGTCGCGCGCGATGAAGGCGCGTCGCACCTCGTTGCCGATCTCGGTGCGCACGGGAATGTTCTGCAGGTTCGGGTCGTTCGAGGAGAGCCGACCGGTGGCGGCGGTGACCTGCGAGAACACGGTGTGGACGCGGCCGGTGCGCGCGTTCACCTGCTGCGGCAGCGTGTCGACGTACGTCGACTTGATCTTCGTGAGCTCGCGCCATTCGAGGACGGCGTCGATGACCGGGTGCACCTCGCGGATCGCCTCGAGCGCATCGGCGTCGGTGGTGTAGCCGGTCGCGGTCTTGCGCGTCTTGGGCAGGCCGAGCTCGGTGAACAGCACCTGCGAGAGCTGCTGCGGGGAGCCGATCTGGAACTCGTGGCCGACGGCGTCGAAGGCGGCACGCTCTGCGATCGCGATGCGGTCGACGAGCCGATCACCGATGCGGTGCAGCGCGTCTGTGTCGAGCGCGAGGCCCCACTGCTCCATGCGCGCGAGCACCGGGATGTGCGGCAGATCGAGGTCCTCGAAGACGCCGCGCACGGCGGTCGCTTCGAGCTCCGGCAGCAGCAGGTCGGCGAGACGCAACGTGCAATCGGCGTTCGCGGCGGCGTACGTCGCGCACTGCTCCGGGGTGGTCTGCGCGAAGGTGATCGCCTTGCGCCCGGTGCCGAGCAGCGTCTTGGGGTCGACCAGCTCGTGGCCGAGGCGGTCGAACGCGAGGCCGCGAATGGTGACGTTGGAGTCGCCGAGGAGGTATGCAGCGACCATCGTGTCGAAGTCGATCGAGGGCAGCCAGTAGCCGTCAGCCGCCTCGGCGAGCGCGAGCATCGCGTTCTTGCCGTTGTGCGCGACGCGGCGCACAGCGGAGTCGGTGAACACTGGCTGCAGCGCACCGAGCACCTGCGCCTGCGTGAGCTGAAAGTTGGCGTCGGTGCTGCCGAGGAGCGGCGCCTGCGCGTGCCCGAACGGCACGTACCACCCCTGCCCCGCCTCGATGCTCAGGCCGAGGCCGACCAGGCGATCGGCAGCGCGCATCGGGTGCGGGTCGTCGGCGACGAGGTCGAAGGCGAAGCGACCCGCGGCGCGGATCGCATTCGCGACGTCGAGCAAGCGATCGAGGCTCGTCACGACCTCGTAGGTCGCGGCCTCGACGGGCTCGACGGGGCGGGCGCGCACCTCGGCGAGCGCCTGGTCGGTGACGTGCTCCGGGAGGCGGCTCACGAGCGAGCGGAACTCGAGCTCGCGGAACAGCTCAAGCACGCGCTCGCGGTCGTAGTCGTGCACGGAGGCGGCAGCGAGGTCGAGCGTCACGCCGGGGACGTTGCAGACGATCGTCGCCATGTGGCGGGAGTGTTCGGCGGACTCGCGGCCCTCGGTGAGCGCCTTCTGCGTGCGCGGCGGCTTGATCTCGTCGAGGTGGGCAAGCATCTCCTCGACGGTGCCGTACTGCTGGATGAGCGCGAGCGCGCCCTTCTCGCCGATGCCGCGCACGCCGGGGATGTTGTCCGAGGTATCCCCGACCAGCGCCTTGTAGTCGATCATCCTCGGCGGGTCGAAGCCGAAGCGCGCGCGCACGGCCTCCTCGTCGTAGAGGACGTAGTCCTTCTGGTACGGGCGGTACATGTAGACGCGCACGCCGGGCTGCACGAGCTGGACGAGGTCGTTGTCGAGCGTCACGACCACGACATCGAGGCCGGCCTGCACGCCCTGCGCCGCGATCGTGCCCACGACGTCGTCCGCTTCGAAGCCGGGCGCGTCGATGACGGGGATGCGGAACGCATCGAGCATCTCGCGCACGCGGCCGAGCTGCGGGCGCAGGTCGTCGGGCATCGGCAGGCGTGTCGCCTTGTACGTCTCGTCGGCCTCATGGCGGAAGGTGGGCTCCGGGCCGTCCCACGCCGCGATGACGTAGGAGGGCTGCAGCTCCTGCAGCACGTGGAGGAGGCTGTTCGCGTAGCCGAAGACGGCGGCGGTCATCTCGCCGGTCTTGCGCACCTGCAGCACGTCGCGCAGTGCGAAGTACGAGCGGTAGATGATCCCGTGCGAGTCGAAGATCACCAGCAGTTGGCGTCGTTCCGGGGCCGTGGTGTCGGGCATGGGCGTCAGTATAGGCAGCCTCGGCTGCACCGGGGGTGGGGGGAGGCGCTGCGGCTGGCGAGGACACCGCCTACGATGGGCAGATGCACATCACCTCGCGCGGAACACCCGGGAGCGGCGCCTGATGCCGGGCGCGCTGCACGTCGTCGCCGCACGCCTCCGCGACGACGCGGACGCCGAGGCGGTCGCGCGTGCGCTCGACGCCGCGCACGCGCTGGGGAGCGCCCCCGGTGTGGAGACGGTGCTGGTGGCGCGCTCCGAGGCGCAGCTCATCGTCGCGACCTGGCTCGAGGGCCGGCAGGCGCTCGACGCCTTCGCCGAGTCGCGCGCGCACATGACGTTCGTCATGCAGGGGCTCGCGCCCGTGATCAAGGGGATGTGGAGCGCGGCGATCGAGGCTGACTGCCCCGCCCCGCCCGCCGACACCACAACGCTGTGGGCGTTCGCGCTGGAGACCACCGAGGGTGTCTTCGAGTGGCAGGTACGCGACCTGCTGGCCGCCGTGGAGGCGATGCCGGGCGATGCCGTGACCGGACCGACCGTCGAGGAGCGCGAGCGCTACCGCGCGGGCGGCCTCGTCTGCCTCACAGCCGCCTCGACGGCCGCGTTCGCGGCGGCACTGCCCGCGAACCGTGAGGCGTGGGCCGCCGTCACCGGGCGCGTCGAGGAGGCGCTGGCGGACGTGCTGCCCTCGTGAGCCCGTCCCGCCGCCGACGTTCGACGCCGGAGTGGCCGACGAACCTGGGCGCGCGGCAGAAGCGGCTCGGCCGCATGCTGCTCATCCTCGCTGCGGGCCTCATCCTCTCGGTCTTCGCCACCGCCCGCACGCGAGGCGGCGACAGCACGCCGGTCGCAGCGACCTCGACCCCGACGGCGGCCGCCGCGGCAGTGACCGGCACCGCGAGCGCGACCTCGACGGTTGCGCCCGGCAGCGGGCGAGTCGAGCTGGAGCGCCGCGCGGACGGCTGGTACCTGCCGGCACCGGAGACGTGGCCGCTGGTCGCCGTGGCACACATCGTCGACGGCGACACGCTGGACGTGCGCGCCTCCGGCGTGACGCTGCGTGTCCGCGTCTACGGCATCAACACCACGGAGCGCGGCGAGGCGTGCTACGCGGAAGGCACGAAGCGCCTCGAAGCCCTCGCGGGGCGCGAGGTGCGTCTCGTCCCCGACCGGCGGCAGCAGGACTCGTTCGACCGCGAGCTGCGCTACCTGTTCACGCCCGCCGGACGCTCGATCGACGCCGCGATGGTGGAGGAAGGCGTCGCGCGCGCCTGGCGCGATGACGGCGCGCTCCGCTCGACGTTGGTGGGGCTGGAAGACGAGGCGAAGGCGGCGAAGCGCGGCTGTCTGTGGGCCGCCCGCTGATGTTCCGCCGAGGTTAGCGGCGCGCTTCCAGCCGGAAGACCTGCGCGCCGTTGTCCCACTGCACGATCTCGTGCGGCGCATCCACGTTGATCCACGCGACACGAGTCGCGCGACCGCTGCGCACCTGCAGCCGCCACGCCTGGAACGTGCCCGCGGGCACCTCGACCGTCTGCGTGCCGGTGACCTCCACATCGACGGTCTGGCGCGTCCGCGCGATCGCATCGATCGAGACGTAGCGCGCCCGATAGCCCTCCGCGAGGGGGAGCGTGCGCCAGATCCAGAGCGCGGACTCGTTGTCGTAGTAGACGTCACCCAAGGGCAGCGACTTCGGCTTCCCGCCGTCGGCGGTGACCTCGACGCTCTTCGCGTCGGCGGCGTACTTCGCGGTGTAGGCGTGCGAGGCGTCGCGCCCGGTGACGGTGCGCTCCATCGAGACCGGCCGCAGGTCTGCAGCGCCGACGAGCACCGTCGAGGCGTCCACGTTCGGTTGCGCGCCCGCGGGCGGCTGGGCCTCTTCGTAGCGCTGCTCCAGGCGCAGGCGGTCGCCATCGCGCCGCACGGTGAGCACGCCGCGCGCGGTCGTGGAGCCCCAGTCCTCGCGGATGACGTAGGTCATGCGCTCGCCGTCTGCGAACGGCACCGCGCCGACGACGGCGCTCGCCTTCGGCGCGGGGGCGGAGGTCGAGCCACACGCGACCAGCGTCGCGGCCAGCAGGGCAAGGAGTGCGGTACGCAGATTCATGGGGCGTGAGGCTAGCAGAGCGCTGCCTTGTGGTCGCGCAGATACGCGCGGATCAGCGCGACGGCGTGCGCTCCCAGAGCGCCTCGTAGCCCTCGCCGCCGCGGATGGCGGCTGCAACCTCGGCGCGCTCGGCGGCGCGGATGTCGCGGAACGCCTCCTCGGCATCGGCGATCATGCCGTCGCCGGCCTCGCGGACGAGGCGGTCGACGATGCGCTGCCAGAGCCCGGTGTCGCGCATCACCTGCACATAGCGCGGCCACGCGACCACGGTGATGTGCTCCGGCAGCGGCATGCGCGGGCGCTCGGTTCGCAGGTAGTGGTACCGCTCCTCGGCGCTGTTCACGGGGGGCACGAGGCGCACGAGCGGCGGGTCGCCGGGTGCGGCGCGCATGTCGAGCAGCAGGCGCTGCCCGATGACGTGGAAGCGCACGACCACCACGTCGGCCTCGTCAAAGACGTGGCCCATCTCCTCGATGTCGACGCCGAAGTCTGAGTCTGCCATTGCGACCATTGTACGAACCGGGCCCGCACGCGCTACGGGCTGCCGGCGGGGCGACTGGGGACGCCTCGGCGGCTAGGAGGAGCGCGCCGGGAGCTGGTAGGTGCGGTCCAAGTACGGGAGATGGATGAGCCCGCTCATCTGCATACCAAACAGCACCATGACCGCGCCGCCGATCCTCGTCACGGTGTCGAGGTGCGAGGTGAGCGTGCTGCCGACGAGGCCGGCGGAGGCGCCGAGCGCGGCGAAGACGAGCGTGAAGCCGGCGATGAACGCGAGCGAGTGGCCCAGGACGTGGCGGCGGCTCGCGCGACCCTCGCCGCTGGCGATCGCCGCCTCGCCCGCGAGGTTCGCGAGGTAGACCGGCAGCAGCGGCAGCACGCACGGCGAGAGGATCGAGGCGACGCCGCCGAACGCCGCGACCAGCGGGCCGAGCGCCCCGGCGGCCATCGGCGCGAGGCGCTGCTCCGTCTCACTGGAGCCGAAGAGGAAGCCCATCGCCTGGAACTGGGTGTTCAGGCGCGTGAACTCGCCCAGCACCATCGCGGCGCCGACGACGATGAAGAGCGCGCCGGAGACGGCCATGATCACCGGCATGTAGCGATAGACGTGGCGCAGCCGCGGCGACAGCCACTCGAACGCGAGGCCGAAGACGAGGAACCAGATGCCGAGGCCGAGCGAGTACGCGACCAGCAACACGCCGCCTCGGAGCGCGGTGCCGGAGGCCGCGGCGAGCGCGAGCACCGCGCCGAGGATCGGCCCGATGCATGGGGACCACGCTGCGGCAAACGTCGCGCCGATCAGGAGCGAGCGCGGGTAGGCGGTCTTCGGCTCGGTGGCGACGGCCATGCGCTCGTTACTCCTCGATACCCAGCAGGCGGCGGCGGGCGGCCTCGTAGCGCTCCTTGGCGCGGGACTCGCGGTTGAGCAGCCCCTTCACCTCCGGTGGCGGCAGGCGCTCACCGTCGAGGAAGAACGCATGCAGCCGCGAGAGCTGGGCCTGCCAGTCGGCCCAGGCGGCGCGATACGCCTCGCGAGGGTCGTCGGTGGTCATACGTACAGTGTAGCGAGGAAGCGGGCCGGAGTCGGCGAGCGGGTCGCCGGGAGACAGCATGGTAGCGCGTGCGGGATTCGAACCCGCGATCTTCGCCTTGAGAGGGCGATGTCCTGGGCCACTAGACGAACGCGCCACGCCCGACCGCGCAGCGATCGACGTCCGTGCAGGATAGCAATGCCTGTGCGCTGCGCTCAAGCGGCCTCGGCTCGAGCCGCGCCTACCTCGCGCGGATACGCGTGACGAGGCGGCAGGCGCCCCCATCCTTCACGCGAGCGTTGCGGTAGCATGTTGCGTCCTCAGCACATGTTGGATGGACATGCGGGCGCAGGTATCGCCCGGTAGAAGGAGTGGCGTGTGGAGTACAGGCAGCTCGGCCGGTCGGGCATCGCGGTCTCGGTGATCGGCATCGGGACGAACCAGTTCGGCAATCCCGTCGACGCCCCGGGCGTGCAGACGATGCTCGAAGCGGCGATGGAGAGCGGCATCAACGCCATCGACACCGCCGACGGCTACGGCGGGACGCTGTCCGAGGACTACATCGGCCGCGCGATCGAGGCGATGGGCAACCGCCACGACTGGGTGGTGATGACGAAGTTCGGCAACTACCCCATGGGCAAGGCGCCGAACAACTCGGGCACCTCGCGCGGTCACCTGCGGAAGTCGATCGTCGGGTCGCTGCAGCGCCTGCGCACGGACTACATCGACCTGTACCAGGTGCACCGCTGGGATCCGAAGACCCCGATCGAGGAGACCATGGGCGCCCTGAACGAGGTCGTCCAGGAAGGTCTCGTGCGTTATGTCGGCTGTTCCAACTGGGCGGGCTGGCAGATCGCGGAGGCGAACGAGGTCGCGCGGCGGTACGGCTGGACGCCGTTCGTGTCCTCGCAGCCGCAGTACAGCCTGATGGCGCGTGGCATTGAGGCGGAGCACATCCCGGCGTGCCTGCACTACGGCCTGGGGCTCATCCCCTACAGCCCGCTCGCGGGCGGCTTCCTGACGGGCAAGCACAAGCGCGGCGCAGGGGCCCTGGAAGGCACGCGCATCGCGCGCAACACGCGCGCGGCGGAGAGCACGCTGACCGACGCCAACTTCGACAAGCTCGAGGCGTGGGAGCAGATCGCCGCCGACGCGGGCGTCTCGATGACGCAGCTGGCGATCGGCTGGCTGACCGCCAACCCCGTCACGGCGACGGTCATCTGCGGCGCGACCAGCCCGGAGCAGATCCGCGAGAACGCGGCGATCGGTGACGTGAAGCTGAGCGCCGACACGGTCGCTGCCGCCTCGGCGGTGAAGTAGCGACCCCACGCGAACTCGCACCACACAAGGAAGCCCCCGCCACGTGGCGGGGGCTTCCTGTTGTCTCGCCTCGACGGCCCCGAGGGGCCGCGGGGGTTAGCCCATCTTCGCGATGACCGCCAGGAGCAGGATCGCGACGATGTTGGTGATCTTGATCATCGGGTTCACGGCGGGGCCGGCGGTGTCCTTGTACGGGTCACCGACGGTGTCACCGGTCACCGCGGCCTTGTGAGCCTCGGAGCCCTTGCCGCCGTAGAGGCCGGTCTCGATGAGCTTCTTGGCGTTGTCCCACGCCGCACCACCGGTCGTCATCGACAGAGCCACGAAGAGGCCCGTCACGATGACACCGAGGAGCATCGCGCCGACCGAGGCGAATGCCGCGTTGCGGCCACCCACGGCGTTCACGATGAAGAACAGCACCACCGGCGCCAGCACCGGGAGCAGCGACGGCAGGATCATCTCGGAGATCGCCGCGCGGGTGAGCATGTCCACGGCGCGCGCGTAGTCCGGGCGCTCCGTGCCCAGCATGATGCCCGGGTGCTCGCGGAACTGGCGACGCACCTCGACCACCACGGCGCCACCGGCGCGCCCCACGGCCATCATGCCCATCGCACCGAAGAGGTACGGGAGCAGACCACCGAGGAAGAGGCCGATCACGACGTACGGGTCCTGGAGCCGGAACAGGTTCGTGACGTCCAGATCCGGGAAGTACCGACCGAGGTCCTGCGTGTACGCGGCGAACAGCACGAGGGCGGCCAGACCGGCGGAGCCGATCGCGTAGCCCTTCGTGACGGCCTTCGTGGTGTTGCCGACCGCGTCCAGCGCGTCGGTGACCTCGCGGACGGACTCCGGCAGCTCGGCCATCTCGGCGATACCGCCGGCGTTGTCGGTGACGGGGCCGTAGGCGTCCAGCGCCACGATCATGCCGGCGAGCGCGAGCATCGCGGTGGCGGCGATCGCGATGCCGAAGAGGCCCGCGTTCAGGTAGGAGACGATGATGCCGATGACGATCACCACCACCGGGGCGGCGGTGCCCTCCATCGAGACGGCGAGACCCTGAATGACGTTCGTGCCGTGGCCGGTCTCGGACGCGGCGGCGACGCTCTTCACCGGGCGGTAGGTCGTCGCGGTGTAGTACTCGGTGATGATGACGATGAGGGCGGTGATGACCAGGCCGACCATCGCGCAGATGAACAGGTTCATGCCGGTGAAGGTCACGTCAGAGCCCGCGACCTTGTAGACCGTGTCCAGCCCGACCATCTGCTGGATGACGACGAAGATGAGACCGGCGGACAGTACGCCCGTCGCGGCCAGACCCTTGTACAGCGCCGCCATGATGCCGCCGCCCGCACCGAGGCGGACGAAGAACGAACCCACGATCGAGGCGGCGATGCAGACGCCGCAGAGCACCAGCGGGAGCAGGAGCATCGACTCCTGGATCGCGTCGCCGGCGAAGAACGAGGCCGCAAGCAGCATCGAGCCGACCAGCGTGACCGCGTAGGTCTCGAAGAGGTCGGCGGCCATGCCGGCGCAGTCGCCGACGTTGTCACCCACGTTGTCGGCGATGACGCCGGGATTCCGGGGGTCGTCCTCCGGAATGCCAGCCTCGACCTTGCCGACGAGGTCGGCGCCGACGTCGGCGCCCTTCGTGAAGATGCCGCCGCCGAGGCGGGCGAAGATCGAGATGAGGGAGCCACCGAAGCCGAGGCCGACGAGGCCCTCGACGATCTGGTCCATGCCCTCCTTCGTGCTCGGGTCGAACATGCCCCGGAGCACGATGTAGTAGCCACCCACGCCGAGGAGGCCGAGGCCGACGACCAGGAGGCCGGTGATGGCACCCGCCTTGAACGCCAGCGAGAGCGCCGCGGTCATGCCGCTTCGGGCAGCCTCGGCGGTGCGGACGTTCGCACGGACGGAGACGTTCATGCCGACGTAGCCGGCCGCCGCGGAGAGCAGCGCGCCGACGGCGAAGCCGATCGCGACCTGGGTGCCCAGGAAGAGCAGCCCCGCCCCCAGCAGCACGCCGACGATGCCGATCGTGCGGTACTGGCGGTTCAGGTACGCCGAAGCACCTTCGGCGATCGCGCCGGCGATCTCCTGCATGCGCGCGTTGCCGGCGCTTGCGGAGAGCACCTGGCGACTGGCGACCAGGCCGTACAGCACGGCCAGCGCCCCCATCGCCACTACCAGACCGTAATACATACTCATGCGGGAACCCGCCCCTCTCGGTCGCCGCTATATACGTACGCGGCGCGGCATTGGGGCGGACGATGCCAGAACCTCGGTTCTCACGCAACCAAGCCGCGATGCAGGGGCAGGCCTCTGCGATGGAAGCGCGAGACGGCACGTCAGGCCCGGCAGCGACCCAGCACGGCGGTGTTCGGCGGCAGGCCGTTCGGGTAGAGCGTCAGCCACGGGGCGTTCACGGCGCCCACCGTGGTGCCCGGCACCCAGACCACGAAGTCACCTCGACCGTCGCTCACCCAGAATGCCGCCGAACCACCGGGGCAGCCGGAGGCGACGAGCAGCTGCGCGGGCGAGCCGCCGGCGAAGACGAAGAGGCCGAAGCCGCGCGCCGGAACCGGACCGGTGGCTGTCGTGGGAGCGATCACGCTGACCACCACCCGACTCGTCGCCTCGTGCAGGTAGCGGTCGATCACGGTGAGCTGCAGTGTGACGTCGCCCACCTCCCTGGCCGTGAACGCGGGCGCGAGCGTCGAGGCGTCAGTCAGCGTGATCGGCGGGCCGCTCACCTGCTGCCAGCCCTGGCTCACCTCGTCGCCGTCCGGGTCGGTGGCGCGGCCCGCGAGCGCGACCCGGTCGCCGGGGAGCGCCGTCCGCGCCGCCCCGGCATCGGCCACGGGTGCGCGGTTGACCCCGTAGACGTCCTGGAGCCGCGCGAGCTCGGTGCGGCTGGGGGCGGTGCGGCAGGTCGAGGGATTCGAGACGGCCAGCGTGGGGTACATGATGTCGGACGTCTCCGTGCTGTGGCCGAGACCGAGCACGTGTCCGACCTCGTGCACCAGCGCGTGGCGGAGGCAGGCGAGCGACTGGGGGAAGCCGGTTGGCACGGTGATGTCGGTCTCTGTGATGGTGCGTACCACCGGCGCCGAGACCGGCGTCCATGTCGTGAGGATGTCGGTCGTCGCGGCGTCACCGCCGGGCACGACGGCGCGAGGCACGAAGCCGACCTCGTTGCGGCCGTCGCCGGCGAGGACGGTGGTGCCGACGGCGCAGTCGCCGGCGTAGCGCACCCCGACGGGCACCTCGGCACGGTTCCACTCGCGCGCGGCATCGGCGAGCACGCCCTGCAGGTCGGCGGCGGAGAGCCACGCGGGTCGGCTCGCCTGCACCGAGCAGATGACGACGGGACGGTTCGCGAGCGACCACCGTGCGGGAGGGTCGCCGCAGCGCGGGGGCGCCTGCCCCGGCTGGCAGTCACTGATGAGCGTGATCCCGAGCGGGAGCGGCACCTGGTCGAGGGGCACGTCGGGCGCGGCGTCCGCCGCCTGCACGGGGCGCACGAGCACGATCGCCATCGCGAGCATCACGACGGTCGCGATCGCGCTGCCCCGCACCGTCTGCCACCAGCCCCGACCGGCCATGCGTCCCTCGTGTCCCACCGTGTCCTGCTGATCACAACGACCGCTCGCGACCTCGCGTTCCATGTTC
>Ga0172380_10008462_pt1 | contig 11249 bp, 10 predicted proteins | sample Leawe162metaG_FD_119747 | JGI IMG/M metagenome (GOLD analysis project Ga0172380, IMG submission 119747) | Leachate microbial communities from a municipal landfill in Southern Ontario, Canada - Leachate well 162 metaG | ecosystem: Engineered > Solid waste > Landfill > Unclassified | place... | reverse complement strand
CCTGCAGGAACATTCGCGCTTTCAGTGTAGAAGAATGATTGTTGTAAATCAACCGGGATACCATCTTCGTTAAGTACAGGGCGCAAGACGCGCGTTACCAGCGTTCCATCTGGCGCCTCAAACTCGGCGCGCTCTTGTTCAGCGCGCGCGAGTTGTTCGCGCTCTTCGCGCGACAATTCTGGACGCTGACCGAACTGCGAGATGATTCCGCGCGCGTTAAGATAGCGCTCAAGCCCAGCCGCATCATCTGGACCAGTTTCGCGCATGTTCGCGCGTTTCATTGCGGCAACGCGCTTCTTCGTGATATCCGCGCCAAGTTTATGGTCGCGCTCAACTTGCTCAGACATTTGGCGCAGAACTTCAGTATGTCTATTGTAGAAATCAACAGACTGGCGATTTTCTCGGAATGGTCCTAACAGTGTTGCGCCTCCATTTTCGATAATCTTTGGATCGGCGCGAAACTCGGATTCATGCACATGAATAAACTCGCTTGCTTCCTCGCGAGTTGGGAATGCATCATAGTAAATAATCATGTTCTCGATATCAGGCGGAGTCTGGAATATGATATCATTGAGAATGCGCAAGACCTCATAGTTAGCATCAATGTAACGCCCAAAGTGATAAAATACGTCAGCTGGCGGATTGACGCGCAAGATGGCGCGCGTATCCTCTTCGATACCCTTGCATGCATATGGACCGACGATTTTAGCTGCACTATCAACGCGCTCGCGGCAAGTAAAGAGGAGTCTGCGCGCATCTTCTAGTTGCATAACTAATGCGTGCGTATCCTCTTCGCGCGGCACTGATACTACTGGTACGGTCGTAGAATCGCGCGACTGTATGCGCGCGATCTCTTCGCTGATGATGCGATAACATTGCGCGATATTGCCGGATGCCACGCGCGAACCGCGATATACCGAGTCAGCGGCTGCGCAAATAGCTTCTTGTACATCATCATGCGCGCTATCGGGACATTCGCGCGAATCAGTGTGTGTCGTGTACTTCGCGATTTCTTGCGTAAGTGTTGCAGTCGCTTCCTTGAATGCTTCGCGCGAGATTTGATTTGACTCGGGCTGCGGCTTTGATTGATCGCTCGTGCTCGGGCTCGTACTCGTGCTTGCATCTGTACTTGCGCTCGGGCTCGTACTTGCATCTGTGCTCGCGCTTGCAAGCGCGCGCCCCATCAGAATATCCATAGCATCGATAGGCGCATCTTTGTGCGCGCGCCTTATATGACGGTCCGGATTGAACAAGAAGACAGAGTCGAGGAATTTGCGCGCGATGTCGCGATGAGCTTGTTCATATTCGCGCGTAATCTTCTCACATTCATCGCGCATTTTATCGCGCCTTTCTTGTACATCTGGACCATCAATGATGCTATTGATCTTGCGCGCATATGATTCGCGCATGGTAATAACGAAATCGGGCGTGTATTCTTCGATGCGCCTATACAGGAACCCGATCATAGATGTCATAATAAAATTACGAGTATCATTCTCGCGCATGTTGATAATCGATGCGACTGCGAATGACTTATTAGTTGGAATGAAAGTATTAACTGGGTTGATGCGCTGTTTAAGTGCGATAACATCTTCGTCGGACAGATCTTGAATGCTATCGGGATTATCCATAAGGTTCTTCATAATCTCGCGCAACTCTGCGTCAGTACGCGCGCGCTCCTCTGGAGGAAGTTGCATGGGGCGCGTAGATGGTTGGGATGTCCGTGGTTTGCTTGTAGGCGGTTGTGCCATTTCAACTTAGTAATATATTGATAACATTGAATGGATACAAATCGAGAGAAAAAACCAAGACCACGAGTTAAGCGCGCGGGTCAAGAACTTACGCGCAAAAGAGATAGTACCAGTACCAGGACCAGGACCAGGACCAGTACTAGTACTAGTACCAGCAGTTTCGCTAGCAGTCGCATTAGCCAACGGAGCAGACTTAGTACGCAAATGCCATCTTTGTCCAAAAATGTAGTAGAAGGAGGAACATCACAATGCGCGAGTGCGCGCCTATATGATAAACGTATATGTGATCGGTTCGCTGATATGTCGTGCGCGCTAAACATTCTTGCGGAAGACGCGCGCGAACAGAATGAGATGCGCGCATCCGAGCTTATCGCGCAAAGTTTAGGGATAGACCTCGTTGGGAATATGCGCGCGCATGCTCGTAGTGATATTGCGACATTGCACACGATATGTATGAAGTATGATTTGACTGTCGCGCCATTTATCACGAACGAGGGGAATGTTCAGCAATACTTCATTGCGTTATCGAGTGTTATGATAGATTCCGAGCTTTGTCATTTAGGCATGAAGTTCGTAAAAAGTGTTCATGACATAATCAAATTCATAGATATGGTGCGCGAGCATGCAAGTGCGCGCAGAACGCCTTTGCCATCAAAATCGCGCGCAAGAGTTGTAACAAGCGAAACTACATCAGATACATCGTCTAGGTTATCTTGTCACAGTAGTGATGTAGCGGCGCGCGTTGGTCATCAATGTTCGCGCGTCAGTTCGCGCGCGCGAGCTAATGCAGTGGCGCGCGCTCATGTCATGGATGAATGTGTCGCATGTTGCGCGCAATCGTATAGTTGCGTGATATTTGATGGAATTTACTCCAAGTTGAATACGGCATCAGTGTATGCGACTCGCGCAATAGATGACATAGAACCAATAGTGCGCGCGGATAATAGCTCAGAGATGAAATGCGCGCGATGCAATACATTCATGCGCGCACTCGAGCAATGTGTTATTGTATGTGATAAATGTGGTTGCCTTCGCGATATTAATGTAGTCCAAACGAGTTGCAAGGGACCATCAACTGACGGCGATATAATGATCGCGCAAGACGATACTGCGCATGGAGGAAGTAGTTCCATGCAAAGTTTGATATCCGCGCGCAACTTTGATCGTCATTTGCGTACATGGCTCGAGCGCTTGCAAGCAATAGAACCGTTTGTTATTCCGGCTTGCGACCTTGATCGTATTCGCAATGCAATCGAATGCGAGTCAATCGGTTTATCTTCGCGAACTATTACGTATGCGGAAGTTGTGCGCGCACTCAAGATTTGCGCATTGAGTGATAGTTATAGCGAACATGTACCGAATATCGTGAAGATGCTCAAAGGGCGCGCGCCTCCAGTATTGTCGCACGAAGCGCAACAAATCATATTGCGCGACTTTGTGCATATCATGGAAGTGTACACAAGTAACGGCATCGGAAACATTGGCAATAAACCATATTACCCATTCTTCATAGCGAAGATCATTAAGAGGCGCTTCCCGCGTGGCAGCGAACCGCGCAGACTAATCGATTATATTTCGAGTCAAGGGCGCGAGACAGTATGTAAGAATGATGAAATATATAGGATGATATGCGAACATGCGCCTGCTCAGTACGATCTCAAATATGAGCCCGAAGACGTATGACATGTCGCGACATATTATGTTTTGCGCGTACTCATATAACTAACTCAATATTCGCGCAAGAGAAGATATGCAACAACCAACACGGACTACACTCGCGCGCACTGGCATATATCAGCGACCTGTTGCGACAGTCGCGACGATGAATGATGTTATGGGGCGCACTAGCTCGGAAGGCTCTGTTGGAGGCATGAATCCAGTAAAGCTAACATGTGATGATATTGTTATAAGACAAAGCATGACTGTGCTAGGTCACATGTCCGCGCGCATTGTTTGTGCGCCAGGTAGCGCGACTGAACCTAGTATTGTATTTGGGAACGCAGGCGCGATTAATGCGGCTGGTATCTATGGAACAAATACAACAGTATCATTCGCGGTAGGAGGCGCGAATGTTGGTACGTTTGATACGACCGGGCTTGCGCTTGATGCATTGCGCGGAACATCTGGAACTATTGACTTTGGCGGATCGACGCTTGTCAATATCGCGGGTATCGTTATTAATCCAGGTTCGTACGAAGTGGTAAGCGATCCAGTCATAACAGTCGGCGCGGTTGATGCGGTTGCGCTAGCGATACCCGTCGTACCACACGATATTACAAAAAACTGCATTCTCGAAGCGAGCGTGAAATCGATCGCAGTCATGCTAGGAACAAATGGTGCGGAGAATGGCGTCTTTGATTTTCGCGTGCGTATTGTGCTAGAAGTTGGTGAAACAGTTCCCATCGCGAGTGTCAAGTATGAAATTAGTAATTATCATAGCGCTGGATTAGTTGGCGCGGGTATTGACATTGACCCGGAAACAGCCGTGGCGAATGTTGTCGCGACCGGTATAGCAGGTGGTTCGATTATGTGGCAAACTCGCGCGTATATCGTGCGTGTTGAGTGCGACTGAGATATACACGCGCGCATATGAGAATGAGAATGAGAGCCGTTCTTTTTTGTATTATAATCAATACTTATCGCGAGAACAATATACGTAAAACCACTTTCTTTCTACTTTCTCTATCATGACCGAAATTTATCGTTCCCCAATAACGAAGTACTACGTATCGGGATCTTCGCGCACGCCACTATTATGTCCAGAGCCTCTTGTACTTGGTCGTCGCGCTCAACTAGCTGAATGTGTGAGCACTAAGTGTAGTAGTGTCCATAGTCACAGCAGTGACGTCGAAGGCGATGCACGCGACGAGGGTATGTGCGATGAGAGTACAGACCCGCATACATTATTAGTACGGCAAATGCGTGAAAATCCCAAGCCCAAAACACAAGTTGTCGAACGGATTGTGCCAGACTTTGCGAGTTACGATGTGCACGATGAAGGCGTGTGCGACGAGAGTACAGACCCGCATACATTATTAGTTCATGCGATGAGTGCAATAGAGTTTACGGAAGAACCCGTACACGATCCATCAAGTGTTCGCAATCCCTTCAACGATACATACGCGAGAATTGATCCAGACGCGCTCGATATGGATGAAGATGTACATACTTTATTAGTGAGTCAAGAGCTAGAAAGTCACGATAAACCAGTTAATCGATGTGTTATCCTGCGCGTTAATGGAGATGATATCCCGCGCGTCCCGTCTAGTTGCGAGTTCATACTCAAGGCGTATGAGAAAGAATGCGTAACGATCGACTTCACAAATGCGCGCGCGACTGTGCCTATTGTGAAATACATTGTGTCGAGTAAAGCTGGTTCATATTGTTTCGCGCATCATCTCGTTAGTGTAACGAATAAGCATTTTGTCATATGCGTGCAGAATCTTATGCGCAATGAATGCGTTGTTATGATCGAATATGAATTAAGTGATTTGTGAAAGTCGCGCGCAATCAATTATTTTTTTTCAACAACAACATTCACGCACTAATATACAACTAGGTTAGTTAGTTAATTGTTAGGTAACAATGTCGGCAGGTGGTATTTTCAAACTCTTGGCAAGTGATGGGCGTGCAGACCGCATGGTTCATGCGACTGATATGCTCAACGAGCGTATTCGCTCTATTATGTGTCAGCGTCGCGAGAGGGGAATGGATCCTACTCCAACTCTTGCAGATATCGAGAAAACCCATATTCTCTTTGTCAATGCGCATTACAGGCCGTTCGCGGCAATTGCTTACGAATATACGAAGGTTCGTACGCAGTCGGGAAATCCGACATGGGGTGGACATATGCAGTTTTCCATTCCCGCATACGGTGAATTCTTCAGTGATATGGTTGTACATGTTACACTTGGCGCGGTTGCTTGCACACCGTCAGTTGTGCCCGCGTTCCCTCCTGCTATTGGAGCTAATGTCGTTACTGTTGCAACATCGCAGACTAGTGATGTTGTTAACGCGGCCGCGCATCAATACACTCTGTACACTCAAGAGTATGTTGATGCCGCCGGTAATGTATTGACAGTTGGTGGAGCTATTTCGAACTATACACGCTATGCTGAATATCCTGGCGAGCGTCTCTTCCGCGAGGTCAAGTTCGAAATCACTGGCAATCCTCTCGATACATATGAGAGCGATGCAACACTGTTCTATCGTAAGTTCTTCATCACTCATGATAAGGAAATCGGATGGAAGCGCCTTGTTGGTCAAGAAGTTCCAGTTGACGCATACACCAACGAAACGGCTATTTCTGGAACAAACTCGTTCCAGGTGCCAATGGCGAATGCCGTTGATGTTACTGGTACAGTTGTTGGTCCCGCGAATGCAACTATTACCGCGCGCAAACTCACGCAAGTCGTGAGCGGACCACAAACACCGCAAGCGATTCAGCCCGCGCTCGATCTCTGGATCCCGTTGCTGTTTTGGTTCAACAAGGATGTGCGCCTTGCAATTCCTTCGATCAGCATCCCATACGGTCAGCGCTTCATCACAATCGCAATCGCGAATCAAGCAGAGATCGTGTTCCCCGCGCCTGGCAATCTGTTCTTGCGCTTGACTACTGAGGTGCGCACAGATGAGGAAGTTGCTGGTACAACTGGTACCGCAGTTGCACTGAGCGTTAGGAATGTTTCGCGCCAAGTCAATTACGAACCAATCCTCCTCGCCGGGTCCACTGTTTCGCCCGCGCAAACAATGAATGCGGAAATGTATGTTAATAACCTGTTCGTGAATCCTGAAATTCACGATATCTACATCAAGCGCATCGGTTTCACACTCGTGCGCGTCCATCGTATCCAACATCCAGAGGTTACCGCCTCAAGCGAAGATAGGTTGCTTTCGCAACTGAAATGGCCAACTGAGATGATCTACATTGGTATGCGCCCATCGTTCAACACTAGCGCGGCCAATCCAAATCAATACCGCGACTGGCATAATCTCACCGCAGTCACAGACGAGACAATGTACACTGTCGCGCGCTCGTCTGGTGCAGTGCAAGCCACTACCGACTTGGCCGCAGCTCCATGGCCCGATAGCGTGAAAACATTCACACATCGCGAGACAAGCGAACAATTGTATGTTCCTGTCTATACTCAAACAATCGATTCGCTCAAGGTCACAGTCCAAGGTAATGATATCATCACCGAGACAGATGCACCATTCTTCCGCGACTACACTCCATGGTACTACGGTCAGTCTATCATGCGCACACCTGTCGATCTTGGCGCATTGCTCATTAACTTCGCCATTTATCCAGGTACATACCAACCAAGCGGACATATCAACATTTCGCGCGCGCGTGAATTCTATGTTCATTACAACTCGTCATACTGCTCAACTGGTTCGCCATGTCAGATGATCACAGTTGGTATTTCTATCAACTTCCTGTTGGTGTCCGATGGTTCCGCAGTTCTGCGCTTCACATCGTAAACAATCGCGCTCATCGCGCTCATCGCGCTTACGCATTCGCGTACATCGCGTACATCGAGTACATCGCGCGCGAGTGTGCATATTTTTTTGCCCATTCTCTTCATCCTCTCTATTGTTTGCTTTATTCCGCGTTCCAAGAAAAAAATGAATTTGATCATGATAAGAATCAGTACATACACTTCCAACAAATAACTATCGTTGCTTAGTTAGTGTGTACCCCCCCCCTTAACCCGCAAATAATGAGTTCTCCTTTATCTACTCCACGTGTTGGTGATGGTTCTGGCGCACGTTATGTAAAAGTCACGCGCACTCCTATTCACGATGCGCATGATGCTGCAAAGCGCGCGCGTCCTGTATATGTCGCACGTATTGCCCAAGAAGATAAGTCCCAGTTATCGATTCCGGAGCATAAACGGACGCACGTGGATGATATCGAATACGATATGGACGACTATGCCGATTGGATAGCGGATCAGTATGGATCTCTTCTGCCGCAATCTAATCCATCGTCTCCTGCTCGTAAACTGCCTGTTGTCGCACATGTTCATGAGCATGAACATGAGCAACATGAGCAACATGAGCAACATGCTCGCAAGGATAAACCCACAGCATAAAAATACAAACTGGTTCTATTCCATCCTATCCCATCATCATTCCTTTCGGAACCATCATATCTTTTTTGCGCGAATATTACCCACACAAGTGAGGTAATTAAAAAAACGAAATATGTTGCTCAAAAATAATAAGCTTTCTCTACGAATGTCTAACTTACGACTTCGCAATTTGCGTACAATGAACGTTCATGAGATGCGCGCATTAGTTCCACAACATAAAATACGATGTGGGATTATCATGATTAATTCAACGACTGGCGATATTTTGACAGTATGCGAACAACAACGCGAAGATCTCAATATATCCGTTCTCGGAGTTCCAAAGGGTATGCTTGATGAGACTGACGCGAGTTTATATGCATGCGCAACTCGCGAGTTTCGTGAAGAAACGGGTATTGATCTCGCGCGCGTTGAGCATTATCGCCCAAACGTTCGTATCATTTTCTATAACCAATACTTCTATGATATCTTGGTTTTGTTCATAATCATAGTAAAAACAAATATTATTATTGATCATTCTGCGATTGATTCATATGAGATTGCAAATTATGCTTGGATCTCACCAATGGAATTAATACATATTGATAAGCGCGCATCATCAACAGCATCAACATCCTCAATCGGCGTACCTAAGTATTTGCGCAGATTACTTTCATACATAATAATGGCAACTGCACAATATCGATATGCAATTAATGATAGACGTGATACAAAAAAGGTAAGTCATCATTGTGAATGATCCAATATGATAATTATTTGTTATTTTTTTCCATCTTCATGATTATCATTAGTCAACAACTCCACCACACTCCGCGCACCATCCACCTTTTGCGCGTCCTATCGCGGATCCGCGAAAAACGCGCGAGATCATATCGGGCGCATTTTCGAACATGCAAACTAGCGCGACAATGATAATAAATATGATAATCCAATCGATGAGAGATTCTGGGCGACTCGCGCATAAGTTCTTAAACGCGCTCACAACGGAGCGCGTCTGTACCTGTGCTTGTGCCTGTGCCTGTCCCTGTCCTGATACTTTTGGTACATCACTATGATCGGCATCCATTGGAATTGGTTGCAGCGCGGCGACATTGGTCATACCTAAGCCTGCGCCTTCTTGCGCGCGAACTCGCGCACGCTTTGCCTCAACTCGCGCGCCAATCGATGGAGATCCGCGAGTGCCTGTTATTGTAGATAATCGCCGTGCTATTTCTTCTTCCGTAGTAAATCCGCCATAATCTGGCACACCAAACTGCAAATATTGGTCTGTTGTCATGTATGACGTTTTGTATATTGGTCCTAGAAAAATATCGCGAGAATCATGGCGAGTACTTCGCAGCGAATAATTATAGTAATATGCGGAATCACCAAAGCAGAAGTGCGCGCGGCGTTAGATGCAAGCATGGGTCCGCGCGCGACACGTGTTGCGCAAGATAGGGATAGAGATAGTGGAAGCGCGAGCAGTCGCGGTGTTGCATGCAGCATCGCAGTACCTAGTAGCTCTATTGCAGTCATGGCAAGCGAACAACTTGTTGAACTTGCGCATTACTCAAATCTTCCGCGCGTGTTCCTATCTCCCGAGACGCATCCAACCAAATCGAACTTACTATGTTGGAATTGCGGACTAACATTCAATGGTGTACCTCGCTTCATTGCACTAGAACGTTCATTAAATCGCGCGGGCGAATGGATGATCACTGGTAACTTTTGTTCATGGGCTTGCGCGGGTACTCATATTGTCGAACATTATGACGAGCACAAAAAATGGACGTTGTTGCAGAACCTTGCAGTTGTGCGCGCGCAAATAGATGGATGTGATGTAACGCGCATCAAACTCGCGCCTAGTCGACTATGTATGAGTTTGTACTCGGGCGAAGGCGGGTTAACGCAACAACAATATAGCGAGGAAGTTGCGAGATGTGATGCGAGTAACCGCATTGCTCAAGTTGAGCGAACTTTTTGAGTACGCGATGGCAGCGGCATAGTTAATGGAATTATCTGGAATGGTAATGATGATCCTGATTCCGATTCATCCACTTGCTTGCGCGTCGCTGTACTCTTAGATGATTCGCGCGAGTTATGTAAGAATATTATTAACAACGTCAATATGGCGATAATGATAACAGCCATATACGCTTTATCCTCAAATGTTTTGCGCGCGAGATCGAGTATGAGCAGCGCATTAAGATAAGTTAGTATGCCCTCTATGAGTCGCGAGGTTTTTATCATTCCTATTAGTTATCGTATATCTCGAGCGCATATAAAAATGGCTGCAACTATTTGCAAGCATGCATCTGCCATGTCTGCGCGTATGTGTTTGTAATCTAAGCGATTCGCGCAAGTGTCAAAATTGAAGACGCCTGCTAGATGGACAAACGCGCGCCGTGTTTGTTTTTTGCGCTCAGCATAAGTGCGCGCCATAGGCTCATGTAGCAACTCGCGCGCAATATGGTTCTTTTTGCCAGCACTAATCAAATATACGTACTTAGCTGCGCGAGTAACACTAAAATGATAGACGAGCTGTGATTCTACGCATGCTGTTGCAGTGCGCACAGCACCCCCGCAAAATGCGTTTCGCTTGCGTGGTTGGCGCTCAATGATGACATACGCGCGCGAGATTGGAAAGTCGCGCGGAATGATGTTATCAAGAGCTCGCGCGAGTGCGCGCGCTCTATCACTATCGCTAGTACTATCAATGTTTGCACCCAAAACATCATACACGCCAGATCCAAATAGCTGAATAACATCGCGCGCATTTCGCAATGCACTCGTACTTTTATCGCGATTTGCCGTTATAATGCTTGGGGTATAACCTAGAATCGACCATCCGAGAGTACGCAATGCACAGTCAAACCCAACAAATAGAAAATCACAATTGGACGGATTTAACATTGGTACAACAATATACTAGCGGATGGATTCAGATAGACAGAGCGTATTCGGATTAGGATCATTAGTTAATCCTGCATATGCGGACGCGAGCGCAACAAATACAGAGAGCCAGATCATACGCGGATTAGCTCAGCAAGCGCCTGCGCGTAATAGTAGCGACATACTCAAAGAGAAGATGGATGAGATTGAGGGACGACTTGGATTTCGTATATTTGATGATAGTCAGCAAGCAAGTACAAGTACACGTACAAGTACAGGTACAGGTACAAGTACAAGTACGCATAGTGATGAACATGCGCGATATGCTGGAGATAGTGATGAACGTCCTGGAGATGATGGTATAGATATGAGCGCAAGCGCACAAACACAGTATTTACCTATGCAACAGCCGCAACAGTCGCGCGCGCAAACAGATCCAGAGCCTATTCGCGAACGAATAGGCTCGCGAACTGTTGATGAATATCGAGATGTACCCCGCGCAAGTGATAGTGACGGATATCGCGCTATT
>Ga0172380_10008461_pt1 | contig 11250 bp, 9 predicted proteins | sample Leawe162metaG_FD_119747 | JGI IMG/M metagenome (GOLD analysis project Ga0172380, IMG submission 119747) | Leachate microbial communities from a municipal landfill in Southern Ontario, Canada - Leachate well 162 metaG | ecosystem: Engineered > Solid waste > Landfill > Unclassified | place... | reverse complement strand
TTCAGCCGCGACTCCATCGCCGCCAGGTTGTCCCGCGCTTCCGCGAACGCCTGGCCGCGCTGGTCATGATCCGCCTGGGCCGCGGCGCGTCCTTCCTGGGAAGAGCGCAGCTCCTCCTCGAAGTACACCTGCAGCGCATCGGACAATTCGCCCGCGAGCTCCTGGTAGCGAGCAGCGCGCTTCGACTGGCGCTGGAGCGCGCGAATGCGAGGCTCGACTTCACGGATCAGCATGCGCACATGGCCCAGGTTGTCGCGCGTTTCCACCATGCGCCGCTCCGAGAGCGTCAACTGGTGGCGGTGACGGCGAAGGTCCGCCGCCTCCTCGATCAGCTCGCGACGCTCCTGCGGCTTCAGCGCCAGGACCTCGTCCACCAGCCCCTGCGACATGTGTGCGTAGGAGTTCTGTCCAACCTGTGCTCGCCGGAAGAGGTCGATCACGTCGGACAGCCTCACGGACTGTCCGTTGATCAGGTACTCACTCTCACCGGAACGGTGCGCGCGGCGCGTCACCGCGACCTCGGAGAACTCGATCGGCATCCAGCCCTCGGCGTTGTCCAGGATGAGCGTGACTTCCGCCATGCCCATCTGACGCCGCTTGTCGGAGCCGGAGAAGATCACATCCTCCGTCTTGCGCGCACGGATCTGCCGCGACGACTGCTCTCCCAGCGCCCAGCGAATTGCGTCGGCCACGTTTGACTTGCCGGACCCGTTGGGGCCGGCGATCACGGTCATCCCGGGGCCAAACTCGAACCGTTGCCGGTCCGCGAAGGCCTTGAAGCCGTGGACTTCCAGACGTCTGAGGTACACCTAGGATCCACTCCGGGGGACGGCCGCGCTACCGGCTGCCCCATGCGCCCCCGCCCCGGGTTGTCCATTCCGTGCCGCGAGACGCTCTTCCATCAGCGCCCGCACCCGCGGCAATGCCTGCCGCGCTGCTTCTTTTTCTGCTTCCTGTTTCGTGCCGGCGCGTCCGCGGCCCAGCGGTTGCCCATCCAGGATCACGTCCACTGTGAACCGTCGATCGTGCTCCGGCCCTTCCTGTTCGATCACGACGTAATCTGGACGTCCCATCGCGTCCTGCGCCAGTTGCTGCAGCGTGCCCTTGGGGTTCAGCACCCCCGGGTCGCGCTCCAGCGCGGCGAACTCCGCGCCCAACGTGCGCTCCACGAACTCGCGCGCTGCTTCCAGCCCGCGATCCAGGTACACAGCGCCGACGATCGCCTCGTATGCGCGCTCCATGTTGCCCTCTCGATCGCGGCCACCGGTCTGCTCTTCGCCTCTGCCGAGGCGGAGCCACGGGCCGAGCGCGATCACGTCAGTCGCCACGCGCGAGAGGGTGGGGCCGCAGACCAGCGCGGAGCGCCACTCTGTGAGCCGTCCCTCCTGCACATGGGGGAATCGGGAGTACAACGCCTCAGCGACGATCACCCCGAGGACTGCGTCTCCCAGGAACTCCAGGCGCTCGTTCGTCGGCGTCGGATCCTCGGGATGCTCGTTTGAGTAGGAGGGGTGCGTGACCGCTGCAAGGAGGAGTTCCGGGCGCACAAAGGTGACGTCCAGGCGCTTCTGGAGCGCCGGGATGTCCACACCAACGGCCTGGAGATTGTCCGGGGTCACAGTCGTACGCCCGACCTTCACCAGCCGCACGCGCCCACCGCGCGTACGATTGTGCTGCGTGCTCGAACCCGGCGAGGAAGGTCGGGGAGACCCGCCGGTCACGGCATGGTAGGAAGCAGCGTTCGTCAGTGTCAAGAAACGCTCAACTGCTTACGCGCCCTACGCCTTCCCGGCTGTCAGTCGCGCTGATGCCAGACTCGCGCCGGATCCTGCGGGTCGTCCAGGCCGCGATCACCGATCTCGGCCTGTCGCTCTGGCTCGTCGGGGGCGGCGTGCGCGATCTCGCTCTGGGCGCACCCCTCCACGACCTCGACCTTGCCGTTGACGGCGCCGTCAACGCGCTCATCGAGGCGCTGCAGGCGCGCTTGCCGGACGCGCAGGTCGAGGACGGCGGCCGCTTCGGCACCGCCACGCTCCACGTCGGTGACACCCGCGTTGACCTCGCCCGCCTGCGCACCGAGCGTTATGTCTCTCCCGGTGCCCTCCCCGACGTGTCCCCTACACGCAGCATGGAGAAGGACCTCCGCCGCCGAGACTTCTCCGTGAACGCAATGGCGCTGGGTCTCGCCGGCGAACGGACGGGCGAGCTCGTCGACCCGTTCGACGGCATGGATGACCTGGCGGCGCGGCGCCTGCGTGTCCTGCACGACCGCTCGTTCGTGGACGACGCCACCCGCCTCTGGCGCGGCGCCCGCACGGCGGCGCTGTTCCGGCTGACGCCCGATCCGACCACCGCGCGGCTGATCGAGGAAGGCGGACGGTGGCTGGAGCCGATCTCCGGCGAGCGCCTCCAGGCAGAAATGGGCTTCACCGCCCGCCGTGGTTATGCCGGTCGCACGCTCGCACTCTTGCACGAGTGGGGCGTCCTGACGGCGATGCACCCGGCGTTCACGCTGAGGCCAGAGTCCGGCCGCGCGCTGGCGCGGCGCACCGGGCCGCTGGAACCGGCGCTCCTGGCGGCGGTGCTCATGGCCCCCCTCCGACAGCGCCGCCCGGTGCTGGACCGCGTGGCGGCCCCACGGGAGTGGCGCGTGGCCGTGGAGGACACCGCGCGCCTCCTCGACGCTGCGGGCGCATCGGCAACTCCCGACACGCTCCGCGGGCTCGAGGGTGCAGTCGAGGTCGCACGCACCGCGGCGCGCTGGCTGGATCCGGGCCAGCGCGCCCTGCAGGCGGACCTCCGCCGATGGGAGCGGGCGCGCGCACCGCTAACGGCGGAGGCCCTCATCCGCGAGGGCGTACCTCCCGGCCCGGCGCTGGGACGCACCCTGCGCGGCTTGCGCCGTGCGCGCTACCTCGGCACCCTGAAGTCCGCGGCAGACGCTCGACGGGAAGTCCGGCGACGGCTGGCAGCGGGCGAGGAGTGGGACGATGCCTGACGCGACGCAACTCACCTGCGGCATCTGTGGGGAGTCGGTGGACGACCGGCGGCTCCTGGCCGAGTGCTTCTCCTGCGACCGCATCTTCCATCTGAACCCGTATTCGACGCGTCCGGGCAAGGACTGCGGCGACTCCATCCTCGGCCCGACTCTCGGCATCGAGACCTACTGCATCGAGTGCGTGGAGGCGGAACGCAACGCGATGCTCCCGGTGGAGGCACCGGTGGAGGGCCGCCGCCGCTTCCAGCGTGTGGACGACTGATGCGCCCACTCACGTTGCTCCTGCTCTTCGGCGGGGTCCTCCTCGGACGGATCGCGTCCCAGGAGTTCTCCTCCGGCCCGCTGCAGTTGCTGGACACCGCCACCTACATCGGCATCGCCTTCGGCCTCGCCTGGGCGTGGCGATCGTGGGCACGCCGGGCGATCGAGGATCGTCGACGAGACGCGCTTCGGCGGCAGGGTGGCAGGCCTGCGCGTTCAGGGCGAAAGCGCAACGCTGTTTCAACCACCACTACCACCGTCAGCGAGGATGAGTCGCAGGCAGACCCCCGCTAGACGATGCTGCCCCGCCTCGCAAACCATGTGACATCCCCGGGATCATCGGGACGGCGGTCGCCCGTGAGCGGCGTGTAGCCGCACCGCAGCATGAAGTAGAACCCGCGCCCGTTCGTCCGAGGTACACGCGTCAGCATCGGCGCGCAGCCTTCCTCGGCGAGGCGCCGCTCCGCCGCCAGCAGCGCCTTCATCGCGGTGGAGCGACCGCGATGCTCCCGCGCAGTGGCGACGGCCAGCAGCGTCGCTTCGCCCGCGCGCGGATGGTCCCGCTGCACGATCGCCACGCCGGCCGCGGTGCCCGCCTCGCGCACCTCGTACCACTCCACATCGTCCGGCACCGGCGGCACCAGCGGCTCACCGCCACGGTCGATGCCGTCCGCCAGGGCGCGCCAGAGCGCAGGTGACGCCTCAATCGTGGCTCGGTCGCTGCGGACCAGCGCCACGCCCATCCGTCGCGCCCAGGTGCCGCTCATGCCAGCCAGCGCTCCACGTGCGCGGCCAGGTCTGCGGCGGGCACGGCCCGGACCTCCATGTCCGGGAGACCGTCGAGGAAGGTCTCGCCGTACTGACGCCGCACGATGCGGCTGTCCAGCACCACGAACACGCCGCGGTCCGTGGAGCCACGGATGAGCCGTCCGAACCCCTGCCGGAAGCGCAGCACCGCCTGCGGCAGGGCGTACTCCTGGAACGGATCGTCAAACTGGTTCGCGCGTCCCTCGTAGACCGGGTCGGTGGGCACCGGGAACGGCAGCCGCGCGATCACGATCTGCGACAGCGCATCGCCGGGGACGTCGATCCCCTCCCAGAACGCAGCCGTGCCGAGGATCACGGAGCGCGGTCGGTCACGCAGCATCCGCAGCAGACGTGTCGGAGAGCCATCGATGCCCTGCGCGTAGACCGGGATGTCATCGTCGGCCAGGTGCTCGCGCAACGCCGCGGACGTCGCATGCACGGCCTGTCGCGACGTGAAGAGCACCAGCGTCCGCCCCGCGCTGGCCCGCACCAGCGACGCGATGGTCTGCTGGAGGGACGTGTCATACGACGGCATGCCGGGGTCCGGGAGCTCCGACGCGAGCAGGCCGAGGACTGCGCGCCGATAGTCGTAGGGCGATGGGATCACTCGCGTCTCCGGCTCCTCCAGCCCCAGCCGCCGCACGGCAAAGTCGAAGGAGTCGCCGGTGGTCAGCGTGGCGCTGGTGGCCATCACGGAATCGCGGCCACCGTAGACCTCCTCCGCCAGGTGCCCGGCCACGTCCAGGGGAGCGCGCGACAGGCGCACGTCGCCGTCCGCACGTGACACCCACGCGACTTCCTCGCGGTCGGGACGGAGGACGGCGCGCCGCAGTGTCTCCCGCGCGGAAGTCATCGCCTCCAGCACTCGGTGCGCTTCCGCACGCAGAGCCTCGGCGCTCGGTGGCGCGTCCTCGCCCAGCGCCGCCAGCATTTCGCGCGCCTGTGTCACACGTTCGCTGACAATGCGCAGCCCGAACTCAAGCGTCAGCGCAACGTTCTCCACAGTCTCCCACGCCGCCTGCTGCCGTCGGGCCTGCGTGAGCGACACCTCGCGCAGGGTGGTGCGTCCGTCGTTCGCTTCGTCGACGAACGTGCGCACCGCATCGATGAAGATCCGCAGCTGCTCGCGCGTCTCAGTCGTGGCCGCTTCGATCTGCATCCCCAGCGGCGCAAGGCCTGCGCCGGGTGACAACGCGAGCAGCTCGCCGCCGGGCGAGGCCTGCATGCGTCGAGCGAACCCCGGTTGTCCGTGCCGGTCCGCTGCGCCGAGCCCTTCCAGGAGGTCGCGCAGATCCTTCGCCCCCAGCGTGGCGCCGAAGTGCTGCGTCGCAACATCCTCCAGCCGGTGCGCCTCATCGATCACCAGGTGCGAGAACGCGGGCAGCACCTGGTCGTCCCGCGCAGCGTTGGCGAGAAGTAGCGAGTGGTTCGCAATCACCAGGTGCGCCGCCGCCGCGCGCTGGCGCGCGCGAAGCAGGAAGCAAGTCCCCTCGCGAACGTACGTGCAACGCCGGGACAGGCAGTCGGAGTCGCCAGCGGCGATCTGAGGCCACCACGGCTGCTCCTGGGAGGTCATGTAGAGCTCCGCCAGGTCGCCCGTCTCCGTCGCCGGCAGCCAGGCCGCGACTCGTGCGAACAGGCGCACCTCCGCCTCAGTACGCGGTGACGGGTCCAGTCGCACCTGTCCCCAGCGCTCCAGGCAGAGGTAATTCGCGCGTCCCTTCAGCACGGCGACGCGCGCAGCACCCGGCGCGTCGGCATAGGCCTCCACCAGCGCCGCCGCCGCCGGTGCATCGTGTGTCGCAAGCTGGTCCTGGAGGTTCAGCGTGTGCGTGGACACCACGACGCGATCGTCGTTGCGCAGGGCGTGGAGGAGCGAGGGCACCAGGTACGCCATCGACTTGCCGGTGCCGGTCCCTGCTTCAACCGCCAGGTGGCCGCCGTCCCGCAGGTGCTCCGCAACGGCACGCGCCATCTCCACCTGTCCCGGGCGCACCTCGAAGCCCGGGAACAGGTCTGGCCGCTCGGCGGCGAGCCGGAACACGGCCTCGACCTCGTTCGGCTGGACGGGGATACGCGGCTCCCGCGGTACCAGCGCGGGCATCGAGGTCGCCGCGGGCAGCACCGGCAGCGTCGCCATCACCGCGATCGCCTCTTCCTCGGAGATCGTGACGCCGCCCCCGCGCTCGAGTGCATCGTCGATGAGCGCGGTGATCGACCAGCCCGCACGCTCGGCGAAGCGGCGCAACTCGACCAGCAGCGACCGCGGCATCCCATCGAGCCTCGCGAGAAGCGCCAGGAAGATGTCGCGGGTCGCTTCGGCGTCGGCCAGCGCGCGATGAGCGACCGGCATGTGCACACCCAGCAGCACGGCGATCGCACCGAGGCTCAGCCGGTCGGCGGTCGGAAGCAGGACAGACGCCAGCTCCCACGTGTCGAATGATGGTGCGCGCGGCGTGACCTGCTCGGCAGACAGGAAGGCCAGGTCGAACGCGATGTTCTGCCCGACGATGGATCGGTCGCCGATGAACTCCACAAGCGCTGCGCTGACTGCCGTGAACCGAGGTGCGTCGGCCACGTCCGCGTCCGCGATGCCGGTGAGCTCGCGTACCTCTGGCGGGATCGACTGGCCGGGGTTCACAAAGGTGCGGAAGTTCTCGAAGCGACCGGACCGGTCGAACCGGGTCGCCCCGATCTCGATGATGCGGTCGCCCTCCACGTTGAGACCGGTGGTCTCCAGGTCCAGGGCGACAAATTCATGCAGCATGGGCGCGGATTTCCAGGCGCCGTCCCAGGGAGCGGGTGCGCCGGATCAGTCTATCGGGGTTGAAGCAGCGCGGCCTAGTCCGGCACGACGCTGGCGGCGGCCTCGATCGAGCCGTCCTCAAGCCGCACCCACCGTCCGGAACGGTCCCGGTGGACGGCTTCGAAGCGGCCCGCGTGCAGCTCATCGAGGAACTCCGCAGGGGTCGAGACCTTGCGCTCGAAGCCGGTCGCGAACGTGGCGATCCCGCTCGTGGAGTGCGCATCCGATCCGCCTGTCCCCGGCAAGCCGAGGATGCGCGCGACTTCCACCGCGAAGTAGTTCTCCTGAGGGGTATTGGCCCCGTTCCCCACCTCGATCGCATGGACAAGCTTGAAGATCGGCATCGTCTCGGCAGCCTGCTCCGGGGTGAGCTCGAACTTCTCGCCGGTGCGCATCGCCGTCACAGGATCGAAAAGACGCCGGAACGGGTGCGCGACGATCAGGTAACCGCCCAGCCGGTCCAACTCCTCGCGGAGCTTGGCGGCGCGGCGGATGCCCTGCAGGTACGTGGGCAGGCCGACCGCGATCATGTGCCCCATGTCCGTGGACACTTCCATGCCGAAGTTCACCATGAAGTCGGGATGTTGCTCGCGGAAGATCGCCTGCTGATGCGACTCCATGACCTTGTCATGCTCCGCGATGTTGACACCGTCTAGCCCGATCGAACGAGCAATATGGACGAGCTCATGCGGATCCAGCATCGAATCCGACGACATCGGATTCGTGTGGACGTGCATTTCGACAATCGACGCGCTAAGTCCGTCGCGCAGTTCCAGGCGGAACCTCCAGTGTCATCGGGTCATTTGAGGATACGAAGCGCGACCACATGGATCGAATCGCATGGAGCTGCCTCACGCAGCGGCCAGAGCCGGCAGCATCACCGCGAACGCCACGGCGACCACCGCCAACCCGGCCAGGACGACCGGAGCCTCTGCCCTCCGCACCCCACCACGAACGAAAACGTATAGCCCACCGACCACCACAACACCTGCAAACACAAAGAACGGGAAGCGTCCATCCCCGTGAGTCCGGTGCTGCACTGCCCCCAGCACCAGCCCGACCAGCGTGAGCGAGAAGACCAAGACGTTTGCTACAACGATGCCGAGCACGCCCAGCCGGCTCTGCCACGGCAGCCGCAGGGCCAGCGCAGGCCGGCGCGCCGCTGTGACCAGCACGATCCCCGTGATCGCCAGTCCGGCGGTCGCGCCGGACAGCCAGCCCGCGAGCAGCGCCTGAGCAATATCCTGCTTCACGCCGTCCTCACTGCGAAGCAGCCTCAACCTGCAGGGCCGCTTCGCGTCCCAGCGTGCGGGCCTCGAACACTGCCGCTCCCTGCGCGCGGAAGTCACGGCGCAACTCAGACGCCTTCGCATCTTCGCGGATGAAGAGGTAGACCGCCGGGCCGGCGCCAGACAGGTGCATCTGGAGCGCGCCTGCCTGCCCGTATCGCGCGTAGTGCGCCACCAGCTCCGGCTCGGTCCGCTCCAGCACCCGCTCGAACGCGTTGACGAGGTCGTTGGTGGGAGGCGGCGCGTTGCGCGCCACCCGCGCCGCCAGGCGCTTGGCGCGCGAGCCGTCGCTGAAGTCGTGCGGGTGCAGCGCGGCATACCGTCGCGCGGTCTTCTGCTCGCCCCCGGGTACCGGCGGGACCAGGATCAGCAGCCGCAGCGGCGGCTTGATATTGCGGAGCGGTTCCACCTGTTCACCGCGGCCGGTGCAGCGCGCAGCGCCGCAGTGGAGGAAGAACGGCACGTCCGACCCGAGCGTCGCTGCGAGGGCCTCCTGCCGCTCCAGTGGCCACCGCAGATCCCACAGCCGGTCCAGCCCCCGCATCACGGCAGCGGCATCCGAGGAGCCGCCTCCAAGCCCCGCCGGCGACGGGATGCGCTTTTCTACCTCGATGCGGACATCCGGCTCGCGTCCAGCGGCCTCCGCCACACGGATCGCTGCGCGCCGCGACAGATCATCAGTGGGATCGATGCCAGCGGCGTACGCCCCGGTCAGCACCACCTCCAGGCCCGCGCCGGGCGACCTCGTGTGCAGCGTGACTTGATCGGCCAGGTCAATCGTCGTCATGACAGTGTCGATCTCGTGGAAGCCATCGGACCGCTTGCGAACGACCTCCAGCGCCAGGTTGATCTTCGCGGGTGCCAGCAGGCGCAGGCCTGCACCGGTCACGGGAGCTTCAGTCGCCGACATTGAGTTGCCCCGGGAATCTGGACTGGAACGCGTGATAGAGGCGCTCCCAGTCTTGAAGCGTCAGGTGTTGCGGACGAGCCACGGGATCGATCCCGGCGTCGATACACATCGCGAGGATCTCGTCCTTCGGCAGGCCGCTCTCGTCGACCATGCTGTTGTGTAGCTGCTTGCGTGGTTGCGCGAAGCCAGCGCGCACGATGTGAAAGAACGCCTCGATCTCGTCCGGGGTCAGGTCGACCGCCGGCTTCTCGAAGCGCTCAATCTCGATGACGGCTGACTGGACCTTGGGGGGCGGCCAGAACGCCCGCGAGGGGACGTGGAAGAGGAGCCGAGGCTCTCCGTACACCTTGATCGACATCGACAGCAGCGACTCCTTCCCCGGCCCACCGACCATCCTCAGCGCCACCTCTCGCTGGATCAGGATGACGATGCGCTCGGGGGATGGGTCCGCACCCAGCAACTTCCGGACGATCGGCTGCGTGATGTAATACGGCAGATTCCCGACCGCGACGAACGGCGGTGAGACTCCGGCCTCCGCCAGCAGTTCGGCGGGCTCGAACTCCATGACGTCCGCGGCGACCATGTGGAGCCCCTGGTACTCCGCGAGCCGGGTGCGCGTGAGCGACGCGAGGTCCTCGTCGATCTCGACCGCTACCACGGTGTCGGCTCGCTTCACCAGCTCCTCGGTGAGGCCGCCCGGCCCCGCACCGATCTCCAGCACCGTCATGGCGGGGTCGCGCACGGCAGCGCTGGCAATGTCGCCCAGCAGGAATTCGTCCACCAGGAAGTGCTGACCGAGCGCCTTGCGTGGATGGATGCCCAGGCGCCGGATGTACTCCGGAGGATCGGGCAGCCGCTCCGGCCCCTCCGGTCGCTTCGGCTTGCGCCGAGCGGCCGAGGAAGAGCGCTTCTTGGGCCGATTTGTCTGCGGCTTGGATGGCCGTCCGGGAGTCATGGGAGCCTCCGGTGGCCCGCTGTTCCTGCGCGCGAAGGGCACGGAGGAGCGTGAAGTAGCCGTGCCCCGCCGTCGGGCGACTCTGCCGGCTTGCTCGCACTGGCCTGCTCAAACCCGGCGACCCCGTGGCGCCCGACGCAATCGGCTTACCGCTGCTGCCTTCCGGCCCTGACGGGGTTCACCGGACGTCGCCGCACGGGACCAGGCTCTCAACGCCGCCTGGCGCTCGCAGTCCCTTCAGAAGTCGATCTCGGGCGGGCATTCAGCCCCGCTGTAGCGGACTGCGGGTACAGGGCACCGCTAACGCCCCGCCTAGCACGACCAATCTGATCCTAGCAGCCGTCTCCCGCGTGGCGCGAGTTCCGACCCCTACCGGCTCCGGATCCGCTGGTACATCGCGACCTCGCGGTGCATCGCGCCCCCGGCTGCTAGCGGGTAGCCTGTCGGCACCCATTCCTACCGTTCCCTCAGGAGCCGAACCGTGCGCGTGCTCTCCCTCAGCCATCGCCTGCAGAACCGCGCCGTGGACAACCACACCATCCTCAACGCCCCGAACATCGCGGACTACCAGGCGATCGTCTTCGACGCCGCGGCGACGTTCGAGGTGGTGCGCGCCGCCGCCCGAGGCGAAGGTGAGTTCCGCACGCTCGCCGACGTCGCCGTCGCGAATGGCGACTCGGTGGACGGCACCGCCGGACTCGCCGCCGTCCTCAACCGCCGCCGCGAGGAGATCGTCCGTGCGCTGGAGAACGGCGCCGCGATCTGCGTGTTCACTGCGCCACAGTCGCGTTTCCACGGAGTCAACGGGCTGAACGGCCTGGACCGCTACCTGTTCCTCCCTGCCCCCGACGGAATGTCCTGGGACGAGGCGACGATCCGAGGCTCGGAAGGCACCGCCGTCGGCATTGTGGACCACGGGCACCCCTTCGTCGGCGTGTACGAGTCATACGAGAAGGATGTCCTCTACCGCGCCGTCTTCAACGAACGGGCCAACGGCTTCGCGAAGTACGGACGCGTATTCCTCCGGAGCGCCGGTGGCGACCCGGTCGGCGTCGAGTTCCCGGTGCTGAACGGGCGCCTGATCTTCCTGCCCACCCCGAAGCAGGCCGGGCCGGACCGCGCCGTGAGCGCGGAGGCCAGCGCGATCGTGGAAGCGATGAATGCCGTCCTGGGGCTGCGTGACGGCGACGAACCTCGCTGGATCGGGGAGTTCACCCCGCCCGG
>Ga0172380_10008460_pt1 | contig 11250 bp, 12 predicted proteins | sample Leawe162metaG_FD_119747 | JGI IMG/M metagenome (GOLD analysis project Ga0172380, IMG submission 119747) | Leachate microbial communities from a municipal landfill in Southern Ontario, Canada - Leachate well 162 metaG | ecosystem: Engineered > Solid waste > Landfill > Unclassified | place... | reverse complement strand
CAGCGTCATCGTCGGCGGCCTGCTGCTCGGCACGCTGCTCACGCTGTTCGTCGTGCCGACGGTCTACAGCCTGCTCGCCCGCGAGCGGAGCATCGCCGCGGCGCCGGCCGCGGAGGCGGCGGGGGCCTAGCCCTTGGCGAAGAAGAAGCGTCCGATCGGCGTCTTCGACTCAGGCGTGGGCGGATTGTCCGTGCTGCGCCATGTCCGGGCGATGCTGCCCGCCGAGGATCTTCTCTACGTCGCCGATTCCGCCCATGCGCCGTATGGCGTCAAGTCAGCGCAATTCATCGAATCGCGCGCCCTGGCCATCGCCGAATTCCTCGTTGCGCGCGACGCCAAGGCGCTGGTCGTCGCCTGCAACACCGCCACGGCGGCTGCCATCGCCACCCTGCGTCAGAAATACGATCTGCCCATCGTCGGCATGGAGCCGGCGGTGAAGCCGGCGGTCGAGGCGACGCGCGCCGGCGTCATTGGCGTGCTCGCCACCAGCGGCACGCTGGAGAGCGGCAAGTTCGTGGAACTCGTGCAGCGATTCGGTTCGCGGGCGCGCGTCATCGTTCAGCCCTGTCCGGGCCTGGTCGAGCAGGTGGAGCAGGGCGACTTGACTGGTCCGCATACCCGCCGCCTGCTGGCCGGCTTTGTCCGGCCTTTGCTGGATGAGGGGGCGGATACCCTGGTGCTCGGTTGCACGCATTACCCGTTTCTGGAACAGCAGCTGCGCGAACTGGCCGGCGACGAGGTTGTCATCATCGAATCGGGCGCAGCCGTGGCGCGCCAGCTCGCTCGCCGTCTTGCGGAGGCGGACTTTTTGTCGGAAGAAGTTGCCGGGACGGTGCTTTTTTACAGCAGCGGCGAACCCGTGCAATTGGAGACGCTGCTGCCGCGACTATGGGGCAGCCCGGCACCGGTGGAGCGCCTTACTGCCGGTTGAACTCTTCCAGGCAGGCTTTCAGGGTGCTGCCGACGCTGCCCGGACGCAGCGTGCAGTCCGCCGCCTTGCCGGCGCCGTTTGCATTGCTGGCCGGGCCTTGCGTACCTGTGTTGCGGGTTTCTCCGGGCGGCGGCCGACGCGTCAGGTCGGTTTGCGCGATGGCCAGGCGGTTTTCGATTTCGGCCCGCTTGCCCTGTTCCGCTTCGAGCTTTTTGTGGTTCTGCAGAACCATCTTGTCGTAGCCGGCCAGCACGCCTTTCAGCCGGGTGAGATCGTCGTTCTGTTCGTCCATCTCCGCAGCTTGAAGCGCAATGACCTGGGCCGAGAGCCAATAGACAGCACCCCCCCCACCGACGGCGCCTGCCAGCAGCACCAGGCCATAGGGCAGGGCCCGGCGCCACAGCGGCGGGGCGGCGGCGGGAGCCTGTTCTGCCTCGCCGGTTTCCTCGCGCCCTGCATTGCGTGCGCGGGGCTTCGCTTCTTCCGATATCTCGTGCTCCGGCGCCGCCTTCGACCGGCGCAGCCGCCGGAGCAGACGCAGGGGGGCGATCAGCAGGCGTTTGGCACGCAGGACGAGACCGGGCCGGGGGGCGGTTTCTTCGTCGGATTCGCTGGCAGCGGACGGGCTATTTCCCATAACAGGGGAAATATCGGCAGCGCTGCAGATAACTTAAGCCAGGGCGGCTTCCACGGTGCTTGCCACTTGCGCGACGAGATCCGCCGCGAGGCAGTCGAAGATCTCGACCCCGGGCCAGCTGCGCAGCCAGGTCAGTTGCCGCTTGGCCAGCTGTCGCGTGGCGGCGATGCCCTTCTCGCGCAGGGCCGCGCGGTCGCAATGGCCTTCGAGGTAGTCCCACACCTGGCGGTAGCCGACGCAGCGCATGGAGGGCAGGCCGGCATGCAGGCGGTACTTGCGGCGCAGGGCGCTGACTTCATCGATCAGCCCGGCTTCCAGCATGGCGTCGAAGCGCTGCGCGATGCGCGCGTGCAGCACGGCGCGGTCGGAGGGCAGCAGGGCAAGCTGGATCAGGCGGTAGGGCGCGGCGGCTCCGGTTCTGCGCGCCATGCTCTCGGCCAGCGGCGCACCGGTGAGGCGCACCACCTCCAGCGCGCGCTGGATGCGCTGCGCATCGGTCGGCTTCAGGCGCGCGGCGGCGGCGGGATCGAGCGCCGCCAGTTCGGCGTGCAGCGCCGGCCAGCCGCGGCGTTGCGCCTCCTCGTCGATGGCGCGACGCAGTTCGGCGTCGGCCTGCGGCAGGTCGGAGAGGCCGTCGCGCAGCGCCTTGAAGTAGAGCATGGTGCCGCCGGCGAGCAGCGGAATCCTGCCGCGCGCAGTGATTTCCGCCATGACGCGCAGCGCGTCGCTGCGGAAGCGCGCGGCGGAATAGCTTTCCTCGGGGGAGATCAGGTTGATCAGGTGGTGTGGAACCTTCGCCAGCGTGGCGCGGTCCGGCTTGGCCGTGCCGATGTCCATGTCGCGGAACACCTGTGCCGAGTCGACGCTGACGATTTCCAGGGGGAAACGCAAAGTCAGTCCCAGCGAGACGGCGGTCTTGCCGCTCGCCGTGGGTCCCATCAGGCAGATCGCCGGCGGAAGCCGGTTGCGTTCGCTCATCGGCCGCGCAGGAACAGCCGGTCGAGTTCTTCCATTGAAAGCTGCGTCCACGTCGGCCGGCCGTGGTTGCACTGGTCGGCGCGCTCGGTTTCCTCCATCTGCCGCAGCAGGGCATTCATCTCCGGCAGGCTGAGTGTGCGGTTGGCACGCACCGCACCGTGGCAGGCCATGGTGGCGAGGAGTTCGTTGCGCTGTTCGGCGGCGACGCGGCTGGCGCCGAATTTCTCCAGATCGGCGAGCAGCGCCCGCACGAGATCCGGAATGCAGCCGCTGGCGAGCAGCGCCGGTACTGCGCGAACGACCAGTTCGCGCGGTCCGGCCGCGGCGACCTCGAAGCCGAGGCGGCCCAGCGTCTCGGCATGCGCCTCGGCGGCGGCGGCCTCCTCGCCGCTGGCCGAGATCACCACCGGCACCAGCAGCGGCTGCACCGCCGGGCGCTCGTCCAGCGCCACCTTCAGCTTCTCGTAGAGGATGCGCTCGTGGGCGGCGTGCATGTCCACCAGCACGAGGCCCGCGGCGTTCTGCGCCAGGATGTAGACGCCGTGCAGCTGGGCGATGGCGAAGCCGAGCGGCGGCGGTGTGCCGGCTTCCGCTTCCGGCATGGGTTGTGCCCCAGCCTGCCGCACGAAATCGAAATAGGCGGCGACCGGCTGCCCGACGGCCAGCGCCTGCTGGCGCGGCGCGGCCGCGGGCAAAGTCAGTCCCGCCGGCACGGCGGCAACCTGCGCCAATGGTGCCGCCAGCGCACGCTGCAGGGCATGGAAGACGAACTGGTGCACGGCGCGGCCGTCGCGGAAGCGTACCTCGGTCTTGGCCGGATGGACGTTGACGTCGACGCCGCGCGGATCGATGTCGAGAAACAGCACGTAGGCCGCGTGGCGCTGGCCGTGCAGGATGTCCGCGTAGGCCTCGCGCACCGCATGCGCGAGCAGCTTGTCGCGCACGAAGCGGCCGTTCACGAAGAAGTACTGCGCGTCGGCGCGGGCGCGCGAGTAGGCCGGCAGGGCGGCGTAGCCGGCGAGATGCAGGCCGCCCGCCGCGGCGTCGACGGCGCGCGACTGGGCGGCGAACTCCTCGCCGAGGACATCCGCCACGCGCCGCGCAGCATCGCCGGCGGCCAGATACAGCAGCGTGCGGCCGTTGTGCTGCAGCTGGAAGGCGATGCCCGGATGGGCCAGCGCGATGCGGCGGCAGGCCTCCTCGCAATGGGCGAATTCGGTGTGTTCGCGCTTGAGGAACTTGCGCCGCGCCGGCGTGTTGAAATAGAGGTCGTCGACCTCGATTACGGTGCCGCCACCAAGCGCGGCGGGCGCGATGTCCAGCCCGGGATCGATGCGCCAGGCGTGCGGCGCCTCGCGCAGGCGGCTGATCAAGGTCAGCCGCGCCACCGCGGCGATGGAGGCGAGCGCCTCGCCGCGGAAACCGAGGGAGGCGACGCTTTCGAGGTCTTCCAGCGAGGCGATCTTGCTGGTGGCGTGGCGCGCCAGCGCCAGCGGCAGTTCCGCCTTCGGGATGCCGCCGCCGTCGTCGACGATGCGGATCTGCCGCACGCCGCCTTCGAGAAGCTGGACGGCGATTTCGCGCGCGCCGGCATCGATGCTGTTCTCCAGCAGTTCCTTCACCACCGAGGCAGGCCGCTCGACCACCTCGCCGGCGGCGATCTGGCTGATGAGAAGGTCGGGGAGCGGCTTGATGGCAGGCATGGGAGCAGGATGAATTATACTCTGCGGGCTTTTTTGCCTTCGGAACCGCATGGAATATCTCGCCCTCGCCTGGGACATCGCCGTCCACCTCGACAAGCACCTCGCCGCGCTGCTGGCCCAGTACGGCGTCTGGGTGTATGCCATCCTGTTCCTCATCATCTTTGCCGAGACCGGCTTCGTCGTCACGCCCTTTCTGCCGGGCGATTCCCTGCTCTTCGTCGCCGGGGCGCTGTGCGGGGCGGGCAGCATGGACATCTGGATGCTGAACGGCACGCTGATCGCCGCGGCGGTGCTCGGCAACAGCGTGAACTACTCGATCGGACGCTACTTCGGCCCGAAGGTATTCCACTGGGAGAACTCGCGCTTCTTCAACAAGGCGGCGCTGATGAAGACCCACGTCTTCTACGAGCGGCACGGCGGCAAGACCCTCGTCATCACCCGCTTCATCCCGATCCTGCGCACCTTCGCGCCATTCGTCGCCGGCATCGGCGCGATGACCTACGTGCGTTTCCAGGCCTTCAACCTCTCCGGTGCCCTGCTCTGGGTGGGCTCCCTCACCGCGGCCGGCTATCTCTTCGGCAACCTGCCCATCATCCAGAACAACCTGACACTGGTGATTTTTGCCATCATTTTCGTCTCCGTCCTGCCGGCGATCATCGGCTACCTCAAGCACCGCCGCGCCGCGCAATAGCCTTTGCCGACAGGGGCTTGGCGCGCCTGTGGGGCTTTGCGCTATGATGGCGCATGATTTCGCGGCTTATCCCGTTGATTTTCCTGCCCTTGTTGGTAGCATGCGTAACCACGGGAACGACGCCGCGCAAGCCCGCGTCCGGATTCGATCCGAACCAGATCGCCAAGTCCGACATCGACCGCGTCGCCGAGGCGCATCAGCGCGAAGTGTTCGCCAGCCTCAAGCTGCTGGCGGAGAAACTCTACCGGCGCAACCCGCGCGAGTGGAAGAAGGGAGGCCAGCCCAGCCTGGAGGCGGCGGTGGCGCGCATCTTCGAGGCCAACCACGGCTGGGCATTCAGGGAACTGGAGAACAGGCGCGGCACCGATGCCATCCACCTTGCCTTCCGCGAGGGCTACACCGGAGATCGCGTCCTGGCCTTCATTGTCGGGCTGGGCGGCATGGTGCAGACGGCCTTCAACGACAAGACGGAACTCTTCCTCCTCGACGACCTCGATCCGCAGGCGCTGTTCAACGCCGCGCGCAACGTCGAGATCGCCGTGTGGAAGCTGTCCAATGCGGCAGCGCCCGGCGGCGAGCCGTATCTGCTCTCCAACGAGGGCGCCGGGCCGGTGAAGAACCTCTCCTTCGAGCGCGAATTCGGCAAGGTCATCGGCAGCCTCGACCTGCTCTCGAAGATCATCGCCGACAAGACCAACCGGCTGGTGGTCAAAGCATTCCAGAACCTCGCCACCGCAATATTTTTACCGGTCAAATTCTGAACATGAAGAACATCGTCATCCTCATCTCCGGTCGCGGCAGCAACATGGAGGCCATGCTCGAAGCCGGGCTGCCCTGCTGCATCGCCGCCGTGATCAGCAACAAGGCCGACGCGAAGGGTCTGGAAATCGCCCGCGCCCGCGGCATTTCGACCGCGGTGGTGGCGCATGCCGAACATGCCTCGCGCGAGCTGTTCGATGCCGCGCTCGTCGCCGAGATCGACCGCCACGCGCCGGACCTCGTCGTTCTCGCCGGCTTCATGCGCATCCTCGGCGACGCCTTCGTGCGTCGCTACCACGGCCGCCTGATGAACATCCATCCCTCGCTGCTGCCGGCCTTTCCCGGCCTGCACACGCACAAGCGCGCCATCGAGGCCGGCTGCCGCATCCACGGCTGTACGGTGCACTTCGTCACGCCGGCGCTCGACAACGGCCCCGTCGTCATCCAGGCCGCCGTGCCGGTGTATCCGGACGACAGCGAGGACACGCTCGCCGCACGCGTACTGGTGCAGGAGCACATCGCCTACCCGCAGGCGGTGCGCTGGTTCGTCGAGGGGCGGCTGACGCTCGATGCAGCCGGCCGCGTGCGGCTCGACGGTGAGCGGCCCGTCGCGGGCGCCTTATTGTCACCGCTGCCGGATGAGCGCCCTCGCCGGGCCGCCCCAAAAGGGCGCGGACAATAACATGGAGCGAGCGCAGCTCGCGAACGACCGTCACCCCCTTCCTCGGGAAGGGGGACGGGGGGAAGGTAGTCGAATTGACCATCGCCTGCTTGCCGCGCTGGTCTTGTCGCTGCTCGTGCATGTCATCTTAGCGGGCAGTCCGGGTTGGCATTTGCCGTTCCTCGACGAGCCGGAGCCGGGCGGGGTGCTGGAGGCACGCATCGCACCGAAGCCGGTCTTTGCGCCGAGTCCGCCCGTGGCCGCAGAGCCGCGGCTCGAGCCACGGCCCGTTGCGAAGCCGCGCCCGCCGCAGCCGGCGCAGGCAGAGAGCGTCGTGCCCGAGGCGGCTGTTCCGGCGGCGCCCGCCGAACCGGCGCCGGCCGCAGAGCCGGCAGCCGAGCCGCGCCCTGCGCAAGCGCGGGTCGAATCGTCCTGGCCGCGCCAGGGACGCATCCTCTTCACGGTGACGCGCGGCGAGGGCGAGCAGACCACGCTGGTCGGCCAGTCGACGCATACCTGGCGGCATGACGATGCCACCTACACGCTGCAGACCCTGACGGAGACGGTCGGCCTGGCGGCGCTGTTTCATCCCGCCAAAGTCGTGCAGACGAGCGAAGGCACGCTGGGGGCGGAAGGCATCGTACCGCGGGAGTTCCGCGTCGAGCGCATGGACCGGGCAGCCGAGCGGGCGCGCTTCGACCGGGATGCCATGAAAGTGACGCTGTTTTCCGGGGAGCGGTTGCGGCGCGAGGCGCCGCTGGTGGCAGGCAGCCAGGACATTCTGTCGCAGATTTACCAGATCGGACTGGCCCGTCCGGCGCGGGTCGAGCTGATGATCGCCACCGGCAAGAATTACGGCCGTTACGCCTACGAGGCGGTCGGCGAGGAAAAAAGCGCAACGCGTTTCGGCGAACTGCGCACCTGGCACGTGAAGACTTCGGGCCAGCCGGGCGAGCAGGGCATGGAACTGTGGCTGGCGGCCGATTACCGCAACCTGCCGGTGCGCATCCGCTACCTGAACCGCAAGGGTGAAGTGTTCGAACAGAATGCCGTCGAGCTGGAAGTTGACGGGGCGAAACTGGCTGAAAAGCCGCAATAGAAAGGCACCATGCGCATCACACCGTATCTCATCGACGCAACGACGACCGCGCTCAACCTGCTGCTGAAGTTCGAGCATCCGGCCGATGCCGTGCTGTCGAAATTCTTCCGCGACAACAAACTGCTTGGCCAGAGCGACCGCGGCTTCATCGCCGAGACTGCCTATGCCGTGCTGCGGCGCCGACGCCTGCTGGAGCACCTGCTCGGCAAGGAGGCGAATCCGCGCCGCCTGGTGCTGGCGGCGCTCGTGAAGCTGTCCGGCGTCAGCCAGCGCCAGCTGGAAGAGGCGGTCAACGAGAAGGATCTGAAATGGGTGGCCGAGTTCAAGGGCCGGCCGGTCGGCGATCTCAGCCTGGCCGAGCAGGCGGATATTCCCGACTGGCTGGCCGACCGGCTGCTGGCGCACATGACGCCGCAGGAAGTGCTGACGCTGGCGCAGGGGCTCAACCAGGCCGCGCCGCTCGACCTGCGCGTGAACCCGCTCAAGGCCGAGCGCGAAGCGGTGCTCGCGCGCCTCAATGCGGAGGGCATCGCCGCCGAGGCGGGCCGGCTGTCGCCGCTCGCCATCCGCCTCAAGGCCAAGCCGGCGCTGCAGAAGCATCCGCTCTATCTCGATGGCAGCATCGAGGTGCAGGACGAGGGCAGCCAGCTGCTCGGCTACCTGCTGGCGCCCAGGCGCGGCGAGATGGCGGCGGATTTCTGCGCCGGCGCCGGCGGCAAGACCCTGCTGATGGGCGCCCTGATGCGCTCCACCGGCCGGCTCTACGCCTTCGACGTTTCCGAGAAGCGCATGGCGCGGCTGAAGGACCGCGTGGCGCGCTCCGGTCTGTCCAACGTGCACCCGGTGGTGATCGCCAACGAGAACGACATCCGCATCAAGCGCCTCGCCGGCAAGATCGACCGCGTGCTGGTCGACGCCCCCTGCAGCGGCCTCGGCACACTGCGCCGCAATCCCGACCTCAAGTGGCGGCAGACGGCGGAGGGCGTCGCCGAGCTCGCGCGCAAGCAGCACGACATCCTCAAGGGCGCCTCGCGCCTGGTGAAGCAGGGCGGGCGGCTGGTGTACGCCACCTGCAGCATCCTGCCCGAGGAGAACGAGGCCATCGTCGCCGGCTTCCTCGCCGCGCATGCGGATTTCAAACAGGTTTCCGCGCAGGATATCCTCGCCCAACAGGGCATTGCGCTGGAGTGCGGCGAGACGCTGCGGCTGGCGCCGCATACGCATGGGACGGACGGGTTCTTTGCGGCGGTGCTGGAACGCCATCACATTGAGGTAAAACCATGAGATATCCCGATTTCTTCGACGAGGCTCCCCGCATCACGATGTACGACCCGCTCGCCAAGTTTCTCGGCGCGACGGAGGGCGGCATCTTCGAGTACCGCTACATCGATGCCGTCAAGGCGGCGGGGCATTCCTGTCCGACGGTGGCCTCGGCCTGGCTGATGACGATCAGGGCGCTGGAGGCGCTCTATCCGAAGGACATCCCCGAGCGCGGCGCCATCCGCGTCGACTTCCGCCACGAGTCGACCAGCGGGGTCACGGGCGTCATCGCCAACATCGTCACCCTGATCACCGGGGCGACGCACGACACCGGCTTCAAGGGGCTGGCCGGCCGCTTCGATCGGCGCAACCTGCTCTTCTTCAATGCCGCGGTGAGTGAAGAGATCCGCTTCACGCGCAAGGACAGCGGGGCGGCGGTGGACGTCACGGCGCACCTGGAGCACGTGCCGGGCGAACCGCACATGGGCGAGCTGATGGCCGCCTGCATCACCGGCCGCGCCACCGATGTGGTGCAGCGCGAGTTCGGCCGGCTGTGGCAGGAACGGGTGCGCCGCATCCTTGTCGAACACGCGCGCGACCCGCAGGTGATTGCCGTCCGCGCCGTATGACGGAGACTGACTTTGTCCGTCGGTGCTTGACATGCCGATGAAGCAGTTCATCGCCGTCCTGGCGGTACTGACTTTTCTGCTGGCGCAGCCGGCGCAGGCCTTCGATCCGCGCCCGGCCACTTCGCATGCCGCGCTCGGCACGGTGGAAGTCCTGTTCAGTCCGCACGACGACATCGAGGCGGCCATCCTGCGCGTGCTGCGCGGTGCGCGGCGAAGCATCCACGTGCAGGCTTATCTGTTCACCAGCCGTTCATTGGCCGCCGCACTGATCGAAGCCAAGGCGCGCGGCGTTCGCGTCGAGGTGCTGGCCGACCGCGAGCAGACGGCGCGGGCCGATAACAGCCGGGTCCCGCAGCTGGTCGAGGCCGGCATCCCCGTTGCGCTCGAGGTGCGCTATGCCGCCGCGCACAACAAGGTCATCCTCGTCGACGCAACCGAGCCCGGCGGGGCGGTGGTGACCGGCTCCTACAACTTCACCTGGTCGGCGCGCATGCGCAACGCCGAGAACGTGCTGATCATGCGCGGCAACCCGGCCGTGCAACGCGCCTATCTCGACAACTGGCGCCACCATCGCGCCGAGGCCCTGCCCTACGCCGAAGCCTTTCTGTCTGATTGACCGGAAGGTTAAGGTGTAAAGTAATACCCGGGTTTCACAGCATATCCGGGCTTTCCGATGCTTTCAGGCATTTTCAATCTTCCCTGGTGGGGCTACGCGCTCGTCGCCCTGGCGCTCACGCACGTCACCATTGCCGGCGTCACCATCTACCTGCACCGCCACCAGGCGCACCGCGCGCTCGACCTCGGGCCGGTGCCGAGCCATTTCTTCCGCTTCTGGCTGTGGCTGACCACTGGCATGGTGACGAAGGAGTGGGCCGCCATCCACCGCAAGCACCACGCCAAGTGCGAGACGGCGGACGATCCGCACAGCCCGCAGGTGCTTGGCATCGGCCGCGTGCTGTGGGGCGGCGTGTTTCTCTACGTGAAGGAGTCGCATAAGCCCGAGACCCTGGCGCGCTACGGCCACGGCACGCCGGATGACTGGCTCGAGCGCCGCCTCTACACGCCGGGCCAGAAGCTCGGCATCCTGCTGATGCTGGCCATCGACCTTGCCCTGTTCGGGCTGGCACCGGGAACGCTGATCTGGGGCGTGCAGATGGTGTGGATCCCGTTCTGGGCGGCCGGCGTCATCAACGGCGTTGGCCATTTCTGGGGCTACCGCAACTACGCCTGCGCCGATGCCAGCACCAATATCCTGCCTTGGGGCATCCTCATCGGCGGCGAGGAATTGCATAACAATCACCATGCCTATGCCACCTCGGCACGGCTGTCGAGCAAGTGGTACGAGTTCGACATCGGCTGGCTCTACATCCGCCTGCTGGAATTCCTCGGCCAGGCGCGGGTGAAGAAGGTGGCGCCGCGGCTGCGCCTGGCGGCAGCGCGGCAGACAATCGATCTCGACAACCTGCAGGCGGTCATCACGCACCGCTATGATGTGATGGCGAAGTACATGCAGTCGCTGCGGCAGATCTACCGCGAGGAAGTAGAGCGTCTCAAAGAATCGCTCGATGCGAAAACGCTCAAGTCGCTCAAGCGCTGGCTGGCGCGCGACCTCGAGACGCTGTCGGCACAGGATCGCGCCGCTTTCGATGCGGCACTCGGCCGGAGCAGCCGGCTGACGCTGCTGGTGGAGATGCGGCGCGAGCTGGCCGCGCTGTGGCAGCGCTCCACCGCCACGCACGAAGAGCTGCTTGCACGCCTGCAGGACTGGTGCCGGCGTGCCGAGGCGAGCGGCATCCGCCAGTTGGAGGAGTTTTCCTCGCGGCTGCGCCGCTATGCCCTGTAGCCGCAGCCATTGCCAAAAGCACCCAAATAAAAAACCCGCCGGGTGGCGGGTTTTTTATT
>Ga0172380_10008459_pt1 | contig 11251 bp, 22 predicted proteins | sample Leawe162metaG_FD_119747 | JGI IMG/M metagenome (GOLD analysis project Ga0172380, IMG submission 119747) | Leachate microbial communities from a municipal landfill in Southern Ontario, Canada - Leachate well 162 metaG | ecosystem: Engineered > Solid waste > Landfill > Unclassified | place... | reverse complement strand
TAAAGTACCTACATACAAAATAACCAATGATGGCATTGAGGATGGTGCTGGTATTGAAATTGTTTTCTGTAAAGGAAATAAAGAAGACGGTACTATATTACGTCAAGAGGGCGTTTTTAGTGAAACGCTTATTCAAACCGTAAAAGAATACCTTGAAACAGTAAACGTTGGCCCTATGGCTTCGCGCGAAACATCAATGGTGATAACCAAATTAGACGAGGCTTTAATGTGGATAGATAAGCGTAGCAATGATCGTAAATTACGTGGTGTACAAAATACTTATAAATCTTAATAAATTAAAAACCTATATGTCAGCATCAAGAACAAAAAAGAACCGTATATCTAAGCGTCAACGTATCGAATGCTTTAGAGCCGCATTGGGCGACTTTATTAAAGCGTCACGTAAATACCAACATAACCGCCCATTAAAAAAGGAGGAAGACTAACATGATAACGCAGACAATAAACCAGTAAAAAAAGAAGAAGACTAACATGATAACGCTATTATTTCTTATTATTTTTGTAGTGATAATTGAAAAAACATTACGCCCACGAATAGAAAAGGGTCGTGGAGGCTGGATTCTGTGGTATGGCTCCTACAGCAAGCGAAAATTTATTAGATTTTAATTTTACGATTAATAACACACGATTATATGAAAGAATACATGCAGGAGTTCTTGGAGGCACCTTTAAGACTTCATAAATTAAAGCTAGAATGCCTACAAAAACGTATGGTGTTAATGCCAGAAGGTAAAACCGAACACGAAAAAAACGAAGCTATTTTAGCTAAGATAACTACTGGTGCTGAAATAAAGGCTTTATTAAATGTTATTGCTGAACGTGAGGCATATTATATCCAATACTGGAATAAAGAATTTCTTCCAACTATTGAAGATATGGAGGAAAACTTTTCAAAAGTTGTAGCTCTAGCAAGTAAATGTGAAGAACCAGAAATAAAAGAACTATTAGCAAAGGTAACGTTTCAGGTTGTAGGCTCTGTGAATATTGAAGGTAAGCTGTTTGAGTATAAGAGGTTGAAGAATTTACTTAAAACTAAAACTGTAGTATAGCCATGGAAGAAATAACAAAACCAAAAGTATCATTGCTCCTGTTGACATTAGATAGGTACCAGATGACTAAATATTGTTTGAATAATCTATTAGCAAAAACAGGGTTTCCTGATTTTGAATTACTAGTAATGGATAACGGATCTACAGACAAACGAACTGTTAACCTAACTAGTGAAGAGTCGTTTCCTTTGGTAAAAAAGGGTTCATTGATACAAAATGAAACTAATATTGGTATAGCAGCAGGGTTTAATCAGCTTTTACGCAAAGCCCAAGGGGAATACATTTGTTTCCTGTCAAACGATATATTTGTTTACGAAAACTGGCTTTCTGAATTGATTCATTACAATAATGAAATTGACAAAGCTGGAATGACTACGATATTTTGTGATGGCGACAAGGGCACATTTTCGCCACTATTAAATTCTCGTGACGAATTTACCCATGTATGGAAGCCAACGAAGAACATTACACGTGGTATCAGTCTTATCAACAGGATGGCACTAGAAGATGTAGGAGCATTTGATGAAAAATTAGGCATCTATGGAAGGGAGCGTGAACAATATGCGCTTAGATTGGCTAATTTGAATTATAATAACTTTTATATTCCTAATAATTTTTCTGTTCATCTGGGGCGTGAGGTAAATGATAATTCTCAATATAGAGCTATGAAAGATAAAGCACTACAACAAAGCATTGGATATTATACAGAAAGTTTAAAAAATAAGACAAATAAAATTGCTTTGTAATGAAACCAGAAAAAGACCAAACACGAGAAATGATTGAAATGATGCTATCGGAATCAGGTGATCAGAATCAAGCCAAACAATTTGCAGCCATAGCCTGCAGATATATAATTAATAGTAATCCTCACAGTACGACCAAGGTTCCTTATTGTACAAAACATTACTGGGAATCAGTATTGGAACAAATACTATTATATTAACTATGAAACTAGCCCTTAATTATAAATTATAGCGTAAAAATGAAACTAGCAATACTGATATATGGGCTACAATCAGACCCAAACATGAACAAGATACTGGAACAGATTCAATGCCAACTAAATAAAATTGGTAATGGCGTAGTTGACATCGTGTACCGTATAAATGATGATGAAAGCATTGAACAAAAAAGAGAGTGGCTGTTATCACAGACTGAATGCAAAAAATATGTATTCGTTACTACTGATAGTGTTTTAGAAGAAAACTTTATTATATTAAGGCATATTAGTGTTAAACTTAGAAAGCCTACAGCAGAACTAATTGAATTAGGTATTTATTCTAAATAGTGCACCAACAAAATATTATAGAGCGTTTATGGAGATGACCGATTACGAATTACAGGCAAAGCATTTGGTTATGACTATGGAGTTATACCAAGTTCCTGGCGCACAGGACGCAACAGTTTATGCACAAACACAACGCGCGAAAAAATGTGCTATGGCAGCATGCGATATTATTAGTGATGCATTGGGACCTTTAGATAAACATTGGTCAAAAGTGAAAAAATCTGTAGTTGATTACAATAATGCACCTCCTAAAAAACGTAGCAGCAAAATATGACACCTGAGCAATACTTACAATCGTTGGGAATAGAACCTGGGAAATATGTTTTTATAGCTTATGTTGAAGGCGGTATGCGCCAACCAGATATAGTAGAGATTATGAAAGGCTATAGCGAAACTATCGCTACACATTCTTGATTTTTTTATGCCTTGCAGTCCATATTGGTAATACTTTTTTACCGTACTCAATACCTATTCGCATGTATGCATTCGCAAAACTAGTTGTAGGACATGTTACTTTAAAGTCATAATACTGTAAATTACTAGAAAATACGCCCTTTTCCTCTTTTATTTCTAAAACAAACTGTGTATTTAGAGCAGTAATAATTTTACGAAAAGCATTTGCTTCCTTGCTTGGTAAACTTAGCTCTAATGGCTTATTATATAGAAATTCTTTGTTGTTCATGTAGCTTGTTATTTTACCTGTGCCCAATCAGAATTTTGGTGTTCGCAAATAAGTGAAGTATCCGCAAATATTTTTATGCCAGCCTTAAATAAGTCCTCTGCAAAAAAGGAATCGGTATGAACTGGTATTTCTTTTACAAAACGAAAAGGTATCTTTTTTAAAACTTTAATGTCAATCATTAGGCATCCTAGACCAATGTGATCAATCTGCTTTAATGTTCCATCAACCCAGATCGCATCATCCCATCGGTCCATATTGTACATAAACGTATTCCCTGGTGCACGACTTATCCTTTGTTGTGCCATTAGTTTCCTGAAGCTCCCAAAATCTCTGTAATACAAAGCACCAACAACTGGCTTTTTATGCAATATAAGTTCTTGAAGATAATGTGGCTTTATAAATACATCCGTTTCAAGATGAAGAATAGCATCATATCTATTTTCAATAGCATACCTACGGCAATCATTGTGGGAATTACAGATGCGGGAAATAACGCTGTCAGTATTTGTATTATCCGACTTTAAGCATTCAAACTTATTGTCATGGGCACCATAATTACGCAAATAATAATCGTTTTGGTATTTGGCAGATTCACCATTATCCAGTGTATTATCAAACAAGACAATTTTCCATTCACCTGGATAATTTATTTGCAATGTATTGTGCAACCAGCGATCGAAGCAATAGCGCTTATTGGCTGATGTGGGTCCTGTTATAAGTATTTTTTTGAATGACATAATATTACCTATTTTAAAAATTGATTTAAAATTTCCCCTGAAGGATTTTCTCCTGTAAATGTTTCAAAAATAATTTTATCATTATCTCTAAAACATATATATTTACAGTTAACAGAATAAGTTATAGGAAGTAACCTATTGTATTGTTCTGGTGATTCCCGATATAATCGATTGATTGCTATAATACTTAATTGACCACTCAATGAAAGGATAACCGTCTTTTTTTTACGCTTTAATATTAAATCCGGATGGTTTAAACAAACACCAAACCACCAGTTGCTGTTATTTATTTCAAATCCCGATTCAGGTGCAAATCCAGCATCTAATATCAGTTTGTCTAATTTTAATTCCTGCATTTTTGTCGTTGGTTATATTATTTTAACATTATTGCACAAAAGTTTGTATTATGAAGAACGCCATCATCAAAAGAATATAGAACGAATGGAACAACTGGATAGCTTATTCCATCTATGTAAAAATTACCACTTTCTAATGGTATAAAATAGCTTATTCCGCCACCATCGATATGCGGAGGATAGTTTTCGGAAGGATAGAAAATCTCTACGTTTTCAGGAAACTTAATTTTTAAAATTAAAAATTTTTCTCTCAGACATAAAATATCAGTTATATTGTAACAATCTACTCTGTGCTGTGGCGTTAATCCAGCTTTTACTTTTTGTAATTCCTTTTTTAATTTTGCCATGATAGCAAAATTTTTACTAACAGCGCCATAACTGGCTAATACTATTGTATTTTCCATGATTATTTAACTAATATTAAGTTATACTATCAAATGCTTCTTCGACATCTTTACCTGCACTTTTTAAAATCTCTTTTGTTGCATCAGCTTCTTCTCCGATAGCTACATTAACAACGTCTTTAACAATAGCAACAGGCGTAATTGCAACCTTAACTGCTGAACTGATAATTGAACTAAAAAACCCCATAATTATTAATTTACAATTTTGTATAACACAAATTCAGAATCATTTTGTTCCCAAGCATCAAAGCCTCTATTAATAACATTAACCATAAATGTTCGTGCAGTCCCTAAGTAACCCTTACCAGGCAGTTCTGCCCACATACCTGCATTTTTATGCGAATAGGGTAGCCATTCGCATAAATATTCATGCTCACCATCAAAATCATTGGTGATGATATACATATTAGTTTTTTGTGTTGGCAACGGAGTGGCGTGCCGATTCACATAACCTTCCTTTGATACTGTTTTCTTTATCATAATTAAATATCCTTTTTATATTTTTTAATTAATTCCTGTTAAAACTTCTGTATATACTTAGTAAATAATGGATCAAGTATATCATGGAATAATCGAACAACTGTCTTATTGTTGCTTTTAGGTATAAATAGACACCCAATACGGGAATATATGCCTTTTGATTTCGCATACTCTATTATAAATCCTTCAATTTTCTTTTGATATACAATATCACCAAAGAACTCAACAGCTTCTGGGCTATTCTTTGCACATCCGTCAATTGGATGACTTTTACATTTTTTACAATGTTCGTTCCAAGTAATTTTAGATAATTTGTTATAACCTAATGCCTGTAGTCGCTGCTCATCTGTTATACATTTATCTTTATCACAATAATGAAGTGTACGCTTTTTGCCTTTAACTGTTATATAATCAGTATTAGTAATTATAGTACGGCATGTGTCACATAATATTCTTTTTGAAAATCCTTTTTCCATAATTAAAATTTATCACTAAACTCTGGTCCATTTTTAAACGTACGTTGCAATTCTTTAATAAGTGTTTTTGAATAGGGCTTTATATCAACTTCAGGAAGGCTAAGTTCCCTTCCTAAAAAAGTACCAGAATCTATATGGACTATAAACTGACCTCGTTTACCTTCTTCAACAAATGTACATAATTCATATCCAAAGTCTGTAATGTAAATAAGCTGGTCACATAGTTTCATAATTTTAATTTAGCTTTTTCTTTAATCTATACTGGCGCCCATATTCATTTAGGCATTCAATACATTCTGATGAACGAGAACTATACCTTGATTTACTATTTTTTTTCTTTCTAAACTCCTTATTTGTTTTGCTTTTTCCACATTTAGTACAGTCTTTTAGCATTTGACAAATATACTAAAAACTAATTATCAACGAAATTATATTAATAAAAAATATTTCTATTGTTCACAGTTTGTTCGTTTGTTTGCCTTTAAATACTTGCTGTATAGCTCTGTTTGTGCGTATCCTACACAAAAATTGCTCTTGCTTTTTTTATATACCAATATACATTTGCAAAAGTATTAACCCTTAAAATCTAAAAACGATGTTCACAACAGAAAACTTAAAAAAAGCTGGATTAACGCTTGTAGTTGTAATGGCTGCTTTAGCAATCCACCAGAAGTTTGTTGCCCCAATGTTGGTTTCGAAACCAAAAGCATAGGTAGGCCGTTGTTTTAGAGGTTACGACTAGTACCAGCCACTGCCTGTTTTATATAGGATTTGTGAAAGAGGAAAAAAGTAACAATAGGTATAATGCCGAAACAACAAAAACTCATTAACAAAAATATTATAAAAAAATTAAACCATGAACACTAAAGAAAAAGAATTAAAAAGCTATATAAATAGCACTGAACAAATGTCACATTTTGATGACTATGATTCAGCAGAAGGTGATTTCAGCGAATTCGATGATCAATCATCTTTTGACGATTACAACTCTGCCAATGGCGGTGGTGCTGGCGCTGAAATTACTTCTGCTCCGTATGTAATCCAATACGCAAACACAACAGCATCTGATATCACTTGTACCTTTTTAGGTTTCAATGATAACTTTGGTGCTACAAACTACGGTAATCCAGTTGCGGCTGTTATTACCAACTTACAAGGTGGTACTTACGGACGTTTACTTGCTCAATCGAACAACAAAAACTTCGTAATTGGTAAATGGCGTTTCTCTGCATCAGGATCAAACATCTCTGCGCAGTTACAACAAACATTAATCCTAAACCACGTTGAAGCAAGTGGTATCGTAACTCAAGTTCCATTGAACATGACCGTGTTAAAAGATTTGTTCCAGTTCTCAACAACTGAAATTGACATGACACGTAGAGTTACTTTTGATGGTAACACTTACATTACCTTCACATTGAAAGCATCTGCAACTCTTGTTATCGCTGCTTACCCAACATTGTCTGTTTCAAACAAGGCTATGTTAAATGGTGGTGCTGCTATGAACAAAGCAATTGCTCCTCGTTTGTCTGGAAAAAATGCCGCTCCGGTAATTATCCAAACTACACAGGATGTTCGCGGAATCAGCGGAAGAGGTTAGTCTTAGATAATACTTACCAAGAGAAAGCCTGTCCGAATCGGGCAGGCTTTCTTCTTATTTATAACTTTCGATTACTATCATGCAACAAAGACAACCACAAAATCCAAAACCAAAACCTACAATTCCTATCATGGAATTATTGGCATATAACTCTTCTGTACCAGCACGAAGGATATTAAAAAAATATGGAAAGGATGATGCTACAGGATTTAAAGACTTACAGATACGTCTTGAAAACTTATATAAAGAGGTGCAAGATAAAGTTGAGCTAGAGAAACAGTTGGTAGAAATTCACCCACACAAAGATTTGATTTTAAAATACCTTTCACCTACACCACCAGTTGATACAAAAATTATTGTTAAGGAACCTACATCAGCCTGCGAAGGAAATCCAAACTGTGGGTGTAACAAAAAAATGTCAAATGCTGAAGGCCTTGTAGTACCATCTGAACTTATAAAAACAGGTGTAAATACTGACCTGTTAATTAGTTCTGTAGCAATAGTAGCAATAGTAGGATTAGTAATTTATAGTTTGAAAAAATAGGCATGAGCATGAGCAACATGATAACAACAACAGTAATAGAAGATGCAAGGGTGCTTATCCCTAATCAGAAGCATGAAAACTTTACTGAAACAAAAGAAATTATAAAGAGAGATACCCAAATAATTGGTACTCCTAAAAATATAGAAGGAAAACGAAGAGGGGAAAACTTTGTTTATAGACTTTTCCTAACCAACGACAATAAATTAATTTATTTAAATAAAATCAAACCAATCATGGAAAAAACAGAAGTTAAAATGGGTGCAGATGCAACAATCGTGAACCTAAAACAAAATGTATTAGCTAAACCTGCTGTATTAGGCGCTATAGCTGGTGCTGTAGGCGGATTTGCTTATGCAAAATATAAAAAGGCTGACAACAAAAAAGCAGCAATATACGCCCTTGTTGGTGGTGTTGTTGGATTTGGTATCGGTAAATTAGTAGCTCACAAAGCAGTAATCACACAAAAAAAATAATCCCCAAAACTATGGAAACAGTCAAAAATCTGGAAGAACTGGAAAACGCAGTAGTCGTTAGCCTTTCTCCATCAGACGGTGGATCGCCTGACGTGGCTACATTTGAGCAGGCTTTCGGTGAACATTCTGAATTATTTGGTAAAATGAGAGCTAAAGCAACAAAGCGTAAGGCTGCTCGTCAAGCAAAGAAAATAACAAGAATAGAAAATCGGGGCAAGCGTAAAGCTGCTCGTCAAACAGTTCGTGCCCAACAACAGGAAGCTAGACAAACACGTAAAGATGTTCGTAAAACTCGTAAAGTCGCTCGTAAAGAACTAGAGCCTGTTGAACCAGAGTATGAAGAGCCACAATACGAAGAACCTTTATACGAGGAACCAGAGTATGAAGAACCTATAGATGAAGAGTATTATGAGGACGCTCCAGTAGCGGAAGAAGAAGAGTATTATGAAGAAGAGTATGCTCCAGAGGGTGAAGAAGTAGAATATTTTGAAGGTGAAGAAGGTTCATCAGCAGAAGGCAACCCTGAAATACACTCTGAAATACAAGGTCTTACTCAAAAAATTGTGTGGAATAAAGAGGCTGCTCGCAGACAAGCTGAACGCAAAAATAAAATCGTTGATGCTACAAAATCAATGATGGAAGGTGGTAAAGGGCAAAGCATAAATCGTAAAGATATACGCGACAACTCTAGCCAAATAAAAAATTGCGATATGGCTATCCAAAAGCACCAGGCTCGTATAAAAGAATTGCAGACTCAGCTTAAAAAATTTGGAGACCATCCTCATGTTAATGAGGGGTATAGACAGGCTAAATCCAAATTACAGAAAACCAAAGAAGGTGTGCAAGCTAAAGCGACACAGGCAAAAGTTCAAGAAACATTAATTGATCCAAATTTGGATGCGAATATCGGATATCAAAGGATTGAAGTACCAGCATCAAATACTGAGCGCAAAGTAGAGTTAAAATCAGGATTTGATGGACCTGAAAAAATAAAAACATTAACTCCCACAACAAAGTTATTGATCGGAGTTGCTGTAGTGGGCATTGCTCTAGTAGTAGCTAAAAAATATAAATGGTTATAATAAGCTTTAAATAATAATTACGTTATAGTAATGGACGATTTTCACAAACAATTAGCGGTATGCATTAGCAGAAATAATATTATTTCTGCTAATGAACTTCTTATGGCTGAAGTTGGAAAGGCTATCGTTCATCACCGAGCTGATTTTATTGCTTTGTTATCCAACTCAGATGCACAGGCTGACGTTGATATGGCTGACGCTTACCTTATTGATCTTTACATGAATAATATCCATAAAAAGGATCTTATACTTGGTACAGCATTCCTTGTTAATAATAATAATAAGGCTTTGGGAGCAGATGGTGAATCCGAGATAAGCGACCAAGGTGTAAAGCAGTCATATCAGTGCATGGTGAGTAATTTTTCCGGCTGGGATTATCAATCACCAACTGGTTTTTTGGGGATACCGTCACCGACTGGCGCACAAGTAGCACAGCATCGTAATGATTGGGCTTATGACTGGTTTCCTGATGGGCAACATAGAACAGATTCTAGTGGACAATACATAACTAAAATGGAAAAGAAATCTAATTTTCCTGGAGCTGGATTACTTGCCTCAAGTGCTATTAAAGTAGCAGGAAATATTATACAAAATAAACAAAAAGCGAAAGAAGATATTGCTAAGGCGGCATTAGCTGAACGTAATAGACAAAGAGCTCTTGCATTAAAAGCAAAAGAGGCAAAAGCAAAGAAACTTAAAATAGGTTTAATTGTAGGTGGATCGGTATTGGGCATAGCATTGATAGCTACAGCCATATATTTTATAAAAAAAAGTAATAAATAAGGACGTATGCAATCAGACGGAGATAAAAATATAACAATATATAATCATTAGGACGTATGCAATCAGACGGAGAATATACAATTGAAAACTACGATGGCTATTCCATGGCAGAAGGCGATAAAAAAGCAGGATTTTTCAGTAAGGAGAAACGTGAAGAAAGAAAGAAAAAACGAATTGAACGTAGAGCTGCACGTAAAGGAGCTAAACCATTAAAAGTAATAGTACAAAATGGAGTAAAAAAGTTCAAACAAATCCTATCGCCTGTTACTAAAAATGCAGATGGGACAGGAACTAAATCTGATGGCACTATTGTGCCAGCAACACGAATGGGTACTATTAATGCCCCTAAAGGGATAAATGTACCTGCTTTGAATTTTGATAAAATGGATGCTGTTAATAAAACAGTAGAAGTACTTACTGATTCTGGAAAACCAGAGATTGCAGTTACTATTCCAGAAAATGATACTGTAACTGCGGTTGATAGTAATGGAGTAGCTAGTGTATATAAAAAATCAGATACAGTAGTTGCCTTAGGCCCAGGTACTCAAGCTACAACACCTAGTAAAGAGCCGTTGTCAACTACAAAAAAATGGTTGATTGGTGGAGCCACAGTAGCAGTATTAGCAATAGTAGCAGTAGTAATATATAAAAAACGTAATAAATAAGACATGAAAACAAAACAAATTTTAATTGGTGGTGGAATTATCGTAGCGGCAGCAGCAGCTGGTTATTACGCTAATAACAAAAGTAAGAAATATGCGGTTGTAGGAGCTGTACTGGGTGTTTTAATAACCGGTTTAGTTATTCCTAAACTTATGAAGGTTGATGAGAAAAAAGGTACAATGAAAGTTATTGTTTAATACTGGATTTAGCAATATGAACAAAATAGCAGGTAATATTTTTGGGCTTCTTGTTATTGCTGGCATTGTAATTTATTTCGTGTCAGAAGTTAAGAAACCTGTTAAAAAGCCACAGGTAGTAGCCTAAATTATAAATATCGTACAACCATGACACCAGATACTTCAAAAAAACAAACATACATGATAACTAGTAATTTTACAGCACCGTATGCTGTGAGTACTGGTAATCCACGCAATCCTACAACAATGAGGGAAAAGCGTTTTAGAAAGGGTGAAATAATCAGCGGTTCTTTACAAAAGGTAGGCAATAAGCCAAACTTTGTACTTTACAATGATGTTGTAGTAATACCTCTTTCAGTAGTAAAAGCCGTGGTAACAAAAGAAATTTTAAGTAGCGCTACTGGAAGTGGTAACGC
>Ga0172380_10008458_pt1 | contig 11252 bp, 23 predicted proteins | sample Leawe162metaG_FD_119747 | JGI IMG/M metagenome (GOLD analysis project Ga0172380, IMG submission 119747) | Leachate microbial communities from a municipal landfill in Southern Ontario, Canada - Leachate well 162 metaG | ecosystem: Engineered > Solid waste > Landfill > Unclassified | place... | reverse complement strand
TTATGGTTGTCTGTATAATTGGTACGCTGTAAATAATGCAAAGGGTATTGCCCCTTCCGGTTATAGGGTTGCAACACAGGCCGACTTCGCTACTTTAATCACCACACTTGGTGGAGTAACCGGCATGGGAGATAAAATGAAAGAAGCCGGAACTACTTACTGGAATGCGGTTAACGGAGGCAATAATAGTAGTGGTTTTTCTGCGAGAGGTGCAGGACAGGTTAATCCTGCGGGTGGGTTGCCTTCTGTTTTTAAAGTTTATATGATTAGTTGGCTTGCAGATAGTTTCAGTGCTGCAAATGCTTATCGTTATTATTTAGTAAACAATTCAGCAGATTGTATTAATGACGACGCAAGTAAGAATGCAGGTTGTACCGTGCGTTGTATAAAGATATAAAGTATGACTACAATAACTGAAGGGATGACTCCCGCACAATTTATTACTGCGATTAACGCAAATTTCGTTGACATAAAATATGTCCCGAGTACTATAACCACAATAGATGCTGACTCTGACGTTACGGTCATTAATGCTAACTTTCAGGATATTAAGGGAGATACTGTTTTACCGCCCACAACGGGATTAATTGTTGCGGGTTTGTCGGGTGCGGATTATGCCAGTAAGCTAAATAGTAATTTCAATAACTATGACGAGATACTTGAAAAAAGATATTCCGCATTAGGATTTGGGATGTTTCTTGGATTTTCGATTGGAACGTTCAATAATGTCACACCTCCAACTTCAATAGGTGATTTAGACCCCGACATATTTAACCCTACTGATTTGGATATAGATGAGTGGTTAGACACTGCCGTTACTGCCGGGATGAAGTATGTAAGTATTGTCACTAAAGGAGAAGATGGGTTTGCGTTATATCCAACCAATTATGCGGTTCCCGGGCACGATCCTTATTCGATTGCACAATCATCATGGTACGCAGCGAATGGTAATCTGGACATACTTGATTATTTTGTTACGGGCTGTCGTGCGAGAGGTCTTAAGATAGTATTCTATTACGGCATTTATGACTTAACTCATGAGATAAGATCAGAAACCGATGAGGCAAGCGATCCGACAGCCTACATAAATAAGATAGACCTTCAATTAACTGAATTACTTACAAATTATGGGGCTATAGATGCCGTGTGGTTTGACAATTGGCAATACTACATACACTATGCTGATATTCCTTTCGAGGGAAGATATAATCTCGTAAAGACGCTCCAACCAAGTTGTTTGGTGTTTACGAATGAACACGTACACCCTAATGCAAATGGGGACATAGATATTTATGAGGCAGGCGATGCACCTACAGGACTTCTTACTGAACGGGCTGAATGGGCAAAAACAATGAGGCTTGACGGGGTGTGGATGTATGACGCAACAAAGGATCAGACAGCGAGTGCCATAATGACAAAGACTCAGATCCTTGAAGATATTGCATTCACTCAATCAATTGGATGTAATTATTTATTAAACGCCGTGGTAAATAAAACAGGACATTTAATACCCGCAGAGAAAACAATGCTTGAATCATTACAAACTTAGGTGAGTCCGGTATCGATGACACGGAAATGAAATGAATATGGAAAACGAATTTATAGAATGGATAGGATTTGAAACACCTCACAGATTATTTTATAGGGATGTAGATAACAAATGGATGTTACTTAAACATATCTATGATTCGGTTTATGTTGAAATGACTACGGATGAACTTTATAAATACTGGTCTGAAGAAGTTAAACCAGTTGAGTCGGTATTAGATGACACAAAATAAGAAACCCCCTCCGATGAAGAGGGGGATTTTTCTATTCTAGCCTATAAGGTATATAGAACAGCTTTCGTCCTTTCAAATACTTCTTCTTACTAAGAGTATTCCTGTGGACCCCTATTGCTTTAGCAGCCTCCTCCTTGGTTCTGTAGACGTGAGTATTCCCGGGGGTGTAGATGTCAATTATGATATGCCAGAGTTTCTTCATATTTGGTTTTTAGGTGGTTTAGGAAAATACATCCAATGTGTAACATCATCACAAGTAAACGAATGACTAAATACATTAATAAATACTTTCCTTTTTTGAAATCTCCAGTTGTTACGTGATTCTGTATACCTACAAACCGAATAACCATCTCTTCTCCATACTAATACGATACTACCTAATTCAGGTAATTTATCTTTTACATTTATCCAATTATCTATCATTTCTCAATGTGTTTGATTTCCCCATTCTGCTTGGTCTTTGCACCAACTTTTATTCCCAGCCATCCCACGCTCTTTGGGTACGGCTCTATTTTGTACTTTAGTTTCTTTAATAATTCACGTTTGCGCCTCTTATCCGCATTCAAATACACGTACCTATGCTTTCTGGGGCGGTCTACTAATTTAAACTTATCACCATATTTCTCACGTATCTCTTTGGCTGTGTATTTGTCTGCTATCGTTTGGCAGTGCTTATCTATTCCCTCAATAGTCCAGTTGGTACGCCTTGCGCTTAATCCCGTATAAAGCCAATTGGTAGCTTGGTACACTATACCCAAATGCCCTTGTTGTATTTCTGCATAGCTAACAATTATCTCTTTGTTTACCAGTTTTAATGTATTACCTATTAAGTAACTTTCTGTGTTTTTTGGCGTTTCATCTTCAATCCAAAGTCGTGTAAGTTCAGCAACATTAAAACTTTCCTCCACTCCACAAATACCTTTTCTTAGGCTACTACTGCTGGGTGTTCCATAAACCACAACCCCTGCTAATCTTTCATTTGTAAATAAGTCGGTATTTGTTCCGCTATTCTCAAATAATCCAAATGCTTGTGAGCAAGGGCATTTTCTGTGTAGGTAGTGGTTTTTTACTACTGTTTCCATTGCAAGCTTATAACTAATTGGCTTTATACTATATCGTTCTTTTAATCCCATCGCACTATAAAATTTGTATTATCCCGTTATCAAAATTATCTTGAATATTGTTCCTATAACTCTTTAATTCTGCTATTTGATTTCCCCGTCACGGAAAGCCTTTGCCCCTTCAATCCTACATTCTATCTTTTTTGTTATATGGAGCTTTAGCGTTTCAGGCATTTCATCTATAATTTTCTCTTTGCTATTAGCCCACATCTCAATGTCCTCATCAGTCACCTCTTTTATCTTGGCTTCGTTTGATAAATTTATTTCATCAAATAATTTATCAAGTGCATTAAAGCATTTTGTGGTAGGATAAATACCATATTTATCAGGATTGTCAAGCATCTCACTTATTATCCTTGTTCTTTCAGTAATAAATTCGTCTTTTGTCATTTCACTTAAAATTAAGGTTTGCAAATTCACCATATAACTCCAATGCTTTCTTATCATAAGCCTTAGCAGCATCTTCTTCAGTCTTGAATAAGCCCAGATAATATTTTTTGCCATTAAATCTTACTTGTGCGCACGGATACTTACCATCTGTAAAATATACGCCAAGATATTTAGATTTACCACGTGCATCCTTATTAGTATTATTCTGACTACGAGTTGCTATTCTTAAATTTGCTCTACGATTATCTAATTTATTCCTATTAATATGGTCTGTTTCAACATCTGTGGAATTTAATTTGAGAATTACTCTATGCATAATAATATTTCTTCTTACCTTATTTGTACGTACTGTTCTCATAACATAACCATTAGTATTACAATGCCATTTCCATTGATTCAACCACTCATAATTTTCATCATCCACTATTGTAGTTTTCCCTTGTGGCAATTTAATTTCTTTCATTTGTTCATGGCTTTACTTGTTTCGTTTTATTATTTCGTCTCGCATCTCTTTCATGCCCTTTTTAACTCCCTCTACATACATAGGACTATTAAAGCAGAAATCATCATCAACCTGTTTATCTATTTCCTCATCACTCGGCACATCCAAAGGAAAAGCAATGATGGCATCTATTAAGGGTTCAATTTCAATTTGTTCAATAAGATTATCAACCTCATCCCTGCCGGTTGATATATCATTACCAGATGATAAATGATCAACTAATGGATACTTATTAGTATCGTCTTCTTCCCAATAAAGTAAATTAGCATGAAGTAGATCATCCCTTATTTTATCGTAAATTTTATTAATTATCTGTTCTCTTTTCATAATCAAACAGTTATTGCGATTAGGATCCCTACGAAGGTCAGATATATAATCCAGCACCACAGGTTAATTTTTTCGTTTCTCATAATGCCTCCAGTTCTTTTTCAAGTGATTTAATTTTCTCGTCCACTTTAGTCAAGTACATGAACATGAAATCCTTGACGGATATAGGAAGGAACTCATTGCGTAGTGTTTTTCCATTATTGTAGCTGATCTGGGGATATATGGTTATCATCCCTTTATCAAAATTATCCTGAGTATTGTTCTTATAACTCTTTAATTCTGCTATTTCCTTCAGGAGCTCGGTAGCTCTTAGTGCTGTTTCGTTAGTCATAGTTGATAGTTGTTAATGGTGTAACTGTTATTGTTCCGATCTTTTTGTAGAGTATGAAGGTCATCTCTTTTCCTGCAGCTGTTTTAGCTGCTGTTTCTTTGACCGCGTCCAATCCTTTAAGATTCTCATTTACGGTATTTCCTCCTACGGGTTCTATGAGGTATATGTCTTCTACAAGCTCCTTTACGGCCTGTTTAATCTCTTTAGCTTCTTTAAGTAGTGAAGCTACCTCCGGTTTTTTAAAACTCTTCAGACACGCTGTATAGACTTTCTGAGCCATTTCTAAGGTAGGTTTATCAGTGATCCATCTGTAATTCCCGCTTGAGAGTGAATAGAGGATGTTTAGCTCCTTAAGAACTACCCTGAGCGGGTACTGGTAGGGGACGGGGGTGTTGTAACCCTTACTTTCAAAAACGGTTACTACCTTCGAGAAGTTGAATTCCTCACGTATGTAGAGATACTTAAGGAATTTGTAAATCTTCTCAGTTGTCTGCTTTCGCATTTCTCTGTTCGTCATCTGATTTGGTATTAAAGTTTAAAAACTACACAAATATATGAAATGTGTGTGTTATCCGCAAGGTTTTGCACATATTTTTGACGAACGGTTACAAAGTAAGGGGAATATTATCTGATAATTGTACCAGATCGGGGGCAATTTCACCCATATTAGTCCATTTTATACCCCATCGGGGCCAGAATTGGCACTTTCTCATATTTCCCTGCGCGAGGTACCGGTTCTAAGGTACCATACCCCTACCCCTTCCTATATAAAAAGAGGTGTGGTCAGGGGTCTGGGAGTGTGAAATAGGGTCCCATATTGCCAATATGTGTGTTATCTCGGGGAGAATGCACAGGTTTCCGAGAGATGGCGGTGTTTTGCTCCGTGAAAAGGGGGTATAAATGACCCTATTTTATGAAAAATGGATATATCGGTCGCCAGTATACTCTTTAGCTGTTTAGGCCCCTGCCCCGCGCTCAGGGAAAACTCAAACTCAAATCGGAGCTCAGGATCGAGCGGGTCCCATATTCGCATCAGCCTCAGGATCAGCACGTTGCAACTCTATTTGACATAATGTTAATTATCGGACGCGAACATGCATATAGCACATTTTCAGCATGTTACATGCCTTGGCATGCATGAGCTGCAGGAAAATAGAATATTCATAAATCATTTTATTGCGCGCGCGGTATATAGTCCTGCCTTCACATTCGAGCTAGCATACTAATTGCATGCAGTGTAAAAATATTTTACAGTGAGATGCGCAAACGCCCATGGAATCGCGGTTAGAATGATAATAAAGGATATAAAGATCTTTTATTATTTATATACCTTATATACGTGACATGCGAATAATAAAAGATAAAAAGGTCTTTTATTCTTTTGATATGCTGCTAGCTTGTTAGTTGCAAAATAATATGAAAATTTTTGAATTGATCCTCAGATAGTTAACCACAAAATGAAAATTTTTTTATTTGCACCGATTCAAACTTGCATAAGATTGCACCCTGACCGCTGCAAACGTCTGTAATTCAGTTGATTAACCGCGCAGAATTTTGACCTGCCTGACCCCGAAATCTCTGTAACTAATTGATAATCAGTCTTGACTTCACCCTGTCGAATGTTGTATACTTGCATTGTCGTTCGTTGACAGACTGGTTTTCCCGCGTTATAATGTACCGCACCTGTGACAGGCCCGGGATACATTCAGCTGAGATAGCTCAAAGTATCGTAATTATCGCGCTCAAGTGGAACAAAAATCAGTCGCGTTCTTTGACATGTTGGCAAGTATCTGGAAATCAGGAAAAAGACTCAAATTAAGGGCTTAAGCTGATTCACTACAATCAGGCCTAAAGGTCTGTGAATCAAGTATCTATCTAAAAGGGACATACAAGGCGATGAGTGGCTTAAAAGCCTGTGCTCCAGCTATTTACCCGGATCGTTTTAGACGTGGGCATTCAATTGCTGTCCGGGGTCTAACTAATTTAAAATCAATTCGTTATGAAGAAACAGCAGTTCAAATCAGTGACGTTGTCAAGGGTGAAAACAGTCAACAACATTCTGAAAATCTGGAGCTTAGCTCAAGATTCAGACAAATATGACTGGTATACGGAAGCTTATGATTTTGCCGTTTGTCTCACTAAAGTGAGTCAGGTCAATGTACCGCAGGCATGTGGGATTATTGCGGCATTCAGTCCGCTCAGACAATGGGATCAGAATAAGGCAATAGCTTTGTCCTTTGTAACCACCGGTAAAGCCGGTCATATGGGAGCATTCGTTAAGAAAGCTCAGGCTATTTTACAGGCTGAAACTGAAGAGGATATTCTGAGGATCCTATCAGGACGTAAAATACAGTCTTTTTTCCTCAATATTCTGTATCCAGCTGAGGCGTTATCTTTGACTATAGACAGGCATGCATTATCTGTAGCTTTGGGGCATTGGATAACCGAAACAGAATATTCTGGCATGACAGCTAAACAATATGCATTCTTCAGTGAATGCTACAGACATGCGGCTAAAAGATTGAATGTCAATCCTTTGCTGGTACAATCAGCTACATGGTTAGTATGGCGCAGGATTAAGAAAACGTTCTAGTAATCAGGCAGTTATGGTAAGGCTGAAATAATAAGGCCCGGGGTTCGATTCCCTGACTGCCACAAACCACTTAAATTCAGTTAGTTATGAAAAATTCAAAGAAAGGCCTTGTAAAGGTCGAAAACGGCATCAGGTACATACATGACGGTGACTTTTGGGTTCTGGATCAGGATCTTGTCACTGTAGATCATCATCACACGTATTCAGGTCAGCAGGACCCTGTTAAACCTTTGAGGGTTCCGGGTTCAAGACTTGGAAACGTCTGCAGGATATTCACTGCAAAATGATTATTTCCCGGCTCAACTAGGTTGTGGGCATTCGATTGCTGGCCGGGATCAATTTATTTTCTATTATTCACTTAATTTTAATGAGTTATGGATAAGTTTACGGTTAATTCAGAATTTACATTCAGCTGCAGGTATTATAACAGGCTGAATGGTTTCCAGCACAATTGCACCCTTTACAAAGGGGATAAAAGATTATCCTCCTGTCATATTGAGTATTGGAACAGGACGTGGGAATTGTTTAATTTTCAGTCAGTTATGCAACATGCTGTTAATCTGGCCCGGAGTAACAAAAAGATTTCAGAGGCTCAACAGGAAGAGCTCCTGAAGTGGCTGAAAGAAGAGCGTAGACCTGATTGGAAAGATATCAAAATCAGCTAGTTATGCATCGTTATTTCGGAATATTAGTTGTGCTGGTTGCCTCATTTGTTGTGGTAATAACTAGCGACAGATCAGATGATTACAAACGTGATCAATTTCTGGAGTGCTCGAAGGATTTTGGTGATTGGGGTTGTGACTCATGTTATCATGCCGTTTATGGTGTGTGGGCTGAGGACCCGGGTTACTTAAATTATCGCGAATATCGCGGAGAATAACCGGATTTGGAACTTGCTGAGGATCGTTTCCTCAGTCCGGTTCAATTAATTTTAGTATTCACTTAATAATCAGAACGATGAAACAGATTAATTTTGGGAAAATTACCCTCAGGTCCCGGATATCCAGCCGTGGGGGTGGTATTGAGATCAGTCTCAATACATTGGGGTTCAAAGGAGCTAAAATGACAGCCTACCAGAATTATCTGGGGGGTGGCATGCTGGGATCGGTTCAGAATGATTGTACTATCAGGGATTGGAGAGATAATCCTAAGCTTACTGAAATAGCCCTCCAGCTCAGGAAGTATTTCTTTAACCTGACTAATCCTGATAGCGAATGGGAACACCAGACGTTTGAACAGAATGAAGGAATGCCTGAAAGTGCATACTAACCTGACTTGGAGCTCCGGGGAGGATCGTTTCCTCCCTCAGGTTCAATTGTTTAACTAAATTTAATGTGATGAATCGATTTAATGTTCAGAAGAGGGACCGGAATTATGGTAACCCCTTCATGCCTCAGAAGGATCAGGTTTATGTATACATAGACCGGTCTGGATTGGTTGTTTACTGCAGCAACCGCGATAGCTTGCTCAATTTCCCTAACAAATCTCTCAGGCGGTATGTATTACGGGCCTCTCAGCTTGGCATATTTGTCAGGTATTACCAGCTCAGGTTACACCCTGAAGCTTTGAATAATGTAATTCACTAATAATTAATACGATGGCAAAGAACAAATTATCTACAGGTTGTAGTGACTGGCAGCTCCGCTGGTCCGGTATGGTTGGTACACTTACCCTTAACCCTCTGACTAATACATTCATCTGGAAGGGTCAATGGAATGGCCGACATGGGCAGAAGGGTCCTAGGAGAGTTGTAGAATTCACCTTTAACAATGGTGAAATAACAGCTATTAATGGAACTGATAAAGGATTTCTTCCGGTAGAATCTGAAGTCCTTAAGGCTGTGAACATTATACTCAACTCACAGCTCAAGAAATAACCCTGCATGGTGCATGCCAGTGTTCGATTCACTGGCAGGGTACAAATTGTTTCACTAAAACCGAATGACATGAATAAGAGTATCAAGCAGTTGGCTGAAATAGCCTACAAAGAAACCGTTGAGCAGCAGGGGTCTAGCACAAATATTCAACTCCGTAAGCCCTTAATCGGGTACATGGTGAGTATATTTGGGCATGAACAAAGGATCAATATTACTGACCTGACTGTAGAGGACATTGAGAAGTATATCGCATCAAAGATTGCGCTCCTGAGTGATCGAAAGTTTTATTTGGGTACGTGGGTTCTGGATGATGTGGTTTATTTGGATGTCTCCCGGCACTATTTTAACTCAGATGATGCCATTGCAGCCGGAAGGTCCGGTAATCAGGTATGCATCTGGGATGTATTGAACCAGAAAGAAATTTACTGGTTGAAAGAGGATGAATTGTCAAACCTTTAATTTGAACGTCATGAGAATCAGAATTAGCTCAGTGCTGGCATATGTTGTGCTGGCCGGGTGCGTGATCATGGGTTATGTACTTTACAACCTGTAGCACCCCTTCCCGGATCAGTTAAGCTGTGACCCTTCGATGGGTACCCGGGATCAAACTCTAAATGAGATGAATACAATAGATTATCCAACAGTTTACCGCCTCTATATAGAACATATCGGAGGGGGTTTTTATTACAACAAGACAGAATATCAGTCTGTTGCGAGAGCTATTCAGGCCATCAAGATGATGCATTTAGCGAAGCTTGATGATCATCTGTTCTGGTTGCACACCCTCAAGAATGAGGAATTACTTGGAAGACAGCGTATTAACCTTAAATTCTGAACGATGAAAAAAGTAACGATTCTGATTACATTCAGTTGCCCTGAGGATCTTTTCCCATTTATGCAAACATTGGAGAAAGATCGATTCCCCAGTGGATATGAATTAGCTCACATTCAAAAGCATGTGAGAGCGTCTGATGCATTCACAGAAGTACTCTTCGGGGATGATGTCCCTGATGGGAAATAACCGGGTATGGTACCAGAGCAGGATCGTTTCCTGCTCCCGGTTCTATTGTTTCACTAACACCTATAAAAATGGACTTATTGGATCGTTTTAGAATCGATGCTGAAAACCAAGCACTTAGGTACGTGGTTAGTAAGGTAATGTTTTGCCAGACAGCAGGTTGTGGTAAAATATTGGATTACAAGAAAGCGGTTCTGATCACATTCAATTCCGGGAATATATTCCTGATGTGTGAAGATTGCTTTCGTTCTCCTGTTACTCAGGCTATTATTAATGGTGGTACCGCAAAGGGTGTTATAAAAAGCATCCAGCGGTATCAGGATTGGCGTAAAATGGAGGATGAGGAGAAGATAAGAATTGCTGCCGAGAGACAGCAGTTAAAATTGGACTTATTCGACAGTGTGTCAAAGAACTAGGATACACAAAGGTACTTAATTTTGATCATATTATTCATTAAAAACTGCTAGAAATGAAAGCGAAAATTGAAATTGTTGTAAACAACAGGAATGACCGTACCGATCTGATTCTCAGGGTTGAAGAGGACGTTAGGAAGCGGTGGGACTCCAGAGCTAAAGCTCAGGGGTACAAGAAAGGCACCAAAACGTATAACAACCTCAGAGCTGAGTTCATGTTGGGTATGGTGGCAGCTATGGATTGTCTCCTAAATGCTGATGAAACAGGTGAATCCAGTATCAGCCCCAAACTTTTCTTTGAATTAATCAGGGGCGAATGATTTATTTCCCCGGTACAATTAAGTTGTGCCCTTCGATGTGGAACCGGGGATCAATTTATTTACTAACTTTGTAGAAATTATGAATGACCAGAAGATTCGATTTATAGCCATAAACGCATTCGTTGATTGGCTGTACAGTGCTCACCCTGACTTCATTGAGGTTGCATGGAGTGAAAGTCCCTTCATGGCTCGTCATCTTCGCGAGAAGCTGACAGGCTTGATCAAACATCATAGTCCTGAAGGATATATGAGTATCGAAGTGTTAGGCAGGTTTGTACGCCAGCTGGACTATGAGAATACCGAGATTTTGTACAATTACATACTTAAAAAACACTGGAGACAATGAAAACAACAAAACTTGAAAAAATCAGAGCCTGTAGAGAAGCAATTGATTATGTAAGAACCCAAAAATCGGTTATTCTTGCATGGCAAAATTGTAACCGCGGGGATTGGATGCTTTGGCTTGCTAAAAAGCTAAATGTTGATGACAAGAAATTAACAATGGCAAAGGTTATGTGCGCAAAGCAATTCGAACACCTAATGAAAGATCAAAGAAGCAAAGATGCATTGCAAGCTTGTT
>Ga0172380_10008457_pt1 | contig 11253 bp, 6 predicted proteins | sample Leawe162metaG_FD_119747 | JGI IMG/M metagenome (GOLD analysis project Ga0172380, IMG submission 119747) | Leachate microbial communities from a municipal landfill in Southern Ontario, Canada - Leachate well 162 metaG | ecosystem: Engineered > Solid waste > Landfill > Unclassified | place... | reverse complement strand
TGATCCATATGATCAAAGACAAGATCCATATGAGATCGATCGGGCCCTACTCTTTGATCACTCAGCAGCCTTTGGGAGGAAAAGCTCAATTCGGAGGCCAGAGATTCGGAGAGATGGAAGTCTGGGCATTGGAAGGATATGGAGCCGCTCACACTTTGCAGGAAATGCTGACCATCAAGTCCGACGATATAATGGGCAGGGTTTCGGCTTATGAAGCCATCTTGAAAGGAGAGAAGATCAAGAGCCCGAATGTTCCCGCTTCATTTACTTTGTTGCTTTCCGAGCTGAAGTCTTTGTCTCTGAACATGGACATCAGGGAAGCTTTGGCGGCCGTCAAGGACGAACCGAAAAATGAAGAGGAAGGATCGGCCTCGCCCAAAGAAGAAGAGAAAAAAGAGTAAACATTTTTTGCCAGATCAAACTTCGCATAACTCATAAAACGCCAGCGCGCTAACTCATAAAATATTTTAGCGTTCGGCTTTAATTGTCAATAATAAATCATGTTTGTTTCTAACTTAGAATCAATTAGGATAAAATTGGCCTCTCCTCAGGAGATTTTAAGTTGGTCTCATGGCGAGATAACCAAGCCTGAAACCATCAATTATCGCACCCAGCGTCCGGAAAAAGACGGTTTATTCTGCGAGAAGATCTTCGGTCCGACCAGAGATTACGAATGCTATTGCGGAAAGTATAAAAGGATCAGATATAAAGGAGTGGTTTGCGATCGTTGCGGAGTGGAGGTTACCAAGTCTGCCGTCAGGCGCGAAAGAATGGGCCATATAAAATTGGCCACTCCTGTTTCGCATATTTGGTTTTTAAAAGGCGTTCCGTCAAGAATAGGATTGGTTTTGGATCTGCCTTTTCATAAGGTAGAAGAGGTTATTTATTTTCTCTCTTACATCGTTGTTAACGTTGACGAGGGGGCCAAAAAGGGAATTTTGGAAGAGATAGAGAGGGAATATAAGTCGAAGCTGAAAGAGCAAAAGTCTTCCATCGAAGATAAAGACGATCAGGACGAAGCGGCTTCCGATCTCAAGACCGCTCGCGACAGAGCGAGAGAGGAATTGATGTCCCTCAAGCCTTTGAAGATATTGTCCGAGATAGAATACACTCATTTGGCTTTGAAATACGGAGAGATGTTTGAAGCCGGCACAGGCTCCGAAATTTTGAAACGCATTTTCGAGAAGATGGACCTGTCTAAAGAGATCGACGCGATGGAAGAGAGAGTGAAGGAGACCGAAGGAGACGAACAAAAGAAAGCTTTGATCAGGATCAACACTTTAAAAGAAATGAGAGAGTCGGGGATCCGTCCCGAATGGATGTTCTTGGATGTTCTGCCGGTTCTGCCGCCAGACCTGAGACCGATGGTCCAATTGGACGGGGGCCGTTACGCTTCTTCGGATTTGAACGATCTTTACCGCAGGATCATCAACCGCAACAATCGTTTGAAACATCTCTTGGAGATCAATGCTCCCGAGGTTATCGTAAGGAACGAAAAAAGAATGTTGCAGGAAGCTGTCGACTCTTTGATCGACAGCAAAATGAGAAAAGGAACAATGACCGCGGCCACTACCGGAGGCAGAAGGCTTTTGAAGAGCTTGGCTGACATGCTCCAAGGCAAGCAGGGACGCTTCCGCCAGAACCTGCTCGGGAAAAGAGTCGATTATTCAGGACGCAGCGTCATCGTTGTCGGCCCTGCTTTGCAATTGAACGAATGCGGCGTTCCGAAGAAAATGGCTTTGGAATTGTTCAAACCTTTCGTGGTCAAAAAATTGATCGAGAGGGAATTGGTTTATAATATGGGCGGCGCCAAGAAGTTGATCGAAGACGAGACCGATGAAGTATGGGAGTGTCTTGAAGATGTCGTGAAAGAGAAGCTGGTTCTTTTGAACCGCGCTCCGACCCTGCATCGTTTGGGCATCCAAGCCTTCAAACCGGTTCTGATCGAAGGAGAGGCTATCCGTATCAGCCCTTACGTTTGTACCGCATTTAACGCCGACTTTGATGGCGATCAGATGGCTATCCATTTGCCGTTATCGGATGAGGCTCAAAAAGAGGCGAGAGAGAGGATGATGTCCTCGGTCAATTTATTGAAACCGGCCACAGCCGAGCCTATCGTATTGCCCGGAAAAGACGTGATATTGGGTTGTTATCATTTGACCAAGATCATCGAAGGAAAAACCGGAGAAGGAAAAACCATGAGTTCTCCTCAGGAAGCGATAATGGCTTACGAGTTGGGGATCATCGATCTCCAGGCCAAGATCAAAGCTTTGATCGACGGCAAGATATTGGAGACGAGCGTCGGCCGCATTATTTTTAACCAGGTTCTTCCAAAGAGCATTGGTTTTCAGAACTATCTTTTGAATTCCAAAACGGCCAAGGAACTGGTTAAAAATATTATAGAAAAAGAGGTCGGGGAAGCTTGGAAAATATTGGACGAAATAAAAAACGTTGGTTTTGAATATGCCACGAAGTCCGGTATCTCCTGGGGTATGGACGACTTGATCGTGCCGGAGCAGAAAGGCGCTTTGGCCAAAGAAGCTGAAGAAAAAATAAAGAAAATAGAAGCTTATTACAGCCAAGGTTTGCTTTCCCAAAAAGAAAAAGCCAACCAAGCTATCGAGATATGGAAAAAGGTCAAGACCGAATTGGAAAAGATCATCCCGACTATTTTGCCTCCAAACGGCCCCGTATTTTCCATGATCGATTCCAAGTCAAAAGGTTCTTGGTCGCAGGTGGCGCAGATGGCCGGAATGAAAGGATTGGTCTCCAACCCTGCCGGACGTATCATCGAGTTGCCTATTAAGAGTTCTTTCAAAGAAGGATTCAACGTACTGGAATATTTCATTTCCACTCACGGCGCCAGAAAAGGTACCGCCGATACGGCTTTGCGTACATCGAGCGCAGGTTATTTGACCAGAAGATTGGTCGATGTGGCTCATGAAGTGATAGTGACCGAGGAGGACTGTCATGATTCCGTAGGCTCTATTCTCTCTAAGGCCGAAGCCAATGAGATCGGCCAGGATTTCACTTATAAAATACTTGGAAGGATCGTGATGGACGATGTTGTCAATCCTCAAACCAGAGAGACCATTATTGAAAAAGGCGGTATGATCGATTGGCACGTCGCTGAAGCGATAGTCAGTTCCGGGATAGAACAGATAAGAGCCCGTTCTCCTCTTTCTTGCAAAAACCAAAGAGGTATTTGCCGCAAATGTTATGGTATGGATATGGGCTGGGGAGGATTGGTCAATCTCGGCGAGGCTGTCGGCGTAGTTGCCGCGCAATCCATCGGAGAACCCGGCACGCAGCTTACAATGAGAACCTTCCACACCGGAGGCGTGGCCGAATCGGTTGATATCACTTACGGTTTGCCGAGGGTTGAAGAAATTTTTGAAAAGCGCCAGCCGAAAGGAGAGGCGGCGATTGCCCTTGAAGACGGCAAAATAGCCAGCATTGATGAAGAAAAAGGGTTGATAACTCTTCTTCCATCGGGAGACGGCAAGAAAAAAGAAGGCGAAAAGAAGGACGAGGTGCAGCTTGTCGAATATCAGTTCCCTCCGAAGATAGAAATGCTGGTCAAAGTCGGACAGGAAGTCAAAGCCGGCACTCCGCTTACCGTTGGGCCTCTTGATATGAAAAAATTGTTCAAGATCAAAGGAAAGGAAGCGGTTCAGAGCTATGTCATCAAAGAAATTCAGAGAGTTTATGTCACCCAGGGCGTGCCGATCCATGATAAGCATATCGAGATCATGGCCAAGCAGATGTTCTCGCGCGTGAAAGTAAAAACTCCCGGAGACGGATTATATAGCCCGGGCGAAGTTATCTCCCGCGGACAGTATATGGAAGAACAGGCCAAGCTCAAGGAGCAAAAGAAAGAGCCGATCAGAGCTCAAGAATTGTTATTGGGCATCTCTAAGGTCGCTTTAACGTCTGACAGCTTCTTGTCCGCCGTTTCGTTCCAAGAAACTTCCCGCGTGTTGATCAGAGCTTCTTTGAAGGGAGCCCAGGACAAATTAAGAGGATTGAAAGAAAACGTTATTATTGGTAAATTGGTACCAGTGGGCACCGGTTTTACCAAGAAGCCAGCCAATTCTTAATTTGTTGTTAAATCAATCTCAATGTCGAAAAGAAAAAAACAGAAGAAAGCCGTCCGCAGAGAAGGGGAGGGATCTTCTACTTACAAACTCTCGGAAAAAACATCAAGAATAGTATGGTGCGGGTCAAGCCTGCTGCTGTCGCTGATTTTGTTTTTTTCTTTTTTCGACAAAGCCGGCATGGTCGGGAACGGCCTTAAAGCTGTTTTCAATTTCCTTGCCGGAGGCTCCATCTATCTTCTGCCAATATTCCTGATCCTGTCGGGATTGGTATTTTTAAAAAACAAAACAACCCTGAAAGATGTTAAAAATCCTTTAATATTGTCAGGGTTGTTTTTGTTTTTAGGCTGCGCCGGGCTGCTGGGGCTGAGAGAAATAAACAGCGATCCCGATCTTTCGCAGCATTTTAAAATTTTTTACGGAGGACAAGGAGGAATGCTCGGATACGTTTTATCTTTTTTGCTTTTCAAACTATTCAATTTCGTACTCAGCATAGTGATATTTTTAGTGGCAATAATTATCGGCTTTTCCATCTTGGTGGAAGCATTGATCAAGAATTTTTTCGAAGAACCCTTGTTCGATAAAAAGGATAATGATGCGGACGATGAAGAGGAGGAGAAAAAAATAAAGAAACCCGCGAAGAAAGATCCCGCTTTGCCGTCTTTTCTGAAGATGGAAAAATTCAAGCTGCCCAAGAAAAAAGAGAAAGAGGAGCCGGCTAAGCCTTTGACCTTGGGCAATAATTTGGAGAATTTTAAGGTCAAAGAATTAAAGGCTTTGGCAAAAGATGAAACTTATGAATTGCCTCCGTTGAGCTTGCTGGAAGACGAAAGAAGCAAGCCTCAAAGCGGAGATATAGGATTGAACGCGGGGATCATCAAGCGGACTTTGCAGAATTTTGGCATTCCGGTAGAAATGTCCGAGATCAACGTCGGACCGACCGTAACTCAATATACTTTAAAACCTGCCGAAGGAGTGAAGGTTTCCAAGATAACCAATTTATCTTCCGACCTGGCTTTGGCGTTAGCCAGCCATCCTATCAGGATCGAAGCTCCTATCCCGGGGCGTTCTTTGGTGGGAGTGGAAATGCCCAACAAAAAACGGGCGATGGTCAGATTGAGAGAGCTTTTGGAGCAGGATGAGTTCCAGAAATCTTCCAGCCCGTTGCTCTTCGCTTTAGGCAAAGACGTCAAGGGTTCGCCGATCTTTGCCAGCTTGGCCCATATGCCTCATATGCTGGTAGCCGGTTCCACCGGAGCGGGAAAAACCATCGGTTTGAACACCATCATTTTAAGTTTGCTTTATCGCCACGGCCCCGCGGATATGAGATTGATAATGGTGGACCCGAAAAGAGTTGAATTTTCGATCTATAACTCTTTGAACCATTTGCTTTGCCCTGTCGTGGTCAACCCTCAAAAAGCCGTAGTGGCTTTGAAATGGCTGGTAGTGGAAATGGAAAGAAGGTTCGAATTTTTGGCCGAGAAAAAGAGCCGCGACATCGACAGTTACAACAACAAGAACCGCAAGAAAGACGAGCCGAAACTTCCTTATATCATTTTAATTATCGACGAGCTGGCCGACCTGATGTCTTCCCGCGGGAAAGAGATCGAGGTTTACATCGCCCGCTTGGCGCAGATGGCCAGAGCCGTCGGCATCCATTTGATCCTGGCCACGCAAAGGCCGTCGGTGGAAGTCATTACAGGGTTGATCAAAGCTAACATCACTTCGCGCATCGCTTTCCAGGTGGCTTCGCAGATCGATTCAAGAACCATTCTCGATACTTCCGGAGCGGAAAAATTGATCGGCAAAGGAGATATGCTTTTCGTATCGACCGACCTGATCAAGCCGAGAAGAATACAAGGATCTTTCATCTCGGAGCAGGAGGTAAAAAAAGTTGTCGCTTGGATATTGGAGCATCAAAAAGACGCGGAAGCCACGCCCGAATCGGAATCCCTTTCGCAGGAAATGTTGAACGCGCAAACCTTGCCTGACGTTGCCGGCGGCAGCGGCATAATGGGACAGAGCGGTTTTTCCCAAGGAGGGGACAGCGATCCGCTGTATGAAGAAGCCAAGAATATAGTCGTTTCGACGCATAAGGCTTCAGCTTCCTTTTTGCAGAGGAAACTTAAAGTCGGCTATGCCCGCGCCGCCAGGCTTTTGGACATTTTGGAAGAGAAGGGAGTTATCGGCCCCGGCGAAGGAGCCAAGGCCAGAGAGGTCTATATGAGCTCAGCGGAGAGATCATTGGAGGAAGAAGAAGGACCGGATATCCCGCTTGACGATGAAGAGATTGGGAAGTAGGCTTCCGTATCAAATTGAAATTTCAATTAAATTTTTAATTTAATAATTTAAGATCGAGATCCGCAGATCGTCCAAGGTTGGTTTGCGCCCCTCGGTCTTTTAAAAAAGTTTTCAACAAATGTATAAAGCCAAAAAGAAAAAAGTCAGCCAAACTCCGGCCAAGACCGAAGAGATCGTCGGCGGGAATCTTGAGGAAATAATCTCCGAGATTAAAGAAAAATTCGGAGAGGGAGCCATAATGAAATTAAAGGAGGTTCAAAAGACGGATATAGACGCTATTCCGTCCGGCTCCATATCTCTTGACTTGGCATTGGGCGTAAGAGGCTTGCCCAGAGGCAGGGTGGTTGAAATATATGGAGGAGAAAGCACGGGAAAGACCACATTGGCTTTGCACGTTTTGTCGGAGGCGCAAAAGAGGGGAGGCATCTGCGCTTTTGTTGACGCCGAGTACGCCTTGGATCCGGACTATGCCAGAAGGATTGGGGTTAATGTCGATGAACTTTTGATATCCCAGCCCGATTCGGGAGAACAGGCCTTGCAGATCGTTGAAAGCCTGGTTCGTTCTGGAGGAGTGGATGTGATCGTGGTTGATTCCGTGGCGGCGCTAACGCCGAAAGCCGAGATCGCCGGAGAGGTCGGAGATATGCAGATAGGCCTTCAAGCCAGATTGATGAGCCAAGCATTGCGCAAACTTTCCAGCATTGTCGCGAAAACAAAAACGGTCCTTATTTTCATCAACCAGACCAGAATGAAAATAGGAGTTATGTGGGGCAACCCGGAAACGACCCCCGGCGGCTTGGCTTTGAAATTTTACGCTTCGGTAAGGATCGAATTGAGAAGAATAGCTCAAATCAAACACGCGGAAGAGATCATCGGCAACCGCATCAAGGCCAAGATAGTGAAAAACAAAGTGGCCGCTCCTTTCAGGACGGCGGAGTATGATATTTATTATAACGAAGGAATTTCCAAATCGGCCGAGCTGATCAGCCTTGGAGTGAAGAACAGCATTATTAAAAAAGTCGGCAACCATTTCGAATATAAAGGCCGGAAGATAGGAGACGGCGTGGGATTGGAGGCGACAAAGAATTTTTTGAAAGAAGATATTGCTTTGGCGGGGGAAATAGAGAATGAAATAAAGGCAAAAGACAATCCTCCCGTAGAACTCGGAGGGGGAGAGGAGGAGAAAGACGAAAATCCCTTGGAGAAATAAAACAGCCTATGTAAAAACGCCCCGACAGCTGCCGCTGTCGGGGCGTTTTTTATTGTCCCGGCAGTTTTTAGGCGATCGGGCGGATAAGCTAAAAATTATCCGCACCCCCTTTGTTTTTTTGCAGGTTGAGAGCCCGCCGATCCATAATTTTTAAGTTGGTTCATAATATGTCATTTCTCAAGTTTTCGCTTAGGATTCTAGCCATCTTCGCCTCGGTCTTGGTTCTGTCCCTCTCGGCCGGCTGCAATCGCCCTGGCCTGGATAGAACCGACCGGTGCTATGCCTGTCCGCTCCGTTGAATGCCGGCACCGCCGCCCAGACCAAAGCCGGAGCCTTGGCTATCCAACGGGATATCGTCAATTATTTGTTGCCGGCCATAACGCTTGCTTGCTTGATTTATTTTTATATCAAAAAATCGCTTTTAAAAGCGATTTTTTGATTAAGGTACAACCGTTGCTAAAGGGCGTGCTTGGAAGTGAAAGGCAGGATGCCCAATACTCTGGCTCTCTTGATGGCTCTGGCCAATTCTCTTTGGTGTTTGGCGCAAAGTCCTGTTTTTTCGGCTCCTTTGATCTTGGCGGAAGGGGACAGGAACAGTTTGAGAGTGTCCACGTCCTTGAAATCTATTTTAGTAACGTTCTTTTTGCAAAAGTAGCAAATCATATGGTCTTGTTATAATTTTGTTAGATCGTATTATTGAATGCGCTTAGAAGGGGATGTCTTTAACGTCTATTTCGTCTTTGCCCTCCGGCATATCGAACGAGCCGTCTTCTATGACCGGGATATCCTCTTCTTCTGTCTGTTGTTTTTTGGAAGAAATTGCTTCTTTCGGGCCGTTCGCGGCAGGTCTTGCCGACGGAGCGCTTCCTGTTCCCGATGCCTTCGGTCCAAATTCAAATTTTTCTCCTATGATCTCGGTGATATATCTTTTTCCGTTTTGGCTGTCCCATGTGCGGGTCTGCAGTCTTCCTTCTATATAAACCAGAGAACCTTTCGTCATATATTGCGAGGCGACTTCGGCCTGTTTTCCCCACAGTACAATGCTGTGAAATTGCGCTTCTTCTCTTTTTTGGCCGGAAGCATCTTTCCAGGTCCTGTTGGTGGCTATCCTGAAAGAGCAAACGCTTTGTCCCGAAGCAGTGCTCCTCATTTCAGGGTCGGAAGCCACTCTGCCGATAAGAAGTACTTTATTTAGATTCACCTCGTTAGAAGCCTGCTATTATATAGTTATGCAACTAATTTTTAACAGGCCTTTAATTTTTGGTTATGTCCCCGTTGTTAAAGGCTTCTAACGGGGTTCATATATTTAGCTTGCTTTGCCCGCCGGAGCTCCGAAAGAGCGAAGGAGGGTAGCTTATAAGCTAATTATAGCTTCGGCATTTCTAAGTCGAGGATTATTCTTCTTTTAATATTTCTTCCAGTTTTTGATCTATTTCCTGAAGCTGGACTTTGCTTTTTTTTGTTTCCGCGGCTGTTTCTTTTTTAACTTCGGCAACAGTTTCAGTTTCAACAGCCTCTGGGACAGGGGACTCTTTTACTTCGACTGTTTCGGAGCCTTCATCATTTTCAGAGGATTCGGCTGCTGCCGCTCCCTCCGGTTTTCTGGCTCGTCTGCTTTCTTTTGCCGGCGGTTCATCCCTTTTTTTCAAAAGAAGAAACCTCAAAATTTCTTTTTTGGTTTTCAGCTCCATCTGCAATTCTTCAAAAAATTTCGGGCTGATGTCGGCTCCCGGAACGAATTTTAATTGATAGTGCCAGGCTTCGACTTCTTTTCTGATCGGGTAAGCCAATTTTCTTCTTTGCACTTTTCTGTCAGGCGATTCGGGCTGGACATTAAATTTGGAATCCAACCAGGAAACCGTGGAATCTAACTGGCCTTTGTCGAGGCTGGTCAAGATCATGAAATTAAGATCGTAATACTTCATCTTTTCTATCCGCCGCCGCCTTAGCGAGAGGAATTTTTATGTATATTTTTTATATTATTTGCTTTAATCGGTAAGACTTTGAGTTAAGCCTTACCCCGCAAAATAGGCTTTTTTGCAGGGTTTAAAGTAAAATTATTATAACAGGCCGGGTCTGATCGGTCAAGGAAAAAAAATGCTGAAGATCCAGTTAAAATAAGGCTTTTTGAGGGGTGGATTTGGGCCTTAAAAGGCTTTTTGTGATATAATTTTATATATAAAAAATTGAGCCGCGGGGACAGCGGCTTTGGCGGCGATCGAACGCGGCCAAAAATAACACTCCGGTCTTTGCTGTCGCAGAGGTTGGACTATTAACAACCTTAACGGATCTATAGCTTCTCGGTTCGCGTTCGAGCGCGGGCCTGGCTGTAAATTGTTTTTGAATATGAGCATCAATCAAAGTATTTTCAGAGCTTATGATATCCGGGGAATTTATCCGACCGATCTTAATGAGAACGCGGTTTACTGCGCAACGAAGGCTTTTTGCAGGCTTTATCCCCATATGAAAAAGGTGGCGCTGGCTTTCGATCCCAGGCCGAGCTCTCCGGCTTTGGCCGAAGCCGCGAGAAAAGCTATGACCGAGGAGGGGGTGGAAGTTATGGACTTGGGCATAGCCCCTGATCCTTTATGGTATTTTTCCATTTTTCATTACAAGTATGACGGAGGACTGATGATCAGCGGCTCCCACAATCCGTCGCATCATAACGGGCTGACCTACCATGCCCGAAAGACGGCCAACGACCCCAGCGAGGAATTGATGGGGGAGAGCTTGCAGGCGTTGAGCGACCTGGCTCAAGAGCTGGACGCCAATCCCGAACCGCGAAAAGAAGTTTCAGGCAAGGTTACCAAAATCTATCCGGAACAGGACTATATAGATTATGTCGTTTCCAAAGTCAGCATACCTCGTCCGTTGAAGATAGTCCTGGACACGGGAAACGGCGCTTGCGGATATCTTCCGGAGCATTTGTTCAAAAGGCTCGGCTGTGAAGTTCAAACTATTTATGGGGAATTCGACGGCACTTTCCCGAATCATTTGCCCGATCCTTATGTCGAAGCCAACCGCAAAGACTTGGAAAAAAAGGTCATTGAAACGGGAGCGGATATGGGATTCGCTTATGACACCGACGGCGATCGCGTTGCGATCATCGACAACCGCGGACGTTCGGTCAACGGAGATGATTCTTTGCTGATCCTCGCGCGCCAGGCGGTAGCTAAAAAGATCGGTCCGGTCGTTCATTGCATGAGAGTTTCCAAAGCTTTTATCGATGATATGAAAAAATTGGGAGCGACCACTCATTTCTCCGTGTCTCATCATAACGCGATCAGGGACAATGTGAAAAAATTGGGAGCGGTTTTCGGAGGAGAGGTCACTTTCCATTATGGTTTCCCCTTGGATTATTATCTGGTCGATGACGCGGTGTTCGCTTCCGTTGAGTTGGCAATAGTCGCCGCCGCCCAGCCGGATTTCGCGGCCTATGTCGATTCTCTGCCCCATTATTTTGCCAGTCCGGAACTGTTCGTCGATACTCCGGATGAAGTGAAATTCGGGATTGTCTCCGACCTGCAAAAATATTTGAGAGAGAACAAGTATAATTTTATTGACGTCGACGGAGCGCGCATAAATTTTGAACACGGCTGGGCTTTGGCGCGCGCCGCCAACACCACCCCGATAATAAAATGCAGG
>Ga0172380_10008456_pt1 | contig 11253 bp, 14 predicted proteins | sample Leawe162metaG_FD_119747 | JGI IMG/M metagenome (GOLD analysis project Ga0172380, IMG submission 119747) | Leachate microbial communities from a municipal landfill in Southern Ontario, Canada - Leachate well 162 metaG | ecosystem: Engineered > Solid waste > Landfill > Unclassified | place... | reverse complement strand
GGGCATGGTCCACGCCCAGGCGTTGAAGACGCAGTTCGTAGCGGCCCAGACCCTGGCCAGGTTGGACGTCTCCCGGATGTACCCGGTCGATGCCGGGTTGGCAGCCACGATGTCCGGGCGTGGTCCGGCGATCCAGGAGTTGTCGATGGACGACGCACCAGCGGCACTTGGCTTGAGCTGACCCCAGACCATGCGCTCGGACAGAGCAGACGGCCCCCAGGTCGCGGCGACCTCGGTGGTGCCATCTCCAAGAGGGTTCAGGTTCAGGGGGCCAGTGCCCGGCAGCAGGCCCGTGGTCGCAGCCGAGGGGACGTAGGTGATCTGTCCGGCTGAGATGCACGCCGCATCCAGGGCCGCGCGCTCAGCCAGACCCAGCTTCGGTGCCCCACTCCACACCGAGCTCAGCTCACCGGTACCGCCGACCCGCAGGTACCCGTCGGGGTGGGCGTAGTAGACGCCTGTCGCCATCAGGGCACCACGACGATCAGGTCCCCGGCCACCATGCCTGCGGGTGTGCTGGTCGTGGCGACCAGGATGTTGCCGGAGACGGTCACACCCACTCCTGTCACTGCCGACGCGGCGTCAGCGGTGGCTTGAGCGGCCGCGGCGTCTGCGAGTGCTTGGGTGGCGTCGGACTGTGCACCGGCGGCCGCGGTCGCTGCGTCGTCGGCTGTGGTCTGCGCCGCTGCGGCGGACGCCTGCGCTGCGAGGCCCTGGGTGTCCAGGTCGGTCAGGTGCCCGCGCAGGGGGGTGCCCCACGAAGTGGTGCCGTCGGTCAGGTCGGTCAGGTTGATGGCCATGGTGGGTCTCCCTCAGTCGGTCAGGTCCGTCGGCGGTCGGGTGCTCACTGCGCAACCCCGTGCACCACGACACGGCGGCCTGTGAGCTGGCACCACACCCGGTCAGCCACCGTTACGGCCGTCAGGGTGTCGGGGGTCACAGGTAGCGGGTCCGTGTCGCCGTCGAGGCGGACCCGCAGCGGTGACACCTGGGTGACCGTGGCCCACCGCCACGAGTCCCCAGCCGCAGTCGGGCCCGGGAGCAGGACGTCGAGGTCTTCGGGGCGGATCACGCGACCTCCCGCAGGTTCGTGCGCATGTCGGCCCCCACGCTCAGGTCCAGCGACCACGACTGGATCGCACCCCGCACACCCTCATGGGCGACGACGTCATGCAGCCCCACCGGGACCGGGGCGTGCTCGATGACCCGGGTCGCCGCCGGCGCCGACAGGTCCGCGAGCTTGCGGGCCGCGAGGGCGTCGATCACGGCCTGTGAGGACGACTCCACCCCGGTCTCCGTGTGCGTCAGGACCCGGCCCCGCGACGGGATCGACAGGCGGTTCGCAGGGTCGGTGTTCTCCGCGACCCCCACCAGTGCCTCGGTGTCCCCGGAGCCACGCCCGACGAGCACCACACGGTTGGGGACCGACGCCAGGTCCTGGTCTCGGGTCCACTCCTCGACGACGATCGCGTCGCCGGTCAGGTCCCGGACCGTGGCCCGGTCACCCGGCGCAACATACGGGGCGGCCACGAACCGCCCGTGCAGGTCGGTCCGCAGCGCGAAGAAGTTGATCGCCGCGAGCAGGTCGTTGACGATCCGCAGCCTGGAGGTCCCCGCCTCCCACACCATCGCCGCGGTCAGCGTCTCGGCCGAGTCGGTGATCGCCACCGCCGTCTCGCCACTCGCAAGGATCACAGCCCGCACGGCCGTGGTCACCACCGTCCCGGCCGGCAGGGCATAGGTGCCGTCGACCTTGTCCTCGTCCAGGATGGTGAGCTTGTCGAGGAGCTCGATGGACCACGCCCGCCCCGTCGCCTTGTGCTGCTCGCTGGGCGCGGAGCACAGGAATGTCCCGAGCGGCCAGGGGCCCATGCCCTCGACCTGCCACCAAGTGCGGACCCGCAGGTCCAGCCAGTCGGGCACCTGGGCGAGGTCGTCGACGTCGAGGCGCCCACCACCGTGGATGACCCGGTTGATGTTGTGCTCCACGGTGCCACCCGTGACACCGGTGAGTTCGCCGAGTGGGGAGTCGTCACGGGCCAGGACGTCGACGCGCCACGACTCCACCCGGTGCGTCAGTAGCGGGTCAGGACCCGGGGGCACCCACAGGGCGGTCATGCGTCCACCCGGGTCGCGGTCACCGACAGGCGGTACACGTGGCCGCCCCTGAGGCGCCGCATGCTCACCGCACCCAGAGACACCTGCACGTACCTGCCGTCGAGGTCACGCCACAGGTGCGGGCCCGCCAGATCGGCAAGGGCCTCCCACGCGGCAGGGGCCGAGGCCAGGCCCTGCTGCACCCGGACCGCCAGGATGTCTGCGTCGATGGTCAGGCTGTGCCAGCGGGCCGTGCCGGTGCGCTCGATCGGGTAGTCGCGCCCTGCGTACTGGCGGAGGACCTTCACGGCCCGACCGGTCTCGATCCCGATCTCGACGTTGGAACGCACCAGGCACACCTGGGAGAACCCGGGCCCGCCCGACACCCACAGGCCCGTGGCGGCGGTGACCTGCTCGACCGCTGCTGAGGTCGCGGTCGACGGCAGCGCCGACACGGCATCGACCCGGTACGCGTTGGTTCCGGCCACTGTCGGGGACCAGTCCGTGGTCGTGGTGTTCGGGGGCACACCCGACGCGATCAGTTCCCACGGGCCGCCGTCGATGGACCTCCACACCTCGTTGTGGTCGGTGGGCACCCCGCCGCCGCCCCCGAACCCGTCGCCCCCGAACCCGCCATCGCCGAACTCGCCGTAGCCGAACGGGAACGACAGGTCGGAGACCTCCGGATTGGTGATCGCGACCGTGACTGCGGCAGTAGCCGGGTCCCACGTGAGGTCCACGGTCGGCGCGGCCGGCAGGGCGTAGGCCACCGTGAATGCTGCGGCGGCTATGGCCGACCACAGCCCGGGGGTGTCCGCCGCCATGACACGCACAGTCCAACTGGTGCCGTCGGCGACGGCCGTGGCGAACGTGGTCGTGGTCGCCGCGCCCGCCACGGTCTGTTCCTCCACGATGGTGCCCGCAGAGTTGACCAGTCTGGCGATCCACGCGGACTGCGGTGCGCCCTCAGCGTCGAAGTACGCCCACGACACGACCAGCTGGGAGGTGTCCAGGGTGCTGCCATCCGCAGGGGAGGTGATGGTCACCGTCGGCCTGGTCGACGTCGGACTCGTGGCGGTGGCGCTCCACGCCCCGTAGGATGGGTCTAGGCCCTTGGTCCGGACCTGCCACTCCACCGTCTCGGGGTTGGCGTACGTACCTCCCGGCAGGATCCACTGCGACACGCTGCTGGTGACCGTGACCGTGGTCCAGGTGACCTCACCGGCCTCCCGGTGCCGCACCTCGAACCCCGACTGCGGGGACGAGTCCACCGGGTTGTGCGTCCACGACCACGTCACGTCTTCGGTGGCGTCCCGGATCGTCGACGGACCCAGACCCGTCGGGGCGTTCGGGGGGGCCGCGAGCTGGACGGTGTTCGATGATGCGGACTGCGCGCTGATCAGCGCGCCGTTGTACGTGGCGACCCGGTACGCCCACGTCACTGACGTCGAGGGAGATGTGTGCGTGTACGTCGTCAGGTTCGCCGCCAGCACCGTCGCGAGCAGCGCGAAGGCCCCGCCGTCCTGCGAGGCGTAGACCTTGATGCCCGTGTCGTGGCGGGCGGTGTTGGTGAAGCTGAGGACGATGTTGGCCCCGGACTTCACCGCCGTCGGGGTGCCGGGCGCCTTCGGGGTCGTGTACAGGGTCGTCGACGCCGCCGACGTCGCGGTCCCCGTGGTGTTCGTCGCGACGACACGCCACTGGTAGGAGTGGTCCGCGCTGGTGGTCGTGTCCGTGTAGGACGTCGCCGTGCCGCTCACGCTTGCGATCTGAGCCCACGCCCCACCATCGGTGGACCGCTGGACCTGCTGCGACTGGTACGGCCCTGGCGTGCTGGGGTTCCGGGTCCACGTCACAGTGTGGCTGGTGTCCGAGTTGCGCGTGACACCGACGCCAGTCGGAGCAGCGGGCAGCTGGTAGGGACGGGCCGGGATCGTGACCGAACCGGCCACTGCGGTCGACCCAGAGACGATCTCGTAGTTGGTCAGGGTGCCGGTCACGCTCACCGTGACAGGCGAGCCGTACACCGTGGCGAACGAGGCGATCCCGAGACAGGTCTCGGTCACACCACCACTACTACCGTGGACAACCGACTTGTTCGGGTCCGAGGCAGACATGCTGCCGGACAGGACGTTGGAGTTGATGCTGTCCGAGATGGTGCTCGTGGTGCGGATGCGCAGCAACGCTGAGATGTTGACGTTGGCCGTGTCCTTGGTGATGACCGGCGGATCGGTCAGGTACAGCTCGGCGCGCATCAGCGCGCCCGACCCGTACGTGCGCCACGCAGAGGCGAGCTCAGCCACTCAGGTCACCCCCGCCTTCTGCTTCGCGTGACGGCCGACGCTGGACAGCCACTCGACAACGGCGGCGGGCAGGTCGGAGCCGTGGAGTGTGACACCGTCGATGATGAACGTGTCGCCAGAGACGGCCCCTTGTGCCGACAACGACCCGCCGGACGCGAACGACGGCACCCCGACCTGCCCGCCGTAGGCGTACCCGGCGACCGACGATGCCACCGCGGCCTTGTCCATGCGGTTGACGGCGTCCATGAACCCAGTGCCCCAGTAGTTCACTGCAGGCACCTGGTGCATGTACTCGCCGGCGGTCGCGCGGATCAGCACGTTGTCCGCACGTACGTGCGGCGAAGACCCCGGGACCGGGCCCCCGTAGGCACGCCCAATCTGGTTGCCGCGCCCCGTCGAGACCCCGACGTCCTGGCCGGCCACGTTCACATAGACCGTCATCCCGGACACCGTGCGCCGGAACGAATCGACCACCCCATAGGCCGACGAAGGGTCAACCGTCAGTGCGATCACCGGTGGAGCGTGCGTCTGGACCGCATCCACGAACGCATCCGTCGCCTCCGTGCCACTCTGGCTCCACAGGGTGACGACCTGCTGAAACTCCGCGTCCGTCATCGACGCCATCAACGCCACCTGGGCGGCGCCCTCGGGGCCAAGGTTGAGCAGCTCAGCGATCATCGCGTCTGCCGCCTCAGCCATGTCCGCCGTCATGCCGTCGCGGGCCTTGGTCGTCAGCGCGGTCATGTTCGTCTCCCATGCGGCCTGCGCGTCGACCTGGGCCTGGAGCTCGGCGATGTAGTCGGCCGAGGAGACCGTCACCCCGTCGTAGTAGTCCTCCCACGAGTCGGTGGACTTCTCGGTCGCGTCGGCCGTGGACTGTGCGTAGGCCACGTTCTTGTCGATGACGCCCTGGTACGCGTCGGCCAGGTCGATGAACGCGGCGTCGGACTCCGCGACCATCGTCCGCCACTCATCGAGCGCCTCCGTCGCCGCCTCGGTGGACTCGCCCACGTACTGCGTAGCGTCCCCAAGTGCGGTAGACGACACCGCGGCGTCATCCTGCGCGATGTCCATCTCGCCGGTCGCGGCTGCAAGCAGGGTCGTCTCGTCCAGCACGACACCCTGGGCGGTTGCTTGCGAGTACAGCGCGTCCCGGTAGGCGGGCATCCGGTCCAGCAGCAGCCGCACGGCCTCATCGCCGCCACCCGCCGCGTCGACCAGGAGGTTGAACTGGTCCTGCGCGCGCCCCAAGTCGGTCCCGGCCACAACACCGAGCGCATCGCCGATGTCGCGCAGGCGGATGCCGAGCTGACGCAACCCACCGTCGATCCCGGTGATGTCGTTCATGGTGGCCACGAAGCCGATCGTCGGTTCGTTCAGCTTCTCGATCGCCTCCCGGAACTCGTCGACGTTACCCGGATCGAGGCGCCCCATCAGGGCCAGGTCGTCAGCGAAGCCCTGACCGATGTCCGCGAACAGGGTCGCGACGTCCGCGCCGTTCTGCTCGATGTCGATGAGCCGGTTCAGCAGCTCCTCGCTGCTCACGCTGGCGCTCTGCGCGGCATCGGCGAGTTCGATGAAGGCCGCCGCGACGGTCACGGCAACGAGCCCAGCGCCGACATTGCGCCACGCCACCTTGGCGCTCGTGCCCAGGGTCTTGAACGCGGTCACGGTATCGAGGATCCGTGGGACGATCAGCAGGAACGCCCCGCCGGCCAGTCCGAGCCCACCCGCGAGAGCGCCGATCCCGCCAGCGGCCTGCTGCACGGGCACGGGCAGTCCGGCCAGCCAGCGCGAGAAGTCCGCGACGCCCTCAGCAGCGTCGTTGACCGCTGGCAGGAAGACCTGGCCGAGGGAGATCGCAGCGTCGTTGACCGAGTTGCGCGCTACCTCGAGCTTCGCGGCCGTCGTGTCGTACCGCTTCGCCGCCTCGATGAGCAGGGCATTCCCATCAGCCCACGCCGAGTTGCCGAGTTCGATCGATTCGCGCGTCAAGTTGCCGGAGTTCGCAAGGGTGAGCAGCGCGCGTGTGACCCGTACCTCGGACTGTCCGAGGTTGTCGAGTGTGGTGAAGACATCCTCACCACTGTCGTTCAGCCGTCCCAGGCCCTCAACCACAGACGCGATGGCTGACGCCGGGGCACTCTCGAACGCCGCCGTGAAGTCCGCCGCGGACATCCCCGCGACCCGCGCCCACTCAGCCAGGTCGTCCGAACCGGTCGAGACGGCCTTCGCCATGTCGGTCATGATCTTGGAGATGGCCGTGCCACCGGCCTCGACGTCGATACCCACCGACGCGAGAGCGTTCGCCAGGCCCAAGACTTCACCCTCGGTCAGGCCGACGATCTTGCCCGCACCGGCGATGCGCTGAGCCATCTGCACGATGTCGCGCTCAGTGCTGGCACCGTCGTTGCCGAGCGCCACGACCGCCGCACCGAGGTTGTCGACGTCACCTGCGCTCGTCTGCATGACGTTCATCAGCTGCGCGAGCGAGGTCGCCGCCTCGTCGGCCGACAGGTTCGTCGTCTCGCCCAGGTCGACCATGACGCGCGTGAACGCCGCCACGTTCGGGGTCTGCACACCGAGCTGACCGGCAGCCTCAGCAACGGCTGCGATCTCCTGGTGCGACGCAGGGAGGGTCCGTGCCATCTCGCGCAACGACTCTTCGAGCGCCCCAAGCTCGGCGTCGGTGCCGTTGACGGTCTTCAGGACGCCCGTCCACTGGGACTCCCAGTTCACAGCCGCGCGGGCAGCGACAGCCAGGCCGGCGAGCGTCGCGGTGCCGAACGCTGTCATGGTCTGCCCGGCGCGGTCCCACGCCTCGCGGTTGTAGCGCGCCGACTGCACCATGCGTCCGAGCGCGGTCTCGGCCTTCGCTGCGGACGCCGGGATCTTGTCGGTGGCCGCCGCCGCCTCAGCCATCTGCCGCTTGAAGTCGGCGACCTCGGCCTTGAGAATGAGGCGCACGCTGCGATCGGCCACTGTCACACCCCCGTCCTGGTTCGCTGTGGAGTTGAATGGGCGGCATGACTGAGACCACGACCGTGCCGATGAAGCCGCCTGGTACCCGCGCGCTGCTCTACGCGGTCCTGTCGATTCCCACCGGCGCTGCGTTGTGGGTGGTCGCCTACGTTCTGGCGCAGACCGCCGACGTCTCCGGCTTCACGGTCCTGGGGGTGTTCGTCGCTGCGGCCGGCGTCATCGGCGGCGCCGGGACGGCAGTCGTGCAGCGCCTGGCCCTCGACAGACGGGAACAGGTCTCTCTCGGCAGGATCGCGGCGCTCGCGGCCGGCGTCCCTGCCGTCGTGCTACTCCTCGGGCTGATCCTGGATCTGACTCTCGGGTGACGTCCGCGGGCCCATGTGCTTGACGATCACCCGCGTGCCAGGACTTGGCTCGTTCCCGGCCTTGCGGACGGCCTTCTGGTTCGCTTCAAACGCCGCGGCTGCATGGTCGATGAACTCGTCCGGCGCGAACTTCTGCTCCGAGTCGCGCGCGATCCACGACGGGAATCCGTGCTCGTCGAGGCTGGCTTCGTAGGCGAGCAGCCCCTCAGCGAGGCCCCTGTCGACCTCCGTCCACCGCATGTACTTCGACGGGCGGACGTGCCATTCCCGAGACGCTCGTAGGGCTGCGATCAGCCCTGGGTGGTCGTGGAGCGCCCGGGCGATGTAGGGCGCGGCACGGCCACGTCACCCTCCGTCGCGGCCATCACCGCCGTCGCGAGCTTGCCCGTGACGCGTTGCCCCTTGCCGGACGGGATCATGCCCACCCACGTGTCACCGTGCGGGCGGTCCCGCAGGGTCCGCAGCGCCTCGACGGTCACGATCGGCGGCTCACCCGGGTCACGCTCGAGCCTGCCACGCGTGGACTCAACGGCGGTCACAGCGGCGGCGATCAGGTGCAGGGTCCGCTCCCGGTCGGCCTCGTGTACGGTGCGTGCCCACTTCGTGACCTTCTCCGCGTAGTCCTCCGCGGCCTTCTTCCCGGCCTGCGCCGGTGGTGGCACGGGCTGCGGTGGGGAGGACACGCCTCCGGTCTTCGGCTCGAACGTGTTCTCGATCTCGTCGTGGGACAGCGCCCGGACGGTCCACGTCGCCTTCGACGCCTCCCACCGCTCCCGCCACTCGGCCATGCGCGCCTCGATGTCCGGGCGTGGATCCACGGCCGACAGCGGGGCATCGTCCCCGGCCCGCGCGGCAGCCTTCTCCGCTTCCGCGTACTCGGCTTCGAGCGCCTCGTATTCGGCGACCATGTCGGGCCGGTTGAAGATGTCCACGGTGCGAGTCGCGACGGTGCCTGACGCGATCCACGCCATGAGGTCGAAGTCCTCGGGGGTGATGTTCTCGTGCTCGTCGGTGCTCACAGGTCAGCCTCTCGGGGTCACAGGTCGTCGGGGTTGGGGACGTGCATGCCGTTCATGGTGTCTTCGCACTTCGCGGATCCGAATCCGCGGTCCAGGCGGCGCCACCGGGGGATCCCCGGGGACGGCACCTTCGGGCCCGTCGGGTCGTCGGGGTTGCGGCGCGGCAGGCCCTTGAGCAGCAGGGCCTCCTCGATCCGCTGACCGCACGCCATGCACCGGGACTCACGCCCGGTCGTCTCGTCGTTGGTCACGGCCACAGGTCAGCCCTCCACGGCAGTGATGCGTGCCATGCGACGGTCGTCCTGGTCGTGACGGACCGGGATGAAGATGCGGTGCTTCTGGTAGCCCCGGTCGCGGTCGACAATGCGCTCGCCGTCCTGATCGAGCGCGATGACGAGGGCGTGCACGCCGTCAGCGGCGGCGCGGAGTTCGATCGTGTTCGACGGGTCGACGCCCATCGCCGCGAACATGGCGACGTACTGCTCTCGGGTGATGAAGTCGGGAACGCTCGGGATGGTCTTGCTCATGGGAACCGCCTCCGCGGGTCTCTGGCACAGGCCGGATGGGTGATGAAGCCCCGGGGCGGGCGCGACCTGTGAGAGCGCCCGCCCCGGGAGATGCGGTCAGGAACCGCCGTCGACCTCGCCGCGGCCCCACTCCTGCGGACCCAGCGGGATCGGGTTCTTGACGTACCCGGCCATGTCCTGCGGGTCCTGCGGCTCGCCCGTGACGACCTTCATCCAGGTGTATTCCTGGCCGTCAACGTACGCCGTGGCCTCGAACGGCCCGATACGCTTGACCAGCCACACGATCGTGCCCGCCGTCTTCAGGGCCGCCCACACGACGTCGCCGCCGCTGAAGGACTGGAACGTGGTGCCGTCCAGGTCCCGCAGGACCGTCAGGGCGGCCTCAGCGTTCCCGTTGCCCCAGGTCTGCGCGTTCCCGGCCTGCGAGAGCGGCTGGTCCGGGACCACATCCGGGGTCGTGGGCGACATGCGGAAGTCGGTCTTGTTGATGAAGTCCGCAGCAGGGATCGCCGCTTCGAGCTCCGTGAGCGTGATGGCGTTCGGGTCAGCCGGGGCTGCGGTCAGGATGTCGAGCCGCGTGCGGCCATCAGCGAGTGTCAGCATCGGGGATCACTCCTCCGTTCGGTGTCCCCGGTGTCCGGGGGCTTCGGTGGGGTCGCCCGGCACCTCGACGGCGTCAGGCTCAGGCGTCCGGCCACCGCGACGCGGAGACCGGGCAGGCACCAGCGAGACTGCTGGGGCCGCAGGTGGGGCCACCTCAGGGGCGGCCGGGGGGGTCAGACCGTAGGCGGCGCCGAGCGGTGTCCCGAGCCAGTGGTCGGGGATCGCGTGCCGCTGGCCTGTGCGCTGGTCGTAGACGTCGATCAAAGGCATGTCAGGACTCCTCATCCGGGTCAGCCGGGACCGACGAGAGCGTGAACGTGTCGAGGGAGATGTGCTTGTGCGGGGACACGTCCCGGTCCACGTAGTCCGCCTCGTGGCGGACGAACAGCAGGGTCACGCCGCGGCCGGCGACTGCCAGCTGGCCGACCCTGCCAAGCGGCACTAGGAGGTCGCGGGCATCGGCCAGGAACGTCAGCGCCTGCTCGAACGTCAGGCCCACCGACTTGATCCGCAGCGCCAGGTCCCAGGCCGACGTCGCCTCCGACAGCGGCAGGTCATCCGGTCGGGCTCCGTTCGCGAGCTCGATCAGGTAGTAGGCCGCGGGGGGCGTCGTTCTCTGCGGCACGCTGCCCAGGAATGCCTCGCGCCCCAGCGTCTCCGCCCGGGCCTTCAGCGCGTCGAGCTCGTCTCTCACAGGACGCCTCCCAGGATGTCGGCGAGCGCCTTCTCCATGCGCGGGGCGTCGGCGTTCAGCGCGCCCACCGGGTCCGGGACGGTCCCGCCGCCGCCGGACGAGCCACCGAAGTACGCGATGACGGCGAGGTCACCCGGGACCTCTCCGGGCTCGGAGACGGGTCCGATCTCGGCGGTGAACCCGCCGTCGAGGATGTCGAAGCTGATCGAGCGGGCGGCACCCTTGAACGACCGGGAGCCGCCCATCTCCTCGACCATCTGTTTCTTGACCTCGACCGCGCCCTTCTTGATGACCCCAGGCACCTGGTCGACGACGCGCTGCGAGGCTCCTCGCAGGTCCCGGGCGAACGCGCGGATCTCGCGGTCGTCGACGGAAGCCATCAGGACTCGTCATCCGGCTCGGGCAGCACGTAGAACACGCCTGCCTCGGCGCCGAGGCGGTACGCGGTCGCGGCCGTCTTCCCAAGCGGGGACGTGATCCGCAGCTGGCTGCCGGGCAGGTTCGGGTCGTGCTCGGACGTGATGATCGTGGCGACCATGCCCACGCCCGGGTCGCATGACCCCACGGGGATGTCGTATCGGTAGCGGCGCACCGTGACGGTCGCCCCAGCGGTCTCCGGGGTGGACTCCTGCTGGTCGTATGCCTGCACGAAACACGGCCCCG
>Ga0172380_10008455_pt1 | contig 11254 bp, 10 predicted proteins | sample Leawe162metaG_FD_119747 | JGI IMG/M metagenome (GOLD analysis project Ga0172380, IMG submission 119747) | Leachate microbial communities from a municipal landfill in Southern Ontario, Canada - Leachate well 162 metaG | ecosystem: Engineered > Solid waste > Landfill > Unclassified | place... | reverse complement strand
TCCACCCAGGCGTAGCGCGAGTTCTCGTGGCTGCGCATGAAGAAGCCGGGGCCGGGCGTTTTGATCTGCTTGAGGGTCTTCCAGGTCTTCATGTCGATGATGCTGACGACGCCTTCCTTGAGGTTGGGCGTGGCCATGACGCGGCGGCCCTGCCAGGTCCAGGTGATGCCGGAGCCCAGGTGCGGCATGCCGGGCAGGTCGAGCGTAGCGATGCTGCGGCGGACATCCAGGTGCACCACTTGGCCCTTGCCGCCTTCACGCGATGCGCCCATGACTTCGTTGTAGTCCTGCGTGAAGAAGAAGTCGTCGAGGTAGTCGTCGAGCACGGAGCGATTCGGGTTGAGGAAGCCGGGGATGAAGGCGCCCTCGCGGTACTGGAAGTCGTGGATCATGCCGGCGGGGATCTCCGGCGCCTTCGGGTCGTAACTGATCTCCCAGGCCTCCATGACGTCCTTCAGCGCCGCGACGAAGCTCCTGCGCGGCTCGGCTGTGTAGACGGCGGAGACGCGCGAGCTCTGCTTGCCGAAGCGGTCGCGCACGGCATGGATCTTCAGCGGATTGAGGTCGGCGTCGAGGATGACCAGGCTGTGCGGCAGGTAGTTGGCGACGGCCACATATTTGCCGTCGCCGGAGACGGCGGCATTGCGCGTGTTGATGCCGGCGCGCACCTCGGCCACTACCTTCAGGTTCCAGATGTCGAACTTGGAGATCCAGCCGTCGCGCGAGGCGAAGAAGACGTAGCGCCCGTCCGGCGTGAACTTCGGCCCGCCGTGCAGGGCGTAGCGCGAGGGGAAGCGATGAATCGGCTCCAGCTTGTCGCCGTCGAGCAGCGTGACGTGGTGGTCGCCGCCTTCGACGACGATGAAGAGGTTCATCATGTCGGCGGAGAACTGCGGCTTGTCGGGGAGCGTGCCGGGCGCATGGTGCACGATGCGCGAGGCGCGGATTTCCGGATCGCCCCATTGCGGCATCGGCGACACCGGCGTGTAAATGTAGTCGGCGAGCGCCTTGATCTCTTCCGGCTTGAGCAGGTCCTTGAAGGCCGGCATCTGCACGGTGGGTCGGCTGTCGCGGATCATCGCGGCGGCGGCGTCCTTGCGCAGGCGCGAGAGGTTCTCCGGCAGCAGCGCCGGCCCCATCAGGCCGAAGCGGTCGGCGCCGTGGCATTCGGCGCAGTGCTGGCGGTAGAGCTCGGGCGCCGGCTCAGCGGCCAGTGCGGACAGGGCCAACAGGAGGCCGGCCAGAACGAATCCGGATTTCATTTGATGCCGATTTCCTCGTCGTTGAGATAGCAGCCCGGGTCTTCCGCCCACGGGTCGCCGGTGAGCTGCTGGGCGCGCACTCGGGTGTTGCCGTCGCAGATGTCGAAGTGCAGGCAGGCGCCGCAGCGGCCGCCGACCTTGCGCGGCTTGGCCTTGAGGCCGGCCATGATCGGGTCGGAGGTGTCCATCCAGATCTCCGAGAACAGCCGCTCGCGCACGTTGCCGAGGGTGTGGTGCCACCACATGGTGTCGGGGTGCACGTTGCCGAGGTTGTCGATGTTGGCGACGTTCACGCCGGAGGAATTGCCGCCCCACTGCGCCAGTTTCGCCCGCACGTGCGCCGCGCGGTCGGGGAAATGCTTCGCCACCCAGTGCAGGAAGTACACGCCGTCGGCGTCGTTGTTGCCGGTGGTGAACTCCTTGTTCAGGCCGCGCTGCTGATACGCCCGGCAGGTGTCGAAGAGCAGGTCCATCGCCTGCCGCGTCATCTGGTGATGGGCGTCGTCCTTGCGGTTCTTGTTGCCGCGGCCGGCGTAGTTGAGGTGCGAGAAGTAGAAGCGGTCGATGCCCTCGTCCTCGACGAGCTTGAGCAGTCCCGGCAGGTCGTGGGCGTTGTCCTGCGTCATGGTGAAGCGCACGCCGACCTTCAGGCCAAGGTCGCGGCAGAGGCGGATGCCGGCGAGCGACTTCTCGAAGGCGCCCGCCATGCGGCGGAACTTGTCGTGCGTCTCGCGGATGCCGTCGAGGCTGATGCCGACGTAGTCAAAGTCAGTCTCCGCGATACGGCGGATATTGGTTTCGTCGATCAGCGTGCCGTTGGAGGAGAGGCCGACATAGAAGCCCAGGCCCTTGGCTCGGCTGGCGATGTCGAAGATGTCCGGCCGCAGCAGCGGCTCGCCGCCGGAGAGGATCAGCACCGGCACGCGGAAACGCTTGAGGTCGTCCATCACGCCGTAGATTTCCGCGGTAGACAGCTCGCCGGGGAAATCCTTGTCGGCGGAGATCGAGTAGCAGTGCTTGCAGGTCAGGTTGCAGCGGCGGATCAGGTTCCAGATCACCACCGGCCCCGGAGGATTGCGCTTCGGCCCCAACGGCGTCGGGTGGGCGATCTCTTCCATGTATTGGGAAATGCGAAACACTCAACCTCCGATGCGCAGGCCGGTCTTCTTGAGGATGCGGCTGCTGTAGAGCACGTCGTGGGCGCGGCAGTCGGCGCCGAGCAGTGCGGCGATCTGCTGCACTTGCGCCTCGACTTCCTCGCGGCTCTTGCCGTGCACCATGGCGAACAGGTTGTAGGGCCACAGCGGCAGGGCGCGCGGCCGGTGGTAGCAGTGGGTGACGAAGGGCAGCCGCCCGACCGCCTCGCCCAGCACGTCGATGCGCGCGTCGGGCACGTCCCACACGCTCATACCGTTGGCAGTGTAGCCGAGGGCATAGTGGTTGGGCACGGCGCCGATGCGGCGGATGACGCCGCTCTCCAGCAGGCGACGCAGCCGCGCCATCACATCCTCCGCCGCCAGGCCGAGCTGCTCGGCGAGGGCATGGTAGGGCCGCGGCACCAGCGGCAGGCCGCCCTGGGTCGCCACGATCAGGCGGCGATCATCCGCGTCTGGAGTGGGGGTATCCGTCATGCCGCCAGCTTCATCTCGACGAAGTATTCCTTCAGCTTGGGAAAGGCATAGACCTTCAATCCCGTCGCGCGTTCGATCCTGCCGATCGCGGCGGCAATGCCTTCCGGCATCTCGGTGGCCAGCACGAACCACATGTTGAGGGCGTGCTCGCGGCGGTAGTTGTGCGCCACTTCAGGAAGGGCGTTCACCTGCTCCGTGACGCGTTCGTAGTCGGCCTCCGGCACGGCCAGCGCCGCCAGCACGAAGGCGCCGCCCATGCGCTCGACCTGGAACATCGGGCCGAAGCGCGTCAGTGTCTTCGTTTCCAGCAGGCGCTGCAGACGGACAAGCAACTCGGCTTCGCTCAGGCCGAGTTCTTCCGCCACCTCGCGATAGGGCTCGTCGCTGATCGGGAAGCCGCCCTGCAGGGCGTTGACGATGGCGCGGTCCAGCTCATCCATGGACGGCTGCGGCCTGCGGAATGTAGTGGGCGCCGCGCTGCTTGAAGCGGCGGCGCGAGAAGAGCACGGCATGGGGCACCTGCGTCAGACCGAAGCGCTCGCGCAGCGACGCGGCGGCGGCCTCGACCTCGCTGCGGGCGCGGCCATGGATCATGCAGAACAGGTTGTAGGGCCATTCCGGCAGCTTGCGCCGGCGCTGGTAGCACAGGGTCACTTCGGGCTCGGCGGCGAGCAGGCCGCCGACGCGCTCCACCTCGTCGTCCGGCAGGTCCCAGACGACCATGGCGTTGGCGGTGTAGCCCAGCTCGTGGTGGCGTACGACGACGCCGAAGCGCTTGATCAGGCCCTCGCCGCGCCAGCGCTTGAGCGTGGCGATGACTTCCTGCTCGTCCAGGCCGGCCTGCTCGCCGAGGCGGGCGAAGGGCTGCGGCACCAGATCGAGGCCGTGCTGCAGGGCGCCCATCAGCTTCTGCTCCGGCAAAGTCAGTTCGCGCAGGTCGCCGGTCTCGATGCGGCGGCCGGCGTGCGGGGATTTGCACACGCCGGCGAGGTCGAAACCGAGGTCGATGTAGAACTCATGCTCGAGCGGCAGCGAGATGACCTCGCAGCCGGTGTCGCGCTCGATCGCCTCCAGCGTGCTCGCCAGGTGCGCCTCGTTGCAGGCGGTGACGACGAACCACAGGTTGTAGCGGTGCTCGCGCTCGTAGTTGTGGTTGACCTCCGGCCGCGCACTGACGCGTGCCGCGATCTCCTCCAGGCGATCCGGCGGCGCCGCCAGCGCGGCGAGCGTGCTGGCGCCGACGCGACGCGGCGCGAACACCGCGCCGACGCGGCTGACCACGCCCTCCGCATGCAGGCGCTGCAGGGCGGCGAGAATGGTCTCCTCGTCGGTGCACAGGCGCCAGGCGATCTCAGCGAACGGCTGCTGGTCCAGCGGAAAGTCGCGCTGGAACTCGTTGATCAGGCGGAAGTCGAGGGAGTCCATGCGTGTGATCAGAAACCGATGCGCGCCGCGCGGCTGGTGAAGAAGATGCCCGACGGGGTCTGCGCCGGAAGTTCCGCCAGTTTGGCGAAGCTCGCGGTGTCATACACCACGACGCGGTTGTCGTCGCGCGCCGAGATCCAGACGTTTTCGCCGCGCGGCGTGAACTCCATGTGCAGGACGGCCTTGCCGGGCGAGAGCGTCTGCACGACCTTCTGTTCGAGGGTGTCGATGACCTGGACGTGGCTGTAGTCGGGGAAGGCGAAGTTCACCCAGATCTGGCGGCCGTCCGGCCGCGCCATGACGAACACCGGCTGGCCCTTGACGGGGATGCGGCCGACTTCCTGCCAGGTCGCGGTATCGACCACCAGCACTTCGTGCCTGCCGATGGCGGGCAGGTAGGCGCGCCCGCCGGCCACCGCCCAGCCGCGCAGGTGCGGCATCTTGAACACCGGCAGCTTTTCCGCGCCCTTGCCGTAGTTGGCAAGGATCTTCCTCGCGCCCTGCTCCGGCTTCCACAGGTCGACCAGGGCAAGGCCGTCCTCGCCGAAAAGGCCCGCAATGTAGTGCCGGCCGTTCGGCGTCACCAAACCATCGTAGGGCTGGCTGCCGATGTTGCGGAATTTCATCACTTTCGGCTCGCGCGGCTTCGACAGGTCCGCGACCCAGATCTCGCCGGCGTCGAACAGGGCGTAGGCGAACTTGTTGCCCGGCACGTCGGCGAGGCCGACCACCTTGGAGCGGCGGCTGCCATCCCCAAAGGCTGCGGGAATGTCGGCGAGGAGCTCGAGTGTGTCGGCATCGAACACCTTTATCCCGCCCGGCTCGTAGTTCTGCGCGGCCACCATGCGGCCGTCCTGCGAGATTGCCCCGCCGATGGAGTTGCCGGCCTGGATGATGCGCCTGGCGATGCGCCGCTCGAGGAGATCGACCTTCGTCAAGCCGCCGTCGCGGCCGAAGACGTAGGCGTAGCGGCCGTCGCGCGAATAGACGGCGGAGGCATGCGACAGATCGCCGAGTCCCTCGACGCGGCCGAGCACGGCGCGAGCGCTGTTGTCGACCACAGCGATGCTGCCGCCGGTGCGTTCGATGACGATGCCCAGATCGCCGGTGCCGCGCAGGGCGGGTGCGGCGCAGGCGGACAACAGCAGGGCGGCAAGGATGGCAAGCAGGGATTTCATCAGCGTGTCTCTTCGGGGAACCCTTGAATGAGCTGTCGCACAATCCAGTCGGCTTCGGCTTCGGTCATGAAGGCGTTCCAGGGCGGCATCGGCGTGCCCGGTCGGCCGAGGAGCACAGTATAGCGGAGCGATTCCGCCGGCTTTTCACGCAGCGTTTCCGGCAGCAAGGGCGGGCCGAGGCCGCCTTTCAGGGTCAAGCCATGGCAGGAACCGCAGTCCTGCCGCACCATGCGCACCAGATCGCGCATGCGCTCGGGCGACGGATCGGCCGTCAACGCAGCAGCGGGCGTCAGCAGGAAGAGGGCGGCAAGCACCCAGCCGGAATATCGGGTCATATGCACTGTCCTGCCACAGAATGCCCGTTGCAGCCGGCTAAAGCTTTGACTTTTCTCAATGCCCAAAAAAAAGAAACGGGGGCCCGCAGGCCCCCGTTCCCCTCCTCCGTGCTTGATTGCTCAGTACACGTCTTTCTGGGTGTTATAGACGTTGAACTTGCCGGTCGGCGTGATCAGCTTCGGATCCTTGATGACGGCCTTCAGCTTGCGCGTCTTGTCGTCGACGACCACGATGGCCGACTGCTGGTTCTTGGCGCTCCAGACGGAGAACCAGACCTCATCGCCGGCCTTGTTGTACTCCGGCTGGACGACGCGCTTGGCGCCCTCGCCCAGGCCGGCCCACTCGGCGATCGGCAGCACCGTGAAGCCCTTGTCGAGATTATTGATGTCGAACACGGCAATGGACTGGCTGACCTTGGTTTCCGGGTTCAGCGTGGTGTCCACCCACAGGTTCTTCGACTTCGGATGCGTCTTGATGAAGAGCGAACCGCCACCCTGGGCCTTGAGGGTCTGCACGACCTTCCAGGCCTGCTTCGGGTGCTTCTTCGGATCGGTGCCGATCAGGCTGACCGTCTCGTCGCCGAGGTGGCTGGTCGCCCAGACCGGCCCGAACTTCGGATGCACGAAGTTGGCGCCGCGGCCCGGATGCGGGATCTTGCCCACATCCACCAGCGCGGCCATCTTGCCTTCCTTGGTGTCGATGACTGCGATCTTGTTCGACTGGTTGGCCGCCATCATGACGTAGCGCTGGGTGGATTCCCAGCCGCCATCATGCAGGAAGCGCGCGGTCGCGATCTCGGTGATCTTCAGGTTGTTCAGATCGGCATAGTTGGCCAGCATCACCTTGCCGGTTTCCTTGACGTTCACCACGAACTCCGGCTTGTGGTGGTTTGCCACGATGGCGGCCACGCGCGGTTCGGGATGGTAGTCCTGGGTATCCACCGTCATGCCGCGAGTACTGACGATCTTCACCGGCTCGAGCGTGTCGCCCTTCATGATGACGAATTGCGGCGGCCAGTAGGTGCCGGCGACGGCAAACTTGTCCTCGAAACCCTTGTACTTGGATGTCTCGACGGAACGCGCCTCGAGGCCGACCTTGATCTCGGCAACCACGGTCGGGGTCTCCATCCAAAGGTCGATCATGTCGATCTTGGCGTCGCGGCCGATGACGAAGAGATAGCGGCCGGAGGCGGAGATGCGCGAGATATGCACCGCATAGCCGGTCTTGATGACAGAGACGATCTTCTTCGACGCGCCGTCGATCAGGGCAATCTCGCCGGCATCGCGCAGCGTCACCGAAAAGAGATTCTCCAGGTCCAGCTTGTTCATCTTCTTCGTCGGACGCTTCTCCGGCGCCACGTTCACCTTCCAGGAGGCCTTCATTTCCTTCAGGCCGTACTCGGGCGGGGTGGGCGGCTCGTGCTGCAGGAAGCGCGCCATGATGTCGATGTCCTTCTCGGTCAGTTCGCCCGAGGTGCCCCAGTTCGGCATGCCGCCGGGCGTGCCGTAGTTGATGAACACTTTGAGGTATTCGGTGCCGGCCTTGAGGGTGATGTCGGTGGTCAGCGGCTTGCCGGTGGCGCCCTTGCGCAGCACGCCGTGACAGCCGGCGCAGCGCTCGAAATAGATCTGCTTGGCGCGGGTGAATTCGTCGGTGGACAGCGGAGGCGCTTTCGGCGTCAGTTGCTCCTTGGCTTCCTCGGGCTTGATCGGCACCGGAGCGCCTTTGTAGCGAATTTCCTCTTCGGGCGTGCCCGGGTGGACCGACTTGGACTGCGCCCAGGTGAATGCTGGCAGTGCGACCAGCAAGGAAAACCCTGCGGCCAGTACGAGTTTGCGGCTTTGCATCGACTTCCTCCCTAACGTGGATAAGCAGCTTTAATCAAACGGTGCATTAAAATTCCTGCGCCTCTTGCCAGCCTTGATATAGGTCAAGATAGTCAGTTTTAACTATTTGATATTTATCAATGTTCACCTGTTGCAGGCATGTCATCAGGATTGCCCCCAGAGGAGGCCATGATCCTCAAGGGGTTATTGGCTTGTGCTTCCCGGCCCCGCACCAGTTGCTGTTCGCGGCGCTTGCGCCGGTCGATCAAGGGCAGGCAAACCTCGTCGTTGTAGTAGATGACCTGGCAGTCCAGGCAATAATGACATTCGTTGGCGTTGATCTCGCCGGTCGGCCGGATGGCCCTGACTGAACAGCGGTTGGCGCAGACTTGGCAGGGCTTTCCGCATTCCTTGCGCCGCCTCAGCCACCACTCGAACAGGCGAAACCGGCCGGGGATGGCCAGCGCCGCACCCAGCGGGCACAAATACTTGCAATAAAACTTGCGGTTCACCGCCGCTACGCCGATGAGGACCAGGGCGTAGAAGACGTAGTTCCATTCGCGCTGGAAGCGCATCGAAATCACCGTCTTGAACGGCTCGACCTCGGCATACCAGGCGGCCTCGGTGATCGACTGCAGGGACACGCCGAAGAGCAGGATGAGGATGATGTACTTGAGCGCCACCAGGCGCTCGTGAACCGCATCGCTGAACTCGATTTCCGGCAGCTTGAGCTTGCGCGAGGCGATCAGGATCAGTTCCTGCAGCGCGCCGAACGGGCAGAGCCAGCCGCAGTAGACGCCGCGCCCCCAGAGCAGGAGCGTCATGGCGACGAAGCCCCAGAGGATGAACAGCATCGGGTCGATGAGGAAGTTCTCCCAGCGGAATCCCTGCATCACGGAGTTGACGAATGTGATGACGTTGATCACAGACAGTTGCGCCAGGCCCCACCAGCCGATGAAGAAAAGCGTATAGACGTGGAAACCGTTGCGCACGTAGATCAGTGCGTTCGGACGCTTCGCCAGCCAGTCCTGGAAGATGAGAATGAAGGAGAGCGTGGCCAACCCGATGACCAGCACGGCAATGTCGAATTTGCGGTTCTGCCAGATGGCGATCCAGGCAGGCTCTTCCTGCGGCGGCGTCCACGTACCCGGCCGGGCCGGCAGCGGCGCGACGTTCTGCGGCGGAAAATCCGGCGTGAGCGGCACCGCGCCATGCACCGGGCGTGATGGTTGCACCGATTTCACGACGGGCTTCCCTGCAGGGACTGTTGATGTGGTGGCCGGCCGACGGGCGGATGGCGGGGATTGCGGTTTGCTTTCCGGCGGACTGGCGGCCGGCATCGTCGGCGAAGCCGGCACAATGACCGCCGGCACGGCTGCCGGCGCCGTTTCGTCCTTGCGGCTCGCTGAAGGCAGCCCGGGGTGGCGGATGCCGCGCGCTTCGGCAACCAGTTTGGCCGAGCGCATCACCGTGGCGTTCTCGACCATGACGGTGATGGTGGCGCCGGTGATGCCGTCGATGGCGACATGGCCCTCGCGCCTGGCGCCGATGGTGACCTTGTCGAAAACGGACTTGCCCTCGTACTGGGCGACGTAACGATTGAGCCTGTCCGGCGTGATGCCGACGGCGAGGATCGGTTCGTCATGATTCACGATGGCCAGGCCGGCAATCCGCCCCTCCAGATCGATGCCGACCATGGTGTTGATCGGCTTGCCGGAGTAGGCAGGGATGCGCAGCACGTCGTCGGTGAAAAAGATGTAGCCGATCGGCTTGCCGCCCTTGTATACAGCGGCGGCAGGCGGCACACCTTCGAAGCCGCCGTAGGCCTCGGCATCGGGAAAGATATTGCGCACCTGCGGATAGACGGCGGGCAAATCGGCGGCCTGCGCCGTGCCGGCAAGTCCCAATACCACAACAAACAGCAAAAGCATCCGCGCGATCAACATGACCTCAACCAGCTGACGGGTTCCCAGTTCAATTGCCGGCGCAGTGTATCGGGATTGCCCGCAAAAAACAAAAGCCGCTGGTGCGGCTTTTGTTTAAGCGTGAAAAGGTTGCATCACTCGGCGACTTCAATCTTGCCTTTCATCTCGGGATGCGGCCCGCAGGTATAAACGTAGGTTCCCGGCTTGTCGAAAACGCGCTGCCAGGATTCTCCTGGAAATATCCTGTCCGACTCGAAGCCGCCCGGGCCGGTAAAAAGAATCGAATGGCTGGTGCGCTTTTCCTGATTGACCCACTTCACCGTCGTGCCGACCTTGACCTTGAGCTCGGGCGGATCGTACTTGTAGTCCTTGATGCCGACATCCACCGATTGCGCCAGAGACGACACAGGCAGCCCGGCAAAAGTCAGTCCCGCCAGGACGGCGATCGCAATGAGGTTCTTGCCCATCATGTCCTCCTGATAAACAAACAGGGAGCTTCCGCTCCCCGTTTGTTTGCAAAGTGCCCGGAGAGTTCCCCGGGGCCGCGCGATTACTGCTTGGCCGCGGTGATGTCCGCCTTGGCATCGATGCCCAGTGTGTAGCCGAGCGAGACGTGGTGGAAACGGCCGCTGGTGTGGTCGTCGTGGATGGCAAAGCCGATGTTGTAGGTCTTGCCGGCTGCCATGGCGATGTCGCCCTCCCCGCCGGCGAGCTTGCGCGTGAAGACGACGACCCATTCGTCGCCCTTCTTCTCGCCCTTGGCTTCGGCCAGGGCCTTGCCGCCGTCCATGACGCGCTTGTCGGCGACGTAGCCGTCATGCTTGGCGCCCTTGCTGGTCCACTGGACCAGGTCGTAGAACTTGCCGCCGGCAAGACTGCCGTCCTTGACATATTTGGTCTTCTTGTCGTCCTTGCCCTCGGGCATGGTGCGGGCGTCCTGGTGGCAGGTTTCCCAGCAGCCGGAGAGGTTGGCGCGCTCGACCTTGTTGTCCTCGAACATCACGGCCAGCTTGACCTGGTTGTCCTTGTCCATCTTCTCGGCGCCGCCGGCAGGCTGCTTCCAGGAGAAACGCAGGTAGAGATTGGTGCCGTCGTGCGCGGCCTGCACAGTGACGGGAATCGAGCCGGCCTTGCCCTTGATGACTTTCGGCTCGATCTTCTGGCCGGTCACCATTTTCTTGCCCATGTCGGCGGCCTCTTCATCGTGGCAGGCCGCGCAGGTCTCGCCCTTCCTCAGGCCCTTGGCGCCGCCATGCTCGGTGCCCTTGACGATCCATTCGATCGGGGACACGCCCGGGTAGAACACGGTGATCTTCTTGCCCGGTGCCTTGCCCCAGTCGGGGGCGGCCATCGCGCCGCCCGCGCCCAGCGCGAGCACCAGACCGACGGCGGAAGCGGTGATCAGTTTTTGCATGGTCAACTCCTTGGTTGCAGGTTGAAAACCGAAGTTTCAGAGAAGGCTAATGCCCGCGCCAGCGGGCGTTATGCCGGAGCTAAAACAGCTTGTTGAGTATAGAACGAATCAACACCCCTGAAGATGACGGGGCCTACTCGTCGTCCTCTTCCTTCATGCCCTTGGGCTTCTGGTGGGCGATGCCCTTGTGGCAGTCGATGCAGGTTTCCTTGTCGCGCTGGGCCAGCTCGTGCTGCTTTTTCGCGCGCTGCTTCTGC
>Ga0172380_10008454_pt1 | contig 11255 bp, 12 predicted proteins | sample Leawe162metaG_FD_119747 | JGI IMG/M metagenome (GOLD analysis project Ga0172380, IMG submission 119747) | Leachate microbial communities from a municipal landfill in Southern Ontario, Canada - Leachate well 162 metaG | ecosystem: Engineered > Solid waste > Landfill > Unclassified | place... | reverse complement strand
CTATGAACGCGCCCAAACCATAAAAAGCGCCATGCAGCAAACCGAGAACCTGATCATCGCCACTGACACAAAGATTGGCTCTTTCAAAAGCCAGGGCGTGGACACCGATCGTTTCGAGAAGGGCCTGTTTGCCCTGCGCAACCGCTTCCACAGCCTGTTCCATGAAGTAAACGTGGCTAAGGTCAGAACCGAATCCACCCAGATCATCGGTGAGCTGAATAAACTGGATGGTGAGCTGCAAGGGATCGAAGAAGCCCACGGCAAACGCAAGATTGCCGGTGCCGTCGCCGTTGCCGCCGCGCTCCTGGCAGCCATGTTGCTCTATCTGCTGAAGAAGACCTATGACTGATGATCCAGTGGCAATACGGGCTTCCCGGGCTGGGCTGATCCTGTTGCTGATGCTGGCCATACTGCTGCCAGCCACCGGTGTGTATGCCGCTGATCTCAACGACCCTGATGAGACGGCCCTCGGGGTAAACGAGCATCTGGGGGCCAAGATTCCGCTCGACACAACTTTCCGGGATGAGACGGGCAAGCAGGTCAGGCTGTCGGAACTGGTTACCGTGCCCACAATCATCCTGCCCGTTTACTACAGCTGCACCAATGTCTGCAATTTCCTGCAGAGCGGCCTGGCAAGCGCCCTGCCCGGGATAAAACGGCAACCCGGCACAGAGTACCGCGTCATCTCCGTCAGCTTCGACGAGACAGAGGCCCCTGCTCTGGCTGCCAGATACAAGAAGATGTACCTGACATCCATAGGCGCTTCCTTCCCCCAGGATGGCTGGTATTTTCTGACCGGAGACAGCAAGAACATCCGCCGGCTGACCGATGCCGCCGGATACAACTTTGAGAGGCAAGGCCGCGACTTCATCCATCCGGTGGCAAGTTTCGTGGTTGCCAGGGACGGCACGATTGTCCGCTATCTTTACGGCACAAGCTTTCTTCCCAAAGACCTGACCCTGGCCTTTATGGAAGCGCAGGACGGCAAGGTGGGATCGACCATCCGCAAGGTAGTCGGTTACTGTTTCAGCTTCGATCCGACCGGCAAGACGTATGTCTTCAACCTGTTGCGGGTCAGCGCAACGGTTGTCATGCTGAGCGCCGGCGGATTTCTCACACTCCTGTTCCTGTCCGGCAGAAAGCTTAAGAGACGGCCGGTTCCAGCAAAGGGACCGGGTTCGTCAAATAAGAGGAAAAAATAGATGGCCATTTGCCAAGATCAGTATGAATGTTCAGAAGCTGCATTGATGAACCGACGGAGGAAGCATGGGTACTGCTGATCAGCCAGAAACGGCCGCCACTAGCTTCTGGAACGATACCGGCAGGTCCGGCATTACATCCTGGATATTCTCCACCGACCACAAACGGATCGGTTTTCTCTACTTCTATACCGTGCTCGGCTTCTTCCTGATCGCCGTCTCCCTGGGGGTTCTACTCCGGATTGAGCTGATGGCGCCGGGCCGGACCATCATGGGCCCCCAGACCTACAACGCCATGTTCACGGTCCACGGGGTGGTGATGATCTTCCTCTTCATCATTCCCGGCTTCCCCGGCGCCTTCGGCAACCTGATCATGCCGATCCAGATCGGGGCCCAGGATGTGGCCTTTCCGCGTCTCAACCTCTTTTCCTGGTGGCTCTACATAACCGGCGCCGCGATCATCATCACCTCGCTCTTTACCGGCGGCGGCCCCCCTGACACCGGCTGGACCTTCTATGTGCCATTCAGTGAACGGACCACCACCAACGTCTCCCTGGCGGTTTTCGGGGTCTTTGTCGTCGGCTTTTCGTCGATCCTGACCGGGGTGAACTTCGTCACCACCATCCACCGCCTGCGGGCGCCGGGGATGACCTGGGGGCGGCTGCCGCTCTTTGTCTGGTCCATCTACGCCACTGCCTGGGTCCAGATCCTGGCAACCCCCATCCTCGGCATTACCCTGGCGCTGATCATTGCCGAACGGTTGCTGGGCGCCGGGCTGTTTGATCCGGCCCGGGGCGGCGACCCGCTCATGTACCAGCACCTTTTCTGGATCTACTCCCACCCGGCAGTCTACATCATGATCCTTCCGGGCATGGGGGTGATTTCCGACGTCATCCCGGTCTTCTCCCGCAAGCCGATCTTCGGCTACAAGATGATCGCCTTTTCCAGCCTGGCCATTGCCGGCGCCGGCTCCCTGGTCTGGGGGCACCACATGTTCACCAGCGGCATGAGCGACACCGCCATCCTGGTCTTTTCCTTCCTGACCTTCGTGGTTGCCATCCCGTCGGCCATCAAGGTCTTCAACTGGGTCTCCACCATGTACCGGGGTTCGATCTCCCTGGAAGCGCCGATGCTCTTTGCCCTCTCCTTCCTGATCCTCTTTTCCATCGGCGGGCTCACCGGGCTGATCCTGGGCGCTGCCGCCACCGACATCCATGTGCATGACACCCAGTTCGTTGTCGGTCATTTTCATTATGTAATCTTCGGCGGTGCGGGATTCGCCTTTTTCAGCGCCATGCACTACTGGCTCCCCAAATTCTACGGCCGCCGCTATGCCGAAAAACCTGCCATCGTAGCCTGGGCACTGCTGTTCATCGGCTTCAACATTACCTATTTTTCCATGATGGTGCTGGGGATGAAAGGGATGCCGCGCCGCTACTACGATTATCTGCCGGAATTCACCGCCCTCAACCTGACCTCCACCATCGGCAGCTGGATCATGGTCTGCGGCCTGATGCTGATGCTGGTCAATCTTTTCCGTGGCTTGCTGAAAGGGGAGCCGATCGGGAGCAACCCCTGGGGTGGGGCCACCCTGGAATGGAGCATTCCCACCCCGCCGCCGACGGAGAATTTTGTTGAAGAGCCGATTGTAACCCACGGGCCATACGACTTCAGCAGGAGCGGCATCCCATGACCCATGCCGTCCACAAAGACCATGCCGGCGCCAAGCTCGGCATGTGGCTGTTTTTGTTCAGCGAGCTGCTGCTCTTCGGGGGGTTGTTCCTGCTCTATGCAACCTACCTTGCCCGTTATCCGCACGATTTTGCCAGGGCGGGCAAAGGGATGCACCTGGTGTTCGGCACGCTCAATACGGCGATCCTGATTACCAGCAGCCTGACGGCGGCCATGGCGGTCACTGCCATCCAGAGGAACGACCCGCGCAAGGTCCTGTATCTCCTGGGGGGGACAATACTCTGTGCCGCCATCTTTTTGTTCAACAAGTACCTGGAGTGGAGTTCTGAAATCGGCCGGGGCATATACCCCAACTCACCACGGCTGGCTGCGGGGCCTCCGGGCGAATCGGTCTTTTTCAGCCTCTATTATCTGACTGTCGGCCTGCACGGGCTGCACGTACTGGTTGGGGCGAGCGTGCTTGGGGTTGTGGCGTGGCGGGTCAAAAAGGGGATCATCCATGCCGGCGACTATGCGCTGCTGGAGAATGGCTCCCTCTACTGGCACCTGGTGGATATTATCTGGATCTTCATCTTTCCGCTTTATTATCTGCTCCTGTAGTGGCAACCCCATGTGGTTGCCCTGTGGGCATGGATACGCAACAAGGGCGGCCACACGGGGCCGCCCCTACGTGGAGAAACGGCGATGGAACTTGAACAACACCACATCATAAGCTACGGCAAACTGGTCGCGGTCTGGCTGGGGCTGCTGTTCCTGACGGCACTGACCCTATGGGTCTCCCGCCCGACATCGGGGTCGGTCATGTCTGGGGATCGCTGGCCATCGCTTCTGTCAAGGCCGGGCTGGTGATCGCTTTTTTCATGCACATGCGCTATGAGGGGCGGCTTTTGCGCTGGCTGCTGTTCCTGGCCCTCTTCACCCTGGCTATCTTCATCGGCTTAACATTCTTCGACGTGCTCTATCGGTGAGGACTTTTCGTGTACCCTGATCTCGTGACCACAACCCAGGCAGTGGACCCCGTCTTTATCTTCATTTTCGGGGCCTGTCTCGTATTGCTGCTCGGCATCACGGCAACCATGCTGGTGTTCGTGTTCCGATACCACCGGTCCCGCGCGCCAGAGCCGACATCACAGTCCAGCGGCAACATCTGGCTCGAAATAACCTGGATCGTTCTACCATCAATACTGGTACTGGCCATGTTCTACTATGGCTGGGCAGGCTACCTGTCCCTGCGCAACGTCCCGAAAAATGCGCTGCCGGTAACCGCCACAGCCCGCATGTGGTCCTGGAGCTTTACCTATGCCAACGGCAAGACCAGCTCCAAGCTCTATGTGCCGGTGGGAAAACCGATACTGGTCAACCTGGTTTCCATGGACGTGCTCCACGGCTTTTATCTGCCTGCCTTCCGGGTTAAGCGGGATGTGGTGCCGGGCATGAAGAACCATGCCTGGTTCGTGGCCACAAAGGCCGGCTCCTATGACCTGTTCTGCTCCCAATACTGCGGCCTGGGACACTCGGCCATGATCTCATCGGTGGAGGCGCTGCCGGAACCGCAGTTTGCCGCCTGGCTGAAGCAGGGAGCCACAACGGCGGAGCACCCCGGCAAGGAACTGCTGGAAAAGCATGGTTGCCTGGGGTGTCATTCACTGGATGGCTCGGCCAAGTTAGGGCCTACCCTCAAAGGGATCTGGGGCAGAAAAGTGACCGTTATGACCGGTGGTGTGGAGAGAAGCGTCACCGTGGACGAGGCCTATCTGCGGAGATCGTTGTTGGAACCGAACGCCGATATCGTGAAGGGCTTCCCGCCGGTGATGCCACCCTTTGGCAAGGTGCTCAAAGAAGACGAGATCAATCAGATCGTGGAATTCTTTCGCGCCGGGGGCGTGGAGCAAAAGCCCCTGGACGGAGAAAAACTGGCCAGGGAAAAGGGCTGTCTCGGCTGTCATTCACTGGATGGGAGCCGTGGAGTCGGCCCCACCTTCAAGGATCTATACAACAAACAGGTTACGGTGATGCAGAATGGCACGCGCCTTACAATCACTGCCAACGACGACTACCTGGGCGAATCGATCCGACAGCCCAAGGCAAAGGTCGTGGAAGGTTTCCAACCGATCATGCCCCCCTACCCGGACCTGAAGGATGACGAGATCACCGCGCTGGTGGAGTTCATCGAGGGGGTCAAATGATCCGCATGCTCTGCCGGTTGTTCCGGCCACGCCTGGTCCTGATGAACGGTTTCGTCGCACTGGGCGGCTTCCTGCTCTATCCGGCCGCTGCCGATGGAATGCGTCTGTTCGAGACCTTCTGGGGCGTGGTGTTCCTGGCGGCCGGAGGCTCCGCCCTCAACCAGGTGCTGGAGGTCGATCTGGACCGGCAGATGACCCGCACCCTGCTGCGCCCGCTGCCCAATGGCGACCTGTCGCTCGCCTCGGCCACGGTCATCGGCAGCGCCTGCTCACTGGCCGGATTCGTGCTGCTTCTGGCCACCGGCGGCCCACTGCCCGCACTGCTCGGCCTGGCGGCGCTCATCTGGTACCTGGCCGTCTATACCCCCCTGAAACGTCGTACCCCGCTTGCCCTGATCATCGGTGGCGTGTGCGGCATGCTGCCGCCGATCATAGGTTGGAGCATGGCCGGGGGTAACCCGGCGGATCACCGGGTCATGATGTTGTCAGCCGTGATGTTCCTTTGGCAGGTTCCACATTTCTGGCTCTTCCAACGCCGTTACGCCAGCGATTATCGTCGCGCCGGAATCCCGCTGCTGGAGGTGTCGGCCAAGGGCGCCCGCCTTCACGGGCTGTTCGGACTCTGGATCTGCGCCTTGATCGCCTCTGTCATGCTGTTGCCGGCCTTTGGGATCATCAAGGGCAGCATGTCGCTCTGGTACGCCCTCTTTCCCCTGCCCCTGATCGCCATATCCCTGTTCAGCTCTGAAAGCGCGCTCTTTTCTTACCTCAACATCTTCCCGATAATGATCACAATCGCCCTTTTCACCCAGCGATAAACGCCAGTTTGCTGCTGCCGCGATTTGCCGCTACTTCCCGCCTCACGCCCAAACAAGACTTTTATGATCTTATTTATGCTGTTTGTGCTACACTACTAATCACAGACAGTAGGTACACTCCATAGACTATATGATCGGAATAGAGAGAGACTGGCTGCAGCTATAGGAAAATCTGGACCGAGTTGCAATACAAACAAACCACAAACACCGGGACAAACAAGAAAGGGGCTATGACATGAGACAGAATGATTATGATCGAGTCTGCTATAGAACCGAACAACGTGAAGAGAGCGTGCTCCTCCGCAACAAAGAAAACGGCGAAATAGGTTATTCTTTCGGCTGCACCCAGGAAGGGGCAACCGTTCAGGTTCGCTTGCCCGACGGGCAACTGGATTCCTGGAGCCGTGACGAGTGCGCCGAGGAAAGCGAGTAAGTCCGACCTGGTGCCGGTGCATGCAAAGTTGCAAGGAACTCGGGTGACAAAAGGACGTGAGCCCTTGTCAGTTGATTTTCTTGCAATTTTGCATGCAGATGCTTTTTATAAACACGGTTTCCATGATCCGGTTCAAACAGTCAAATTACTGGTTCTCTTTTTATAGAGAGAGACGATATTTTACTCTGGCTAAATGCCATTTTCGATTGCCATTAATTACATATTTAATCTTGCATTTTTCCCGGCAGTTAAGTAGAATAACGCAATTATAGACTTGCCCAAAGACCGCGACACCCGCCCGTTTCCCGGTTAAGCAATCAAGCAGGCCTCATCAATATTTAGCAATAATAAAAGGTGTCCTCTGTGAAAAAGAAAAAGATGCTCCTCTCTGCCGAGACGATGGATATCGACTTTGTCCGTAAAGTCGAGGCCTTGTCCGGCACATCGGTGCGACGCTGTTTCCAGTGCGGCAAGTGTTCGGCCGGCTGTCCCATGGCCACCTTTATGGAACACCCCCCCAACCGGGTCGTGCGCCTGCTGCAACTGGGCCAATGGCAACGCATCCTGGCCGGACGCTCCATCTGGTACTGCGCCTCCTGCGAGACCTGCTCCAGCCGCTGCCCCAACAAGGTCCATCTGGCCTCGATCATGGATGCGTTGCGCAAACTCTCCTGGGATGCCGAAGGCCCCTCCAAGGAAAGCTACGTTCAGCTCGCCAACAAGCTGTTCCTCCAGAACATCCGCACCTATGGCCGTCAATACGAGATGCGCCTGGCCGCGGTATTCAACGTCAAATCCGGCCAGTTTCTCAAAGACCTGATGCTTGGCCCCAAATTGATCACAAAGGGCAAATTGAAGATGTTCCACAAGAAAAACAAGAACATGTCCGAGATTGAGCAGATCTTCAGCCGCATCGAAGAGATGCGCCGGAACGGGGAGGCCCCGTGACCCCGAAGAAGATCCTGAAGTATTCCTATTATCCAGGCTGTTCCCTGCACGCCTCGGCCAGTGAATATGATCTGTCCACCCGCGAACTTTTCAAGGCGCTGAATATCGGGCTGACCGAGGTGCCGGATTGGATCTGCTGCGGCGCCACTCCTGCCCACAACGTGGATGAACTGCTCTCCTTGTCGCTGTGCGCCAAGAACCTGGAACTGGCCAACAAGGTGGATGGGGACCTGGCCGTGGCCTGCGCTGCCTGCTTCTCTCGCCTCAAATTCACCCAGCGCACCCTGGAAGAGAACGACGTCAAACGCACACAGGTGGAAAAGGCGATCAACGCACCGGTCAAGCTGGACAGCCATGTCAAACACCTCCTGGAGATCCTGGCCCGCGACCTGGGCCTGGAGCGCTTGGCCGCGGCTGTCAAGAAACCTCTCAAAGGGCTGAAGGTGGCCTGCTACTATGGCTGTCTCCTAACCCGTCCGCCCAATGTGCCCAATCTGGACTGCGTCGAGGCTCCCACCATCATGGAGAACGTTCTCCATGCCGTTGGAGCCGAAACCGTGGCCTGGAGCCACCGCATGGAATGCTGCGGCGCCAACTTCACCCTCTCCCGGCCGGGCGTGGTTATTCAACTTTCCAACGCCATCCTGGAGTCGGCCAAGGCTGCCGGGGCCGACTGCTTCATGGTGGCCTGCCCGCTCTGCCACGGTAACCTGGATATCCGCCAGAAGGAAATCGAGAACGTCTACAACACCAGCTACGGCTTGCCGGTTTTCTACATGACCCAACTGGTCGGCATGGCCTGCGGGCTCACGGCCGAAAAACTGGGACTGGGTGCGCTGATTGTAAACCCGATGCCGCTGCTGAAAGAAAAACAACTGCTCTGATTTCCAATCCGGAAAGGAGCTGGGAGGAACAATGCGTTGCCTGATCGTTGACGACGACCAACTGGGTCGTGAGATTATCGGCCTGTATCTGGAAGACCTGGCGTCGATCGACATGGCCGGCAACGGCCGCGAAGCAGTGGACAAATATAAACAGGCCGTAGCAGCCGGAACCCCCTATGATCTGATCATCCTCGATATCATAATGCCGGAGATGGATGGCCATGAGGCGGCCAAGGCCATCCGGCGCATCGAGCAGGAACAGGGTATCACCCCGGACAAGGGCATCAACATCATCGTCCTTTCCAGTCTTAACACTTCCAAGGATATTATCGAAACCTATGTTTCTGCCCAGTCGGCCGCTCACCTGGTCAAGCCGGTATCACGGGAGAGGCTGCTGAAAACGCTCAAAAAGCTGGAACTGATAAAGGAAGAGGTCTGAATGTCAAGAATAGGCGTTTTTGTCTGCCATTGCGGCGAGAACATCTCCCGGACGGTAGACGTGGAACGGGTGGCAACGGAAGTCGGCAAACTGCCGGGTGTAGCCTTCTCAACCGATTACAAATACATGTGTTCCGACCCCGGCCAGGGGCTCATCAAAAAGGCCATCCAGGAGCAGCGGCTCTCCCATGTCGTCGTGGCGGCCTGTAGCCCCCGCATGCACGAGAAGACCTTCCGCAAGGCGGTGGAAGCGGCCGGCCTGAACCCCTTCCTGTGCGAGATGGCCAACATCCGCGAACATTGCTCCTGGGTCCACGATGACAGGGAAGAGGCTACGGTCAAGGCCATCGAGATCGTGGGCATGATGGTGGAGCGGGTCAAGAAAAACCGCGTTCTTCCGACCATCACCGTGCCGGTCACCAAGAGATCGCTCGTCATCGGCGGCGGCATTGCCGGCATCCAGGCAGCCCTGGACATTGCCGACGCCGGCCACGAAGTGGTCCTGGTGGAGCGGGAACCCTCCATCGGCGGCCACATGGCCCAACTCTCCGAGACCTTCCCGACCCTGGACTGCTCCCAATGCATCATGACCCCCAAGATGGTGGATGTGGCCAACCACCCGCGCATCAAGCTCTACACCTACAGTGAAGTGGAACGTGTCGAAGGGTACATCGGCAATTTCCAGGTCACGGTCAGGAAAAAGGCCCGTTCCGTAAACGAGGACAAGTGCACCGGTTGCGGGGTCTGCATGGAGAAGTGCCCGATCAGGAAGATCCCCAACAAGTTCGACTGCAACCTGGGCACCCGGCCGGCCATCTACGTCCCCTTCCCCCAGGCCGTGCCCAACACCCCGGTCATCGACCGCGAGAACTGCACCAAGTTCAAGACCGGCAAATGCGGCCTCTGCCAGAAGGTCTGCGGACCCGGCGCCGTTGATTATGAACAGGAAGACCGGCTGATCGTGGAACCGGTCGGCGCCATCGTGGTGGCCACCGGCTTTGACCTCTACTCCATAACGGAAAAACCCAAAGGCTCTGCCATCAAGGGATACGGCGAATTTGGCCACGGCAAGATACCGGACGTCATCGACGGCATGACCTTCGAGCGCCTGGCCAGCGCATCGGGCCCCACTGGCGGCAAGATCCTGCGGCCATCGGACGGCCGGGAGCCGAAGCAGATCGTCTTCATCCAGTGCGTCGGCTCCAGGGCGCGGGAAAAGGGCATCTCCTACTGTTCCAAGATCTGCTGCATGTACACTGCCAAACACACCATGCTCTACCACCACAAGGTGCACGACGGCCAGGCCTATGTGTTCTTCATGGATGCCAGGACCCCCGGCAAAAATTACGACGAATTCTGGCGCAGGTCGATCGAAGAAGAGGAGGCTGTCTACATCCGCGGCATGGTCTCGCGCCTCTACCAAAAGGGGAACAAGATCGTTGTCATGGGGAGCGACATCGCCGTCGGCGTCCAGGTGGAGATCGAGGCCGACATGGTCGTATTGGCCACAGCGGTCCAACCCCGGATCGGCGCCGATTCCCTGGCCCAGAAGCTGGGCATTTCCTACGATAAGTACAACTTCTACTCAGAGGCCCACGCCAAGCTGCGCCCGGTGGAATGCGCCACTGCCGGCATCTACCTGGCCGGCGTCTGCCAAGGCCCCAAGGACATCCCCGACGCCGTCAGCCAGGCCTCGGCCGCGGCCGCTAAGGTGATGACACTATTCGCCAAGGACCAGTTGGAGCGAGAACCGATTGTGGCACGGGTGCGGGAAGCGGGCTGCGTCGGCTGTTTCGCCTGCAAGAAGGTCTGCGCCTATGGAGCGGTGGAGGAGAAAGAGATCAGTGACCGCCAGGGCAACCTCATCAAGGTGGTAGCCTACGTCAATCCCGGCGTCTGCGCCGGCTGCGGCACCTGCCAGGCCACCTGCCCGTCGAAGAGTGTGGAGCTGGACGGTTACACCGATGAGCAGATAGTAGCCATGATAGAGGCGTTATAAAAATCGGACAAGTCAGGCCGGTCAGACTTGTCCACTAGTCAGATAAGGGAATTAGCAATGCACCACGCAAAACAACAACACACCTTCGAACCCAAGATAATCGCCTTTGTCTGTACCTGGTGCACCTATGCCGGGGCCGACCTGGCCGGCACGAGCCGCATGCAGTACCCGGCCAACGTGCGGGTGCTCAAATTCCCCTGCACCGGCCGCATCGACCCGGTCTTCATCCTCAAGGCCTTCCAACAGGGGGCCGACGGGGTGCTGGTATCCGGCTGCCACCCAGGTGACTGCCACTACATTGCCGGCAACTTCCATGCCCGCCGCAGGTTCGCCGCCTTCCGCAAACTGCTGGAGTTTATCGGGGTCGATCTCCATCGCCTCCAGTTCTCCTGGGTCTCGGCCGCCGAAGGGGGCAAGTGGGTCGAAGTAGTGACCGAACTGACCGAACGGGTGCGCGCCATGGGACCGATGAGCGAATTCAAGGAGCTGGCCCTGGAGGAACAGTGGTCCGGCAAGCTGGATTCGCCGGAACTCAAAGAGGCATACAAGCAAATCTAAACACAATTTATCCACGAAGGTCACGAAGGCACACAAAGTAGAACAAAACATTAAAGCTTTGAGGGGTTAAAACCAAAAATCTTTTCCTGTTTTCTTCGTG
>Ga0172380_10008453_pt1 | contig 11256 bp, 7 predicted proteins | sample Leawe162metaG_FD_119747 | JGI IMG/M metagenome (GOLD analysis project Ga0172380, IMG submission 119747) | Leachate microbial communities from a municipal landfill in Southern Ontario, Canada - Leachate well 162 metaG | ecosystem: Engineered > Solid waste > Landfill > Unclassified | place... | reverse complement strand
CTCCGCCTCTTCTCACTCGGCGTGCTCGCTGCCATATCATCGCTTCTCGCGGAGCTGATGCTTTTTTCATTCTTCCCCAAACAATCCCTCATGCTCATCGCTCTGGCGGTTCCCTTGCTTGAAGAGCTCATCAAATTCGGATTTCTCTGGAAGGGAAGATTTTCTCTTCCGGAGAAATTTTCTCGGAATCTCTTCGGTATCGCCTGCGCCTTCGGGCTCGGCTTCGCGCTCCCGGAAAGCATCCTCGCCCAATCGAGCGGCATCGCGACAAATACCCTCTCTTTCGTCATGACCATCGGCATCCACCTTATTTCCGCTTTTTTCCTGCTCTTCGCTGCCCTCTTCCTCATGAAGAAAAAACCCCTTTCCGCCTTCTCTCTTTTCATCTTTTCCTTCGCTATTCATGCCTTGTATAACTTTTTTGTGTTCATCAGATAGCAGCAGAAACGCCCTTGCCGAACAATCATCCCTCCAGTATAATAGAGAGGAAATGAAGTGGTGAATTTTTTAATAGGCTCTAAATATAAATCTATGACCACGAAAGAAAAATCTTCTTTTTTTGAACGCCTTACCGGAGCCAAAAAGCTCGATGAACAGGCACTCTCTCATGAACCGGTATCCGTTTATGCCGAAACCGAAGAAACCGAACTCATCACCCGCACCCATGCCGCCCCGCAGATCGAACCAAGGCAGAATGAAAGCTGGTTCGCTCCGGCCATGCCATCGGCTTCCAATGGCGGAGAAAGCGACGGCGAAGGACAGCTCACCATCGATGTATACCAGACCGACAACGATATCGTCATCAAATCAACGATTGCCGGCGTGAAACCGGAGGATCTCGATGTGACCATCAATAATGATATGGTCACCGTCAAAGGCGAGCGCAAAAATGAAGAGATCGTCGACAACGGAAGCTACTACTATCAGGAATGCTACTGGGGATCGTTTTCGCGCTCCGTACTCCTTCCTGTCGATGTCATCCCCGACAAGGTTGATGCCTCGCTGAAAAACGGCATCCTTACTATCCGACTTCCGAAGGCTGACACGACCAAGGTGAAGAAGATCCAGGTTCGAGGTTTCTAGCCTTCATTTCTCTACTCAGGATATCCGGGGCCGGCTTACAACTTTTGTGGTCGGCTTCTTAGTATCTATATCATATCGCCATGATGAATTCCCGATTTTCATCTTTTTCCCTGTTCTTCGCTTCCGGAATCATGATTTCGGCTGTTTTCTGCTTTCCGATCGGCGCCCAGGCCTACTTCGGTCCGGATTCTCTCACGCTTGAAACCCCGGGCCAGAAGATAATCCTGGATCAGCCGACGCTTCAGAACTTCGTCCGCTATGAAACCGCGCTTTCCCCGCTCTCCTCTTCCTCATCGGAAATCGAGGATACCCGGTACTGCCCGAAGGGAGAATCCCTTTACTGCTCCATCGCCCTCTCCCGACACGCCCGCGGATCGATAGCGCAGTCATTCATAACGCTGCCGAATGAACGGGTCATCCGGGAATATCTCGAAACCCTCGGCAGAGCCATCGATCAGCCGGCAATCAACTCCTCCTTCGCCGCCGAAAACGGCAAGGTGAAACTTTTTACGCTTGGAAAAAACGGGCAGGCTCTCGATGTCGATCAGAACACGAAAAATATCATCGCCGCACTCCTGGAATTCGCCGATGCGCGGAGCAAGACGATAGAGCTCGTCATCAATCAGATCGCGCCCGACATCACTTCGGGAGATCCCTCATCGCTCGGCATCAATGAACTCATAGGCGAAGGTATGACTGATTTCAAGGGATCGCCCGATAATCGTGTCCATAACTTCACCAAAGGGATGGAGCAATTCCACGGCCTCCTCATCAAGCCGGGCGCGGAATTCTCTTTCGTCGAATATCTCGGCGAAGTCGATGGCGAGCACGGGTATCTCCCGGAACTCGTAATCAAGAACAATGAGACTATTCCCGAATTCGGCGGAGGCATCTGCCAGGTATCGTCCACCATGTTCCGTGCCGCTCTCTACAGCGGACTGCCGATCACCGAACGCCGCAATCACGCGTATGCCGTCCAGTATTACAAGCCGATCGGCATGGATGCCACCATCTACATCCCCAAGCCCGATCTCAAATTCCTCAACAATACCCCGGGGCATATCCTCATCCAAGGGAAAATAGAAGGCACGCAATTCATCTTCCAATTCTACGGCACCTCCGACGGACGCAAGACGAAGATCGACGGCCCGCACATCGTCGAACGATTGGAGAACGGAGGCCTTCGAACAACCCTCTTCCAGGAAGTGACCGACACCGCCGGTACGATCATGCACCGGAGCGAATTCAAGAGCAAATATGCTCCGGCATCCCTCTTTCCTCATCCCGGACAAGAACCTACCTTCACGGAGAAACCGGACGACTGGAGCGCCAAACAATGGAAAGCATACCAGAAAAAAGGCTGATTCTCGCAAGAAAACCAAGGAATTGACCCCTTAGCACCGTCGCTCGCGAACGACGTGCCTTGACAATATCGTTATTTAGGAGTATACTAATTTTCAGTACTTTTTATCATCTCCGTCGATACCGAGATGCTCACGCATTTCCGGATCGGCGATTTGGATAGAATCCTTGTATCATATCGGACCAAGAAATCTCGTCACACTATTTATTTGAAGACAACGAGTTCTCGCAACCCCAGATGATCAATTGCTTTTTGTCCAAATCGCCCATCCGGAAAGCGTCTCCATTGAGAGGTATATCTTTCTGATAGGCTCCTCGCGATAGTCCCCTGGTTCGCGAGCGTTTCACCTCAAGGGGAAACAGCTCTCCATCAATCTAGGCGAGCAGGCTCTACCGCGGACCCAGTCCGAAAGCGGCCTTGCTGCGCTCCTCAACCGCAGGAGACTCTATGGCCCGAAACGCCGAGCAGCAGTCTCAATCGCCACAGCACACCGAAATGGCCGGTGACAGCTGTCATCCTGTCCTCCGCTGGTAGGAGAACAGGCCGTAAAGCCCCATCGGGAGTTCGGCTGCACAACGTGCACCGAGTACTCCCGGGGGCTTTTTTCTTTTTCTAAAAAACTCATTCCTATCATCCTGGTCCGCAAGCTGATGGATGATCCAGGATCCAGGGGGTTTTTATTCTCCTTACTTTTCCTTGACCGCAAAAGAAAAGTAAGCAAAAGAACCTCGCTCCTGCGACAGGCATCGAGAAATTCTTCGACACCCCTATGGAAGCCTCCCAAGGCGCTTCGCTTCCTCCAGTGGGAGCTTCTGTCCTTTCTGGGTGTCGAGAATTTCTAGCGATGCCTATCACGCGGAGCCTCCGCAGGACCACATGAGAGAAATTAGAGGAAATACCTCCTTGATTAAAATTTGCAAATGTAAAAAAACTCCCGAAAGTATTTCGAGAGTTTTTTTCTTGATTCTAGATTCTAAATTCTTGATTCCTCCTTAATTCTTTGTCTCGCAATTCCCGCCGCAGCATCCGCCTTCCTTGCAGTCCTCCTTGCAGGATGGACATGGGCAGTGAGCGAACATGAGGAGTCCGCCGATGATGGCGAGATTCTTCAGGAATTGCGTCATCTGCATCTGCCCGCTGTCTCCGCCCCAGCTCATGTGATACATGAGTGTCGCGAGCACCGTAAAAGCAATGAGCATCCAAGCGGCAGTGCTTGTGCGATAACCAAACATCAGCATGAGTCCTCCGCCAAGCTTGAGGACAATCGCGATGATCGTCGCCACGGTCGCTACGCCGGCGAGTCCCCATGGAGTCAATCCCATTCCTACGTATGCTACCGTCCCTGAAAAATTCGTTGCGAACCCGAAACCGCCGACGATGAACAAGAGCGAAAGCAATACTCTCGGTCCATATTCCATCACTGCACACTTCTTTCCCATCATATTATTTCTCTTATTGATTATTCGAGAACTCACATCAAATCTCACCACAATAATATAAAAAATTCCGATTGCTTATCGACCGAAACCCCATAATTTCGGCTACAAATTTCTGAAGTTTCATTTCGATATGAGACTTGATGTGAGTCCTCCATTCCAGTATAGCCCCTCCGAAAGAAAAAACAAGAATCTGTCAAATGAATGATATTTCCTAAAAATCTATTCCGGAACCAAAACAATCATTCATTGACTTGAATTGATTTTCTTGATATTCTTTCTTTATCCTTTGAAAGGGATATTTTGTTTGTGTCGGGAGGATAGTGTAGTTGGGCGCATAGCTCAGTTGGTAGAGCAGTGGCCTCTTAAGCCAACGGTCGGGGGTTCGAATCCCTCTGCGCCCACCGGAAAATGCCCTCGTAGCTCAATGGATAGAGCAGGGGTCTTCTAAGCCCTTGATGTCGGTTCGATTCCTGCCGAGGGCACTTGCTTTGAAAGGTATATACTGTGGTGACTATCGTTCAATGGTAGGACAATGGTTTGTGGTACCATGAATCAGGGTTCGATTCCCTGTAGTCACCCCAGTGCATATCTCTCGTATTTATCGCCAACATCCATAAGAAAAAAATCCGCTCATCAGCGGATTTTTTTCTCCATATAGATACCGCCCCCTAATCCCGTATCTCGTAGGTTATGGTCACATGAACCTTCATCGCATTCGTTCCCGGCTCGATAGTCGGAGCGATGGAATCCGAAGACTTGGAAGCGCCGCCCATCCCCTCGGCATAACCGTATAGCGGAGATACCGGACTCCCTTGATCCTCATAGAGCGATACGACTCGGCCCACACGGAATCCTCCGGACGAAGCGATATCGGAAGCCTTTTTTCTTGCTTTCGCGACCGCTTCTTCGCGGGCCTGATTCCTGACAGCAGTCTCATCATCGACGATAAAGCTCACCTCGGAAACACTGTTCGCGCCCTTGGACACGACGCCGGAAAGCATATCACCCAATTTCTCGAGATCACGAACCTTGACGGAAAGCGTCTGCGAGAGCGTATATCCGGAAATCGATGGAGGAGGACAGACGGACTCTCCGCTTCGGACGCAATTCGGATAAGAATATCTCGGCGACAGATTGTAATTCGTCGTCTGCAGATCTCTCTTCTCGATACCGGCATCTCTCAGAAAATCATTCACCGCATTCATCTTATCGATATTCTGTTTCTGAATATCTCCGACATTCCTCCCTCCCTCGGTGATAAGGGTGGCAGAAAACCTCGCGACATCCGGTGTCGCATCGACAGCGCTCTCCGCATCGACAGTAAACGTCCGATTCGAATTGCCCTGACTCACTTGGCGCCCGAACTGATAGACATACCCGAGAGCGGCGATCGACAGAACGACGAAAAATACGCCCCTCGCCCTATCGGTGAAATTCTCGTACGACATAATTTTTTCTTATCGATATTACGAGTGTATTATATGCTTTTTCGAACAAAAAAACATCCCCACGGATGTCTTTTGCTCTTACTGTGCTCCCGGGAGGAATCCCAGCCGACAGAGTCATTCTGGCGGGAAACTTTCATTTGTGCCCTCAGAGAGAATCGAACTCCCATTGCCGGTTCCGAAGACCGATGCTTTATCCATTAAGCTATGAGGGCAACTCACGGTTCCGAAGACCGCTGTGATATCCCTGCCTGCGGACGGGCAGGCCTGCCTACCGGTAGGCAGGCATTTCACCACAGGAGCATGCATTCATTTATACTCAAAAAAAGCATTTTTGTCAAAGAAAAATATTCTCATAAAGAGCTGAAAACCGCTTCTTATGGAGGTTTTTCCGATATGTCCCTTGACAAAAACATCGATTTGCGCTACTATCAACCGTTATCCTATAAAGCATCCTCTATGCATTCCCAGAATACCGAACGAGAAGAGATCATTTTTTATCTCACCTGTCACAGTATCGTCGTGTTCGCCATGATAGCATTCAGCTATTCCCTCTTCGCTCTCACCGGCCTCGCGATACGGTAAAGCCAGCAAAACTCAGGAAGAGCTCTCTCATTGCATATGAGGGAGCTTTTTGTTTTAGCACAGCAATCATCAAAAGAACCCAGACTCCATAAGAAACGAAAAGACACCCCTTCTGAGGGCGTCCTTTTCACCCTGTGAAATAATTTTGTCTGACAAAATTCCTGCAAAGCAGGATTTCACGGGGTTCACCCCATGAAATACCGCCTTACGGTTGTTCATAAAATGAACAATTTCACGGGGTAAACAAAACAAAGTGATCTAAATCTTTTGCGGTCAGTCTTTAGAGTCTCCGAGGTACCGTCGATAAGACGCTTGCGCATATCTTTTTATCTTCACTTAACGATTCTCTGATAAATCAGAGTTTCGCTTTGCCTGATAAGTAACCGACAGCCGACCTATCTTGAGGGTCAAGATTTCTCCTCGAAAGAAGAAACCGAGAGCCCACCGAATATCTCCCTAGAAAGGAGGTGATTCATCCACAGCTTCCGCTACGGATGCCTTGTTACGACTTCGTCCCTATCACTAACCCCACCGTAGTTCCCGATTTGACCCGGGACCTTCTGGTGTTGCCAGCTCTCTTGACGTGACGGGCGATTATCTTCGTAAAACTACGAATTGATGTTCCCATCGTGCCTGCGGATTTCCCGCACACGACGAGCTCTAATGCATCGTCTGTTTTCTTGCGTATATTCTACGCAAACCCGCATCAGTGAGATGATCTTTTTTACGGATCATTTCAAAGATTTGGCAAAACGTTTCAAAGTCACTTTTCTTTGAGCGTAACCTCAAAGCATTTCTTTTGAAGAATGGAATGATAACCTTTTCCAGACTCTCTCGATTGGTCACCTCATAGCGATAACAATGCTGATGATTGGCACGTGTATCTTTTTGAAAATACACATTGCCGCATCCGAAGAATTTTTTCAACTCATCGAGAATTTCTTTATCCTTCTCAATAAGCTTCAGAAAAAATCTTGGTTCAGCTCTTGTTCGTCGTATGACCTGTTTTTCAGCATCGGGATTTTTCACGTAAACCGTGAAACTTCCTTCGCCGTCGACAAGACCAACGATATAATCTGGCGTTATTTTCTCCATATGCATAGGAGTGAGCCCTTCATCTCGACTTATTCGAGAGTTACTATAGCTCAGCTGACTTCTTACGCTGCGTAAGTTTTATTATTCATTCCATTATAACACGAAATGAAACAGCGCAAGATCTCCCGGGGTCATACAATACTCTGTTCCTGACATTCCAACGAGCATGTCTTATATATGTCTTCCTCATGCTCACCGCCTGGTATCATGAGTCGACACTGCTCTTTCGTGGTTGGACTACCATTTGTCTCCAGATCCTTCACCGCTTCCCTCGCGAGAAGCGACTACCTTTCGACTACGCTTCGATGACGAATCGAAGGGAGAGATTTGAACTCTCTAGATTATTCTACTGCCCGGCGCTTTTATTGTGAGTACAAGATCCGAGAACGTATTCACCGTGACGTTGCTGATTCACGATTACTAGCGATTCCAGCTTCATGCAGGCGAGTTGCAGCCTGCAATCCGAACTGAGGCCGGGTTTGTGGGATTGGCTCCCCCTTGCGGGTTGGCAGCCCTTTATAACCGGCCATTGTAGCACGTGTGTAGCCCAGGGTGTCAAAGGGCCATGCTGATCTGACGTCATCCCCTCCTTCCTCCCAGCCCGAAGCGTACGAAGTACGCTTCGAGTTGAAAGTTCCAAGTCCTTAAAGTCAAAAGATTCTCTTTTAAACTTTATAAACTTTTTACTTTTTACTCGAAGCGCGCTTCTAGCGCGCTTTGGGCTGGGCAGTCTAAAGTGACACTTGAAACACTTTATGGGGGTTGCGCTCGTTTCCCGACTTAACGGAACACCTTACGGCACGAGCTGACGACGACCATGCAGCACCTGGTCTAGCACCCTCGAAGGACATTCCATTTCTGGACTCTGCAGCTAGATTTCAAACCCTGGTGAGGTTCCTCGCTTACCGTCGAATTAAACCACATGCTCCACCGCTTGTGCGGATCCCCGTCTATTCCTTTGAGTTTTAATCTTGCGATCGTACTTCCCAGGCGGCATACTTATCGCGTTAGCTTCGGCACGGAGAGGGTCGATTCTCCCCACACCTAGTATGCATCGTTTAGGGCGTGGACTACTGGGGTATCTAATCCCATTCGCTACCCACGCTTTCGCAGCTCAGCGTCAGAAATATGCCAATCAGTTGCCTTCGCCTTGGGTGTTCCTTATGATATCAACGCATTTCACTACTACACCATAAATTCCACTGATCTCTCATATTCTCTAGGTATGCCGTTTCGAATGCCTGTTCCCGGTTGAGCCGAGAGATTTGACATCCGACTAACATACCCGCCTACCTGCGCTTTACGCCCAATAAATCCGGATAACGCTTGAGGTCTCTGTATTACCGCTACTGCTGGCACAGAGTTAGTAACCTCTTATTCCTCTGGTACACTCATCGTAATTGTTCCCAGAGAAAAGCAGTTTACAATCCGAAAACCTTCTTCCTGCACGCGGCGTCGCTCGTTCAGGCTTGCGCCCATTGACGAATATTCTCGACTGCAGCCACCCGTAGGTGTTTGGACAGTGTCTCAGTTCCAATGTTGGGGGCCATGCTCTCACACCCCCTACCCGTCATCGCCTTGGTGAGCTATTACCTCACCAACTAGCTGATAGGACGCAGGCCTCTCCCGAAGCGATAAATCTTTCCTCCGTAGAGGGTATCATGTATTGTTCCGGATTTCTCCGGATTATCCATGACTTCGGGGTAAGTTCCTACGCGTTCCGAACCCGTTTGCCGAGGGTCTAAACCCTCTCGACTTGCATGCCTTATCCACGCCGCCAGCGTTCATCCTGAGCCAGGATCAAACTCTCAAAAAGAAGAATCAATTCACTTGCGCGAACGATCCTCAGTAAGGATTTTTTTACTCCGCTCCCACCTTCCGAAGAAAATATCGGACTATGAGAGACTCGCAAAAAATCCTCGAAAAAAAAGTATAAGACGGAGACTCCACTCCTTCCGAAGAAGGAGCTAAGACTGACCACAAAAAATTGTGATCAAATTGTTGTTGTTTATTCACCTTCAATTTTTAAGGAAAAACGAAACAACCAGGGAGCAAATTGCTCTCAAATTGCTTAGCTATTATAGCAGGCAAAAATAGCCTGTCAAGGGCAATTATTCCATCTTTTGAGAGGACCGAGAAAACCATCTTCCAAATGGTCATTATCCTCATTCTCAAACAATACAAAAATGAGATATTCAAAGTCTTTAAGCGATAAAAAGGCTATTTAAAGCCTTATTATATTCTATTCTTCTTACGGTGCCACTTCTACCCAATTGAAGTTCCGACAAGCGTTCTTTTCAGCAGAGTCACAGGCCGTCGTTTCTATCGAAGAGAGACAGGTTACGGTGGTATTGGTGCGTGTCTTTGTTTCCGTCGAACAATTGCAGGATCCGTATAATCCTGTCGATGGGATGCAGGAGACATTAACTTGAACAGAAGCAGACGTGCTTCCACCAGAACCGGTGCAGGCGAGGGTGTGAAGCGAAGTCATATTCGCCGCACGAGATTCCGAGCCAGTTGGAACGGCTTTCGCTCCGGCAAATCCGTCGACGGAAGAAGCACTGCAAGTGGTCGCATTTGCTACTGTCCAAGAAATATTTCTCATATCACCGCGAATCAGATTCACTGATCCAGCAGAGTTATTTATCTTGAAATCGATAATTGGGACCGGAGGAGCAGTCGTTGTCGTTATGGTGACTGGAACGCTCCATGCCGATTGAGCGCCCTTGTCGTCTTCTGCCAATACTTTGATGCTATACGTGCCGGCAGCGACCCACTGATGCAGTGAAGATTGCGCGGTACCAGATGGAACATATCCTGCCCCTGGAACCCATTGGTCGATAACACTGTCATTGTTCCAGTCAAAACCATAACGAAGGGTGTTATTATTAGGATCGGAAGCTTGAGTGCTAAAAATGAAATCAGTATTGATCAACTTCGAAAAAGCATCAACAGAAAGAGTTGGAGCGGTTGGGGGGTTGTTGTTACTCACTGCGGTGAGGGTGAAGGAAATGGCTTGGGATGGGATGCCAGTGTCAGTTGCATAAGTAGCAATATCACCACCAGGACCACCTATTATGAAGTAATCAGCACTTCCATACCTATATTCACAAGGAATACCAAACCCGCATTCAGGACCTATATGAGTAACAGCGGCTTCAGCATCGGCATATATATTTATACTCTTTCCAAGAGCAAAACTCGGTTCCCATGCATTCTGATAATCAGCAGTAAGGAGCGCGTAAGCTTGATCACAAGGACCTCCGTACTCATATACTTTCTGAAGTGGCCTATTATTAAAATTAATTTGGGAATTAATACTACCGGCCGAAATAACCGTACAAATCATACCACTTGCATTACACGAAAGTCCTGCTGTGCCAGAATGAGTGGCTGTAACACTTAAAGGAGGTTCAACTGACAACGCTGCCGCTGTCGTATTAATTCCATTGTTATAAAATTTATCACTGGACGGCCTCTTGGCTTCAGCAACCCACGTTCCATAGGGTGACCCGTCAACATACCCCATGGAAAAATAGTTAATATCACTGTCTATATACGGACCATCTTGAAATCGTATCTGTGTCCCCACAGGAATAACTACACCATCACCTAAAAGGATGCCGCCTAAAGTATCATTATATACATTTGCTTTATAATTAATAGAATAAGTAGTAGCCGCATTGTGACAAGTATCTGAGGCCCACACAGTTTTGCCAGAACTATACGTTACACTCTTCGCCGCTGCCTGCTCTACCCCACTGAAAAATGAGAGAGAAAGCATGAAGAAGAACAACAAGAGCGCGGTGGGAGGGCCTTGGCTTTTTCTTTTCAACTTTTTCCCGACGATAAGCGCGAAGCCGAGAAATGAAAGAAAAACAAGCAGCCACATTGCAACGCCTTTCTCTACAATGTTCTTTATAAAATTCCCTTGAGCTACAGAGTTGGTGCTCGCAGCAAACGCATCCTCTTTCGGGCAGAGACTCGGGTCGATATCGCGACAAGAATATTTTTGGACTACTTTTTCGAGAACCTTTCCATGTCGTTCCATCACCGCTGTGAGATTGAAGTCCGTATAGGATGCGGACGGAATAAATGACTTCTTCACGCCCATCATATCGCCGGTGATATCACCTGTGTACGTGTACGATTCAATCATGTTCCCTTCTGTGTCAGTGAGTGTGAGAGTGATGGTGGTGCCTTGTACTATAGGAAAATTCGTACTGTTGGCGCAGGAAAAGAGCGT
>Ga0172380_10008452_pt1 | contig 11256 bp, 7 predicted proteins | sample Leawe162metaG_FD_119747 | JGI IMG/M metagenome (GOLD analysis project Ga0172380, IMG submission 119747) | Leachate microbial communities from a municipal landfill in Southern Ontario, Canada - Leachate well 162 metaG | ecosystem: Engineered > Solid waste > Landfill > Unclassified | place... | reverse complement strand
GCGCCAGGTCCAGCGCCTCGGCGCCGTTCGAGGCCGCCTGCACCTTGAATCCGTTTGCCTCCAGGAGCACCTGGAGCATGTATATGTTCTGCTTGTTGTCATCCACGATCAACATTGTTTTCACTGTATTTCCCCCGGCGTGTTGATTTTCATCCCGGGCGGAAGAAAATTCTTTATTTCCGCCACGAAATTTTGCGGGTTTATGGGCTTCTCCATGTAGCCCGTGCAGCCCGCCGCCATGATGCGCTCCCGGTCGCCGGGCATGGCATAGGAGGTAACCGCCACGATCGGGATGGAGCTTAAGTCCGGGTCCTCCTTCAGGGCCTTGGCGACGGCATAGCCATCCATGACCGGCAGCTGAATATCCAGGAGGATAAGGTCGGGCTTTTCACGGCGGGCGAGCGCAATGCCGGATTGCCCATCCCGCGCCTCCAGGACTTTGCAGCCGCTCTTTTCTAGAATAAATCCCGCCAGATAAGCGTTTTTTTCGTTGTCCTCTATGATCAGGATGGTCGGGTTCATGATTTTTTCCTTTCAAGCGGCAGAGAGAAAATAAAGCTGCTCCCCCGGCCCAACTCGCTTTCGACACGGATCGCGCCGCCCATGGACTCCACCAGGCGCTTGCAGATGGAAAGCCCCAGGCCGGTGCCCTCATACTGGCGCGTGGTGCCCGAATCCACCTGCCGGAACGGCTTGAAGAGGGCGCCCATGTCTTCCGGCCGGATGCCGATGCCGGTGTCCTGCACCCGCGTCTCTATGCCTCCGTCCGCAATGCGCGCTTCGATGCGCACCCCGCCCCGCTCGGTGAACTTGACGGCGTTGCTGAGGAGGTTTATCAAAACCTGCTCCACCCTCCGCCGGTCGGCGACCACCCGGCCCACCCCCGCGCCGACTGTGATTTCCAGGGAGAGGTTCTTTTTGTCGGCCAGGGGCTTGATTTTCCCGGCGCTTTTCCGGATCGCCAGCGGCATTTCCACCGGCTCGCTGGCAAGATCAATCCGGCCCGACTCTATCTTTGAAATATCGAGCACATCGTTGATGAGCTCCAGCAGGTGGCGGGCGCTGTCCTGGACCATCACCAGCTGTTTTTCCTGCTCGGGGTTGAGGGCGCCCACCAGCTTCATGAGCAGGATGCCGGTGAAGCCGATGATGGAGTTGAGCGGCGTGCGCAGCTCGTGCGACATGGTCGCCAGGAAGGCCGACTTGAGCCGGTCGGACTCCTCGGCCCGGTCCTTGGCCACCGCCAGCTCGGCCGTCCGCTCCGCCACGCGCCGCTCGAGCTCAGCGGCGTGGCGCTGCAAGTTTTCATGGAGACGGCGGATCTGCTCCTCCGCCTTCTTGCGCTCGGTCACATCGCGCACGATCGCCTGCAGGAGACTTTCGCCATCCAGCTCCAGCCGCGTCAGGCTCACCTCCGCCGAGAAAGGCGCCTGGTCCAGCCGGCAGTGCTCCCATTCAAAGAACTGGAAGCCTTCCTTGAGGGCCAGGTTTATTTTCTCGCGGGCCTTTTCCTCAGAAGGCCGGCCGTCCGGCTGGAAGGGCGGAGAAAACCGGTAGGGCGGCGCGCCGACGATCTGATCGCGCTGGCAGCCGAAAATGGCCAGGGTGCGCGCGTTGCAGTCTATGAACCGGTCATTGCGCATGAGAAAAATCGCCTCGCCGGCGTTCTCGTAGAGCGCGCGGTATTTCCGCTCGCTTTCGCGCAGCGCGAGCTGGATGTGCCGCATCTGCTCGTTCATCTCCGTGAGCCGGGCGTTGCTCGCCGCGATTTCGCGCACCCTGGCCGCGACCTGGCGCCTGAGCGTAACGCTCCAGAGCAGGCTTAAAATCACAAGCCCCAGCGCAACAATCATGGCCCAATTGGCCCAGGCGGGCATCCCCAGGCCGATCTTCTCCGAGGTCCAGCGCTGCAGCGAACGGTAATAAACCGAGTCCGGGTCCTGCTTGAGACGCTTCAGCTGCCGGTCAATGGCCTCCAGCAGCTCCGGCCGGCCCGCGCGGGGCGCGGCAAAAAAAAGCCTAGTGGGATTGAATATGATGGCCGTGTCTTCCAGGCGTTGCGCGGGGCCGTGGGCGGCGCCGTAAAACCGGTTGGCGATCACAGCGTCCACCTCGCCGCGCGCCACGGCCGCAAAGGCCGCCGCGTAGTCCGGCAGCGGCACCAGAGTCACGCCCAGGTCGAAACCGACAAAGGCCTTTTCGAACACTTCCTGCTGGATCGAGCGCTCGAGCATGGACATGCGCTTGCCCTTGAGGTCCAGCACGGACCTGATTCCGCTCCCGCGCCGGGCGAAAACCTGGAACCAGTCCGAGAGCACCGGTTCGCGGTGGAAAGCGTAGCGCGCCTCCCGCGCCTGGGTGATGGCGACGTCGGGCATAAGGTCTATCTCGGCGGCAGTCAGGCGGTCCAATCCCTCGGCCCAGGTGCCGGGCACATACTCGATGGTCCATCCCTCCGACTTGGCGATGGCTTCGATCAGGTCCACGAAAATGCCCTCTGGCCGGCCCTTTTCGGATATGGCCACCTTCGGACTGTTCTGGTATATCCCCACCCGGACCGTCTGCGCGCCGGCGGCGGCAAATCCCGCCCACGCCGCGGCAATTAGGCAGAAAAGCGCCGTCCCGGTTGTGCGAGTGATGTTCATGGGGCTTGAAATGACAGGTCTGACGCCGGTGCGCGCCATTCCCGGATTAAACACAGTCTTTATGCTCCCGCACTACACACAGAATATATCCGTAACAAATACCCACGGCTTGCATGATATGGTTTTTTGCGGCGCTTGTCGACATAATAATCTGTGGATTTCGGCGCCGGAAACTCAACTCCCGGCTTTACATCTGCGCGCCCGCCGGGATAATGGCGGCTGAATACCGGAAAGTGCCTTAATTCCGGGGAGGTTATGGAAAAATGTGCGGGCGTTACACGCTGACGATCACCGATGAAGACAAGCTCCGGGAGCGTTTCCGGCTGACAAAGGTGCCGCGGCTCAAGGCGCAATACAACATCTGCCCCACCCGGCCGGTGCAGGCCATCCTGAATACCCGCCCCGGGGAACTGGTTGCCCTGCGCTGGGGGCTTGTGCCAGCCTGGGCCAAAGAAACCAACACCGCCTATGCGATGATCAACGCGCGCATGGAGTCATTGCTCGAAAAGCCGGCCTACAGGGAGCTCGTGAAAACCAGGCGCTGCCTGGTAATCGCCGATTCTTTCTACGAGTGGAAGAAAACCGGCGGCGGCAAGGAGCCTTACCGGATCATGCTCAAGGATGAAGGCCTCTTCGCGTTTGCCGGGCTTTGGGATTGCCGGTCGGGCGCGGATGGCGAGCTTTTGAGCGGCACGATCATCACCGCCCCGGCCAACGAGCTGGTCCGGGAAATCCACGACCGCATGCCCGTGATTCTTACGAAGGAAAGCGAGGCGATATGGCTTGAAGCGGCGGACGCAAACGAGGCCCTGGCGGCGCTCAAGCCTTGCGCCGCCAGTCTCCTGAAAGCCTGCCGCGTGTCAAAGCTTGTAAATTCCCCCGAAAATGATTCCGCGGAATTGATCCGGCCGGCGCCCCCCTCCAGCCCCGAGCTGACTGTCTAAAGCGGGCTATGCCCGCAACCCAATGTTGTTAATGCTCCATTCCCATAGTGGCGCGAATTTGGTTCGAAAAAGCCTGCGGCGATCTCGGACCGCCTGTGCTACTCTGCGAAGCAGCTTCGCTACGTAGCACGAGCGGGTTTCCCGCGCTTGCGCATACACGAGTATAGCGCTTCGCGCGGCGCACCCGCATTCGGCCCAAGCTGGCCTTGTTTTTTCGAATCCGCCGCTGGCGGAAGCCAAATTCGCCCCACGCTTGCATCGCTGACGCCGATAACAACGTTGGCCGACACCTCAACGTTTCTGATCTATTCAGCGCGCCAATTTTGTTTCCCTCAAGACCCTCAGCCCAAAAACAAGAGGAAATGCGCCGCGCATATGCTTCATACCCACCATCATTCCTTACCCAGCATTATTTTCTTGCTTTTCATCACGGTTTTTTGACATTTCAGGTACTAACAGTCTGCAGAATGTCAGCGGCATGTCAAAGGCCAGGCTGCGGACGCGTACCGGCCGTTATTCGAATGCAAGCTCCAGGGAAACGGGGACGTAATTGCCGCTGGAAAACATGACGATCCACTCGTTGCTGACGATGTTTTTTACCGCCGGGTCGGCAAACTCATCGCCATCAAAATCGCCCGGGCACGGCAGATAATTTTCACCGCCCAGGGCCCTCGCCATGGTGATCGCGGCATAGCCGGCGCCGGAAAGCTTTATCACCCAGCATCCGGTGGCCTCGTTGTAAAGGGCCGGATCGCCCAGGCGGTCGCCGTCGTAATCAGCGGGCACGGCCACGCAGTCCCCGCCGCCCAGCAGGCCGGCAACGGTCACCCGGGCATAGCCGGCCGATGAAAGCAGCACGCACCAGTCTCCTTGGGCTGAACGGCACACGGCCGGGTCGGCTTTCAAATCACCGTCATAATCCGCCTGTGCCCCGGCCCAGCCCGGACCGCCTAACGTTTGCCCCAGCGCAATAACTACGGAGTAATTGGCGCTGGACAACAAGATCGCCCAAGCGCCGCTGCTTTCGCAATAGACGGCCGGGTCGGCCTTCAGGTCGCCGTCGTAATCCGCGGGCACGGACTCATAACCGGGGCCGCCAAGGCCGTTAAGGGCCGTCGTTACCTGGTAATAATTCGCCGATGAGAGCTTAACCTTCCATATACCAATGCTTTCATCGCCCGCCGGCAATGCTGCGCGTAGCACTGCGGGCATGTAAACGGCAGGATCGGCCTTGCCGTCGCCGTCGTAATCGGCCTGCGCCTGGCGCTGGCCGGCATGCGAAAGCCCCAGGCTGTATGCAAAAACGTTCGTGGCACTCACGGCAATGGCGCAGGTGGCGTTTGAAGAACAGGCAAAAGAAGTCACGCCGTTGCTCCCGGAAGCCAGGACAATGCCCTCGCGGTCGGTAATGCGCACAAAAACCTCGTTTGGCCCGGCATCCATATGCGCCCGGTATGTTTTGCCGGTCTGGCCCGAAAACCAGTACCATTGCGTTCCACCGGCAAAGGGAATAGTCCCGTTGGTAACCGAACCGGAAGCAAGGGTTGGTATGGCGGCCTCGTCGAGGAAAAGGTAGCTGGAATAGCGCATGAGCTCGAAGCCGTTCGTGAGCGTTGCCTGGACCGCTCCACCCTTGCGGTAATGGGTGCCGCGCTGGAAGGCAAGGCTGTCGGTCTGCGGCTCGACGACGTAGTTGCCCGCCATCCATTCGGCCATCAGGGCGCCATCCCTCTCCCTGAAGCGGAGTGTTTTTGGAATCTGGTATTCTTTTTCCCAGAAGTATTCCACGGGGTTGCTGTTGATCATGCGGTAGACGCGGTTGGTGCGGGCTCTCCAGGATTGCGGGAAAGCCCCGGGCCGATAAATCTCGCCGAGCGGCTCGGCGGAGGCAAAGGCGCCGTCTACCCCGTGCAAAACCAGCATGTCATGTCCGGCCAGGTTGGTGAAGGCCAGCTGCCGCTGCTGGGAATCGGCTGGAGCAAACCATCCGTTGGACCGCGGGACCAGGTTGGATATCACCGCGGGATTGTCCAGCTTGGCATTCACGGTCAGGACGAGGCTGCCGGCGGAAGCCCCGATCTTGTGGTAGCCCTCGCCGCCGACATACAGGCCCGCCAGGGCGTCGAGCTCGGCCTGGGGCCGGATGGTAACCGGCGAAAAATCCGGCACATAGGCATTGGTCGGCCAGTGCTGGCCTGTTTTTTCCAGGATGGCCCAGCGCAGGGCTTCGGCGCCGACGCTGTCGCAGAGATTGCCCGGGGTGTTCTGGATCACCGCCACGCCCAGCTTGAGATCGCGCGATATTCCCAGGTAAGCGCAGTGAAACCAGGTCCCGCCGTCCTTCCAGAAGACCTTGCCCGCGTAGCGGAAGCGGTAATCAGAGGCAATATCCCAGCCCAGCCCGGCTGGGCTGTCCGAAACATTCAAGGGCAAATTGGTGAGCTGGGGCAAGGTCATGGTGTCTATGCCGTTCGAGCTCACAGCCGTTTGCCCCTGGAACTGGCCGTTGGAAATGATCATGAGGATGAAGCGCGCCTGGTCGTTTGCCGTTGAATACAGGCTGCCGGAACCCATGGCGTTGAGGATCTCCGGCGCCTGGCGTCCGCCTTCCGTGTTATAGGCGGCGGCCAGGCGGTTGGAAATGGCCGCCTTGTCCGGCAGGAACGAGCTCGATTCCATGCCCAGGGGCTGCAGGAGCATGGCGTCCATGGCGCGCGGGAAGTTCGTGCCGGTTATGCGCCGGATAACATCGCTGAGCAGAAGAAAGCCGCTGTTGCAGTACATGTTGCGCCGATTGACCTGCATGAAAGGATAGTCTTCCTTGATGCAGCTTATAAGCCATGGGGCGTAATCTTCAACGACGCGCGTCGTGATCATTCCGTTGAAGAAATCGCCGGGCACGCCGCTGTGGTGGTTCAGCAGCGAGCGGATGGTTACTGTGCCCGAATTGGTGTAGCGCTCCAGCATTGAAAACTCGGCCATGTAATTGGTGAGCGGCGCCTCCAGGTCCACCCGCCCCTGGTCAAGGAGCTGCATGAAAGCGGTTCCAAGATAGGCCTTGGAAACCGAGCCGACGTGATAGACCGTGTCGGCATCGGCCGGCACGCCCGCCTCGCGGTCGGCATAGCCGAAGCCCTGCGCCCAGGCCACGCCTTGCTCGTCCACCAGGGCAATGGACATCCCCTGCACGTTGTTGGCGGCCATCTGGTTGGTGATGTAGGCGGAGACCTGCGCGATGGTGTTGGTGTAAATTGCGGCGGAAGCCGGCAGGGTGTTCAGCGCGGCGGCGGCAAGGCAAAGGGCGGCATGCCTCAAATGCTTCACTGCGGTTCCTCCTTTTCGGCGGCGATTGATCCCGGATTTCAGATTATCTGGCCAGCGGCAAACATGCCCACGGCAAATACCAAAAGCGGCGGCCCGGCCGGGCCGCTCATCAATGCTTTTTCGGCCGGATGATTTTTTTCAGCTCTTTTTTGGCGGCGTTCAGCAGCACCAGCGGCAGCAGCGCAAAAATGCGCAGCCATTCCGAATCCGGCACCATGTGGAGCCGGTAAATTTTCCTGAACATCCTCCCGACCTGGGGCAGCGTGTAAAACCTGCCCCTGATTTTGTTCCGGATGCGCTTCAGATCCTTGATGCTGTAGGTGTCCGAATACACCGAGCCGTGCGTGGCGGTGTAATGATAGCCGGGCGTGTTTTCAATCACCTCTTTCAGCGGCGAATACTTGTCCACCCTGAGCTTCTGGAAACTGATGGTGTCCAGGTTGAGCTCCCGCCCGAACCGGGCGATGTAAAGCATCTCCTCCTCGGTTTCGCCGATGTTGCCGTAAATGAAATAGCCGTGTATGAAGAAGTCATACTTGTTCAAGACTTTAAACGCCGCCCTTATCTGGGACTGGTTGAAGCCCTTGTTGAAATGCTTCAGGATCTTGTCGTGGGGCGATTCGATGCCGATCAGAAAAATCTTAAAGCCGGCCGCCTGCGCCTTTTGCAGCAGCTCCTCGTCGCGCGCGATCTCGATCCGGGTCTGGACGATGAACGATTTCCGGATGCCTTCCGCCACGATGCGGTCGCAGAGATCCTTGCTCCGCCCGGGGTTGTTGAAGAAGTTGTCGTCGCTGAACATGATGACGTCCGCGGTGATGCTCCTGATCTCCTCCATCACAGAATCCAGGGGCCTCTCCACGTATTTTCTTTTCTGCCCGAGCGGGTTCAAGCTGAAGGTGCAGAACTTGCAGTTGAAGGGGCAGCCCCGGGAAGCGAGCACGGTATCGAAGGTCAGGCCGGTCACCCTGACCCCGTTCTGCATCCAGCGGTAGGAATGCCTCCGCAGCGAGCGGTCGGGGAACGGGATCTGCAGGACGTCCGGCAGCTGGCGGTTGGCGTTGTGGACTATTTGGCCGCCTTTCCGGTAGGAAAGGCCGGGGATGTCCGCGAGCGGAAGGCCGTTAACGATGTCCTTGATCGTGTCCTCGCCCTCCCCGCGCACGACGATATCCACGTTGGGGCATCTTTCAAAAATCGTTTCCACCTCGGCCGTGGCCTTGTTGCCGCCGACGATCGTGGTGACCTCGGCCGGCAGCCGGGAAATGAGATCGCAAACGGCGGCGAATTGAGACCCCCAGGTGACGCTGATGCACAGGAGGTCGATTTCCTTCCTGATGAAATCTGAAAGCGCGCCTGGATCCTGGTATTCGGGCTCATACCGCAGGTCGAGCAGCGTCACCCGTCCGACGAGCCCCTTCATGTTCGTGGCGATGTATTCCAGGCCCGTGGCCGGGAATATTCCCATCGTGGCGGTTGAATCCCGAGTGTACGGGTTCAAGGCTAGCGCGTGCTTGTATTTCATGCCGGCCCCGGGTTGTTTTTTCTGCGCAAATCCGGCGGGGCGCTTTCATCCTCCTGGATCAAAACGCTGATGATGTAATAGCCGATCGGTACGCCGACCACCATGCCCCACACGCCGAAAAAACGTTCGCCGAGCAGGAGCAGCACCAGGACGAGGATCGGGTGGATGTGCAGAATATTCCCCGTGATTTTAGGGTTTAAAACATAGGCTTCGAAGGCGTGCACGGCGGTTATGAGAGCCACCAGCTTAAGCACGAGCGGCAGCCCGCCGACCTGCGTGCCGAAAAGCAGGATCGGCACGGAGCTGAGGAAAGTGCCCACGATCGGGATGAAGCCGCAGAAAAACACAATGGTTGAAAGCAGGACTATGTTCGGCACGCCGAACAGCCAGAGCCCGGCGGCGGTCAGGGCCGTGTTGCAGGCGGCGATTATCATCTGGGCGCGCAGCGCCTTGCCCAGCACCTCGGCAAAGGCCACCAGGTGCGGCATGGCGCCGAGATACAAGGTCCGGATGCGGCTGTTTTCCAGCGCGCTTATTTTATCAACGATCAGCCGCCAGTCCTTGACGAGGATGAACGAGAAAATAACGGCAAGGAAAAGGGCCACCATCATCTTCCACCCCAGCCCGGCCAGGGTCAGCAGCGCGGCGAACACGTGCGGCACGACGGCCTTGACGGCCCGGACGGCCTCGTCCTTGAGAGACTCCATCATCACGGCGTATTCCCTGGAAGCGATAAAGTCGTGCGCCTTTTTCTCGCCCAGCACGCCCTTGATGATGCGGTCGGCAAACTGCCCGGTGCTCTCGGTTTCCTCTTTACCGCCGGCGCCGGATATATCCGCCAGGACCTTGTTGGTCTCCATGATCAGCTTCGGCCCCACCCAGGACACTACCGCGGCCAGCACTCCCACAAAAACCACGAACACGATCACCGTCGCCAGGAGATAGTTGATCCGGTAGCGCGCCACGCAGCGGTTGACGATGCTTTTCGTGACGAAGGTTATGAGGAATGTCAGGAAGATCAGCAGGAAGAACGAGCGCAGCAGGTAGAAAAGGCCCGCAAGGATGGTCCAGAGGACCACCGTTTCCCAGTTATTTTCAAGGAACTTTCTGACGCTCAGTTTATCGGCCATGCTTATTATCCCCGCCCGGAATAATACAGCTTCCGGGCAGCCAGTCAAGGCCGGGCCGCCGGAACTTACCCGGTTGACAATCGCCGCGCCTTTGGCTAGCTTTCACTGACCGTTCACGAGGCTTGAAAACAAAAAGGGCTCCCCATGAAAAACAACATGCTCTGCTTTTTCGGAATCGCGCTGGCCTTCAGCGGCGCGGGAAATGTTTTTGCCGTGGACACGAACAATGCACCGGTTAAAAGAGGAGGCGCCGTGACGGTTACCATCATCAGCTCGCTGGACGGAACGGAACAAAAGGCCGATTTTTACTGCCCGCCCGGTGCGGCTCCGGATGGAACAGGCGAGAGCGTGCCCCTGCTGGTCCAGCTGCACACCTGGAGCGCGGGCTACGCGCAATGCGCGGGGCCTTCGCCCGACTCCAAAAGCGCCAAGATTGCGCCGGACTTCCGCGGCCCCAACCGGCGCCCGGAGGCCTGCGCCTCGAAGCTGGCCATCCAGGACGTGCTGGACGCGGTGGAATATGCCAAAAAGAACGCCCGGATTGACGAATCCCGCATCTACCTTTCCGGCTGGTCCGGGGGCGGCCACATGGCCCTCATGATGGCGGCCAAGGCGCCGCAGGTCTGGGCCGGGGTGTCGGCCTGGGTGCCCATTTCCGACCTCGCGGCCTGGCGCGCGTTCCACGGGCCGGCAGGCTACGGCAAGCAGTGCGACGATGCCTGCGGCGGGCCGCCGGGTTCGCCCGCAACCGACGCGGAATACAAGGCGCGCTCGCCGATAAATTTCCTGCCTGCGGCCAAAGGCCTGCCCATAGACATCAACGCCGGCATCCACGACGGCCACAAGGGCTCGGTCCCCATCAGCCAGTCGCTCAAGGCCTTTAACGCCCTGGCGGAGGCCAACGGCTTCAAGGACAAGATGATTTCAGAGGATGACATCCTGGTAATGACCCGCGACGAAAAAATCCCGCCGGCCCTGGCCGGCGAAACCGAAAAGGACCCGGAAAGGAAGCGCGCGGTCCTGTTCCGGCGCACGGCCGGCCCGGTGCGCATAACCATCTTCGAGGGCGCCCACGAATCCGAAGCCGGCGCGGCCTGGCACTGGCTCACGCGCCAGAAAAAAGGCGCCCCGGCCGATTTCAAGGTTTATGAACCGAAGGTAAAAGGCAAAACCGCCGACGCCCGGGAAGTTGGAAAATAATATTTTACAGCAGGGGATTATTTAACTGCGGAAATCATATTATGCACATGAAAAAGAACATCATAAAAAAACTCCATGCCCTGATCGCTTCGCGCCAAAACGATTTCACAGCCCTGGCCAGCGCCATCTGGCACAAGCCTGAGCTTGGAATGGAGGAAAAATTCGCCTGCGCCGAACAGGTCAAACTGCTTTCAGAACTTGGCTTCGCGGTTACAAGCCCCCTCGGGGGCCTCAAGACTGCCTACAATGCAGTCCGCGGCAAGGGCAAGCCCTGCTTCTGCTTCGTGGCGGAATACGACGCCCTGCCCGGCATCGGCCACGCCTGCGGCCACAACCTGATCGGAACTGCGGCCATCGCCGCCGGCTGGGCGGTTGCCGAATCTCTCAAGAAGCGCCATGCCCAGGGCACCGTGATTGTGATGGGCACCCCCGGCGAAGAGGGCAAAGGCGGCAAGGTCCTCCTGCTCAGGCGCCACGCCCTGAAAGGC
>Ga0172380_10008451_pt1 | contig 11258 bp, 12 predicted proteins | sample Leawe162metaG_FD_119747 | JGI IMG/M metagenome (GOLD analysis project Ga0172380, IMG submission 119747) | Leachate microbial communities from a municipal landfill in Southern Ontario, Canada - Leachate well 162 metaG | ecosystem: Engineered > Solid waste > Landfill > Unclassified | place... | reverse complement strand
TCGTGATGGTTGTTTACGATGCGGTGCAAGGCTATTGCAAAGGGTGCCGACTTTATCACACCGTTCGTCCATTGCAGATCGTCGAAAATCACCGGGCTACTTTGAGGTTGATGCGCTACGTCATGTTCGTCGAGTTGTTGTTCACCCTCACCATCGTCTCCGTGTAGTCCGGCAACTCGGGTGCCATCACAAACGCCAAATCTGCTGAGGAACTGGCGTGATGGGAAACCTCGATGACCTCTCCCAACGCTGCGACCTGTGCCGCGAGTCCGTTCGCGAGTGCCTTGCGGTCTTCGACCGCCGCCTCCTTGCCCTCGAAATCATCGTGCGCGGAGAGGACGGCCGCAATGGCATGAAAGCGCAGCTCACGGCTCTCTGCACACGGTTTGACGCCTTCGAGAAGAAGGCGATCCGATGGATTGCTATCGGGACGTCCCTTCCGGGCGTCGTTGTCGCCGTGGTCGCGATGCTGAAGTTTATCGGGCGGCTTTGACGCCCGAAGGTTAACAGAAAACAGCCCATCGTTAAAGATAACTGCGCATTCTTAACGATTGCGCTTGCGCCGTTAAGTTTCATACGGCATTCTCCAGCCATGAAACGAGGGCTTCAGGGCCAATATCTGACCATCTCCACAGTTGGAGAGCAGGCCAGCACTTTTGTGCCGAAGCCGCTTCCTCCTGCGCCTCCGGTTGAATGGTCTGCCGAGCTTCAGTCCCAGTTCGCAGCGGCTCATGCGGTGCTGGGAAGGTTGGATGGCATCTCTTCTATTCTTCCGAAAACGTCTGTGTTCCTTTACAGCTATGTGCGGAAGGAAGCTGTGCTTTCCTCGCAAATCGAGGGAACCCAGTCCTCTCTGTCCGATCTGCTTTTGTTCGAGAACGAGGAGGCCCCGGGCGTTCCACTCGACGACGTTCAGGAGGTTTCCAATTACGTTTCGGCTCTTGAACATGGCATGAGACGATTACGGGAGGGGTTCCCGATTTCCCTGCGGCTGATTTGTGAACTGCACGAGATCCTCCTTTCCAAGGGCAGGGGCAGCCGAAAGAACCCGGGGGAATTCCGCACGAGCCAGAACTGGATCGGGGGAACTCGCCCGGGAAACGCCCGGTTTGTGCCGCCGCCACCGCAGGAAGTCATGCCGTGTCTGGATCGGTTGGAGAAGTTCATCCACGATGAGCCTGAAAAGACCCCCCCTCTACTCAAGGCAGCGTTGGCGCACGTTCAGTTTGAGACGATCCATCCATTCCTCGACGGCAACGGGCGGGTTGGACGCCTCTTGATTACCCTGCTGCTTTGCGCGGAAGGAACCCTTCGCCAGCCGCTGCTTTACCTGAGTCTGTTCTTTAAAACGCACCGAAGCCTCTATTACGACCTGCTCAACCAGATCCGGGAAGACGGTGACTGGGAGACTTGGCTTATGTTCTTTTTCGAGGGAGTTGCGGTAACGGGAGAGCAGGCATTTCAAACCGCCTCTCGGCTCATCGATCTCTTTAAGGCGGATCAGGATCGTATCGCCGGAATTGGCCGGGCCGCCCATTCTGCGCGAAAATTGCACCGACATTTCCAAGCCCACCCAGTTGGCTCCGTCCGGGAGGCCAGAGCTTCCCTCAATCTCTCGATTCCAACCCTGCATTCGGCGGCAAAGCATCTGGTGCGCCTCGGCATCCTCCGGGAGTTGCCCACGAAGGGAACAACACATCTCTATGCCTACGGGGCTTACTTGGACGCTCTCAACGCAGATTCAGAGCAGGGTTAAACGCTCTCTGTCGCGACGAACCTTTTGGCCGTCTTTGCGCACGGTCTCGACAAACTGCTCGGTGATGGAACCGCGACGGATTTGATCGAGGTCTTCTATCTGGGAGAGAAGTTGGCGGCGGCGGGCGTGGAGTTGGGCGACGGTGGATGGGGCCGGCATGATGTAGTATTAGATACTACACTTTCACGGGAAAAAAAGGGGGGATTTGCCAAAGCCTCTTTTTTGTCATGCACCCCAACAGTGCATCCAGCTTGACGCAGGTTCGCAATCTGCTCACCTTCGGGCAGCCAATCGAATCCCTCATTTCACCCGAAATTCCTTTTCGAGCAATGACTCGAGGTCGCGCGCGGCGGATTCGAGTTCGTCGTGAAGCGGGGTCCGATCTGTGGTCGTCAGCGCATTGGCGCATCGCTGGGCGATTGCACGGTTCGGGTTGGGATCGGCGACCCGGGCGATGAGCGCATTGACCCGGTCGGCGAGATGACGGGCCCGCGCAATTTTTTGCAGGGCCGAGGCTTCGGTGGTTTCGCCTGCCGTGACGCGGAGGAGCTGGCGGCAGTGGAAATTCCGGCAGCGATTCGGCCGCTGCTCATAGATTGCGCAACGGCCCCCTTGATGGGCGGGGCAGGGTTGGAGAAAAAAGGTTTTCCGCTTGATTTTCAGGCCCAGCGCCGAGAGTGCGCGCGCGGAATCCCCGGGCTGCAACAGGACCGAGTGAAAAAGCACCCCGTTGCAACACATGCCGCATGCGGCGCAAAGACGGGCGGCTGCGGAAGTTGGTTTGACGGTCATGAAGGGACAGGCTTTGGAGCGTCCTGGCGGAAGCCGTTCCCTATTCCCGGAGGAGTTTTGAAATCCAGCCTCCATAATCATCCCGGGCGTTGAGAGCCCGGAGGATACCGGATTTGTCGAGGATGAAGACGGTCGGGAGAGCATTGATTCCGAGCGGGCGGGCGAGGGCATTGTCCCAGCCCATCCCGTCAAAATTCGTCGGCCAATCCTCGATCTGGAATTCCTTGAGCCTCTGGGAAAGAGCTTTGCTGTCGGTATCCAGGCTGACCGTGACAATGAGCAGGTTGGTTTGGGGAAGCTTGGCGAGCGCGCTCCGGAAACTCTGCATCCATATCAGGCTGTGGGGGGACTCGGCGGACCAAAACACGATGATCACCACCTTTCCCTTCTGCGCACCGGTGTCGAACACGCTTCCCTGGACGGTGGAAAACTTCAACTTCAGCGGTTTGCCGAGATGGTTCAGGCGGACGAGATCATCGGCAATCCGGCGGTTGAGTTCCTCCTCTTTGGAAAGCGAACGGGCATCGTCCAAAAGTTTTCGCTTGAGTCCCGGATCGTTGTCGCAGACCGTCGCGGCCTCGACCAGCAGGCGCGGGCCCCGCTTGTCTCCGGGGTATTTCCGCACAAAATTTTTCGCGGCATCGACAATGGCATCCCGCATCTCGGATTCGCGCCCGATCGTGCCCTGGAGAAAAAGCGAAACACGCCGGAATCCCGCGTCGGCCCGCTTTTCCGCCGGGGCGTCGGACGACTTTTCCAAGGCGGACAAAAGGCGCATGGCCTCATCGATCTGCTGCTGCACATTGTCCATTTTTCCAGTCGCCGCCAGGATCGCAGCCAGCCGGAGCCGGGCGTCAAAAGCCCGCGGATCGGAAGGGTGCTGGGCCAGAAAAACCCCGATCAGCTTTTTTTGCCTGGCCAGGTGGGTTCGGGCAAGGATCTGGGCCTCATCCCGGGTGGTCGGCTTCCTGGACGGCCCGGCATCCATCGCCACGATCGCCGCCCACTCGGTATCCGGCGTCGCGAATGCGCAGGCCGCGCCGAGCAGCAAGCCCAGGAACAGGAGAGCCCTTGTTTTGGCGAAAAGATCCCGTGGCACGGGCATCCTCCCCATGCGTGACAATCCGGCAAGGCATGGGCAGGATGCCCGTGCCACGGAAGACCGGGAATCGACAGTTTCTTCTTGCGCGCGGGCCCTCATTCTTCCGGGACCTCGATGGTGCTGAAAATGGCGCGGTGATCGCTGGCCTTGTCCCAAACCCGGGAACTGCTGATCCCACTTTTGTCCATGTTGATTTCCGGCGAAAGCCCCGGGCTGACGAGCAGATAATCGATGCGGGAATAGGTGTCGGCGGTCGCCCAGTAATGCGTCCAGCGATAGCCATGTCGATCGGCAAGGAAAAGATTCTTCATCCGGAGGGGAGACTTGGCGTGCCCGGCCAATTCCTTGACCGGATATTCATTCTTTGTGTCGTTCAAGTCACCGAAGAGCAGGAGGTTTTCCTCCGGGTTCGCCTTCAGAATGTTGTCCAGGTGTTCGCGGAGACACCATGCCTCCTTCGCGCGCATGTCAGCCTGGTCGAAATCCGGAACTTCCCGGCGGGATTTCAAATGGGCTCCCACCAGCCGCAGCAGGTAATGATCCGGAAGCTTCACCGTGACATCCAAAATCCCCCGCCCGACGCGCCTTTGCGCGCCGTCCAGTTCGAACGGAACCTCGTCCCTCGAATTCCTTGCCACGATGGGAAATCGGCTCAGCAGCGCGAGATGTCGCGCCGCGTCCGTCCCCTTGACCCATTCTTTCCCGGGATAATCGAGGCCGGCGGCTTTCAGCCTCGCGCGCAAATCTTCCAGGTCCGCCTCGTCGCCAATCTCCACGAGCCCGAGAATGTCCGGATCGATTTCCTTGATGACTTCGATCACCGCGGCGATTTCCTCCCCGGGCTTGGGGGCATCCGGGATGGTTTGTTCACCCACCCGGCGTTCCATTTTGAGATAGTTTCCGACATTGTACGAAGCCACAACAACATCGCGCGCGGAAAGATGGCCCGCGAGCAACACCCCCGGAAGAACCGGGAAAAACCTGAAAAAAAACCGTTTCAAGAGGGAACGGTCGTCCGCGCCTCAGGCGGTTTTGGGCGGTTCCTTGTCGGTCGTTCCCGGGGTTTCTGCCGCGGCGGTGGATTTGATGGAGGGCACCGCGGCGGGAGCTCCCTTGATTTCCACATCGGCGGCGGACTTGTGGACCTCACGCTCGAATTCCTCACGCGCCTTCTTGAACTCTCCCAGGCTCTGCCCAAGACCTCGCGCGAGCTCTGGAAGCTTTTTTGCGCCAAAGAGCAAAAGGACGATGACGAGGATGAAAATGAGTTCCGGCCCACCAGGCATCGAAAAAGCGAGAAGGGGATGCGTCATGGATCTTGAATACACTGGAAATTCCCCGGATGCCAGTAATTCCTTGCCCGCTGTCAAGAACGCAACGCCCGAATCCTTGATTCTGCGGGCACTTCCATGCAGACTCGCGAATCCGCTTGAGCTCTCGACCCACGAAAAAGACCAGGGTGCTTCTCCTCACCGCCAGTATGGGAGAAGGCCACAATACCGCGGCACGCAACATCCGCGATGCCATCCTTTCCGAATGCCCGGAGCAGGCCGAGGTCCTTGTGGCGGATCCCTATACCCGGACGAATCCGATCGTGAACCGCCTGATGCAAAGCGGCTACACCATGGCCATCAACAGTTATCCCAAGGCCTGGAAAGTGGTGTTCGAACTCCTGAGTCGGCGGGGTGTCGTGGAGGGCATGGGGCCGATGCTCGCCGAGTTGGCCTCCGCCGTCCGCTCGCTCATCCAGGAATTCCGACCCGATGTGATCGCCTCGACCTATCCGGTTTTTTCATTCCTGAACGCCAAGATCCGGAAGCGCAATCCGTCCCTGAAAATTCCGTTTTTCACGGTGATCACGGATTCCACGCAGATCAACTCCGCGTGGTACCGATGCCCGTGCGACGGATCGATTGTCGCCGACGAGCATACGGCGGATGTCCTGAGGGCCGATGGCGTTCCCGGGGAAAAGATCCATGTGCTCGGCTTCCCGGTGGGGCTCCGGTTTGAAAATCTCAATCCCCTGCCCGCGTCGCAGCCCTGGAAGGTTCTGTTCTTTCCCGGCGGCACGTCCGCCCGGGCCGTGGCCACGCTCCAGCACCTGTCCTCACTGAAAAATGTCCGGGTGGATGTTGTGACCGGCCGACGCAAAGCCACTTACGAGGCCATCGCGGCCGCCCGCCTGCCCAGGTCCGGCAGCCTGACGGGTTGGACGGATCAAATGCCGGAGCTGATGGCCTCCCATCATCTTTTCGTGGGAAAGGCCGGGGGGGCGACCGTACAGGAGGCCATCGCCGCGCAGATCCCGTTCCTCGTGAGCCATGTCGTGCCCGGCCAGGAGGAGGGCAACATCGCTTTCATCGAGCAAATGGGCATCGGCGCTCTGGCAGCAGGCTCGCCGGAGTGCATCCTTCACCATCTGGAGGGAGCATTCGCCCGTGGGGGAAATGTCTGGCATGCATGGAAAAAGAACCTCGCTGCCATGCAGAAACCCTCCGCCTCACGGGCCATCGCCCGTTTTCTTTTGATAAACAGCGAGAAGAACTGCACCCCCCCGGGCTCGAACCGGGAACCAATTGATTAAGAGTCAACTGCTCTACCATTGAGCTAGGGATGCGGAAACTCAGAGGGAGGAAACCCATTCCGCGGCCCATTTTCCACACTTTTTTTTGAAAATCGAGGAAAACGCAGGAAATCGACGCGTCAAGCGGCCCGATAGAGCCTTCAGCATCCACCCGCTACGGCGTGGCCTCGATGGAAACCACTTTCCCCGACTGGCAGACAATCCGCAGAGTCATCGGGATGCAGCACACGCTGCAATCCTCCACCGTCTCGTAGCTGCCCTGGGTGGTATCCACCTCGATGGTAAACTTCTCCCAGCAATGCGGACACTGCACTTCAGAAGTAACAAGGCAATCCATGAAACAAATGTAGCACCGTTATTGGCATCCCGCAACGGGGCCTCTTCGATCAGGAGCATCATTCCGGTCGCATAGGTCTGGGAACGCAGGGAGGATCCCCGTCCCGGGTGTGATTTCCGGCGTCCCCGCCGGAAGCCTGTTTGAAGATCGAACCGGTCGGCGGATCGCCGACCTCCACACGCGGGTCGCGTGTGCTCCCCGGCACAGGAGGACAAGAACAGAAGACGTGGCGGTCGCCGTAAACGTTGTCGATGCGGGCGACGGACGGCCAGCATTTGTGCTCGCGCAGCCAGGGGGCCGGCCAGGCGGCGACCGAACGGGAATAGGGACGGTTCCAGCCATCGGCGGTCACGGCAGCGGCGGTATGCGGGGCATTTTTCAGCGGATTGTTTGTGCGGTCGAGTTCTCCGCGCCCGATGGTGCCGAGTTCGCCGTGGATTGTGATCATCGCCTCGCAGAAGCGGTCGAGTTCGGCCCGGGATTCGCTCTCCGTGGGCTCGACCATGAGCGTTCCCACCACCGGCCAACTCATGGTCGGAGCATGGAATCCGAAATCCATGAGGCGCTTGGCGACATCCTCGACCTCGATCCCGGCGCGCTGCTTCCATTCGCGCAGGTCCAGAATGCACTCATGCGCCACGCGACCGTGGACGCCTTTGAAAAGGACGGAAAAATAGCCGTCGAGACGCGCGGCGATATAATTGGCGTTGAGGATCGCAACAGCCGTGGCGTCGCGCAAACCGCGCGGTCCCATCATGGCGATATACATCCACGAAATCACGAGGATGCTGGCGCTGCCCAGAGGGGCCTGGGCAACCGGTCCGACCGCGTTGTTGCCTGCCAGGGGGTGCCCTGGCAAAAACGGCGCAAGGTGGGCGGCCACGCCGATCGGCCCGACCCCCGGGCCTCCTCCGCCGTGCGGAATACAGAACGTCTTGTGGAGGTTCAAGTGGCAGACGTCCGCCCCGATGTCGCCAGGACGGCAGAGGCCGACCTGCGCGTTCATATTTGCGCCGTCCATGTAAACCTGGCCGCCTGCCGCGTGTACGATGTCGCAGAGCTCGCGGATCCCTTCTTCAAAGACCCCGTGCGTGGACGGGTAGGTCACCATCACGGCGGCCAACACGTCGCGGTGCAGGTCCGCTTTTGCCAGCAAATCCGCCAGATCGATATTTCCCAGGGCGTCACAGGCCACGGAGACAACCCGCATCCCGGCCATGACGGCGCTGGCAGGGTTCGTCCCGTGCGCGGATGTCGGGATCAGGCACACTTCGCGTCCGGACTCGCCGCGTGAACGGTGCCAGGCCCGGATCGCGAGAAGCCCCGCGTATTCGCCCTGAGAACCGGCGTTCGGCTGCAGCGAGACCGCGGAAAACCCGGTGATTTCCGCAAGCCATGTCCCGAGTTGGGCGGCCATTTCAAAATATCCGGCAGCCTGATCCTGCGGCGCCAATGGGTGAAGCGAAGCGACCGACTCCCATGTCACGGGGAGCATCTCCGCCGCGGCATTGAGTTTCATCGTGCAGGAGCCGAGCGGAATCATCGAGGTCGTGAGCGAGAGGTCCTTCGCTTCCAGGCGGCGAATATACCGGAGCATCTCCGTCTCGGTATGGTGGGAATGAAAAACCGGGTGGGTGAGGAAATCCGTCTTGCGCCGGAGCGATGGCCCGATCACCTCGGGAAGATCCTCAAAATTGTCACCGGGGTTTGCGCCGAAGACTTCGAGCAGCGGCCCGAGGTCGTCGGTCGTTTCATCGAGGGCGATGGCCACCGCATGCTCGTCGAGTTTTCGGAGGTTGATCCCTCGCGCCGCGGCGCGAAGGAGGATTTCGTCCGCGCGCCGGCTTCCGAGCCAAACGCGCACGGTATCGAAAAACGGCCCGGGATGCACGGCATGGCCGAGGCGAGCGAGCGAGCCGGCAAGGCGGAGAGCAAGACGGTGAACCCGTTCCGCGATCCCGCGCAGTCCCTCCGGACCGTGGTAGACGGCATACATCGAAGCCATGACGGCGAGAAGAACCTGCGCGGTGCAGATGTTGCTGGTGGCCTTTTCGCGCCGGATATGCTGCTCGCGTGTCTGGAGGGCGAGCCGCAGGGCGGGGTTCCCGGCGGCGTCTTTGGAGACACCGACAAGCCGTCCCGGCATCCGGCGCTTGTGCTCGTCCCGCGTGGCCAGGAATGCGGCGTGGGGACCGCCGAATCCCGGGGGAACCCCGAAACGCTGGGCCGAACCGACAACGATATCCGCGCCCAGTTCTCCCGGCGGCGTGATGAGGGTGAGAGCCAGGAGGTCGGCGGCGACGACCGCGAGGGCACCGGCTTCGTGGACGCGTGAAATAAAATTTCCCAGGTCGCCAATGGTTCCGTCGCTGGCCGGGTATTGGAAGAGAGCGCCGAACACCGGTTCTCCCGGACCTGACTCTGCGGGGCCGCTGAGAATCCGGATGCCGTGCGGTTCCGCACGGGTGCGGAGCAGGGCGATGGTCTGGGGGTGACAATGGTCGGCGACAAAAAATGCATCCCCTCCCCTGATGTCGTGGCAAAGGCTCATGGCCTCGGCCGCGGCGGTGGATTCGTCGAGCAGAGAGGCATTGGAAATTTCCATGCCCGTCAGGTCGCAGACCATCGTTTGAAAATTCAGCAGCGCCTCCAAACGCCCCTGGGCGATCTCCGCCTGATACGGCGTGTAAGCGGTATACCAGCCGGGATTCTCCAAAATATTCCTGCGGATGACCGCGGGTGTGTGTGTCCCGTGATAGCCGGCCCCGATGTGGGACCGGGCCACCACATTGCGGTCCATCAAGGCCCGCAGATCGGAGAGCGCCTGTTCTTCCGTGCGCGCGGCGGGCAGCGTGAGATCGCGGCCCAGGCGGATATTCGCGGGAATGGTTTCTTCGATGAGCGCGTCCAGGGAAGCGGCTCCCACGACGCCGAGCATGGCATCGATTTCCGCCCCGGAGGGCCCGATATGGCGGGAGGAAAATGCGCTCATGCCCCGATCTGCGCGCGGTAGGCGGCGGGGTCCTTGAGCGTGTCCGCTTCTGCCGGGTTCGAGAGCCGGATTTTGAAAATCCATCCGGTGCCGAAAGGATCGGTGTTCAGCAGGGCGGGATTCTCTTCCACGGCCGCGTTGCTCCCGATGACCTCCCCGGAGACCGGGCTGTAAATATCGCTGGCGGCCTTGACCGATTCCACCACGGCCGCGACATCGCCTGCCGCGACTTTTTTCCCGACCGGCGGCGGTTCGGCGAAGACGATATCGGTGAGCTCGGCCTGGGCGTGATCGGTGATGCCGACGGTGCCCGTGTCTCCCTCGATGAGTATCCATTCGTGGCTTTCGGCGTAGCGGAGGTTGTCGGGAACATTCATGTTTCTTTTTGGTAAAGGGGTTTTTTCCGAACACAAGCGCGGAATCTGCGTCCCCGAACTTCGATTTCAACTTCCTGTCCCGGTTTCGAAAACCCGGCAGGCAGGTAAGCGAGGGCGATTCCCTCTCCGAGAGACGGTGACAACGCCCCGCTGGTGGTCTCGGTCACCGGCTCGCCACCGATCCACACGGGATAGTGCGGGCGGATTGGCGGGGCTTTTTCCGTGACGCGGAGAGCGCAGAGCCGGGTGGGAATTCCCGCCGCTTTCTGGGCGACCAGCGCCGCTTTTCCCACGAAGTCCGGTTTGTTGAGATCCACAAAAAACCCGAGACCGGCTTCCAGCGGCGTGCGGGTTGGCGAAAGGTCCGAGCCGTTCAGGGGATAACACATTTCCAGCCGGAGGGTGTCGCGCGCCCCGAGCCCGCAGGGTTTCGCGCCGGCATCCAGAGACCGGCGCCATGCGGAAGCGGCTTCCTGAACGGGCATGATCCACTCGAATCCCGCCTCGCCGGTATATCCGGTCGTCACCACAAAATCTTCCCCGATCTCAAGAATCCTGTTCCGTTCCACAGGCATTTCCCGGCCGAACAACTTTTCAAAGACGCCGCCGGTCGATGGACCCTGGACCGCCAGGGCGGAAAAACCCGCGCTCGCGTTCTCGAACTCGATGCCCTCGACAAGGCGGGCCTTCATCCAGGCCGCGTCTTCCCCGATCATCGAGGCATTCACGACGAGCAGGAAATTTTCCAACCCGAGCCGGTAAACGATCAGATCATCGATGACCCCTCCCCGCTCATTGAGCATGAGGGAGTATTGGGCGCAACCGTCCGCGAGGGCGGCGACATTGTTTGTCAGCAAAGAATCCAACCATGCCGTGCTGCCGGGCCCGCTGACAAAAAATTCCCCCATGTGGGAGATGTCGAAAACCCCGGCCGACTCCCGGACGGCTTTGTGCTCGTCCAGAATCCCGGAATACTGGACCGGCATCTCCCAGCCGGCGAAATCGACCATCCGCCCGCCCGCGGCGAGGTGGGCATCAAACAAAGGAGTTCTCATATCGAGCGCAAAATATGTCCGAGGAATTCGGAATGATGAAGGACTTTTTTGAATTGTTTCTCCAGGGCGTTTGGTTTGAAGCCAACGGGAGCAGGTAGAGAAAGGGGGAAAGAAAAAGCTAACCAAAAGGGCACGGAAAAGCCGAACTACTGTGGTGAAAAAGAAGACAGCACAAAAGGTCGGAGCCCATGCCGGGGTTGAGGGAGAATGGGAAGTGAAGGTGGCGCATTCGGCGCAGGACTGGCGACGGGCGAAGGAAGCCC
>Ga0172380_10008450_pt1 | contig 11258 bp, 10 predicted proteins | sample Leawe162metaG_FD_119747 | JGI IMG/M metagenome (GOLD analysis project Ga0172380, IMG submission 119747) | Leachate microbial communities from a municipal landfill in Southern Ontario, Canada - Leachate well 162 metaG | ecosystem: Engineered > Solid waste > Landfill > Unclassified | place... | reverse complement strand
GGTGACGAATACCGAGCGCATGGAGGCGGAATATGTTGATGTTCCGGTTTTGGTGACTGACAAAAAAATCTCGTCGATTCAGGAAATTTTGCCGCTGCTCGAAAAAGTTGCGCAAAGTGGGCGTAAGGATTTGGTGATTGTTGCAGAAGATATTGATGGCGAGGCGCTTGCAACGCTTGTTGTAAATAAAATGCGCGGAACGTTTAATGTTCTTGCGATTAAAGCGCCGGGCTTTGGCGATCGTCGAAAAGAGATGCTCCAAGATATTGCAATTTTGACGGGCGCACATGTGATTACCGAAGAGATTGGTTTGAAATTGGATAAGGCTGAACTCTCAGATTTGGGTCGCGCGCGCAAAGTTCTTGCAACAAAAGAATCGACAATTTTTGTTGATGGTGCTGGCGAGGCGTCGGCGGTTGCGGATCGAGTTGCGCAGATTAAAAAACTTATTGAGCAGTCAGATTCAGAATTTGATCGCGAAAAACTTCAGGAACGCCTTGCGAAACTCGCGGGTGGAGTTGCTGTTATCAAAGTTGGTGCGGCGACGGAAACGGAAATGAAAGAAGTGAAGGATCGGATTAAAGATGCGGTTGAAGCGACGAAGGCTGCGATTGAAGAGGGTGTTGTGGCCGGCGGCGGCGTTGCACTTGTTCGCGCGCGTGCGGTGCTGGAGAAGCTTACGCTTGTGGGCGACGAGCAAATCGGCGTTAATATTGTGCGCCGCGCGGTTGAAGAGCCGATGCGTCAGATCGCGCAAAACGCGGGGCATGACGGCGCGGTTATTGTTGAAGAGGTCAAAAAATTGACGGGTTCGATGGGCTATAATGCGGCGACGGATACCTACGAGGATATGCTCAAAGCGGGAATTGTTGATCCGACGAAGGTAACGCGTAGCGCGCTTCAAAACGCGGCGTCGATCGCAGCACTTTTGCTCACAACCGAAGCGATCATCACAGAAAAGCCAAAAAAATCTGACGATGACGGGCACGGACATGGAGGAGGCGGCGCGGGCGGCGGCATGGGAATGTACTAAAGAAAAAATCCCCGGTGAAAGCTGGGGATTTTTTTTATTGGAATTTATAGACCGTTATTCCGTCGAAGCGGTAGGTTTCGTCGGCACCCGCGATCCGCGCTTCATCCGCGATGCGTGTCGCGCGGAACCAATAGTCATGGACGGCGATGAAAACGGTGCCGCCTATAATTTTTGCGTATGCTCGAATGTTTGGGCCGTTTAATTCTCGGTAGAGCACTTCTTCGGTTAGCGGATAGATTGGCTCATTTGGTCCGATTGCAAATGGGTACGTGTCGATTGCCGCAGTCTTCAAGCGTTTTTCAAAGCCGCGCTCGCGAAGACCGGCGACGGCGAGAATTTGGTTGGATAGAACGATGTAGGGTTTTCCGTTTGTGAGCGTTTCAATTGATGTTGCAGCTGCGATATCGCCTGCGCCAACATTCCAGCCGGGTTTTTGGCTACCGCCGATGCGCGGATAGGTGAAATACAAACTTATTGTTAGTAAGATTGAAATTCCACCAATAAAAATAATCGGCTTTGCTACTCGATAGAGATGGCTCGTGATGAATGGAATAAAAAGTAGCGGAATGATATTTTTGATGCGCAGAACAAATTCGTTTTGTTCATACGCCGCAATTCCGGGGATGGTTATGAATGTGCTGATTAAAAAAATCGCAAAAAATAATCCGCCGGCGAGCGAAAAAAGTGTTCGGCGAATATGTGGTGGAGATTTGTATGCGCAGATAATTCCTGCGATGACGATGAGATAGGGAGTTAGATAGTTCAGGCCATACAGTAGTTGCAGCGCGGGTCGAATTTTTTGGATTGAGTTTGAAAAAAAGAAAAGATGTGTGAAATTTTGGAATCCGTTGAAGGAGAATGCGAGGGCGTCGCCATGTTGTAGGCGGTAGATTCCGAGCATCGCGCATAAACTTGCGCCAATTAAAATCGAACTTGCTAAGAATATCGAGCGTTTTGCGGGAAGAAAAAGCAGGAGCGAGGTGATGCAGAGGGGAATTCCAAGGAGAGGATGAAATAATGTTGCGGAAAATGCGAGGGCAAGTAGCGAAAATTTTCCTGACTTGGTTTCGATGCCGTACGGCAAAAGTAGGATCCACCAGATTAGAATTAAAACGGAAATATTGTGCGGAACAGTGAAAGTTAATTCGGGAAGTGCGAGAATTGTATTACAAAGTAATACAATTAGAAAGTAGTGAGCAGGAACCTTCCACCCGCGGGTGAGGCCAAAATAACCGATAATAGGGAGCGAGATTATCGTTAAAATCGGAAGTAGTAATCGGTCGATAAGCCAAACGGGAGCGTTGGTTATAAAATGAAGCGCCCCAACAAGCGCATATTGTCCGATATAAAACGGTTGGAGCGGGGTGATTTTTCCGTGTGCGACAATATAATTTTCGGCAGCTTGATGAATAATTGGGTCAAAGGCGTAACCGAAGCGAAATACGATAACGGCGATTCCGTAGAAAATTCCGAGATGGGAAGATGTTGCAATGAGGTGCAGAAGTGTTGGGCGAGAATTCCAGAGCGAAGAAAAAAGTAAAAAAGTTGTTGCGGCAAATAAGATAAAAAAGCTGGGTGAGATTTGCGTCCACGGGGATTGAAGCGGGATATCTGTTCGAGCGATCCACAAAAGTCGCAGCAGCACGCCATCTAAAATAATTGCGCCCAGTAGTCCAAAAAGTCGCACGTTATTTTCTGGAGCTATGGGAAAGTTGGGAAGTTTTTTAAAAACGGTTTGATAGGTTAAAAATAAAAAAAATATCGAAATACCGATGGCTGACCAGCGATTAATTCCGATTGTTATATACGCGAGAGAAAGTGTCGCGATAAACCCTGACCACAAAAGAACACTGGAGAAGTGCCAGTTATGGTTTAGGGAAAACATCTTTGCAGAGATAGATGGTGTCGCTCTGGATTTTTGGAATGTCTGCTTGCGATACGCCAGCGCCGGCTAAATAGCGGGACAGCGGCGTGCACGCGCGTTTATTTTTTTGTGACGAGGTGCAATCAGTCTCGTAGAGATAAAATGCGCTGCAAATTTTTTGCGAGATTTTTGAATTCCAGACATTCATCGTTAAAATCTTTGCGCACGTTTCGTATTGCTCTTTGGACTCCGCTGGCAAGGGATTTCCCTCGAGTTTTTTCTGGAGTGCTGTCGAACATTTTTGAATAATAAGATTTTCGTCAAACGAATATCCTTTTGGGCAGGCGGCAAGCGACGGTTGCCACGCCTGTTTAAAGTGGTTTGATTTTAATTTTGCGGACTGTGTTGTTGCGATAAGTGGACGTACGGGTTCTACGGGCATTTGGTATCCAGGCTGCACGCTATAACCGGGTTGTACATTGTATCCAGGCTGCGTGCCATATCCCGGTATTATCTGATATCCGGCAGACGGATAATATCCAGAGGGCGTAGGAGTTTCTGCAAATTGACCCGTGATTTTTCCGACATTTGCGGTGCAATACCAAGGGATAATTTTGGTCGGCACTACTTTATAGGGTGCAGCTTTTGGTTTGATGGCACGGTAGGACTCGCTGGCAAGAGAAAAACCAATAGCGCTTGTTCCGGTTGCGAACAAGATGAGTGTGGTCAGAAAAAGAGCGATTGGTTTGTGCATACTTAGTTAAAAAGCCAGCAGAATTGGTTGAGATCGCCAATTGTTTTCATGAGATCTTTTGCAGGGATTTTTGTTGACTTGATAAAATCCTCAAGCGGACACGACTGCCCCTTGCTTTGCTCGCATGCGTACACGTAATTTTTATAGGCAGCACACATCTCAGCACTTATTTTTGTGTTCCATGCAGTTGGTTTGATGAGATTTGGACAAATTGCATATAATTTTGTCTGCGTATCGTGGATTGTTAACTTTCCAGCCACCTTTTTCTGGAGTAGCTCAAAACATTGTTGATAGTAATCAATTGCTTGGTATCCTTGCGGGCAATCATACTCTAGTTTATAGTCGCCCCAAGAATATATTCCAGGCGCGTCATTTGGGTTCGATTGTCCGCCAACATTGAATGTGTTATTTGAATCTGGGTCGTTTGGATTTGTCGAATTATAATATCCCGGCGTTCCATTTGACGAACCACCATTTTTTGCAATCATTGACGAGTCGCCCTGACCTGATTTTGGTGGTTGACGACGAGTTTCCGTTCCGGGGTTATATCCAGGATTTCGATCGCCCGATTCTGAATTTTGTGTTTCGGTTCCAAGTTTTGGCAATGGAGGAGCTGCTTTTGGCAACTTTTGTTCGACAACCATAGTTGGAGGTCCTTTTATCTCATATCCCTGGTTCGTTTTAAACGAAATTGTCGGGCCTACGGGTTTTCCGTTCTCGCCAAGGCGAGTTTTGATATCGTACGAACCCGAAGACGGCGCGGATTTTACGCAGTACCAGGGAATAGTTACTCGAACCGGCGCGCGACGCGGCGTTCTCATCGAAGGCGTTGCAGCGAGGGTTAGTGCAACAGTTGTTGTTCCTGTTGCAAAAAGGACAAGAGATAAAACAAATGCGATTGTTCCGGTTTTCATAAAAGAAATTTTTTCCATTATATAAAAATTTGCGTAAGTTCGCAACGCGCGGTAGGGTGGCTGCATGAAAAAACGCGCAATGGATGTGTATAACCAGCTTGAAAAAATATTTCCGACCGCGGGAATGATGCTTAATTTTTCAAATCACTGGGAATTGGTTGTTGCGGTTTCGCTTTCGGCGCAGTGCACGGATAAAAAAGTGAATGAAGTTACGGCGCATTTGTTTAAAAAATATCCGACACTCAAGGATTATATTCGCGCGGACGCGCGAGAATTCGAGCGAGATATTTTTCAGACCGGATTTTATCGTCAAAAGGCGAAAAACGTTTTAGCAGCAGCGCGTATGTTGCAGGATCGTTTCGGCGGGGTAGTTCCGAATACAATGGAGGAGCTTGTGACGCTGCCTGGCGTTGGTCGAAAAACTGCAAACGTTGTTTTGGGAAATGCGGTTGGTATCGCAGAGGGGATTGCGGTTGACACCCATGTTCGGCGCATCGCGCGCGTACTTGGGTTAACTAAACATACGGATCCTAAGAAAATCGAACAAGATTTAATGCGATTATTTCCGCAACATCAATGGTTTCGGCTTACGTATCTTTGTATCGAATATGGCCGCGCATTTTGCAAAGCGCGGCCACATGATCACGAAAATTGTCCGGTAAAATAATCTATTCGCGGTAGCCAGGTTTTGTGTCGTTTATTTGCGACCAATCGTCGTTAACGGGGGCAGGCTGCGGCGCTGGCTCTGCGGCAACTGTTGCCACGCCCGGAACATGGTAGGTGACGGCTGCAACATAATCGATACCAAACGGATAGCCTGCGATCGCCGTTGTTTTATCTTTATTTGTTGCGAAGGAATAAATTGTTAGGTAACGACCCTGATTTTGCTTTTGATTGGTTGGAATGAGCGGACTTATCGCGCGCGTTGCAAAACTGTTTGCTTTGAAATATTGAGTTGCGAGAGATTTTCCGTCGTCGACGAGCGTTGCAATATCAGGAGCGCTGTCGCTCCAGACATAGCGGAACGCCCAATATGTTCTCGCGGAATATCCTTTTTGAACAGCGGGAGTTATTTGAATTGCGGAAACCGCACTGTCTAGCTCGATGATTTTTCCCGCTTCCGCCGGCCAATTGAGCGAGCGCGTAATTTGTGCGCCGGGAGTTTTGTTTAAAATTTTAATCGAAGCGATTTTTGGCTGTGCGGGAATTTTTGCGGATGGGGCGGCCATTACATAAAAGGAGGTTGAAACGAGCGTGATGCCAATTATTGAAAAAACCATGACGGCGAGACCGTTAATTTTGTTTGTTGTGTGGCGCATAAAGAAAATTTGTACATAGTATATCATACGAAGATTGGCTTGTAATACTGCGGGATTTTTGCTAGTATCCTGCTATATGAATGAAGCTGCTCGAGAGCTGAGCGATTTATTGGAGCGCATAATTGAAGCGCGCACCCTTTTAGACCATGGCCGAAAAGCTGTGGAAATTAAGGCGTTTGACGTTGAGATGGGCGATGCTGATTTTTGGAAAGACCAAGAGAATGCGGCGCGAATTTCGAAAAAACGGGAAGAATTGGCGCGCGAGCTTGAGCTCTGGCAGGGGCTCCAAATCGAGGTCGAACAGTTAATTGCGCTTGCCGAAATGCCGGAGGCGGAGCACGACCTTGAACTTCGTGCTGAGCTTGATGCGCGACATGCGGAACTGCTCGAAAAATATCAAAAATTGGAATTTTACTTGCTGTTTAATGAACCGTACGACGAGAATTCGATTATCATGGCGATTCACGCGGGAACGGGCGGCGTCGAGGCGATGGATTGGGCGGCGATGCTCCAGCGCATGTATGTTCGCTATGTTGAAAAAAAGGGGTGGCGACTCAACATTATTGACTATTCGCCGGGCGCCGAGGCGGGAATTAAATCGGTGGTAATGGAAATCAATGGTCGCCACGCATACGGCCATTTGAAGGGGGAACATGGAACACATCGTTTGGTTCGTATGTCGCCGTTTAACGCGGATGGACTTCGCCAGACGTCGTTTGCGCTCGTTGAAATTTTGCCGCAAATTGAGCAGGATTCGGATTTGGTTATTGATCCGAAAGATGTTCGCATCGATACAATGACGGCGGGGGGAAATGGGGGACAATCGGTTAATACGACCTACAGCGCGATTCGGTTGGTGCATATTCCAACGGGTATAATTGTGTCGGTTCAAAATGAGCGATCGCAGCTGCAAAATAAGGAAACCGCATTCAAAATTTTGAAGGCGCGTCTGCTTGCACTCCAACTTCAGGCGCAGAAAAAAGAACGCGAAGAGTTGCGCGGCGAGCACAAGTCGGCCGAATGGGGAAATCAAATTCGCTCATATGTTTTGGCGCCATATCGCATGGTCAAAGATATTCGAACGCGCTACGAAACGAGCGATACGACGGGTGTTTTAGATGGCGATCTCGACGCGTTTGTTGAGGCGTATTTGCGATGGATAAAAATTAAGGGAAATGAGGCTCGGGCTGCGAGCGATGAGCCGGATTATGAAGACGAATAATCGCGTCGCCGAGCTCGAGAAAAATTTTTCGAGAATGTTTTGGATTCAGGCGCTCATGAATTTAAAAATCCTGGGGGTGGTGATTTCGATTTTTTATATTCATCGCGGCCTTACATTGCAACAGATTTTTTTGCTCGGAGTTGTGTTTGCTACGTCGAGTGTTTTACTCGAAATCCCTTCGAGCTATGCGGCAGATCGATGGGGTCGAAAAAAAACCATTTTTGTTGCCGTCGTGTTGTTTGCCCTTAGTAGTGTTTTTGATTTCTTCGCGCACGATTTTCTTTTGTTTGCGATTGGAATTGCGCTTTATGGCGCAACATATTCGTTTATGTCCGGAACCGATGAGGCGATTATTTACGATACAACGCGCGAATTGGGTCGTGGCAAAGACTCGCTTAAAGAGCTTGGCACATATTATTCAGCGCAGCGATTTTTAAAAATAATTACCCCACTCATTGGTGTTGTAATTGCACAAGATCTGCTTGAATGGCAATTTCAAACGATTATTGCGATTGAATTTATCACAACCATTGCGGCACTGCCGTTTGTGTTTTCTCTTGTTGAACCAAATTATCGCGTTGATAGCGAAAAAAAAGAAAAGGGAATTCTGCGTGATGCGTGGAAATTAATTAGGGGTAACAGCGCCATGCTGCACGCAATGATTAGTCGCACGATAATTTTTCTTGCGAGTTTATTGGTCTGGAAAATTCATCAAGATTATTTTGTAAATCATGGTGTTACTATTTTGACGCTTGGTTTTATGTGGCTTGTCATTAACGCAACAGGATATTTTGCGGCGAAACATGTGACGCGTATATTGCCACACATGAGCTCTTCTAGGAAAATAAAAATTCTGAATATTATTTTTACCGGCGCGATTTCTATTTTTGCAGTCGCGTCGTTTTATGCAGCACCATGGCTGCTCGTAATTTCGTTTGCAATTTTGTGTATAGCTGAGGTTGTGCGATGGCCAATGTATTCGGACATGTTTAACAAACTCAGTAAATCATTTAATCGCGCAACAACATTGTCCTTGACCAATCTTATTAAGTGCGCTTTTGATATTCCGCTTGCGCTTGCAGCTGCATGGCTCGTTGGGTTTAATCCATCGTACGTATTCGTTCTGGTTACGGCAATTTCGCTCGGTGTTGTGGTGTTTGTTCCGAATAAAGAAACGGTATGATGGGGTCTGTTTTTATTTATCCAACAGAAACGTCATATGGCATCGGCTGTGATGCGCGCGACGCCGAGGCGGTGAAAAAGATTTTTAAAATTAAAGGGCGCGACGCGAAAAAAACGGTAACGTTAATTGCGGCAGACGACACAATGGTTTTGAAATATGTTGCAAAGCCTGTTGCCGAAATCACTCGTGTGATGGATGCATATTGGCCGGGACCGCTTACGCTTGCGCTTCCTGCAAATGCATATGCGCGAAAAATGCTTGCACCGGGAATCATTCGCCCTGATGGCACAATTGGAATTCGAGTGAGTGCGAATAAAATCGCGCGCGAACTTTCGGAGAACATTGGCGCGCCGATTGTCGCAACGTCCGCAAATCAATCGGGTGAGCCGGCGTGTTATAGTATTTCCGCGGTTCGGCGCGCGTTTAAAAATTCTCCTCTGAAGCCTGATATTGTTATTGACGAAGGCAGACTTCCGAAACGTCCCGCGTCAACGATCGCACGCTATAAAAATAAAAAATGGGAAATCATCCGACCCGGATCAATACAACTATGAGCAACTTAAACAAAGAGTGGATCACAAAAAAAATCAACGATCTTCGAATCAAACCATCGCGCGGAAATGGGCAGAATTTTTTGATTAATCCGAAGCCGATTGATACGATTATTGCGGCAGGATCGGTGGCGGCAGGTGACCGCGTGCTTGAAATTGGTCCAGGGCTTGGCGCACTCACCGAGGCGCTCCTCCAGGCGGGCGCGCACGTAACAGCGATTGAATTTGACGGGAAAATTGCGGCATATCTTAAAAAAACATACGCGGATAACAAAAATTTTGAGATTTTTGAAGGCGATGTTCTTGAGGTTGCGACTGATGATTTTTTGAAAAATCTCGGGACGTACAAAATCATTGCGAATATCCCATACCACATCACGAGCGACATTGTTCGTAAGTTTACGGAGTCGAAATTAAAGCCGGAAGTTATTTGTTTGCTCGTGCAAAAGGAAGTTGCGGAGCGCCTTGCGGCAGTTCCGCCAAATATGAGCATGCTCGCGTTGTTTACGCAGTGGTTTGCGCGCGTTGATTATGTTGCGACCGTGCCGCGCTCATATTTTATGCCAGCGCCTGCAGTTGATTCTGCGATTGTTCGAATAACACCGCGTTCAGAAGGGGAGCAGTCGCGCGGACTTTCAACAGATGAGCAGAAAAAACTTTTTTCACTTATCAAACGAGGGTTTTCAAATCCACGAAAACAGCTCGGCAACAACATTGAACACAAAAGTGAAACATCGCCCATCGATTTGAAGCGACGATCGGAAACGTTGACGCTGGATGAGTGGATAACCCTCCTTAAGAGCTTGGCGTGATCGCGCAAAATCCTGTATAATAATCACAACTTCTTTTAACAAGTTGTGATGGAAAATTTGGAACTCCAGACACGGTCAACATTAGACACAGGTCAACGAATCGCCGTTGGCTTGCTTGTTTGTTTGACGATTTTGCTTGCAACCATTTCATTTTTTCAATTCAAATCAACAATTTTTGCGCACGGAAAACGCATAAAAACAGATCAGCTGTTAAATCTCGACCCCGCCGAGCGCGAAGAGGCGCAGCTTTTGGCGCTTAAAAAAGTTGACACCGACGGCGACGGGCTTATGGATTATGACGAGCTCTACGTCTATCGAAGCAGTCCGTATATGCGCGACACGGATTCGGACGCGGTAGCAGATGGCGAAGAAGTTCGTCGCGGATCGAGTCCGACGTGTCAGGAAGGCAAGGATTGTTTGTTTAATACGATTGCCGCAACGGCGAATGCGTCGTCAACGGCGAAGACCGATGCGGCGACGGATACAGCTGCACAGCCCCAAATTTCGCAGACAGATTTCGACAAGCTGAGCGCGAGTGATTTGCGCGATGTGTTGCTCGAGAGCGGAATACCGGAAGATCAGTTAAAGCAAGTAAGTGACGAAGATCTGATAAAATTAGTTCAACAGGCCCAGAAAGACAATAGTGTAGCGACACCTACAACAAATCCATAATCGTATGCGTACGTTCCTCAAAAAAATTAGCCGCCACGTAATCGCTATATCGCTGCTGTTGTCGCTTGTGCTGCCACAAGTTGCAAACGCACAGCTTTTGACGAACGATCCGATTTTGACCGGGCAAATTATCATGGAGTACATCGGAAAAGTTTTGAAGGTTGCGATGAAAAACGTGGTTGTTGTTGGGGCGGTGCAGCTCAGTCAAAAAGTTGCGCGTGACGCGGCGGAATCGGTTGCAACGTGGATGTGGGAGGGAAATCCGGGTAAAAGTCCGCTGACATACATGGAATCTCCGGGGGATTTTATCAAAAAACAGGGTGATCGCGCGGTGAGCGATTTGCTTGACCAGATGTCGGCTGACGTTGCGAATGCAAATTTGCTTTGTGTGTCTGATCCGACGGCGGCGCTTGGTGTGCTTGCGGGTTTGTATTCGGCGCTGAAGGACAAGGCGAATGTAAAACCGTTTGGCTACCAGCCGGGTTCTTCTGAGTTTGGCGCAACGCCTGATTTGAATCTTGGAAAGTGTGATGCGGGAAGTATTGCGGTGAATTATCAGAGTTTGACGAATGAGCTTTCGTCAGACGAGCTTTTAAAACGGTTTAGTAATGCGGCAACGAGCGGAGGATCCGAGGTTGATCAAATCGTTGCGGCACAGTTTGACGCGATGAACTCTTTGATTCGCGCGCAAAAAGCTGCAGAATTAGAGCGATTAAACACAAAATCACATCGTGATCAGACATCGCTTATTTCGGGAGAAATTACGCTTCCGAGCGCGTCTGTTGCGGAAGAAAATAAAACAAATACAGCGAAATTTCAACAAGAACAAGAAAATCTACAGCTCGCAGGTATTTTATCGTCGGGAGCTGAAGCGATTCCGTCAATTTTTGCGACCACATTTGCAAATGCAATTTCAAAAAAGATTATCGAGAAG
>Ga0172380_10008449_pt1 | contig 11259 bp, 19 predicted proteins | sample Leawe162metaG_FD_119747 | JGI IMG/M metagenome (GOLD analysis project Ga0172380, IMG submission 119747) | Leachate microbial communities from a municipal landfill in Southern Ontario, Canada - Leachate well 162 metaG | ecosystem: Engineered > Solid waste > Landfill > Unclassified | place... | reverse complement strand
TGTGCGGAGAGGAGCCGTGGGAGATGAGAAGAGGGCTTCGACGGGGATGGGGCTGGGGCCCAAGGGGTTCCCGACAAAGCAGCCGAGGAGGCCGGTTTGAGAAGTCCGGGGCCGGAACCAGGGGAGTTACCGTCGCTTTGAGAATTCCAGCGGGCTGTGGCGGTGGGCGGTCGGTCGCTCGGTGACCGGGTCCAGCACCCGCATCCCCAGGGCACCGTAGATCTGCTCCTCGGTTTCCCCGTAGATCACGTGGTCGAGGTAGAGTCCGTGGAATGGGTGCCACTTCCCGCCCTTGGCGACGGCGGCCTCGCAGAGCCAGATGTTGTGGAGAGCCGATCCGGTCCGGCTGAGGAGGACGGTCCCCCAGGTCTTTGGCTCCGCCCAGAACACGTCGACCTGCACCCCCTTGGAAACGAACTGCAGGATGTCCGGGCCAGATCGGATGACCTGCCACTTGTCGGCCTGGGCCCGTTCACCAATCGCCAGCAAGGTGGAGTTCCGCTTGGCGACGATCTCCCCGAAGATGTCCTTCTGAAGCTCCCACTTGGGGATCACGACCAGGTCAACATCCTTGCACTCCGGCATCTGACGGCGGATCGATCCGGCAACCTCCACCCGCTCGCAGATCGGGGACAGCCATCCAACCAGGCGCTCGGCGCATTTCTGGGCGAAGTCCAACTTCATGCCGCGACGGTTCGGGGAGCAGGACGACTCGGAACCCGGGCTTTCGAGCAGGCAGAACAGGAACAGCGGGCACCGGCGCGCACGCACATCTGGTGGATGGTCTCCCCGTACTGGTTCCGGAAGCCGGTGTCGGCGGCGTTGATGCGGGCCCAGATGGTCATGCGGAGCTGGCGCAACTGATCTGCACCCAGGGTGCGGACGGAGTGCGTGGGCCATCGATTCCGGATGATCGCATCCCGGTAGGCCTCGGCGTCGACGTAGAGGGCCAGGCATTTCATGACCTGCTCCAACGCCCAGAGAGCCCGCCCCAGCGGTTGGAATTCCTGCCGGACTTGGGAGTGGAGGTCCGCTGGACGGGAGATCGCCCGAAACACCCCGAGCACCTTGTCCAGATCCGAGTCGGTGAAGTCGTTTGATGACTTGTCTGCCCCAAGGGCCTGGACGTGCAGCTCGTGCCGGTCAGCCTCTGGATAGACACGCTTCACCGCGGCGAACTCCCGAAAGTAGAGGGTGCGTTGGGCTTTGGTCATGATACGAAGATTTGGCTGGCAGGTTGACGAGCGAGGCAGTAGTGGGATGGAACTTATGAAATCAGGGATCTACAACGTTCGCTTCACTTCATCCCAAAACGCTTCCGGTGAGGGGCTTGCGGTCTTCAAAGACGGTACGATCAACGGCGGTGATCCGGGCTACCTCTACTTGGGTTCCTTCCAGCAAGAAGGGTCTGCTGTGAATGCGAAGTTGAAGATCGTTCAATGGAACAAGAGTTACCAATCGGTGTTCGGAAATGTGCCCCAGTTTGAACTGAGCCTGTCCGGCACGATCGCCACGGATGATCTTCAATTCTCCGTCGAGGGTGTAGTGCCTCAGCAGCCCGGTCTTAAGATCAAGATCATTGGCCGCAGGCTGGCTGATGCAATCTGATGCGGGCGGCAATTGCATGGGCTCGGTAAACCACCGTGCTCTGTGGCTTTCACCAGAACGAGCAGTACGAAGAGCTGGCTTGATTGATTTCATGAGCGGCGGCCACGCATGAGCGATTTAGCATCAAGCGGTTGGGTCACCCTGCTGAGTCTGCTTTTCGGATTCGCTGGATTCTTGTTCGGTTTCTGGCAGCACAGCACCGCAGCCAGGGACCGGAAGGAGTTGCGCGCCATCAGAAGACGAGCCTCTGCTCCCTTCCTTACGCCTTCGAATCGACGATTCCAACACGTCTGCGAGGACTCGGGACAAGAGGGAATCATGACCCTTTGGAGTGCTCGCAGCGGCAATGTCTTGAGCATCATTCGCAATGAGGTCGCAGAAGACATGGCGGAGGGAGACTTGGTCATCCTGGTGATCGATAACCAAGGCGAGGCTGCACCACGAGTCCTCGTAAAGCTCGACGGTCAAGCCATCGAACTGATTGGGGAACCTGACATCGATGGCGCACACGGGCTGCACTTTATCAAGTATCCCTTCAAACCCAGCCTGAGAGGCATGGAACAACGAGTGGAGTTGTGGTTTGAAAGTTCTGGGGTTCAGGACACTCACCTTTACCGGACCGAGCATGGGCGTCGGGTTCTTTGTCGCATCGATCCGGCATAGAACAAAATTGAGGATGGGCATCACTTCCTCCAGCGAGCGAAATGAACCTGCTGGTTTCACGCTTCGTCCCCCTTGTTCTGTGAGTAGGGCACGTTCGGCGACTCGACCTCGACGCGGTGGGTTTCCAGCACGCCCGGGATTCGTACCACCCGGAACTCCAGACCAACGCCCTCGATGTCCATGCCGATGCAGCCATCCCCGCCATCCTGGAGTTGGTCCCCCAAAGACTTCATGAGTGTGGAGATCCAGGACTTCGCGGACTGATTGAAGTCCAGAAGCCCGGCGGGGTTTCGAATGGGACGCGTGATCGAGAAGGTGATTTTCATGCTGTCGTCTCCGAACCTTGGCGTGGAGCGAACGGCGGCGTTCAGTCAAGACCCAGCACGACGTTGCCGGGCTTCTGCTCCCATTCGGTAACGTACTTCACGCGCTTCGCCACCTCCTGGCCGTTGTAGGTGCTCGTCTCGGGATCCCAACATTGCAGGATTAGCACGTCGCCCTCTTTGAAATCGCGGTCATTTTTGCGGATCTCGAAGTTCTTTGTGCCAGCGGTGACGGCATAAAAATGGAGCGGCCAAGTTTTCAGTTTGTGGACGGTGATCATGATTCGTTCTCCGTGGTCACATGTTGGACATGCAGTCCGGGCAATAATCTTCGCCATTCACGCGACCCCAGCCAGCGGCTTTGGCGTCCTTTCTGAGCTTACCGATACCAACAGGTTCGATCGCTGCTTGATGGATCTTGAAGGTGTCCATGTGGTCCAGGTCGGGGAAGGTCACGTTTCCAAACCCGTGTTCATTTGCGCAGAAGAGGATTGGTAATTTGTGGATCATGGCATTGAGGTGAGGACGGTTCGGACAAGAGCTTTGGCGAGGCCGCAGGGAACGGCGTTCCCGATCTGACGGACCACTTCGGTTTTGGTGCCGCTGAACTGGTAGCCCTTGGGGAAACCCTGGGCGGCGGCCAACTCGTGGGGCTGGATCATCCGGAATCGGATGTCGAGGTGGTACCGTTGCCCATCGATCACGACCTCGGGTTGAGCCAAACCAAAACGCGGCTTCGTGGTCGCGGTGCCAAGCGGGACATCCACGCTCCGGGATCCGCCGGTGCCGTAATACTCCACCAGGAAGGGCTGAACCAATCCGATGGCCCCCGCGGTGGAGACGGTCGGGACGGGTTCAGAGACGGGACGCATCCTCCCGCCGCTTTGCTGAGGCAACAGCGAGGGTTCCACCAGGGCGTGATGGATGCCGCCTGCCGTGATCGCACCCAGGGGACTTCCGAGGGATCGGCCGGAGCCATTCACCTGGGAGTCAGATGTGCCACGGAACTGGACAACGAACGGCTCGACCAGGGCATGGGCTCCGCCTCGGGCGGTGGTGATGGTGTTGATCGGTCGGTCGATCGAACGGAGGTGGCCACCCTGCTCCATTGAGATGAGGAAGGGCTGGGCCAGGAAGGGCGTCATTTTGGCGAGGCCTTCGTGGATTCTGCGCAGGGTGTTGGGTCGGAGCGGGCGGGTGCGAGCGTAGATGCTTTGGGATGGCAGCGACCAATCGATGATCTCCCGGGCCGCCCTCCAGCGCTGGGGGCCTACCCCGTCGCGCGCGTGAGATGGAGTAGGCCAGACGATGGGTGAGCGGCCCCGTACTGCCTGCACAAAGAGCCGCTCCCGAGTCGTCGGATCTCCGAAGTCGGCAGCCGACAGGATTCGCCACTCCACGCGATACCCGAGAGACTCCAGCATCCCCACCCACGCGCGGAAGGTCTGCCCCTTCTTGCTTCGGAGGGGCCGCCCATTGCAGCCCAGTGGACCCCAGTCGAGGAACTCCCGAACGTTCTCCACCAGGATGAATCTCGGGCGCAACGCCTCGGCCCACCGAGTGACGCAGTGGCCAGATGCCCGGCTCTGGTCGCTCATGGGCTTCCCGCCGCGAGCCTTCGAATGATGGGTGCATTCGGGCGACGCCCAGAGGATATCGAGGTCGCAGTCCGGGTACAGATGGCGAGGATTGATCGAGTCGACGGACGCGCAGACGTGTCGCGCTTCCGGATGGTTGGCGCTGTGGGTGGCAACGGCGCGGGGCCAATGGTTCACGGCGGTCAGCCTGGGGGAGAATCCCAGTTCCATGGCCGCGTTCATGGCACCGGTACTGGTCCCGCCTGCGCCGCAAAAGAGGTCTGCGATTTCGAGGCGCTTCATGAGGTTGGCCCCGCCGCCGCCGGCACTGGCTCCAGATGGACGTATTGATCGGACTGGCCGGTCAGATGGTGCAGCGACATATCCGAGAGACGGAGCAGCCAGTTGTTGTTCTTGGGGTCTTCCACCACCAAGACGATATTCCCCTCGGTCAGGTTCTTGTGGTGGTGGGCGTCGGTGACGACATACTGCTTTCGGCTCGGCCAAATGCTTCCAGCGTGAAGCGTGGATCGACTGCTCACCGGGCACCTCCTGGAACGGGCATGATCGAGTCGATTGAGCTGAGGAAACCGGAGTTCGCTGAAAGGTAGTGAGTCGCCAGACCTTCAATCACCTCACGCGAGAACAGCTGCCCACCACGTGTGCCCCATCGCACAGGATGGATGCCACCTCCGCGGACGTTGAAAAGAACGGACCACAGATCAGCCATTTCGATAGGGGTGCCGACTGGGACCGGTGTCCCTGCTGGAGCTTCGATTTGTCCAGTCTTGCCGGTCGGCGCGGCGGGTTGCGTTGTTGGTCGTTCGCCACTTTCCATTACCTTCCCGGCCCGCGCAGGAAATGGCCTGCTCTGGGTGGCATCCGGTACCGGCGAACTGCGGTAAGTTTTCATTAAGATATCGGTAGGGGTTGTCCTGAGGAGTACTCCGGCGATTCCGGAACGCTCAATGGCCTCCATGTTGCGGGGTCCGAAGGGGAACAGAACCACGCCCAGGGGGCAGCGCTGGGCCCGTTGTTCGGGCCGCCAGAACTGCATGCGCCGTTGGAGAAGGAAGACCCCGCCGCAAAAGCGCGTCAGCTCCACGAACCAGTTGGCGTCCGTGCGGGAGAAGCAGAGGAGCACGCCATCGTTGTGCTCGCGCATGCGTTCGATCCACGGGTGGATGCGCGAGAAGGGAGGATTGAGCCAGACACGGCCACGCCACTTCTGCGTCAGTCCATCCTCCCTGACCGTGAAGTACTGCGGAGCCAGTTGTCGGCCCCTCTGCAGGGAGGTCGCTGGATCGAGGTCGAACGGGCCGAGGGCATTGACCAGGGATTCAGGCGTGTACCATTCATCCGAACTCTTGGCCCGACGCGGTGCCGCGAAGTGCGGCAGCTCGGCGCTACGGGATGGAGATGCGGTCGTCACGGCTATCAGAAACCGGGGTCGAGTGGAGGCATGGTCGGCATGCCTGGACCAAGGCGCTTGGCCTTGGGGACGCGTTTGAGTGGGAGCACGATCTGAGACTCGTCCACGAGTTGGAGTTCAACGGTGAAATCGCGAGACTCCTCAACGTCGTGGACCTTGAAGACTGATTTGCCATCCACGTATTCCCAATCCACGCCAACGACCTTCGAGAACAGATCCAACAACTGGGTGGCGACTTTCACGGATGGGCACAAAAACTTTCGGCAACCGATCTGGATCAGCGCGGATTTCATTGGGTCACTTGAAAGGCGGAACAGGAGGCTTTGGAGAGCATCTCAACTTCACATTCCTCCATCCTCCGCAACGCTCTGATGGCTTGGCTGTGGAGCTGTCCGATGCGGACACCTGTTAGGTGGAAAAGTTTTCCGATCTCGGTGAATGATTCGCCGAACCAGTAGTGGCGGATCATGATTTGCCTGAGTCTATCAGGCAGGGTTTCGAGGCTCCCCAGCACATCGTTCGACACCGCAGCATCAATGGGGGAGACATCGTGAGATTGGACGTCGCTGGCTACGGTCAGGCTGACCAGTGTGGGAGGGTTGGCCTTTGCTCGTGCGCTGCGCGGGAGCCAGTCGGCGGACCTCAGATCGTCTAGGATCTCGCCACGAATGCGGCGTCTCGCATACACCTCAAATCCCCCCTTGGACGGGTCGTATGAGCGCAAGGACTTAAGGAGTCCCACCATACCCGAACTACGCATATCGCCGCGCAGGGTGGCCGACGCGGGTCGCATCGAATGGACAACGGTGTCCACGAGCGGCAAGCCGGATTGAAGTGCCAGGTCCTCGTTCATTGCTGCACTCCAAGTGGAGGGACTGCTGTATTGGGGAGCAGTTCCACGTCACACAACGGGAGGGTGAGAACCTCCCCCGATGGCCCGTGGACCACGGTCACGCGGCGGCCATCATTGTGCAGCACGCGGTGGGGTCGCCCGTAGTGCGGGCCGGCGTAGACGATGGCGAGATCGGAGGTCATTGCTTTTCCCATCCCACGATCTTGGATGCCATCACGGCTCCTTTTGGACCGACTTCTTCACGCCGCCGTTGCATTACCTCGACGTAATACGCACCCGTTTCACCCTCGAACATCGGGTCGCCACTGCTCGCGAAACGCAACCGGCGGAGCAGCTCGGTGTAGTTCGAGCGATCGATCCATTCTTTGTGTTCCGGGGCGATCATTGTGATCTCAGATCAAGACCTTCTCGCCGTTAACCCAGCCATCCTGGAAGTCGACCGATGGCGCGTTCTTAGTGCAGACGGCGAAGTCCTTCACTTCCTTCCAGTTCATTTGGTTCGAAGCCCAGTCTGCGATCGCGTCCGGGTTCTCGTTGAAGAGAGGAGTGGTGTCCTCCTTCAACGAGCGGTCCGGATTGTTCCCGAACTCGTGCGCATACGCGCGAGCCCGGTGACGTGCCACGACGATGGTGGGGATATCCCACTGGCTACCGTCCGGCATTCTGATTCGCAGAATGGGCTTCATCGCGGGACCTTCAGCTCGCCTTCTCCACGACCTCGAACGACACGCTCGGGTTGGAGTCGGACTCGCAGAGCTTGATGAGCCGGCTGGCACCGCCGTTGAGTTCGGTCTTGGCGTTCTCGCGGAAGTCCTCGACGGGCACGTAGACGGTCTTCGATTTGAACAGCTTCGCGAACGCCTTGCCGGCGGCGGTCTTGATCTTGTCGAAGGTCTTCACCGCGGGGTCGAAGGACTTCTTGAGAGACTTCGCGGGGAACGTCACCCGGGCGATCTCCTCGCCCCGGCCCTTCGCGACCCAAGAGTTTCCGCCTCCTTCGGTCTTGGTGAATTCCTCCTCGTGGTGGGTTGCCTCGGCCACGAGGGTTTCCTTGATGGTCTTGAGATCGTCCTTCAAACGTTCGAGGGCCCGATCCTTTTTGATCGCCGTGGAGACTAGGGTTTCGATTTCGGATTTGTTCATGGTTGGGGTGTGGGTTGGTGGTGTACCGACAGAGAGGCAGGAGATTCAGGAGGCGGGCGTGACCCAGGTGGGTTCGGTGCCGTCCGCGGTGAGGGCGATGGCACCAGCGCGGAGCTGGGCGCGATTCTCGGAGAGGCCGGGATCGGTGAGGACCCGGATCATGGTGCGGACCAGGTCAGCATCCAGGGGGTCCAGATTCGCCAGATCGACGCGCACGGTCTGTTTGCTGCGCAGAGTGCGGTGGCCCTGGATCGGGCGGGTGACAGCGAGGGTGGCGATCGGCAGGCGTGTCTGGGTGCAGACGGCGTGGAACCGTTCCCGATCCCAACGGTTGGACGAGTACAGCGCCGCGATCCGGGCCTTGGCTTTGCTCACCGTCGTGCTGTCGCACTCGAAGAGGTTCGCCACTTCGTCGGTCTCGAAATCGTAGGAGTTCGCGATGAGGGTCATCGCCAGCGCCCGGGCCGTCGCGATCGGTTCGGCGGTGGTCGCGAGAAACAGGTCAGACTCCTGGAGATCGAACACCAGCGCCACGGCGTTGAGGATCGCGAAGGGCGTCACCAAACCTGGGCATTTGGCGAAGCGCTGCGTCACGAAGGGCACCCAGCGTTCGGTTGCGGTTTTGCCACTCATTGAGCGCCTCCGGTTTGCGCGGGTTCTTCGCGTTGCTCTTCAAGTTGCGCGGAACGGGTGTGGAGTGCGGCGGCATCCACGCAGCCTTGGGCGAGCAGGTAGCGCTTGCGGCCTGCGGCTTCCATGGCCTCAGCCATCCACTCCGTCGACTTCCGGTGGTGGTACTGGGATTTGGTCTCTCTCACATGGCACCCCCTTCCTCTGAAGCCTTGGCGAGGCACCAGGACACCAGCACGTGACTCCAGCGGATGGCGGTGCTGCGTTCCTTGGCCAGTTCCTGGGCGTCCTCCAGGAGACGGCACCAGGCGCCGAGCCCGTCCTGGGTGGTGATCAGGTTTTGGAGGGTGGCAGGGTTCGCCTTGTAGGTGCGCTCGACCTCCGCCCCGCCTTCGAGCGCGAGGTACTTCACCGCCAGCTCGCGATCCGGAGCAGGCTCCAGCCCGAACGCCGCCGCGAATGCGGCGAGGTCTGCCGACGGCACGGCGTCCGGGAGATTCATCACGGAGCCGGGCGACCTCCGCAGCCAGAGCTGGCGGAGCACCTTGTTCTGGGGCATGGCGTGCTTGAGCACGTCGGTGGCCATGATGACCACGCCGCACTTCCGGCGATCGTGGATCTCGCGGATGAATTCCAGCGTGGCCATCCCAAGCTCACCGCGACCCATCAGGCACTGGTGCGCCTCGTCGACGATCAGCAGTGTGCGCTCGTCGAAGCAGTCGAAGATCCGCCGCCGCAACTCCGCCTCACTGCGCTGGGTCGGGATTCGCACCATCTCGGCCAGCTCCCGCAGGAAGTGGGTGAGCACCCCGCGCGTGGGCATGCGGATGAGGATCGTCTCGCCGTGATTGTGCTGACGCTGGTACTCGACGGCGGTGGTCGTCTTGCCGATCTGCGACCGACCGAAGACGAAGGACAACCGGCCCTTCAGGAACGCCCGGCGGAACACCTTGAAGAGGCGACGCGTCAGCGGGGTCTCGATGAACCCCGTGGACAGCAGGGACTCGGCCTCCGACTCGCGCCGTCGCAGCTTCGCGATGCTCTCCGCGAATGGCCGCAGACTAGCCCCCTGGTTGGTACGGCGGCCGGTGAGGACCTGGTAGACGGAATCCGCGGAGTAGGGTTCGCCACCCGGTTTGAACAGACGGGATGCCGCTTCGGTGAGCGTCAGGTTTTGCTGGGTCGCCCAGCGACTGAACCAGCGGATGTGATCCCGTTCGAACTCGTCGAGCCCATCCGTGGCCTTGTGGACCACATCACCGGCGATCGTCCACCGTCGGCCGATCGGGGTGTGATCCTTCGTTGGGATCGACACATCCACCGGAGGTGGGGAGTCGAGTGGCGTGTCGCTGATAATTCCTTGGGTCATGGTTGCATCCTCCTGCATCACCGAGGGTCACCAGCGGGCATCCACCACATCGGAGTCGGGCTCGTCGCCCGGCACGATGGGGTCACGCACGTCCAGCGTTTCATCCGGCACGATCGGTTCCAGCGAACCTGCCGCCCTCGAAATCGTTTCATCCGCCTCGATCATCTGGGCACCGGCGGCGGCGGCTCGGGTCATCTCCCGTTGAGCCTTCTGTGCGGCCTTGAGGTCCACGGCTTCGCCAAGCACACCGGCGTTGTGGCGGGCGTCATTGATGCGTTGCTTCACGATCTCGCGCCCGAGCTGGGCCACGGGGTTGAGCAACTCCTTCTCGCGCTTCGCGGCCCAGCCGAAGGCACGCTCCAGGGATTCCTGGTCGGCGCGATCCGCCCGGACCATCAGCGGGCAGGAGGCCACGAACTCACCGCGCGCGCCGTATGCCCAGAGCGTCTGCGGGGCGAACGGGTTGACGATGCACGCGTACTGCTCGCCCTCGGTCAGGGCCCGGGCGTCGTACCGCTGCACGTCGGGGCTGAGGTCCTTTGCCCAGATCTCGATCATGCCGCGGGCGACCTGCCGCTCGGCGGCGGAGGACTCCTGCCAGAGCATGGTGGCCACGGCGGATTCCGGGAGGCGGGTGAGGCTGGGGCGTCCGCCTTGCCAGACTTCCCAGGGCGACATGCGACGAAGCACCAGTCCATCCTCGGAGGGCGTCACGTGCCGAGCCCAACCCTCCAGGCGGTGATCGGTGCGCTGATTCAGCGAGGCGTAGATGTCGATCAGGATCTCGCCGAAGGCGACGTGGGAAAGCAGCGGCAACCGCAGTTGAGCCGCGAGATCGGGCCGATGCTTTGAGAGCGCCACGAACGCATCCAGGAGAGCGTCGTTGTGGCGGAGCTGGCCGTGCAACGACTCGGGCCGGTGATCCACGTCCATGCCCGTCTGGGCGGGAAGTGCTGCCGTGCGGTTGTGGATGAGATTGCCGGAGCTTTCGAGGGCGGCTTTGAAGCGGAAGTTCCCCTTCGCCCGCCCGGCGTACTGACCGACGAATGCCGGGTCTCCCGTCATCCCGCTGCGGGCCACCTTCACCATGCCATTCGTGAGGCGAAGGATCAGATCTTCGAGGTCGGGTCGGATGGCGGCGGTGCCGTGCTCCACCACCAGGGTCGTCCCGCGGGTTGCATCGTAGCCATGGTCCGAGAGGACCTGGGCCACGAGGCAACGCATGTTCTCCTCGCGCAGCCCTTCCATTTTGCCGGTGAGATCCGACTCGGTGCGGACCTTGAATCCCCAGCCCACCTTGCACGCGGAGTAGAGATCAAGGCAGTGGAACTCCAGAGGGCGTCCCGTCTTGCGGGTATCCAGCACGTTCACCATGAGGTCGTGCCAGATGTCGTCGAAGAGGTAGTGCGAGCCCACCCAGAGATTGGCTCGCGTCGTGTAGACCATGGGACGGAAGTCGGCGGCGGCGGTGCGTCCGATGCGCATGGCCACGGTCTCGAATTCGGTTGGCTTGTGGCGCATAAGATTCGTGTAGCTCCAGCCCTCGGGCAGACGATCGCGGGGCGCGTCATCGGGGACGCCGGGAATGGCACGGCCCGAGTAGAAGTCCTTCACGAGTTGCTGCCATGCCGGCCGGAATTTGCGTTGGTTGGCGACGGCCC
>Ga0172380_10008448_pt1 | contig 11260 bp, 8 predicted proteins | sample Leawe162metaG_FD_119747 | JGI IMG/M metagenome (GOLD analysis project Ga0172380, IMG submission 119747) | Leachate microbial communities from a municipal landfill in Southern Ontario, Canada - Leachate well 162 metaG | ecosystem: Engineered > Solid waste > Landfill > Unclassified | place... | reverse complement strand
TTTTAAGGCGCTTGTTGCCCGCTTGGATGATGGTTTCCATACAGTAGCTAAACTTCGTCACGACATTTATTTTGTAGAGCGATTCCCGCGAGTAGGCACGAAAGCCGCTGGCGGCGTCGGGCAGGTTGGTATCGGCAGCCTTGTTGACGACCCAGCTGCCAAAGCGCTGCATAAACTTCTTAAAGCCTGAAAAGTGAGCGATTTTAGCTGTTTGCCTGTCGCCAATAACGATATCGGCTTTTCCCTCGATGATTGGCTTCACGAGGTCTTTAATACGGTCTTGAGGGTATTGGTTATCTCCGTCAGTATTGACCACGATGTCGGCGCCATGACTGAGGGCATAATCAACACCATCACGGAAGCCTTGAGCCAGCCCCATATTGCGCCGATGATAGACGAAGTGTTTGACGCCGAGACTCTTTGCGACCTCGATAGTTTTATCGCTTGAGCCATCATCGATAACAAGCCACTCTACTTCATCGACGCCCGGAATGGTTTTTGGCATCGTTTCAAATACAAGTGGCAACGTGGCCTCTTCGTTGTAGCAGGGGATCTGGATAAAGACTTTCATACCATTATTGTACCAGTAAACGGGTGAGAGCCGAGTAATCGTATTGAAAGATGAACGGTGACACAATATCATGGGCAGCTTGGTTGACCTCTATAACGGTGTGCTCTTGCCAGTACCAACCAGGCTCGCTATGGACAAAGAAGGTAAGCAGCCCGCCGCCCTGTAACATCAGGATGAAGGCAAGAGAGGCCAGGATGGTCTTCGTCTGCGTGCCGTAGCGCTTGGTAATACGGTCAATAGTGTAACTGGCGGCGAGGCCAATGAAGACAAAGATAAGCGGCAGCAGCGGAATAAAGTAACGGCCGTTGATGGCGACAAGGTTGCCCAGTGTCAGGTAGTCGGTGTAGTTTTTATACATCAGCGTCAGGCCATAGAGAAGAGCGGCACCGAGCGGCAACATGAGACCCGGATAGCGGCGCAGAACCGTCACACCGCGCCACACCATAAGGATGAGACCGGCGACCGTAGTGACGAGCGCCAGTACAAACGGGATGACGAGCGGCGGTTTATTCGCGTAGGTGTAATTAATCGCAAAATAAAGCCGATGCAGAAGCCCGAGTATCCAGGCTATAAAGAAACGAACCGGGCTAGCGTCAACCGGCTGCGGGTTGGTGCGCATATCTTCGGCCATACGGTTGTTGCGTGCCCACGGGCCGTACTGCGAGCAATGAGCCTTGGATTCTACTTCGGCACACGATGGCGCCACGTCTCGGTACATGATGAGGTTGCCGCCGTCACGTTCTATAAATAGCCCTACGCTGACGATAAGTGCGAGGATAAGGCCGATCTTAATACTGAGTCGGAGGTCGCGAAATGAGGTCCAGAGCTGGCTAACGACCTGCTTTTTGTGCGGACGCTTTACCCATAGAACGGTCAGATATAGGAAGATAGCAAACGCGATCGGCAAATAGACATACTTTGCCAGCGAGGCGACACACACCAGAATAGTGAGCAGTAAGAACTGCACGATTGGGACGGGTTTTTTTGCGTGCAGGGCTTGGCCGCAGGCAAGCGCGAGCGAGAGGGTGATAGGGATCAGCACAAAGAGCAGATTATCGTAGTTGATATGAGCAGCGAGGAATGGAACGACGGGAATCAGCACCAGCATTAAAAATGAGAAATTAATGAGCTTGACGGGTATATGTATCTGCCGGAGGAGACGCCAAAAGGCAACCAGACCGGCGCTAAAGAGGGTAATATTAATAAAACGCAGCAGGATAATTTGGTGAACTTGATCGCTGGTTATGAGAGTAATCAAGCGATACGGAAAACTCATAAGATAATGGTAGAGATAGGACGGTTCCCGAATGAGGGCACCAAGTGAACCTGTGTTCTCGGGGGTGGAAGAGAACCACGGTCCCCACTGGTGGGCGTATGTCTGAATAATACCGAAATGGTAGTTTTCATCAAAGGCCATGGGGTATTGGGCAGAGAGGGCGAGCCATACGGCCTGAAAGATGAGCAGGCCGACAATAACCCAGAAGAATTTACGTGACTCTAAAATGGCAGCAATGGTTTGAATGAGCTTTTTCATGCTAGCGACCAACTCCTATATAGGTCAGGCCGGCGGCTTGGATATCGGAGCTATCTAATCTGTTAATGGCATCGACAACGAGCGTTCCCTGCATCGTTGCAGCGTACTGCGCGGCCGGGTACTCAATAAACTCTGGCCATTCGGTAGCCACAATAACGGCATCGGCACCGGTGATGGCAGCGTCAATTGAGTCATGTTGAGTAACACCGGCAGTCAGCGTATCGGCTGCTTCTTCGCGTGCCTGGGGGTCGTAGGCCGTGACGATCGCTCCAGCACGCGTGAGCATGTTGGCCAGTGCAATACCCGGTGAACGGCGCACATCACTGGTGCCAGCTTTGAAGGCGAGGCCGAGGATGGCCACGTGTTTGTCTGTCAGCGTATCGCCAAGTTGGCGCTGAAGTTTCTCAATAATATAGCCCGGCATGGAATCATTGACAGCTTGAGCGGCAGTCATAATCGTCAGGTCCACTCCGTGATCAAGTCCACTGGCAATTAATCCACTGACATCTTTAGGGAAGCAGCCGCCACCATAGCCCCGGCCGGCATGTAAGAAAGCACGGCCGATGCGTTCGTCCGCCCCGACACCGTTCATGACTTCCACGACGTCGGCACCTACCGTGTCGGCAAGTTTGGCGATGGAATTAGCAAATGATATCTTGAGCGCCAAGAAAGCGTTTGCCGTCACTTTGATAAGCTCTGCGCTACTGAGGCTGGTGGTGATATACTCACCTTTTTGAGGAGCAGAATCGACGCCGGCAATAGCTGCAATGGCCGTGCGACTGGCTTCAAGTGCGCGGTAGAGCTCGAGAACCTGGCCGGTCGCGTGGTGGTCGTTGCCGCCAACGACAATGCGATCAAAGAAAAGCGTATCTTGCAGGGCGGTGCCTTCGCGGAGGAACTCGGGGTTGGAGACGTAGCTAATAGCTTTTCCAAGTTTGGCAAATGATTCTTCAATCCGGGCACCGGTACCTACCGGCACGGTGCTTTTTTGCACATAGATAGTGTCCGGCGCCATGAGTCGACCGGCTTCTTCGGCCGCACTAAAGACGTAGGTGAGATTGGAGCTGCCGTCGGGATTATCGGGCGTCCCGACACACGAAAACACGATACTACTTGCGGGGACACTGACTTCATACGAATCGGTCGGGATAAGGCTGCCTTTTTCAAGCGCGGCGGCTATCACTGGGTCGAGCCCCTTCTCGTAGAAAAATGATTTGCCCTGTTTGATAACATCAAGCCGAGTTTGGTTGGGTTCCACGGCGTAGACTCTGTAGCCTGAATGGGCGAGAAGCGCGGCGGTCGTCAGGCCCACGTACCCCGTACCGAGAATAGTAATTGTGTGATTTTTATCCATATGTGGTATCTACTATACGCTACATTCTTAGTGCTTGAGCTGATCATTGACGATTTTGCGGATTTTGGTGTCAAACAGGCCGGGCGCAAAGCGCTTTGATTTACGGTACAGGGTGGCAGGCAGAAAGGAAAGTGTTTCAAAGCGAGCAATCGCCGCGCTTAGAGATGTGACGGTTTGGTCGTGGAAGAGCACACCGGTCTCTTCGTCCTGGACGATATCAAGCGCGCCACCTTTGGCATAGGCGATGACCGGTACACCAGCGGCCAAGGCCTCAACGGCCGCCAGGCCAAAATCTTCCTCATTCGGAAACAAAAAGCCTCGGGCGTGGTGGGCACGCTCGACGAGTTCTTCGTCACTAACGCGCCCAGTGAAGTGCACGGTGGGGCCAGCCAGTTTTTTCAGTCGCTGGGTATCGGGTCCGCTGCCGATAATAGTCAGTTCAAGACCCATAGCATTGGCCGCTTCAATGGCAAGATCGAAACGTTTGTAGGGCACATGGCGTCCCCACATAATGTAGCCGGAGCGCTTGGAGCGGGGGGGCGGGGTGAAGCGTTCGATATCCACTGGTGGGTAGACGACGGTGCTGGGTTTTTTGTAATATTTTTTGATCCGTTGTTGGGTGACGGTGGAATTGGCGATAAAGACGTCGACACCTTGCACCGATTCGAGGTCTTTTTTTCGCATACGTCTGACAAAAAAGGGAATAAACGGCCGGATGAGTGGTGTTAAGGCACCGAAGTTAAACTCCCGACGGAACTCCTCGTAGTGGCTCCAGTAGTAGCGAATGGGCGTATGAATATACGAGATATGAACCTGCTCGGGGCGAGTTTTACGCACCGCTTTGGCCTCGGCCGAACTGCTGCTAATGATGACATCAAACTCAGACAGGTCGAGCTTACGAAAGGCTCGGGCGCGGAGAACCGGCCAGAGCACGTGCTTATAGCGCAGTGACTTTGGTAGCCAGCGCTGCAGGTAGGTGGTGCGCACATCGATATGGTGAAAGGCTGGCATCTTCTCTCGGTCGTAGACCGACGTATAAATAGGCGCATCAGGAAAAAGCGACTGGAGTCTGAGGACGACCGGTTCGGCGCCGCCCATGTTGGTCAGCCAATCGGCAACAATCGCTACCTTGGGGTGAGCCACTATTTTGCTCCTTGTTTTCGAAACACGACCGCGATGGTCTTAAACAGGATCTTAATATCGAGCCAGAAGCTCCAGTTTTGAGCATAAAAGAGCTCCAACTCAATCCGCTCTTCAAAGCTGAGGTTGCTGCGGCCCGACACCTGCCACAGGCCGGTGACACCTGATTTGACGCTGTGAAGCAGGGCAGTACGGCTGGGTGAGAAATTGGCTTCTTGGGGTAGAATCGGGCGGGGTCCGACGAGGCTGAGATCACCCTTCACGACATTAAATAGCTGCGGTAATTCATCAAGCGACGTCACACGCAGAAAATGACCGAAGCGAGTGATGCGGGGATCGTTCGCGACTTTGCGGTTTTTTTCATATTCAGTTGCCAGATCCTCACGACCCATGGCCCGGAATTCATCAGCGGCGTCACGCTTGCCGTATTTGGGGCTCATACTACGAAACTTGATACACCCGACAGGTTTAGAGAACTGACTAAGGCGCGGGCTTATGTAAAAGATCGGTCCGGGGTTGAATATCTTCTGTAGGATTATAAGCAGTAAAAAGAGGGGCGAGAGAATAATAACCAGCAGTACCGAGACGATAGCGTCAAAGACTTGCTTGGCAATTGCTCCCCAGCCAATGAGCGGGGTTTGAGATACCGAGATCATGGGGTAGCCGAGGAACACATCAACGGTGTTTTTACCGGCATAAAACTCAGCTTCACCAGGGATAAAATTGTAGCTAATATGGTGGGCTTGCGCCGCGCCGAGGATGCGCTGGTTACGATCGGCTGAGTCGTAAAGATCGGTCTGGATAATGGTTGTAATAGCCAGCGTTTCGATGCTTTTTAAGGCCTGCTCGACTGATGAAAAATGAATAACATCATTGAGCCCCGGAGGGATGAGTTTCTTTGGTCCCGCGATGGCCACTACTTGGTAGCCACTTTTATGAGTATCGGCCAGCTCGTGAGCAATATCTTTAGTCGCGGCACTATCGCCAATAATGAGGACTCGGCTGGTGCCTTTGCCGAGGTAAAAGAGCAAACTCCGGACGATCCGCAGGATTTCACGCTCCAGCACAATCAGGAAGAAGGAGCCGAACAGGGCGTAGACGGCAACAAGTCGGGCTGGGAATAGGTGGGTTTCGCTGACATACTCGTAGCCAATGACGAGTAAAATTCCGATAAACGAGCCAAGGGCGATTTTACTCCATTCCACCAGACGGCGGTTATAGGTGCTGGAGGTGTAGAGCCCTAGCGCAGCAAAAATACCGATCCACACAGGGACAATGAGCAAGAAACTGACGAAGTACTCCTGGGCGTAGACTTGGCTGACAAGTGGACGGGGGTCGTAGACCACGCGGGCGATGTAGGCAATGGCAAAGGTTAGAAGAAGGACGAAGGCATCGATGAGGATGAGAATCAGGCTATAAAACTTGGTGTTCTTGGTGGGCATAGGTGCTGTTATTATAACACTGGCGCGCTCAAAGTTGCGAGTAAGGAGGTGTTCTATTGGTGTTCATAGCCAATATACCATTTTTTCGCTACACTAGAGGCATATGAAGTCGTCGGCCATCGAGCGCATCTACATCGGCATTTTGCTGACTGTTTTTATTGGTATCGTGTTGCATGCTCCCTTGTCGGTCTGGCTCGGTTCGCTGGCGCCAGGTTATGAGCTATTGATTAAGTCGTGGAAAGAAATACTGATGCTTGTGGCAGCGGTGCTTGGTGTGGGACTTGTGAGCCGGCAGCATCTCTGGAGAGATTTATGGCGAGATTGGCTGTTCCGGCTGATTATCGCCTTTGCCAGCCTGCATATTATAGTGCTTGTCTTGTGGAACGGCGTCAATCCAACTCTGGCCGGCCTATCAATCGATCTGCGCTGGCTGCTGTATTTTGGATTGGTATATGTGGCACTTCGGCTTCGGCCAGCGTATCGTCAGCCATTTTTGAAGCTTGGTCTCGTGGGCGCCCTCATCGTTGGTACCTTTGCTATGCTGCAGATTTTTGTCTTGCCCCGTGACGCCCTGTCGGTGATTGGGTACGACAAAGATACGACCATTGCGCCGTATCTGACCGTCGACAAAAACCCGGATTATGTACGGATCAACAGCACGCTTCGCGGTCCCAACCCACTCGGAGCCTATGCGGTGATTATCCTCAGTATTCTCATGACAGCGGTCATACAAGAGTCGCGACGGCTCGGACGTTATAAAATAGCGGCCATGATCGCAGGCACCGGAGCGGTGGCTGCGCTGTGGGCCAGCTATTCTCGTAGTGCTTTGCTGGCGTTTTTCGCAAGCAGCGTGACAGTTATCGGAGCAACCATAGGACGAAAGCTCGGCAAAAAGTGGTGGATTGCTGGAGCTATCGTGCTATGTGCCCTTATTGGGGGCGTGGTGGCAGGGCGAGATACCGATTTTGTGTCTAACGTAATTTTGCACGAGAACCCGGATGGCGGCAGCTCGGTGTCATCAAACGAAGGTCATGCCGACTCGCTCGTGGATGGGCTGAACCGTATGCTTCGTCAACCCCTGGGGGCAGGTATCGGCAGCACCGGCTCGGCCTCGCTCTACGGAGACGAACCGCTCATTATTGAGAACCAGTATCTCTTTATCGCGCACGAAGTCGGCTGGTTAGGATTGGTATTATTTATAGCTATCTTCGTGATGGTGCTGCAACGTCTGTGGCGCCGACGCGCCGACTACCTAGCGCTTGGTCTGTTTGCGAGCAGCATAGGTCTGGCGCTGGTAGGATTACTCTTACCCGTCTGGGCTGATGATACGGTTGCAATTATATGGTGGGGGCTAGCTGCACTAGGCATGTCTAGGAATGTTTAAAGTATTGTAATAAAAACCACAACTTGTACTTGTATATCAATAAGCTTAAGCGTACTATTTAATTAACAACGTTAAAACAAAAAAGGACATAAAATAGTGAGAACGGGCCGAAACTTTTTGAAGCGCTTTGTATATATTCTACCCATGGCGATGGTAGCCTGCAGTGTAGTAACGGGTCCCAATGCCGGAGCTATCCCGAACGGTTACATGGGCTACACCGTCCCAACTGCTAATAGTGAACCTATGCAGATTGTAGCAGGTGATAGCGGTGATTTTTGGTTTACCGAGTACAATGGGACCAACGATGTCGGCAAGAGAGTAGGGCGGATTACGACTTCTGGCGTGATCACTGAGTTTCCGGTTGATACGGTACGGCCGAATGCCATTGCCTTTGGCCCTGATGGCAATGTATGGTTTGGCGGTAACGGTGCCACGATATCAAAGATGACGACTGCTGGAGTCGTCACTGATTATACGGTTCCTTCAGACCCCAGTGCGATAACCAGCATCACTGTTGGTCCTGATGATAACTTATGGTTCACGATGAATGCGCGTACGAGTGGCGATGCTACTATCGGACGAATTACCACCTCGGGGGTGATCACACAATTCACGACTGGAGGCATATACACAAATGGCAATACAAAGTACATTACAACTGGCCCCGACGGCAACTTGTGGTTCACCTACGGCGGATTCCAGATAGGTCGTATTACTCCAACCGGAACAGTCACAAACTTCACAGTTAACAATACTGACTTACTAGGAGACATTACAACTGGCCCCGACGGCAACTTGTGGTTCACAAATTATAGTGGCGATAAAGTAGGCCGCATTACAACAAGCGGCGTTATTACTCAATACACAGTTCCTGTAAAAGGAGGAGGCCCTAGTAGTATCGTTACTGGCCCCGACGGCAACTTGTGGTTTACGATGTACGAGAAGCACAAAATAGGTCGGATTACCCCTGCTGGTGAGGTAACGTATGACAGCCTGCCGATCTTCAGCTATCCAGCGTATCTCACGAATGGTTCTGGTAACACATTGTGGCTAACGGAGACCGGCGTTACTCACCAGGCAGGTAATAGAATTACCAAGTTTACTGTTGATATAGCTTCTTCAGCAAACACAGCCGTCACCTACAGCGATAGCCAGCCGAGCACCGACGTAAGGGTTGTAGGCAACCAAACCGTCGTTCTTGACGGTGTTCGTGGCGTAACGACTGTGGATGCTGGCGGTACTCTTAAAGGGACTGGAACCACGGACAACCTTACTATTAGTACTGATGCAATTGTTGCACCAGGCCATAGCCCAGGAAAGCTTACTGTGGTTCAGGACTTAGTCCTCGCGAGTGGCTCAACGTACCAAGCAGAGCTGTTGAATGCTTCTACTTATGACAAGATTCAGGTAGGGGGAAATGTAGATGTGAGCGGCGCTATACTCGACCTTCAGTTCGTAGCTGGCGGAAAAGTAAATCAGGGAGAAACATTTACAATTATAGACAACCAGGGTGCGAATCCTGTCACCGGTACATTCGCTGGCCTCGCTGAAGGCGGGCGCATCACGATAGGCAACGCTATCTTTGCTATTAGCTATGTTGGCGGTACAGGAAACGATGTCGTATTAACTGCTCTAACAGCGGCAGATGCGCCCCTCACGCCTAACACCGGGTTTCATCTTGTGACTGCCAACCCCGCAATTGCACTTATGCTTGGCCTTGCAGCAGCCGTCACTCTCATCGTTGCTAAGCGCCGATTTTCGCACAAATAGTAAATTAAAAAGCTTACATTAACAATTGAACGAGTATGAGAACTACATTAGGTTCTCATACTTTTTCGTATCACACAAACACTATGACTACAAAACCCCGTACACCAGACTATCGCCGCGACGGCCGTGAAACATATCACCCGCGCCGTTTATTAGTCGTGCCTCCGCGTCGTCAACAGCGGATGGGAGAGGCCGTGCTCGTGCAGACGGCCGATAGCCGTGCAGATAGTGAGCTAGATGCCACCCTCTTTCTCGTTAATGAGTACGGAAGACGCCAATATACACCCTCTCGACCTATAGAAAGTCGAGCCCGTAGCGTACTTGTCTCTGAGATGGTGCCCGCTCTACGTGAAGCTCAGGCTCAGGAGACTCCTGCTCTTGGGCGTCAAGGAATTGCACACGATATTCATCGACAACTTGGTAAAACAGCCAAGCGGACTGACATACTGGAGAGATCACTTCAATCTTCCATTCTGACCAAGAGCACGTCTACAGGAAGGTTTTCACTAGGTAGGGCATTCTTTGTTGGTTTTGTTGCGATTATTGTTGCTCTCACCGGTTACGTTAGTCTTGATACGTGGTTAACGAACCGCAAGGTTGAATCGCAGTACGTACATGCGTCTGATGGAAACGCATCTCAGAATGAGAAGACCGCAACATCAGGTGCTGAAGGCCAAGATGAATCAACGCTTCCAAGCAATACACTAGCGAGCTATAAGGTGGCAGCTCATCAGCCACGGGCGGTCTATATTCCAAAACTAAAGGTGGCTGCTCGGCTTATATCAATGGGGGTGAATAAGGATAATAGTCTTCAGTCTCCTCGAAATATCTTTGATGCGGGATGGTACAACAAGAGCGCAGTACCCGGAAAAGGGGGGGCTGTAGTCATTGACGGGCATGCATCAGGGCCGACGCGCGAAGGTCTCTTTGCCTACCTTGACACGTTATCTGTGGGGGATAAGGTCACAATTGAAACAGGTGACGGTACCAAATACACGTATAAGGTAAGTGGCAAAGAAGCGCTAGATCGCTCCATGGTTGACATGCAGAAGCTTATGTTGCCTAGCGGAACGGCTCTTCAGGGAGCAAACTTTATCACGTGTAGTGGTAAGTGGCAGGAGAATGATGCAACGTACAGCGAGCGAACAATCGTCTACACCGAGCTAGTGGAGTAGTTGTGGAAAAAAACGCGCGCGCCACTAAGAAACAACAAGAGTTACTGCAATTTATTGACGGTTTTATTAAAGGGCATGGCTACGGGCCGAGCTACCGCGAGGTGATGCGAGCGCTGGGATATAAGTCGGTTTCAACAGTAGCGATTCATGTCGATCAGCTGATCGCCAAAGGCTACCTCGAGAAAAAGGATAATTCAGCCCGGTCGTTGCAGGTGGTGACGCTACGTCCTATTCAAGAAAGCAAACAGGAAATTCAGGTGGTGAAAGCGCTGGAGCAAAAGATGCAGGCCCTGCAAGAAGCAGGCAAAGAAGCTTCGGCCGATATCCTGCAAAAAGCCATCGACATTTTGCAGCGCGAGCCATAAGCGTATAATAGAGACAGATGAATGTTATTCGGAGGTGGTGGCAGCGAGGGTCTCGTTGGGCAGTCAAACACAAAGACTGGTTACTGAGGGGAGCTGGGGGCCTTGTTGTACTCCTTATCACCGTTCAGTTGTTTTATCCAGCGGATCGTTTATTGCCGTTTGCCTCAATCGACAAAATCTCACTCAGTGGCTGGCAAAAAAAGGATGCCGTGTGGCAGCTTGACCGAGCGTACGGGGCGCAGCAGATCCAACTTTATTTTGGTAGTAATACCAATACCAACTACACGCTTAAACCTGCCGATATGGGCCTGACAGTTCGTAATACTAGTCGCCTGAATAACGTAACATACCCGTGGTATATGCGGCTGATCCCGACATCGCTGCTGTGGTATGGGCGTTTACAGGCTGATGGCACACCTTCGTATGAGCGTAATGACACGAAGTTTGAAGCGTACATGAAACAGACGCTGGGAGAGTCGTGCGATGTCAAACCGGTGAATGCTTCGCTGAAAGCGAAAGGTGCGG
>Ga0172380_10008447_pt1 | contig 11261 bp, 10 predicted proteins | sample Leawe162metaG_FD_119747 | JGI IMG/M metagenome (GOLD analysis project Ga0172380, IMG submission 119747) | Leachate microbial communities from a municipal landfill in Southern Ontario, Canada - Leachate well 162 metaG | ecosystem: Engineered > Solid waste > Landfill > Unclassified | place... | reverse complement strand
TTTTTATATTTGGGTTTAGGATTTGATTTTTGAGATATTATTATGTTCATCGGCGAATACACATATTCAATCGACGACAAGAAGCGGCTGGCCGTACCGCCGAAATTTCGCCAACAGTTAAAAAAAGGGGGAGTGATCACGCGCGGTTTGGACAGTTGCCTTTTTCTTTATTCCAACGAGGAATGGGAAAAGCTGGCGAAAAAATTGAGCGAGATGCCGCTGTCGCGGGCGGACGCCCGGGGATTTTCCCGCATTATGCTGTCCGGGGCGATGGAGGTTGATTTCGACAATCTGGGGCGGATTTTGGTGCCGGATTATTTGAAAGATTACGCGGGCCTGAAAAAGAAGGTCGTCGTGGCCGGTTTATACAGCCGTATTGAAATCTGGGACGAAGATATTTGGAAGTCGTACAAAGAAGCCACGGAAAAAGAAGCGGGAAACATTGCGGAAAGATTGAACGAACTGGGTGTTTGAATAATTTTCAATTTTCAATTTTCAATTTTCAATGAATTTTCAATTTGACAATGAATCAAACGGAATAAGAATTTGTATTTTGTTTGAAACATTGGGCATTGTTGCATTTATTGAAAATCGGAGTTTGAAAGTTGGAGTTTGAAAGTGCATATTCCCGTATTATTGGAAGAAACAATCGCGGCGCTCGATCCCAAACCCAATGAAAATTTCATTGACTGCACATTCGGATTCGGGGGGCACAGTTTGGCGATATTGAAAAAGACCGCGCCTGCCGGAATGGTCTTGGGGATTGAATGGGACCGGCAAAGCTTGGAGAACCTGCCTTCAGAAATCCGGGAGAACAAAAGATTGATAATCGAAAATGATTCCTATGCGAATATCGCTGCGGCGGCCGAAAGACACAATTTGAATAAAATTGACGGAATACTCTTTGATCTGGGAATGTCATCGTGGCATGTGGATGAAAGCGGGAAAGGTTTCAGTTTTTCCAGGGACGAGCCGTTGGATATGAGGTATGCCTCGACTGGCATCGCCGCGGCGGAAATAATTAACAAGTACCCGGCTTCGGAGTTGGCGAAAATTTTTGGAAATTACGGCCAGGAAAGGGGGGCAAAAAAGATTGCATTAGCGATTGAAAAGGCGAGATCTCAAAAACCGATTGAAACGACAATGCAACTGGCAAAGCTGATCGAAAAGATTGCCGGGCCGCGGCAAAAAATACAAAGCTTGGCAAGAGTTTTCCAGGCGCTGCGGATTGAAACCAACCGCGAATTTGACAATATCGAAAAGGGGATTGCCGATGGATTCGAAATTTTGGGAATCGGCGGCCGGATGGCGGCAATCTCGTTTCACTCGCTGGAAGACGGGATCGTGAAAAAGAAATTCAAGGAATTTTTTTCCCAAGGCCGGGCCGCAATACTATTTAAAAATCCGGTTGTCGGCGGAGAAGAAGAAATCAGGCAAAATCCGCGGGCAAGGTCGGCGAAATTGCGGGCAATAGTGAAAATACGCTGATTTGAAGCTTAACCATCAAACATTTAATTTTTTACGAAAAACGAAACATTATGAGCAAGAGATCAAAATTACGGATAAAAAAACAAACGGGATTGTTCTGGGCAGCATCATCGCTGGCGATCTTTTCGCTTTTGGCCGCAGCAATTTTCCAGCTTAATTCGTATATCCACCAAAATTCGCTGCTGAGCGGCTTTCAAAAACAAGTTGCTTCGATTTCGTCGGACAATGATATTCTTGAGGCAAAACTTTCGCAATCCAATTCCTTGGAAAATTTCAACCGGTTCCAGGCCGCGCAGGCCGATAAATATGAAAAAGTTGATATTGCCGGCGTCCGCTATGTCCGCGCGCCCAACAATGAACTTGCAAAAAAGTAATGCCCGCGGTCCGGTTATTTGACGGCAACATTACCTCGCTGCGCATGCGAGGTTTTGCATTACTTGCGGATAATTATGATGATCGCCAAAAAAGATAAAAATAGCGACACTGACTGGCGGGCATATTTGGTGCTTGGGTGCCTTATTGTGGCGTGCGCGGCAGTGACGGCGCGGTTGTACTATATCCAGATAGCGTTGGGCGAGCATTATCGCGTTTGGGCGCAGGGAGCGCAATCGTTTTCGCGTTCCGCGGCTGCACAAGACCGCGGCGAGATTTTTTTCGCCGGCGGCCAGCCACTGGCGATCAATAAAGATTTTTTTTACGCTTACGCTTCGCCATTGAATATCAAAAACAAGGAAGAGGCTGCGGACAGGGTTGCCCAAATCCTGGGATTGGATAAAAACGATCTGGCGGAAAAATTCAACCGGGAATCGCTGTATGTGCACTTGAAAGAAAAATTGGGCGACGAAGAAGCCGCAAACATCAAAAACGCGGCGCTGGAAGGTGTTTATGTTGATAAAAAGAAAATGCGGTATTATCCGCAGGGAACCGTGGCGGCGCAGCTGGCGGGATTTGTTGACGATGACGGCAGGGGGCGCTACGGCTTGGAGGAGTATTATGACGAAGAGTTGAGCAAGGGGAAAAGCATTGTTTTAAATATTGATTACAATATTCAATATCAAGCCGAAAAAATGCTTGCCGCGGCCATTGGCAAATTGGAAGCGATGCAAGGGGAAGCGATTGTTGCCGATCCGGAAACCGGCGCGATCCTGACGATGGCCAAGACGCCGAATTTTGATCCTAACAATTACAAAGAATACGCCAAAGACAATATCGATATTTTCAAAAATGAATCGTGCCAGACGCTGTTTGAACCCGGTTCGGTTTTCAAGGGAATTACCATGGCATCGGCGTTAAATGACGGCAAAGTAACTCCCGAAACCAGTTATTTCGATTCCGGATCGCTCACGGTTGGCGGGGATACGATCTTCAATTATGGCAAGCGGTCTTACGGATGGCAGACAATGACCAATGTTTTGGAACACTCGATCAATACGGGTGCGGCGTTTGCCGAAAGGCAATTGGGAGACCGGGAATTTACCGATTATATTGAAAAGTTCGGCGTTTTCGAACCCACAGGCATTGATTTGCCGGAAACTTTTTCCGGCAATTCGGGATTTAAAAAAGGCTACGCGATCAATTATGTTACCGCGGCTTACGGCCAGGGAATATGGATGACATCAATCCAGTTGATCCGCGCGTATTCGGCGCTGGCCAATGGCGGGCGGCTGGTACAGCCATCGGTGGTGCGCGATGGCCGGGCCGAATCCAATGCGGCAAAAAAGCGGCAGGTGATTGAGCCGGAAACTTCAAAAACGATTTCCAAAATGCTTGCCAGCGTGGTTGATAACGGTTTTGGCAAGGCCGCCAAGATTTCGGGTTACACTATTTCGGGAAAGACCGGCACGGCGCAAATGTCCTGGTCGACTTTAAACATCAACCAGCATGGCTATTCGGACAAAACTACGCAAAGCTTCATCGGATATTTTCCGGGCAATGACCCGAAATTTTTGGTTTTGGTCAAGATCAAGGCGCCCAATGTGAATACCGCCGAATATTCGGCCATTCCGGTTTTCAATGACTTGGCCAAATACGCAATCTATGTTTCCCAGTTGCCGCCCAACGAAGAAATAAAAACTCCCGCCAAAGTTATCGCGCCGATCACGGCGGCGGCAAGCGCCACAACAAGCGCCGATAACTGATTTTTGCATATAAAAAACCGGCTTTTGATTAAGGTGAGATTGATTTGAATTTTTGCGATTAGATTGTAGAATACAATCAGCTGCAACCGTACAGAAAATGGCATATCTTGGAAACAAAAATTTTTTTGGCGCGGCAATTTTTCTTCTGCTGATCGGCGGAGGCGCGGCAATATTTTTCTCCGGCTTGTTTTCGAAACGCGAGATTGTTCAAAAAAACGATTTTTCCGGCGGGACCGTCCAAGAGAAAAATAATTTAACAACGACCGCGGAAACGGATGCTGAAACCGATATCTTGCCGTCCGATATGCCGGTAACGAGAGCGCCCGGCGAAAATATGATTTTGGAAGAACCGGGCGGAGCCGTATCCGGAACCGCGGCAGTTGAGAATAACGGATCCGGCGCATCAACAACGGCCGAGGAGACCGAGCGTTTTGTGGTATCGTTGGAAGCCGATACGATTGATAAAGTTGCGGCCGATCTTGCTGCATCAGGATTTGTAAAAGATGAATTGCTTGCCCGGCGCGCTCTCAATGCCGCTGCAATCGAACCGGGCGGGTATCGGATTTCAAAATCAATGAGCATATCCCGGATTGCGGAGGTGTTGAGTCAAAAGCCATATATGAGATGGGTGGTGATTCCCGAAGGCTTGCGCAAGGAGGAGATAGCGTTGCTTTTGGGTGAAAATTTGGGCTGGACGAAAGAACAAGAGGAAAAATGGATCGCCGTTTATACCAATATGAAGTTTGATAACATTGAGGGCGTTTATTTTCCCGATACCTATTTAATTCCGATGGACGAACCGCCTCTTGATGTGGCCAACCGCCTGGTTGCGAAATTCAACGAAAAATTCGCGCCGTATCTTCCCGAATTCAGTTCCCAAAACATCAAGTGGACTACCGGATTGAAGCTGGCTTCGATTGTCCAGCGGGAAGCGGCAAGCGATGCCGAAATGCCGCTGATCGCCGGCATCCTTTGGAACCGGCTGGATCAGGTTATGCCTTTGGGTGTCGATGCGACGCTCCAATACGCCCGCGGCGACGCGGGCAACGGCTGGTGGGCGCCGATAACCGCGGCCGACAAGCTTGCCGATTCGCCGTACAACACTTACAAAAATAAGGGTTTGCCGCCGCATCCGATTTGCAATCCGGGCATTCCGGCAATTGAAGCGGCGCTGAAACCCGCCCAGACCGGCTGTTTGTATTATTTGCATGGCCGCGACGGCGCGATCCATTGCGCTGAAACTTACGAAGAACACCAAAGAAATATCGAACAATATTTGAAACCCGTTTCTTGATCGCGTTCTGACTAATTTTCTCCAACAAAAAACCAGCGGCCCCAACCGGAGTCGAACCGGTGTTCCTTGGTTGAGAACCAAGTGTCCTGACCACTAGACGATGGGGCCTCTCAAAACATATCCACCATAGCAAAAATCCGCATTTTTTTCCAGCTTTAGCAAGTTCAAAGAAGGATTTTTCGCGCGGAATTGGACGAAAGTTCAGTTATTAGAAATTTCCGAATAACTGCTGGCGATGGCAAGAACGATTGGCTTATTTCGGCCAGCGGTTAAAAGAATAGCATAGATTTTCATTGCCAATTTAGGATTTATTTGCCAAAATCAAGGTAATAAAGGTTTTTGTAAAGTAAATATTAAAATATGTTTACTGATCCGAACCAGGAATTTGACAAGTGCAAAGTTTGCCGCATGCCGCTGGAGAACGAGCAGGATGCTTGTTCTTGCGATTCCGCACTTTGCTATCATTGCTGCAAATGCGGCGACGGGTGCGTTTGCGGCTGTAAAAGCCGGATGAAGAAAAGCGAAGAAAAATCCGAATTCTGATTTTTCCAAACCGAAAGCCGCCCGCGGGCGGTTTTTTGTCGGGTTCAAAAGTTATGCGTTTGATTTAAGGTAAGCGTAAAGCAAGGGTCTATCCCTCGCTAATGCGAGGGTTAGTTCCTTGCGGGAAAATTTAACTGCGCAAGCATTATCGGTTTAAAAAAATTTGCATTCAACCAAAATGCAATGGTAAAATAATATAATAATAATTTAACAAAACAATATGGCAATTTTGGAAAACATCAGCGCCAAGGCAAAGCCGGTTATAAAGATCGCGGGCTGGGCGATTTTGGGGATAGCCGCAGTTTATATCGCGTTTGTTTTTCTCGGGTCTTTGTTCGGTTCATTTGCGGGGAAGTTTCAACCAGATTTTGGTTCCTCGGGCGTTGGGATATCCAGCTCCGGTTATAAGAGCGTGGCGCCGGCGCCGATGATGGAATCCTCGTCGGACGGGATGTTTGGCTTCTCAACCAGAAATGCGGAGTCAATTTCAAGCGACAGCTATTATGAAAATAATGGCACAACGGCGACCGGAGACCAGGCCGAAAAATACGAGGTAACCGATTACAGCGCGTCTGTTGAAACCCGCCAGCTTGATAAAACCTGCGCCGCGATCAGCGGCCTCAAGGCCCGGGAGGAAGTTATCTTTTCGAGCGCCCGCGAGTACCGCAACGGCTGCAATTATTCGTTCAAGGTAGCAAAAAACAAAGCAAGCGAGATATTGGCGCTTTTAAAAGGCATGGATCCCAAGGAATTGTCGGGGAACACTTATACCGTCCAGGGCCGGGTCGACGATTACACCAGCCGGATCGATATTTTGCAGAAAAAATTGGCGGCGGTCGATGAAACCCTTGGCAAAGCGATGGCTTTTTACGACGAAGTGGCGCGCGTTGCCACCAATGCCAGCGATGCCGAAAGCCTGGCAAAAGTCATCAACGGCAAGGTGAGCCTGATCGAGCGGCTGGCGCAGGAACGGACCAGTATCAATTCCCAGCTTGATCAAATCCAGCGCGCCAAGTCGCAGCAGCTGGACCGGCTTGATTACACTTATTTTACCGTAAGTATTTCCCGGGTTGTTTTAGTTGACTGGCAGAGCTTGAAAGACTCATGGAATTACGCGGTTAAGAATGCGGCCAGCGAAATCAACCGAATCGTCCAGAATATGACCATCAACCTTGTCAGTTTCCTGTTCTGGCTGCTGCAATACACCATTTACGCCTTGATTTTGCTGGTTGCGGCCAAATACGGCTGGAAATTGGTTAAAAAAATCTGGCGCGGATAATTTTTCACAGACCTCAATTCATAAAGAACCGCCAGCGGCGGTTCTTTGATAATTCAATCCGCGCAATGTTTTTGCGGCAATAATATTGATATAATAAAAGCAAGAAAATTATTCATGGATACAAGTGCAAAAAAAAGCCAAATTGATTTTGCCGCGATCAGCGGTAAGCAAGCAATAAAGACCATGGGAACTGGTTTGGACGGCTTGTCGCCGGCCGAGGCGATTGCGCGGCGGAGAATTTACGGCCGCAATGAAATTGCCCAAACAAAAGAATTGCACATTGTCCGGGAGTTTTTGTCTTATTTCAAAAATCCGCTGATTGTCATTTTGTTGGTTGCGGCCGCGACATCGGCATTTATGGGCGAAGCCGCGAGCGCGGCGATAATCACGCTGATGGCGTTTTTCAGCGCGGCGCTTGATTTTTTTGAGGAATACGGCGCCGGGCAAGCGGCAAAAAAGCTCACGGAAAGCGTGAGAACGACCGCTTGCGTCATTCGCGCCGGCAAAAAACAGGAGATTAAAACCGCGGATATTGTTCCCGGCGATGTTGTTTTTTTGAACGCCGGGGATCTGGTGCCGGCCGACAGCCGGATAATTTCGTCAAAGGAGCTGTTTGCCGAACAGTCGGCGCTCACCGGAGAATCTTTTCCTTGCGAGAAATCGGAAATTGCGTTTGCCGGCGATCCGGGACGCAATGTTTTGCTTTTGGGTACGAGCGTGATCAGCGGCGAGGCGCTGGCGGTGGTAATGCGCACCGGGCAGGATACCGAATTCGGGAAGATTGCGCAGGTTTTGGCCAAACCTTCGCCGAAAAGCGATTTTGAGATCGGCACGCAAAAATTCGGCATATTCATTGCCCGGGTCGTCCTTTATTTGGTGCTTTTCATTTTTCTTTTCAATGTTTTGAGAAATTTGGGAAACGGCGAACAGTTCCAGTACCGCGTCATTCAGTCATTTCTGTTTTCAATCGCGATTGCCGTGGGTTTGACGCCGGAGCTTTTGCCGATGATCGTTTCGGTGACAATGGCGCGCGGATCAATGAGAATGGCCAAAAAGGGCGTGATCGTCAAGAAATTGAGCGCGATACCAAGCTTTGGCAGCATGGATGTTTTGTGCGCCGATAAGACCGGCACGCTCACGGAAAACAAGATCGCGCTGGTGACTTATACCGATATTAACGGCAATATATCCCGAGATGTTCTTGAAAATGCCTATATCAACAGTTATTTTGAAACCGGAATCGAAAATCCGCTCGATAAGGCGTTGTTGGAATTTAAAAAAATTTCAGTCAGCGGCAATAAAAAGATCGATGAACTTCCGTTTGATTTTGAGCGGCGCCTGATGAGCGTGGTGGTCGAAAAAAACCGCCGGCATTTGCTGGTTGCAAAAGGAAGCCCGGAATCAGTTTTTGCCAGATGCGGATTTTTCCGTCTTGAAGGTTTGCGCAAAAAATTTACTGCTCAATCCCGCTTGCAGGCGCAAAAACAATATCATTTATTGAGCGAAGGCGGCAACCGGGTGCTGGCGGTGGCGGTCAAGAAAATAAGATCCGCCAAACCGGTTTATTCCAAGGAGGACGAATGTGATCTGGAATTGCTTGGTTTTGTTTCGTTTTTTGACCCGCCCCGGGCCGGGATCAAGAATGTTTTGGCCGGCTTGCGCCAAATCGGAGTGGAAATGAAGATCATTACCGGCGATAACGAGTTGGTCACCCAAAAGATTTGCCGCGACGCGGAACTTGAGGTTAAGGGAGTGCTTGTCGGGAACGATATCGACCGCTTGCCTGACCAGGCGCTGCGAATGAAAGCGGAAACCGCGACGATTTTTGCCCGCTGCTCACCGATACAAAAGAACCGGATCATTGCCGCACTCCGTTCCCGCGGCCGGGTCGTCGGCTATATGGGAGACGGAATAAATGACGCGCCTTCGTTGAAAGCGGCCGATGTGGGAATCTCGGTGAGCAATGCGGTTGATGTTGCCAAGGAAGCGGCCGACATCGTGCTGACGCAAAAAGACCTGGCGGTTTTAAAAGACGGCGTCATCGAGGGCCGGAAGGTTTTCGGCAATACGATGAAATATATCATGATGGGTTTGAGCTCCAATTTCGGCAATATGTTTTCGGCGGCCGGCGCGGTAATGTTTTTGCCGTTTTTGCCGATGCTGCCGATGCAGATATTATTGAATAATTTTTTGTATGATCTCTCGCAAGCCGCGATACCGGCGGACAATGTCGATCCTGATTGGCTCCAAAAGCCGCGGCGGTGGAATTTGGAGTTTATAAAAAGGTTCATGTATTTTTTTGGTCCGATCAGCTCGCTGTTCGATTTTGCGACATTCTTCGTTCTTTTTAATCTATTTGCCGCTTCCGAGCCGCTGTTCCAGACTGGATGGTTCATGGAGTCGCTGGCGACGCAGGTTTTGGTGGTGCATTTGATCCGCACGCGGCAGCTGCCTTTTATACAAAGCCGGGCCAGCAAATTCCTGATCGCCAGCACATTCGTTTGCGTGGCGCTTGGCTGGCTGATACCGTATACGCCGGTGGGCGAATTTTTCAAATTCCAGCCTTTGCCGCTGGCGATGGTGCTGGCAATTGTTGGCATTGTCGCGGCGTATCTGATGCTGGCCGAGGCGGCAAAAAGGATATTTTACAAGCGTTATTTTGACACCTTTTGATTTTTCAAATTTTTGTTTTACTTGACTCAATTGGCGGCATGAGCCAAAATAGAATTATAATAGAACATAATAAAAGTTACGCAGTGCGCAAAGCAAGGCCCATCCCTCGCTAATGCAAGGGTCAGTCCTTTGCGGAAAGATTTAGCGGCGTAAGTATCGGCATAATTATGATTGAAACAATTTTTTATTTTTTGGGGTCAATTTTTTTCTTTTTGTCGATATCCGTCCTGGCCGTGATCGTGGTTTTCAGCATTAAAATTCTGCAACGGATCGTTCGGATCGAGACGGAAATAGAAAACACCGTTACCGAGGCAAAAAATACCGTGGCAGAAGTGAAAAATAAGGTTTCGGCGTTCTCGATCGGCATTGCCGGCATTGTGGCGCTTTTGGAAGAATTGATAAATTTAAAAAACCGGCGGGATCATAATCGCCGCGACAAGGATGAAGGCGCGCCGGCAAAAAAGAAGCAAAAAAAGTTTGCGCAGGACGATAGCCTCGAATAGGGGAAAGATATTAATTATAATCCGGTTTTGACGATCATTTCGCGGAATCGCGCGGCATAACATAAAATGAAAATGTAAAAAATTATATTCCACGATAATCATTATTTTGGCATAAATATAATTTTTTGATATTTTCAAAAACAAAAAAATGAATTTTGACAAAAATAAAATTATTCCGCTTAGTTTGGGAACAGCGTGCCTGTCGGTGGCCGCTGGGTGGACGATTTTTGCCTGGAGCGAACCGGGAACTGTTCCGCCCGCAGGAGGTGTTGCCGCGCCGATAAATGTCGGCGCCACGGCGCAAACAAAATCCGGCGACTTGACGATTGGCAATACTAACTGGACGCAATTGGCGTTTCACCCCCAAAAAGACGATGTTTTCAACCCGTTTGCGGCGGGTGCGAACGACAGGGCTCATTTCCATTTTTCATTTCCCAGCACTCCGTCCGGAAAAAAGGCCCTTCTTGAAATACCCGCGGATTTATGGGTGAACAGCAGCAGTCTTAAGGTTGACGGCGATACCTTGATTGATGGCAATGTCAGGGGTGCGGCGTTTTATTATACTTCGGATGCATCGCTTAAAAAGGATATTTCCGGCATTGAAAACGGCCTGGATAAAGTTACGGCACTGGACGGAGTTTATTTCAAATGGAAAGACGGCGGTGCCGCGTCAATGGGATTGATCGCGCAGGATGTGGAAAAAATTTTTCCGGAGGCGGTATCAGCCAATCCGGGCAACGGATTAAAATCGGTTGATTACGGCAAGCTGGTGGCGCCGCTCATTGAAGCGATAAAAGAGCAGCAGCGGGAAATTGCCGGGCTTAAGACCCAAATAAGCGAATTGCAGGTAAAAATAAATGCCGCGGCAAAATAATAAATATGTATGCTCCAAAATTTTTTTAAAGCAGTTTTAGCGGTATTTGTTTGTTTTTTTGTTGCGGTGGTCGTCGCGGCGGCCGCGCAATTTTACGGCGTGGCCGGCGGCAGCACTGTCGAAGTTAATGAACATTCAATTTGCAAAAAAGTCAGCAACACCGCCGGATCGCCGACAGTGTTTATTCCCACCAATACCGCAACGGAATGGCAGGCGTTCAGGGACTATCATCCGGCGCATATCGGATTGGCTGATTGCTGCGCGGCGGAAACCTGTTCGTCATTGGGAAAAGAATGCGGCGATGATTGGGATGACGGCTGCGGCGGCACATTAGATTGCGGAAGTTGCGTTTCGCCGAAAAGTTGCAACGCGTCGGGAAATTGCTGTCTCGTTAATGCGTCATACATGTTAGGTCATCTGACAACTTGTTCCAATACGGTGCCACCCTTGGGCGGTAAAAGGATATTTG
>Ga0172380_10008446_pt1 | contig 11261 bp, 12 predicted proteins | sample Leawe162metaG_FD_119747 | JGI IMG/M metagenome (GOLD analysis project Ga0172380, IMG submission 119747) | Leachate microbial communities from a municipal landfill in Southern Ontario, Canada - Leachate well 162 metaG | ecosystem: Engineered > Solid waste > Landfill > Unclassified | place... | reverse complement strand
TCCTTCTTCTCTATGGCTAGAAAAACTCGATCCACTGCTTTTTCCATATCTAAAAATAGAAACGGATCGTGAATATCCTGGCTATAATCAGGATATAAAAATTCATCAATCTCTTCCTGAGTCTTAATGCCACGGTTAGCAAGCAATTGTAAAATTACCGGATCAATCTCCGGAAATTTATTTTTAAATTCTTCGCTGATTGTTTCGGCTACCCGCCACTTCATAAAAATATTATTCTACTAAAACATTGGCGCTACCGTCCAAATAACCATGGATAAAACAATCATGGCGCTTAAAATTATCCAAACGATTTTTAATAAATTTCTTTTTTTCATAAATAAATTAAAAAATAAATATTGGACTATTATAACACATCTTTTAAAACAAAAACACCGCCAGAAGGCGGAGTTCTTGTATGGGATTTAAAGATAGTCAAGAATGACTAAAATTTTGTTTTTGTTATTAATCCCTTTTCTCTAAACCATTTCGCTGATTTAGAGGAAAGGGACTTGGAGCAAGATCCTGTCACGCCTCGATTTCTCGATTTGTGAACAGTGTCTGCATTGCACAGACTACTTGCTCCAAGAAAATGTTGGAAGGAACGAACTGGCAGAACTAGCGCTTCTTGCCGCCGCCGTTCGAGCCCTTCTGGCCGCCCTTGTGGCGCTTGCCGGCACCGAAGCGCGTGTTGCCCACGGCCAGGGCGAGTTTCCGGCGACGGTCCCAACGCCGCGCTTCCCGCTCGGCGCGGCTGAGCTGCGGCTTCACCTCGGTCGCGACCGCCGGCTTCTTCGGCTCGGGCTGCTTCGGGGGCGAAACGACCTGGTCCGCGTCCTTCTTGTTCCGCCGCTCGATCTCCATCTGGGCGCCGCGGTAGTCGAAGAGTTGGATGCTCCTCAACGCCCCGGCCTTGATCAGGACGGCGTACTGCTCGCGACAGATCCCGGCGACCGCGCGCTTGCCGTCCTTGTCCTTCACGATCGCGTAGCGCGTTACGAACTCGTCGTCGCGGTGGAGTAGGCAGTTCGGCACGCCGCAAACCACCCTACCCTTCTCGTCCCGGAGCGCCTGGAGCGGCTCGGCCGTGCCGACCACGACCGCCTTCCAGTAGTCCACGGCGGCGGCCTCGGCGCGGATCGCGGCGTTCCTCACGCCGACGATCCCGTAGAGCGCCCCGATCTTCATCAGGTGGCGGCGCTCTTCGGGCGACATCCGCCCCTCGGCGCAGGGGTTGCAGATCGGCTCGAAGCCCCAGAGCTTCAGACCGTCCCGCTCGATCTGGACGAGGAGAGCGAGCTTGATCTTGCCGACGGAGTTCCCGTCGGCGTGCCCGCACTTCGAGCAGACCCGCTTCGGCTTCGGCGCTTCGGTCACGACGATCGGGTCGTCGACCGGCTTCTCCGGCTCGACCGCGACCGGCTCCGCCACCTCCGTCGTCATGGACGGCATGGCGGCGAGGACCATCTCTTCGTACTCTTCATCGGTCAGGTTCCCGAGGCCCGCCGACACCGGCACCACGATTCCCATCGTCGTCTCCGCCATGTTCATTCTCCTTATTCTCTTGGCAGTTACGAAAAATCAGACCGGAAACCGATCTGACCTTGGCTTCCCGAAACTGTCGGGATGTGCCAGAGGAATTTGGAGGCGAGTTGGCCTGTTCTGATAGCACAGAACTGGCCGGTGGCATTTTGGTCAATTTACTTTTAGTAATCCAAGGCGGACAACCGAAAGTTAATTGAACCTCATGCCGGATCCCGCGGTCACCAATTAATGGTCCGCGAAGATTTTCCTCCTCCAAGTTTCTCTGGCACTATTTTGTAAGGAACTAGCACGACAAGCACTTTTTTTAATCTTTAAGCCTATTTCAGCTTAACAAATAAGTATAACATATATTCCGTATTTTGTCAAGGGGTTTTGACACTATTTCTTAAATAATTCAATATTTTGCTTTATTTTAGCCAAAATAAATTGTCATAAATAAACAAAAAATCACCACTTTAAGGTGATTTTTCCTGTTTATCTATTTATTCTCTATTTCTTCAAAACTGCTAAAAATGCCGCTGGAGGAATATCAACTTTGCCCAAAGCCTTCATTTTTTTCTTGCCTTTTTTCTGTTTTTCCAAAAGTTTATTTTTTCTAGTCACGTCTCCCCCGTAAAGTTTGGCTGTCACATCTTTTTTCATGGCCGGCAGGTGTTCTGAAGCAATAATTTTTCCGCCGAGCGCCGCCTGAATTTTAACTTCAAACATTTGCCGCGGTAAAACTTTTTTTAATGACGAAACAATCCTCCGCCCGACATCCTGCGCCGTGTCGCGATAAACAATTGTGGCCAAGGCTTCAACCGGCTCGCTCGCGACCAAAATATCCATCTTCAAAACATCGGCTTCCCTATATCCAAAAAATTCATAGTTCAACGAAGCATAACCAGAACTCACACTTTTTAACTTATCATAAAAATCCACAAGAATCGCCGAGAGCGGAATTTCATAATGTAAAATTACGCGGTCAGCGTCGAGATATTCCGTATTAAAATATATTCCTCTTTTTTCCTGAACCATCTGCATAATACCGCCGATGTAGTTACTCGGAGATACTACATCAATTTTAATCCATGGTTCTTCAATCATTTTTATGCGCGAGAGATCTGGCAATTCCGACGGACTTTTAATAATCGCTACTTCATTTTTTTGATTTGTAATCCGGTAAGCCACGGAAGGAACCGTGACAATAACATCGAGATTGTGTTCCCGCCGCAATCGTTCTTCTACAATTTCAAGATGGAGTAATCCCAAAAGCCCGCAACGAAAACCAAACCCGAGCGCCTTGGATTGCTCTGTTTCAAAAGTGAGCGAGGCGTCGTTTAATTTTAATTTTAAAATCGCATCGCGGAGTTTTGGAAAATCGTCCCCCTCTTTGCAAAAAATTCCCGCAAAAACCATTGGCTTAACTTCTTTATATCCAGGCAAGCTTCGCACCATAGATTCTGAATTCTTGCTTGTTACCGTATCGCCAACGCGGCATTTTTCAATTTCCTTAAGACCGGTAACAATATAACCAATTTCTCCAGCCAGTAATTTTTCCGCCGTCTGAAATTTTGGTTTAAAATATCCAACCTCCAGAACTTCGCTTTCAGTTTTTGTCGCCATCAAGAACATTTTATCACCGCGACGCACTTCACCGTCAACAACTCTAACGTAAGCCACCACCCCTTTATAATCATCGTATTTGGAATCAAAAATAAGAGCGCGAAGAGGTTCGTCTATTTTTCCGCGCGGCGAAGGGACTTTTTCTACTACCGCTTCCAAAATTTCCGGCACGCCGACACCGGTTTTCCCTGAGGCAAGAATTACTTCTTCTTTTTTGCAACCAACAAGAGCTACAATTTCCTGAACCGTTTTTTCCACTTCCGCATTTTTTAAATCAACTTTATTAACAACTGGAATAATCGTAAGATTTTGTTCTAATGCTAAATATAAATTTCCTAAAGTTTGCGCCTGGACTCCCTGAGTCGCGTCGACCAAAAGAAGCGCGCCTTCAACGGCGGCGAGCGACCGCGAAACTTCATAATTAAAATCAACGTGGCCGGGAGTATCAATTAAATTCAAAATAAAATCTTTATAATTCATTCTGACCGGCTGTAATTTTATCGTAATCCCCCGCTCCCGTTCCAAATCCATCATATCAAGCAGTTGATCTTTCATTTCTCTTTTTGAAACCGTTCCGGTAAATTCCAAAAGCCTATCGGCGAGCGTCGACTTTCCGTGGTCAATGTGAGCGATGATACAAAAATTTCTGATTTTATTTTGAATTTCCATAATTATCTCGGTCCTTCTTCGACATTAATAATCGGCCGTTTTATTTTGAACAATTTATATTTTACGGCGTCCCGCACGGCATTCATCTCGCGCGAGCCAAGCGCCAAAGCAACAACGGAAAAAATAAAAATCCCGACCGATCCGGCGCCAAGCCCTTGTCCAAACACCCCTAAAAAAGTCTGCATATCAACATAAGGCGCGAGAATTGCTTTCATTGTCTGAACAGCAAAGGCCATGAGCGATGCCGCCGCGGAAATTTTAAAAGTAGATCTTAGAATATTTCCTTCATCAAGCGGCCCAAATTTTATTCGAAGCATTATCCAAAGCAAACAAAAATTCAAAACGGAGGCAAGCGAAAATGCCATTGCAAGGCCCACAACTCCCCACGATTTTACCAAAAAAACCGCGGCTAAAATATTTACTACTGCCGAAACCAAACCAATAAGAAACGGCGTCTTAGTATCCTGAAGAGCGTAAAAAAATCTAGCCAGAAGCGGAATCAACGCTTGGGCAAATAAACTCAAAACAAAATAAGCGAGCGTGTCAGCGGTCAAAATTGTGTCTTCCCAATTAAAATAACCTGATCCGAAAACAACACGAACAATCTGGGCGCGGAGGACCAAAAGCAAAACAGAGGCAGGCACAATAAAAAAAATAATCTGCCGCGTGGTATGAGAAAAACTTTTTACCATTTCTTCTTTTTTCCCGGCGGCGGAAAATTCTCCCAAAAGAGGAAAAGCAGCCACGGCGAAAGAAATGCCAATGATACCAACAGGAAAATATTGTAAATTATTTGCTAAGCTAAAAATAGCTAAACTCCCCGGGATCAAAGTTGAGGCAATTATCGTCATCACGACAAGATTAATTTGAGAAACTGCAAGACCAAGCGTTCTTGGGATCATCATTTTCCCAATCGCTCTGACTTTTTTATTTGCTAAATCAAAAATCCATCGATAGCGGTAACCAAGTTGCCAGGCGGCCGGCGCCTGAATCAACATATGCGCCACGGCACCCAAAACCACACCGCCGGCCAACCCATAAATCCCCCACCATTTTGTAAAAAATAAAGCGCCGACGATTATACCGATGTTGTAAAAAATCGGGGCCAGGGAATAAATAAAAAATCTTTTGAATGATTGAAGAACGCTGCCCAAAATATTAGAAAGTCCCAAAAATATCGGGGAGAGCATCATAATTTGCGTCATCGTGACAGTCATAGACATTTTTTCCGGGCCAAACCCTGGCGTAATCAAAGGAACGATCCAGGGAGCAAGAATAATAAATAAGCCACAAAGCACAACTAGCGCTACGCCCATAATATTCATTGCGCTATTCACTATTCCCCAGGCTTCTTTCGGTTCTTCTTTTTTTTCTCGGGCTCCACAAAGTGCGGCGGTAAAAATTGGAATGAAACCGGCGGAAAGCGCTCCCAAAATTAATAAATTAAAAACCAAATCCGGAATCCGGAAAGCGGCATAATAAACATCGAGTATGTCGCCCGCGCCAAACTCACCGGCCAAAACACGATCTCTAAGTACGCCCAAAAAACGAGACGCCAAAGAAGCTGCTCCCAAAAGAAGAGCAGCTCCGGTAATCGTTTTAGATTCTCCGTTTAAAATATTCCCGAGTGCCATTATTTTTCTCCAACCTTCTCCTTTAATTTATTGACCACCTGGCCGAATTTGATAGTAATGCAAACAACCAAAACCGTCACGATCACTGCGTAAAGAATTTTAGCCACTAACGTCCCCTGCTCACCGAAAATCTTTTTAAATACTTCCAAAATCGCTTCGTTCCAAGCCAGCGCCGCAATCAATCCTAAACTGGCCGTGGCTAAGCTCGAAATTTTTTCAACGACTTCCAATTTTAAAGATGTCTTTTTGTCTTCCATAATTTTATCTTAAATTTTTTAGCTTACGCGCGATCATTAATTCTTCGTTAGTCGGAATGGCTAAAATTTTCGGCTGGGCGGAAATTTTTATATCTTTCATTATCAAGTCTCTGACTGTTTTGTTTCTCTCGCCAATACCGGCCGTAAAAACTATGGCGTCAACTTTTCCCAAAACTGCGGCATATGCTCCGAGATATTTTTTAATACGATAGACAAAAACCTGTAACGCAAGTTTTGCTAATTTCTTTTTTTCCGCGCTGACTTTTTTACCTTTAAATCCCAGAACACTATAACCCGCGGCCGTAAGTACTTCGCGCATATCGGAAAATCCCGAAAGACCGAGCAGACCAGATTTCTTATTTAAAATATTATCAACTTCTTCTGGCTTGATTTTTAATTCCCGAATTAAATAAAGTGGAATAGCCGGATCAAGATCTCCTGAACGAGTTGACATCGCGAGCCCTTCAAGCGGCGTAAAACCCATGCTCGTGTCCACTGCCCGACCGCCGCGGATTGCCGTGATGCTCGCGCCACTCCCCAGGTGACAAGTTATCAAATTTAATTTCGCGAGCGGTTTTTTCAAAATTCTTGCCGCTTCATTCGCCACATATTCGTGTGAGATTCCGTGAAAACCGTAACGCCGAATTCCGTGTTTTTTATAAAAATCAATCGGAATGGCGTAAGTGTAGGCGTAATCAGGTAGAGTTTTATAAAAACCTGTATCAAAGACTGCGACATTTTTTGCGCCCGGTAAAAGCTTCTGGCAAGCCCTAATCCCCATTAAATTCGCCGGGTTATGTAACGGCGATAACTTATCATATTTTGCCAATTTTTTCAAGGTTTCCGGCGTGACGAGCGTCGGCTTTGTAAACTCTTCGCCGCCATGGACCACGCGATGTCCGACAAGATAAATTTCAGATTTTAGATTTGAGATTTTTGATAATTGATTTAAAACTAATTTAAAAGCTTCCTCGTGATTATGAACCGCGTGATTTATTTTCAATTCCCGTTTTGAAATTTTAAATTCCAAAAAACTTCCGGCCAAACCGATGCGTTCAACAATCCCGCTTGCCACACTTTTCAAACTTTTCGATTCAAACAATTTAAATTTCAAAGTTGCGCTGCCGGAATTGATAACTAAAATATATTTCATAATTATTCCAAAATCAATTCGCCAAAACCGCAAACTTTTCCGCAGCCCGAGGCGTTGGCTTCGTCAGTATCAATATGAATTGAGGCGTGAAAACTTGGTTTGATGCGAACGACAACATTTTCAAAAATCAATCCCCGCTCGCCCGCGACTTTCACTTTTACCAAATCATCGTTTTTAATCCCGAGTTCGTCGGCTTCTTTTTGATTAATATGTAAATGGCGTTTGGCGATAATAATTCCTTCAGCTAAATCAACTTCGCCCGCCGGACCGATAATTTTCGCGCCAGCTGAACCAGCTACATCTCCGGAAATCCGAAGCGGCGCGTCAAAGCCGAGCGAGAAAGCATCGGTATAAGCTAACTCAATTTGCGTCGCCGGTCGAACCGGTCCAACTACTCTTAAATTTTCCAATTTTCTTTTCGGTCCAACGAGTGTTACCGTTTCCTCCGCCGCGAACTCCCCTTCTTGCGATAAATCTTTTAGTTTTTTCAACTCATATCCCGCGCCAAAAAGTTTTTCCAAATCAGATTGATTTAGATGAATGTGTCGCGCGGAAATTTCTACTTTTACTTTTATAGTTTTCATATTATTTCCCTATTAATTTTGTGGCCGTTGTCCAAGCTAAAAGCGGCTCTTGGGCTCCGATGCCGGTCAAATTATACGCGCTGTTTAAGGCGGCGAGTTTCGCGGCTTTCAAAACATTTCCGCAATAGCGAATATAGCCGGCAAGAAAACTTGAACAAAATGCGTCTCCCGCGCCGGTCGTGTCCACAACTCTTTTGCTTAAAGAAGCTTGATGATAAATTTTTCCGCGAAGATAAATGTACGCGCCTTTCGCGCCGTCAGTAATTACTAAAATTCCCAGACAAAATTCCGCCAAAACTCCAAAAAGATTTTTGGGCTGATTTAGCCACGCCGTGCCAGCTTTTTTATATTTTGGCAGAGACATAACAAGTTCAATCGCTTCATCTTTATTTACAAAAAATATCGCCGTCTTTGCCATGTATTTTTTTAAACCAAAAAGACCCGTCGCGAGCTGTTTATTTCCTGGATTCCAAGCCAGCCGCGTTTCTTTTTTCGCAACCACAGAATCCAACACGCTTCGCCATCCTTCACCCGAAAGCGACGCGACATAAAACCAATCCGTTTTAAATTTCAAATCGCGCGCCGCAAGTCTTAAATTATTATTCGCTCCGCGAAATAAAAATGCCGTATGCTCAACTTCCGGACCAAAAGTTACAATAAAAGAAAAACCTGTCTTTAGAGCCGGATCAGTTTGAATAAATTTTATGTCAATTTTATTTTTTACTAAATTCGCGATGACCGCCCGACCGTCTTCGTCTTTTCCAACTCGCGCGATTGTTGCGGTCTTTAAACCTAAACGCGCTAAAGCCACGGCCGCGTTCGCCGCTCCGCCGCCAAAAGTTTGAAATGATTTTTCAATATTAATTTTCGCGCCGTATTCAAATCCCAAAAGTTTCTGCCGCAACGGATCTTTCATTTGGGCAACTAATTTTCCTTCTTTAGTATAAAAAGTTATATCCCGCGCCGCTCCGCCAATCGTCACGACGTCAAAATTTTTTGCCATAGTTATCTTTTTAATTTCTTTAATTGCGTAATCAATTTGTCTTTTGCCAAATCAATTGCCTCAACAATCGTGTGATCGTCTTCACTTACGAGAAAACTTTGTTTTGGCAATTTTAAATCAAAAGTAATTTTGTAAGCGCTTTTGCTGGCAAACTTTTCTGCCTTAATCCGGAGCGAGACTGAATCTTCCGCCTGCCGGTGAATTAATTTCTCCAATTGCGGAATTTTTGTCTCCACATATTCTTCGCACCATTTCTTTTCATTCGGAGTTAAATTTTTGAAAAAATAATCAATTTGCATATGTAAAAAATTAATGATTAATTGTTAAATTATAACATAAAACTAAGAGAAAGCGAAACCGTTTCTATTGACAAGTTACTAAATATATTCTATTATTAAAAGTCCACAATTTTGTGGGATGGGATAGAGGAGAAAGAGTCCATGAAACTCAAGCCGACCGTCTTAGAATTGCAGGTGTTGGAGCTGACTGAGTACATGAGACTCAAGCCGACCAACATCACCTTGGGCGCGGGTTGCGTGATCGGTTTCTACCGGAACGAACGTTGCATCGTGGTTATGCCCGAATCGGGCAGCGGAGTTCGGATCGACTGGCCGGGCACAAACGACGACAAGCGGATCGCGCCTCCGTGCATCAAGACGGAGAAGGATTTTCTCGACGTCGTCAATCTCTTCGCCGCGATGCTCGGTCTCCAGGCCGTCCCCGACAGCTTCGAGCGGCCGTACGGGATCGCCCTTCGCCTCGTCAAGCGGTAGCGGACAGAACAAGTCGTAAAACGGTTTGCAAACATGCGAACTGACCGAGAGCCTTCTACAAGCTCTCTTTTTTATTTAAAGCCGATCTTGACAATTTGCTAAATATCTGATATTATTCAATGTCACAATTTCGTGACTAGAAAGAAGGAGGCCGTGCGCTACTTGTTCATTCCGAGTTGCGAAGTGGCGATGAAGAATGTGCTGACTGGCACGACTACCGAAAAGCGCCTCATCCGCGGCCTCGATCTTTGGCGGGCAGGCGGCTACGACGCCATCATCGTGACGGGCGGCATCTATTTGCCGCCAGAACAACAGACGATCCCCTCGGGAATCTTGATGGAATACTGGCTCATCGAGCACGGTGTGCCAGAGAAGGCCATCATCTGCGAAGATCACTCACGCGATACCTTCGAAAACATTTCTGGCGCCCTGACACTCATCGCCGACGACCCCGCGCCAGAATTCACGGTCGTGACCCACTGGCAGCACGCGCTGCGGTTCTGGGTAACCTTCCACCTCGCGCACCGGCGCAAGATTCGCCTCGTGCCGATGTGGTACTGGACCGATCTCAAGGGTTTTGTGTTGGAGTGGGCATTCCTGCTCGTACATCTTCTCGATCGAAACGGAACCGGCCGGATCGCCACTCGGAACCGCGACAGTCACAACAAGTCGTAAAACAATTCGGCCACGGCCGGATAGAGCCTTCGACAAGCTCTCTTTTTTTATTTTAATTTTTTAAAAAAATCATCTATCGGAGGCTTAAAATATTCTTTGAATAACGGATCAATAAATTTATATTTTTCTCCCCTCTTTTGCATTTTGTATTTTTTCGGCCCGACTATGTCGGCCATAATTGAATCAACGATTCTTTCTTTTTCATTTTGATTTATTTTGTATTTTTGAATATATGACTCAATCGCGAGGTGGACAATCTCGTGCAAAAGTGTGTTCAGCGGCGACACCGCGTTTATATTAAGAATGATTTTGTCTGGCGGAACATAAGATCCACCGACTCCGTATTTCGTGAGAATTAATTGATAACTTTTTCTTATTTTTTTACCGCATATTTTTCCTAGTCGGCCGTAGAAATCTTTTTCTATTTTTGAAAAATTTTTCTTGGCCGCGTCCGCGGCTTTTTTATAATCTCTTTCTTTGTATTCTTTTCTGAGTGCGGTGTATATTTTTTCCAAACTATCAATTTTTGGATTAATATTTTTTGGAAAACAGGGAATATATCCAAATTTTTTATACCAGGAAAATTTTTTTACGGCACTTTGAATCCGTTGTTTCTCCGTATTAATGTTGTATTTTATCTCTAGCGGCATGCTATTTTTTATCTAAATTTAATCGGCACAATTAGCGAATCGGCGTGTTCCGGAAGGCCGGAGGGATTGTCTTTTTCCAAAACTAAAGTACCGGTCGCTGTCGTCGGCGCGGCAAATTCCAAAGTTGCTTTGAATGGCACAAAATTTTCTGTCATCCATTCGCCTTGCGCTTGGGCCGGAATAGCAGCAAGTTGCACGCCATTTGCGTCAAAAAGTTTGACCGGAAAACTGGCTTCAAAATACCAAGTGCCGCGTGCCTCGCCGGTAATTTCTAATGGGCTCGTGATAATTGCATTCGGTCGCGGCGCGTCAATCCTGATTAAATCTGTTTTTTCTAATTCATTTCCAATGTATTCTACAAAATTTTTGTCGCCTGCCCGGCATTGGCGCGGATAAGATTCCATAACCGGATTTCCGGCGGCAACGCATTCTTCAAAGTTTGTGACTGTGATAACTGGCGTATTTTGATTTTCATTTCCAACCGGCGGAGTTGTTTTATAAAAATTGTAGTAATAAAATACTCCGCCCAAAAGTAGAATGAGAACGATTAATAAAAGCGCGATTCTTGTTTTCATAGTTTTTTAAATTATTTCTAAAACCTTTTGTCGTGAAGTAAATCCAGAGACAATTCTAACGCGCGACGGCGCGATTTTAAAATATTCAGCGACAGCTTTAATAATCGCTTGATTTGCCAAACCCTTAACTGGCGGCGCGGT
>Ga0172380_10008445_pt1 | contig 11262 bp, 9 predicted proteins | sample Leawe162metaG_FD_119747 | JGI IMG/M metagenome (GOLD analysis project Ga0172380, IMG submission 119747) | Leachate microbial communities from a municipal landfill in Southern Ontario, Canada - Leachate well 162 metaG | ecosystem: Engineered > Solid waste > Landfill > Unclassified | place... | reverse complement strand
GGATCCAAATCCATCCGTAGTAATCATCATCATACCAGCGGCCATAGTGATAAACTGCCCAGCCGAATGGTTCGTAGGAATCCCAATACCAGCCGTTGTGTGTCCAGTTCCAGCGGCCGTTTGCATATGGTCGCCAGTTTCTTCCTATTAGCGAAGGACGCCAAGCATAAATATCAGCTTCTAATTCTATCCATTCACCGTAGGGACGAAGAGATGAATAGAAAAAGTTGAACGATACTCCCGGGCGAGGCTTTGCCAGTAATTCCGATCCGGCAATAAAAAATATTGCGAAGAGTATTAATAATGTCTTTTTCATGACTGACCTCTTTTGATGTTCTGTATTCTATATTCCAAAGTATATGCCAAAGAAAAGCGGTAATTTTTGATCATTCTTAGGTGAATTTTTACATGCTGTCTATTCTTCTCTACACTGTTGACAAGAACTTGGACAGAATCGTTTAACGAACTTTTACATCTTATACACAGTGCACTTATTTTAACATGACATAGGAAAGTTTTATGGAAAGCTTATTAATAGAAAAGCTGCCAAACAGCGGTTTAGATTACGAAGAATATTTTGAGCAGTTTAAGATAAAGTCGGAACTGGAGGATTTTTCTGCTTATCCCGAAGAAGAACATGAACATTTGCAGCTTGCTAAATTAAACTTTCAGCGAAGCAGTAGAATACATAAAACATTTAAACCGCTTGAAGAAATTAAACTGGTGCTTGCTAAAATAACTCAGCCCCAAACATGGATGGTCGTTTCGGAAGACTGGTGCGGCGATTCAGCTCAGAACATCCCCTACATTATTGAGCTTGCAAAACTTAATTCAAAGATTAATGTAAAAATTATTCAGCGCGATAAGCATCCGGAAATTATTGATTTATACTTAACAAACGGGACTAGAAGCATTCCCAAGCTGGTTGCATTTGATGCTGATGGAAAAGAATTGTTTCAGTGGGGTCCACGCCCCAAACCGGCGGCAGAACTTGTTGCTAATCTTAAAGCCGAAGGAAAAAGCAAAACAGAATTTCTTGAGCAGCTGCACCTATGGTACGGAAGAAACCGGGGCTCAGAAATTCAGAAAGAATTACTCGAGTTAATTTTTAACAGTACTGTTAACGATCGTAACTAAAGGGAAAGCTAAGTACAATTTTTGCATCTACCGCCTCTCCTTTTTTTGTTGCCGGAGTAAACTTAGACTGCTTCAAAGCATTTTCGACTAACTGATCGCAGCCGTAGCCTATTCCTTCTATAATTTTTGTTTGTTTTAATGTGCCTAACTTATCTACAAATCCCTCAAAGATAATCATGCCCCGCAGTTTTAAACCTCTTGCTACTGTTGGTATCTGAAATCTGGAATAAATTGTTTCAAGATCATCTTCGGGACGAGGACAACGGTCTGCTTCACACATAACGGAAAGATGTTCTTCAAACTTTCTCTTTTCCGGTTCGGCAGCTTTTGCAATTTCCTCTTTCTTAATCTCAGCAATAGGCTCTTTAACTTTAGGAAGTCTAAACTCCAGCGCTAATTCAATTTCGGAACGGAAAGGCTCCCCGTTTTTAGTCGCCGCAGTAAATTTCGATTTCTTAACTGCGTCAACAGCGGCTTCATCGCAACCTAAACCGATACCCTTTTTTACCGATGTGTTTACAAGATTGCCCAGCTCATCAATAGTTGCAAGAAGAACAACCTCTCCCTCTAAACCGAAACTCTTGGCATGTTCCGGATAAACTATTTTGTTTTGAATTGCTGTAATGCCTTCAATAGGCAAAGCTTTTGTAAACACATCTGCCGGTTTAACTATTTCATTTTTGGGCTCCGGCTTAGCTTGATTATTTTCCGAAAGCAAAGGTGCATCCGCGTTCTCAAAAAGCTGCCGGTTAACCGCCAAACCGTTATCGTAAGAAATGATATTTAACAACTGTCCTCTTTCCGAATACTGTTTTTTATCCCCATCTATAACACCATTCTTAACAAAATATTCTTCTTTTAGAATTCCGCTGCTGTAATAACTGCGTATCCAACCGTTTAATATGCCGCGGCTGAAGTTCTTTTCCTCTTTCAGTTTGCCGTTTTCGTGGTAAGATAATGCCTGACCGTCAAGTATATCATTAACATAAGAGTGTTCGCTTTTGATGGTTCTATCGGGATAATATGATTTGATAACGCCATTCTGAGCTAGCATTCCAAAGCCGGTAAATAAGAATATTAGAAGAATCAACAAGTTTCTGTGCAATTTTAACTCAAGTTTTTCGGTTCAAAATTTATGAAAACTTACTTAATAAACGTACTTCGTAAAAATTGTTTATCTAAAAGAATTGCGGCAAAGATGAACTTGGAACTACAATAAGTTTTAGAACTTTAGTTTTACCAAACTCCGGCAGTTCAACTAATGCTACATACATTCCGCCGGCAACTATGAACCCGTTATTATTTGATAAGTCCCATTGTAAAGTTTTACCGGGAGAATCTTTCTCTATTGTACGCACTATTTGTCCGGCAATATTGAAAATCTTAATTACAGCCCGCTGGGGCAAATGAGTAAACGTTACAAACTTATCAGTGTTTTGTGTATCCATTTTATTTAAACCATAAAACGGATTTGGAAACACATTTATTTTTTTAAGATCATCAACTACAAGTGCCTTATCAAATACACTTGTCTTTGTACTGAATTGATAAATATCGGATTCGGTTAGCGGTCTGTTATTACCTCCATAGTATCTAATTTCTAAAGCTAATCCATCAAACATTGGATACTGGTCATAATATGAGATTGGTTCACTGTTGAATATTATTTTTCCGGTAGTCCTGTTCTTTAGATTCAGTTTTATTTCATTATTCACTTTTCTAAATGTCATCTCATAATCATAGTCGCCAAATTTTGAAGGATCGACCGCAAAAACATTAAAATAATTATCATTGTTAGTGCCAGCTACATGGCTAAGATTTAATGAGTAACCCGGTGTTACAGAATATTTATAGCCATCAGCTAAAGGACCGGGGAATGCTTTGCATCTGTAAATATCAGATTCATAATAAAAATTGTCTTTGCCATTAGTTGCATGCGAAAAATAAGAGACACCGAAAAAATAATCTCGCCAGTTAGCAAGATTAGCATTATTTAATTTATCATAACTGATCAAAAGATATCTTTTAATTCCGGAATCATTCGCAATTAAAAAACTAGTAGTTGGGTTGCTTTCCTTTAGTTTATCAAAATCCAAAGATTGAAAACGAAGTAGACTATCATGTTTATCATAGAGAGCTATAGACTTTGCTTTAGTTTTAACATAGTTGCTATCCGGGAATTGATATACATTGTAGCCTTGAAATTTTACTTCATATTCTTCTTTCTCAATCTTATTAATTTGTACTAAGCTCCACCCCCAATCAAGTATTACAAGTTTGTCATCATTAATCACATTCACTTTCAATTCATTCGGGTTGGTGAAGTGCTTATATTCAGTTGAATAATTTTTCTTCGCAGATAAAACATTAGCCTTTAGCATATCGATAGCATCCAAATTATTAGCTATTCTATCCGCACCGGCAGCGCTTTCCAAAAAGACTACTTCTTGCGTATCTCCGGCAGCCATATTAAATGGACCCACACATAACATCATTCTTCTATCCATCGGAACATTCTCAACTCCATCATAGTAACCGGTTTTTCTAACATAATCGCCGGAAAATGGGAACTTAGTTATTCCACCTCCAAGTCTTGCCGGTATTTGCCAATCAAGTCCCGACCTAGATTTTCCCATAAGAAAATTATATAGTTGACTTGCAGTAGTAGCAACACCTAGAGTTGGATCCGACCATTCCATAACGTTTTTAAACATCCATCCTAATGCAGACATTTGTAGATTCTTCTTTCCAATCACAATTTTGTTTTTGAAAATCGCTTTATCCCCCGCTAATCCATCCACAATTGGTCCTTGAAGCAAACTGTAGCCAAATGCGGGAGAATTGCTTCCGTAAGTAGCATCACTAGCTTTAGAACCAAACATATAAACCATGTTCAGAGTTGAATCGCATCCAACTAAATCATCTCCGGCATCACCAACATCCGGGTCTGCCCAGATACCAAAATACATTTCCTTTATTTCCTTTTGGCTCTTGTTAATAATAACGTAACGTTTGAATAATGCATCACCTCGATAAGTGCCGTCATACTTATAACCCCAAACAGTTACTTGCATCTCAATTCCAATAGGCAATGTACCGGAGAAATACCTTGTTCTATTTGAATCAAGATCGTTCGAAACGAACCATAACGTTTGGTTAGCTCCCGGAATTCCAGGAATATCAATTGAGGGTTCATAAACACCATTTTTATTTACATCTTCATACGGAGCTCCGTCTGTTGCCGGCCATTGTTTCCAGTCTTTTTCATATTGGTCATAAATAACAATTGCAGTTTTATCTTCATCTTCAGCCTCAATATTTAAGTCGGCAGTTTTGTAATCTCTTCTCACTCTAAATACTCTGGAATTATCAGAACCCGGATCGGCAGCTTTGCCGTTTGAAAGTATTTTGCCCGGAGATAAACCAGCACGATAAGCAGCACCTCCAACATTAATTGCCCCATCGATTTTACCACCCCAAATAAAACCGCCGCAATAATTTGCGCCTTTACTTGAGCCTTTAGGGAATTCAAATCCGGTATTTCCGTTTTGTTGAATATCAGCTATTCCATCGTTGTAGATGTAAGTTGAAATTCTGTTGATATTAAATTTTGAGTAAACCTTACTATTTGTCTGCCCGTTAGTTTGAAATGAGAGAGATGATATGAATAAGAATAGAAAGACGATTAGCGTCCACTTGTAAATCTTGAGAATCGGCATGTAATCCCCTACAGTTTATATCTTCAATTACTAAATAATGATTAAATGCAAAATCCGCAAGGCATTAAGACTATTCTAGGTGCGATCTAATCCAGCAATGTTAAATCATAGTTTTCTGATCATGGGAATTTTCGATCTAATATGTGATTTGTAACTATTCGATATTGTTGGGCCTCTGAAAATTTTCGAGGTGAATATTAGAATGAATATTTTTCAAATTGAGTGTACTCATTTACAAAAAGTACCTAAGAGAGACAATAGATGTTGAATTGAACTTTTGAGAATTACGAATAAGCATTTAAAATAAAAATCCCGCACCGGGCGGGATTTAAGTTTCTTGCTGCAGCTTGTTGCTTACTACTTGCTGCTATCATTAAAATGGATTACGTATTCTTAACAATCTGGCGGGCAAAGTCGGAACAGCCAACTTCTTTTGCGCCTTTCATTAATCTTGCAAAATCGTAAGTAACTGTTTTCGATTTAATTGTTTTCTGCATAGCTTTTTCAATTAAGTTAGCAGCCTTTTTCCAGCCGAGATATTCAAGCATCATAACGCCGCTAAGAATTACAGAACCGGGATTTATTTTATCAAGTCCGGCATACTTAGGAGCCGTTCCGTGAGTAGCTTCGAACACAGCGTAATGGTAGCTCAAATTTCCGCCGGGGGCTATGCCTAAACCGCCAACTTGAGCGGCTGCTGCGTCGGAAATGTAATCTCCATTTAAGTTCGGAGTTGCGAGTACATCATACTCATTTGGTCTTAGCAATAACTGCTGGAACATACTGTCGGCAATTCTATCGTTAACCAGAATTTTGCCTTCGGGCATTTTTCCGTTAAACTTTTTCCACAATTCATCTTCGGTAACAATCTGATCGCGAAATTCTTTAACTGCAATTTCGTATCCCCACTCTTTGAATGAGCCTTCGGTAAACTTCATGATGTTGCCTTTGTGAACAAGAGTTACACTTTTGCGGTTGTTCTCAATTGCATACTCCAATGCTTTCTTTACCAAACGCTGGGAGCCGAATTTGCTTATCGGCTTAATACCTATTCCAGATTCTATACGAATGTTCTTATCAAATTTTTTGTTGATGTACTTTATAAGATCGGTAGCCTCTTTCGATTCGCTTTTAAATTCAATTCCGGCGTAAACATCTTCAGTATTTTCGCGGAAGATTGTAATATCCAAATCTTGCGGTCTCTTCATCGGGCTAGGAACGCCGGTATAATATTTAACCGGACGAACGCATGTAAACAAATCCAATTCTTGACGAAGTGCAACGTTAAGACTTCTAATACCGCCGCCAACCGGAGTTGTAAGTGGTCCTTTAATTGCAACAATATATTCTTTAATAGCAGTAAGAGTTTCTGCCGGAAGCCATTGGTTCTTGCCATAAGTCTTTACTGCTTTTTCCCCGGCGTAAATTTCCATCCAGCTTATTTTCTTTTTTCCACCGTAAGCTTTTTCTACCGCAGCATCAAACACCATTTTGGATGCAAACCAAATATCGGCACCGGTTCCATCTCCTTCTATAAATGGAATGATCGGATTTTCCGGCACAGAAATCTTTCCATCTTTAATTGTAATTTTCTCACCAACTGTCGGTACTACTATTTTTTTGTACTTCGGCATTTCAACCTCTTTTATTTGTCAATAAAATTCATTTCAAAAACCACTATGGTAAATCTTTTAAGTAAGTTAATTAGATTCGGATAAAACTAAAAGGATGCGGAAAATATTTTCCAGTTCAACTAATTTTTTGAAGTGCTTGGTAGAGCTTTTGAATAGGTAATCCGACGACATTGTAATAACAGCCGTTAATTCTCTCGACAAACACGGCGCCAAAGTCATCTTGTATTCCGTAAGCGCCGGCTTTATCCATGGGACTGCCGGTTTTAATGTAATCAAGTATTTCGGTCTTAGTAAGTTTCCGGAAGGTAACTTTCGTCTTCACATAAGAAACAATCTTCTGCTTGCTTCTCATGTTTAGAATTGCAAAGCCGGTATAAACTTCGTGAGTTCTTCCGCTGAGTTTGGATAAAATTTTAACAGCATCTTTCTCATTCTTCGGCTTGCCTATTATCTCTTTATCAAGAACAACAATTGTATCGGCGGTAATCAATATTCCATCCTTCGCTTTTTTCAAGGCTTCTTCCATCTTATGAAGCGAAAGTCGTTTTACGGTTTGAACCGGATGTTCGCCGTCAAGAATTTCTTCGTGGAGATCAACCGAAAATGATTTGAACTTAAGCCCGATTTGTTTTAATAGTTTTCTTCTGCGCGGAGATTTGGACGCAAGTATAATTTGTTGATTTGAAGTAATCATTTAAATGGATGAAAAAGATGTGATCAACAATTAACGGAATAAAGCTTTAATGCTTCCCCATGTTCTCTTAACGCTGGAGACATTATGAGGAACTGCAACTTCCCAAGAATGGCTTACAGAACCATCTGCATCAACAATGCGTAAACGGTAAACGTAAAGTACTTCAGAACTCTTAAATGCAGATTGATCTACAAATTCATAGTTCTTATCGGAACGAGGTTCAATAGTTCCAACATCAACAAAGCTTCCGTTGACTGTTTTTCTTTCTACTACGTAATTTTTAAGATTTGTTTCGTTAGAGGCTTGCCAGAAAACAACAACATTTCCGTTTTGACTGCGGGCAGAAAGTTTTAAAATATCTGCACCGGCAAATGTTATTACCGATGTAAAGAGAAGAAACGCTATAAGAATTCTATTTTTCATCATTTTCTGGTCAAAATATATTTTTCTACGGTATCATTGTCAAGCTAAATATCTTACACCTTTTTGTATTTGTTCCAGTCACCAAAACGGAACTTAATGAAGATTGCCGTAGCAAAAATTATTACGTAAAAAGGTAATGCTGCCCACGCACCGACCAACCCAAATTTAAGATAAACACCAAAAAAGTAGGCTATAGGCACAAAAATGAACCAATTAACAACTACCTCGGCCATCATTACAAAGAATGTTGCCCCGGATGCTTGAAGGCCGTTTGCCAGCACTACGCCGATTCCGTAAAGAATCTGCCCGACTCCCGCAATTCTTAAAGCCGGTACGGCAGTTTCAATAACATTGGTATCATTCGTAGTAATTGCTAATACTAATCTCGGAGCTAGAGTAAAAAACAACCCAATTATTACAGTATAGACAGTTGCTAGTTTGCTGGTTTCAAAACCTAAATGCTTTGCTCTTGCCATATCTCCGCTTCCTATCGAATTGCCAACAAGCGTTTGAACAGCAATTCCAAAACCAAAGCAAGGCAACAAAGAAATAAGAAGTGACGAAAACACAACATTGCTAGCAGCTTGTTCAACTGTTCCTATTAATCCGGTAATTGAAATGAAACTTAGAAAGCCTACTAGTATAAAAATATTCTGAAGTGAAACAGGCAAGGAAATTTTTATGATAGAAGCTGCAATGTTTTTTACAAATTTTAGATTTCTGAAGTAATGGAATTTGTTTCTGTAGGAAGGAAGCAGCGAAACACCGAAATAAAATGTAGCATCGCAAATTGTAGCTAAAGTTGATCCAAGTCCGGAGCCAGCTAATCCCATTCCTTTAATTCCGAAGCCGCCGTAAATCAAGACAATATTAAAGATGATATTGAGAAAGTTAACCAGTAAGCCGGAAATCATAAATATTTTGGTTTTTCCGATGCCAAAGAAAAATCCTCTGTAAGAAACTGTGATAAGAAAGAATGGGATTCCCATAAAACGGTAATGTAAGAACTCACCTGCGTAATATGCGACTTTATCATCTACAGCAAAAAAGGATGCAATCCGGTGAGAGAACCCAACAACGAAAAGACTTACTACAAGTCCTACTAGAAATGTTAGTATAATTGATGTATTTAATACTTTACCGCAATCTTCATACTTCTTCTCACCAAAACGGCGTGCAATTAAAACATGAGTGCCGGTAGCCAGTGAAGAGAATAAACTGACAACAGCCCAGGTTGCTAAAACGCCAATACCCATTGCGGCAAGCACAAATTCAGTATCGGGTAATCTGCCAACAAGAGCAGTATCGACCAAAGATACAATCATTTGAGTGGACAAACCGGCAATGGCAGGCAGCGCAATGCGAAGTATGTATTTATAGTCCTTTGAGATCGAAAGTAAACTCATATATTGTAAAGATATTGAATAATTATCTTGAGTAAAAAAGTTTTCTCAATTTTTACTATTTTGTATTCGGGAACTGCATCAACACAAAAGGTGCTTATGACAAAACAGGAAGAATTAAAATATTTGATTCATACTCTCGGCATCAAGCACTCTATGATTGCAGAAAAGCTTGATATGAAAGTTCAAACACTCTCCTACCTAATTCACGAAAGTCCTCAGTTTGATGATGATCTGTACAAACAGATTAAAAAAATTATTGATGATTATCAGTTTGAGTTAAATCTCTTTGATGTTGAGACCACCGACAATTTAGACTTGTTTACGGATGATAAGTTACAAATGGGAATCGGCGAGCGAATGAGACTTTTCGCCAGAAAAAAATATGGAACACTGAAAAAATTAGCTGAGGCAATGCAAATCTCGCCTCAACAGCTTCAACAATATATAAGCGGTAAACGAGAACCGGGAACACGAATATTAGCAAAGATTTTAAGATTAGGCTGCGACGTAAATTGGCTTCTAGGCGGGAAAGAGTCTCTTGAATCCTATAAGATATATAAACTTGAAAGTGAATTAAGAAGACTGCAAAATAATTTTGCACAAATTCATGCGATTGTTCAGAAAAATGATGCTGGACATTAATAATAAGCACCACTTTTTCAAAAGTAAATTAACATAGGGGACATCATGGACTTGATAGATATACTTGCGATTTTTGGCTCTTTAGCTTGGTTGCCATATATTATCCAAATTATTTCGTCTTATTTCAAAAAAGCTAAATTAACTATTACTGCTGATAACTATCTTCAAGTTGGATTCACTACTAATGGGCCAATTTTAAATTTTAGTTTAGCATTTTTGTCTGAGAAAAAAATGTCTTTAATTAATAGAATAGATATTGAGTTAACACATGAATCAAAAGAAACTCAGCACTTTACTTGGAAATGGTTTGAAGAAATCTTGCTAGAAATGGATATGCCTGCTGGCGGAACAATTCCTTACAAAAAGCATCAAACTGCTATCGCGATTCTGGTAAATGAAAATTCCTTGTCCGAGAAAAAAATTGGATTCCAAAAAGAAGAGTTTCATATTCATAACAATAAGCTGACTCATGATGTAGAGGAAGACTATAATAATTTGAAAAAAAGTGGCCAAGAACTTTCAAAAATTGAAGCCGCCCAAAGTTATAATAAGTTAATTGATCATTATAAGAACTCATTCAATTGGAAGATTGGAAATTACACAGCTAAAATCATTGTATACCTTTCTGAGAATCATTCATTTACTAAAACAGTTCATTTCGATTTGAATAACTTGGAAATAAGAACACTTGAAAGGAATTTAGAAATATGCATCAAGCTTTTTAGTAGGCTCTTTAACCCGGTCACAGATGCAGAACTAAAATTTGAATGGATTAATACATCACTCAGCTGATCTGAAACAAAAAAGTATTTGGTTGCTCTCAGACACATTTGATTAAAATCAATTTTCGTCCGAGAAGATTTTCTCTATCTTTCAAAAGTTTAATTTGAGGAAACCTTGAAAAGATTATTTTTATCAATAGTATTAATTGCTAGCCTAATGATTAACAGCAGCTGCGACTTGCTTGATTCCGATCCTACAAAAAGTGATTTAAAATCCATAAGCGGAAATTTTGATAACTGGACACTTGGCAGTGATAAAGTTTTAAGATATGGTATTGAAGACAATTCCGGAAAATTTACTCAAATTGGCTCAACACAAATTTCGAACAACGGTTTTTTTAAATTGGATTCTCTGATTATTCCACAAGATTATTCATTTGACGCTGTGGGAGAAGGTCCATTTGAAAATAATTGTACGGGTTCAATATCAATTTCGAATAAAGGCGCACAGGTAGCTAATGCATCATTTATTGTTACAGAGCAAGACCCGAATAAAGTAATAGGAAAAGTTTATCACGCTACCGATGAAATGAAGGATAAAGTTTCGCTTAGTGTTGGTGGCTTTTATACGGAATATATTTATGCCAAAGATACAGTTGCAATGAGAGGTGAAAAAATATGTTTGGGAGAAGATGGATCGTCTTACAAAAACCAAATTGACGCTAAATTAAAAATTGGATGGAACAAAGTTGTTTTTAAAACAACTGAACTGAGCCAAAACTCAAGTACAATTCTTATTTCAACAAGACTTTCTTCCGGCGGCAGATGGTTTTTTACTGATGACCGCCCAATTCTTCAATCCGAGTATGATATTAATATCGATGC
>Ga0172380_10008444_pt1 | contig 11262 bp, 8 predicted proteins | sample Leawe162metaG_FD_119747 | JGI IMG/M metagenome (GOLD analysis project Ga0172380, IMG submission 119747) | Leachate microbial communities from a municipal landfill in Southern Ontario, Canada - Leachate well 162 metaG | ecosystem: Engineered > Solid waste > Landfill > Unclassified | place... | reverse complement strand
TTAACCTGATCTGCCAAGGAAACGGCCCGAACAAAGTATATACATATGTTTTCATATAATTTATTAAAAACGAAACTGGATTATGAAAATCTGCTGTTGCAGAAAAACTTGATCCCTTCCCTCGCGAAAAAATCTCAGAAGATTCTTGGGACACATAGCCAGGCGCCTTCCCTTCTAAAGAAATCTCAGAAGATTCTTGGGACACATAAATTTTTTCCCTAAAATTAGCCACTTCACTGGGGGATAGGTATGATCTCAATGTTTTTATACCCATGTAGCCATAACCAGATATCTGAGGCAAAAATCCCAATAACAAAATAAAAATGAGTGCATATACCGTTCTTTTTTTTATTTTAAAATCTGAAAATACCATCCAGCAGATCATAAAAGCAATAATTATAGAGTAGCTAACGTAAAAACGAAAATGTGTAAGTACCAATAATAAAATATAAAATATTAAAAAAGCGCCCCAAGAAAAATTTTTTATTAATTTAATGGCAAACAACGCCCCTGTTAAGGCAAGCAAGACGACTAAAGAGTCCTTCAAAAGCAAACTGCCGTAGAAAATCCAGCTCGGGTAGAGATTAGCGATAAAGCATCCCCAAAACGCTTGAGACTTAGACCCGCCGATTTCTTTAATAAGAAAATACATTGCTAAAATGGAAAGAAGAGCCAACCAAACATTAAACAATTGGCCGACAATCATTTCTGGCAAAACCAAAGCGTAGACAATGCCTATAATTGCAGCATAATAATTACTGTAATTATCTATGTAGTTTTTTGCAAATAAATCAGAAAAATTTCCGTGCTTAAACTCTCCAGAAAAATATTGGGCGTATGAATTATATTCCACATAATCTCCCTCGCCGCCGCCGAACGGCTGAAAATGGGCACAGTAAACAAACAAAACCGCCGATAAGTGTATAATTATTGTTATTATTAGAATGGAAACCAAATATCTGTCGTTAACTAAACTATTACGGAAAAACAAAAATGTTCCGCAAATCAAAACGGAAAGAAATAATAGGCCCATCGCTAAAGTCAAATCAAAAAAAGAAACCAAGATTACGGCAATGCCTGTAATAGATATTATTTTTAGAGCCGAAAAAAATTTGTCCATAACAAAGTTTATATTCTTTTGAATATTTTAAATAATTTTTCGGAGGCTTTATTCAAGGAATATTCTCTTTCTGCTATATTTCTGCCCTCTACGCCCATCTTGAGACGCAATTTCCTATTCTCTACCAGACGACAAAGGGCGTCAACCCATTCATGTTTATTATCGGCTAAAAAACCATTTACCCCATTCCTTATTATTTGCTTGTTAACTCCTACTGGAGAGGCAAGTGCAGGTATGCCTATCGCCATATATTGTAAAAGCTTATATCCCCCCTTGCCTCTTGTCCATTCGTTGTCTGGTAGGGGCATAATACCTATGTCAAAGGTTTGGATCAAAGAAGCCTCCCCTCCAAGGCTCCACTTTTCGATCTCGCATGGCAAGTTTATCTTCTCAAAATCAGGGTTTGCGCCGACAAGCCGCAATATAACATCGCCTCTTTCCAAAAGTTCGCTTAAGGCCTCTTTTATCTGATATAAATATTTAGTTGTAGAATATGACCCGACCCAGCCAATTACAACTTTGCACTGTTGAGATTTTTCTTTAACAAAATATTTTTCAGTGTCAATAGGGCCAATTATTATTTCAACATCAGAACAATGTTCTAGCGCTATTTTTTTATTATACTCATTCTCCACCAGGCAAACTCGTGAAACCTTAAGCATTTTTTGGAAAGATTTTCTTTGAAAATTTTCTTTGAGTCTGCCGAATAGTGTGTTTTTATTGTCTTCATTAGTAAATATCGCATCATCAAAATCAAAAATAATATTCTTATTAAATAGTCTTAAAACCTTTTCCAGGCCGAACGGAAATGTTATTTTTTGTATAAAAAGAATGTCGTATCCACGGGTCATCGCTAGGGCTTGGATGGTCTTTATAATTTTGAAACAAAAACCCAAAAAGTAATAACTTACCCTCTCAACCGGACTTTGGTGTTTTGAGGTTAGTGAATGGAACCTTTTAGGGACAAAACATATGTAAGTATACTTTACCCCCTTTTTTTTGAGAAAAGGTAAATAATCATAAACGCGCGTTCTACTACTAGCTGCAAGCTCTGAGTAGGCTACAAGAAATAGCACCTTCATGACAAATTGTTAATCTCTCCAAATTTTAATACTTCTTTGGCTATTCTTTCTAACTCTTCTTTCTTTAAATCCGGAAAGAGCGGCAGAGTCAAAAGATTTTTCCAAACTTTTTCAGTCACTGCCAAGGTGCTTTTAGTTCCATTAAAAACCTTATAGCGATGAACGGGCTCATAGTGCACTCCACTGGAAATCCCCCTTGAGGCTAAGTATCTGTTTAACTTGTCCCTTTGCCCTACCTTTATAACATAATTGTGCCTACTACTAAATACATAGTTTTTTTCAACCGGAATTTCTATCCATTTTTTATTTTCAAAAGCCTTATCATACATTTTTGCCAATTTTCTACGAATTAAATTGTGCTTGTCTAGAACCTTTAGTTGTGCTATTCCTATAACTGCCGTAATATCATTCATGTGATATTTGAACCCCAATTCATCTACAGAATAATGCCAGGAATATTTTTTTTGATAAGATCTCTGCCATGTGCTTTTATCTATCCCAACCCATCTTAATTTCAATAATTTTTCGTATAATTTTTTATCATTTGTTGTTATCATGCCCCCATCTCCAGTCGGTAAATTTTTTACTGCATGAAAACTAAAACATCCCATTTTTCCAATAGATCCTAGTTTTTTGTTTTTATATTTTGCTCCACATGCGTGGGCAGCGTCTTCTATCACGCATATACCATGCTTTTTTGCCAATTTTAACACCTCATCCATTTTGCAAGCATGTCCACCGTAATGCATAACAATTATGGCTCTTGTTTTTTTTGTTATTTTTTTCTCAATTTCCCGTAGATCGATGCATAGAGTATCCTTCTCAATATCCGCAAACACAGGCTTCGCCTCGCAGTATAAGGGAGCTAAAGCCGTTGAAACAAATGTCATCGAAGGGACAATGACCTCGTCCCCCTTTTTTATTCCTAAAGACAAACAAGCTAAATGCAATGCAGCGGTGCAGGAATTTAAAGCTACGGCGTACCTTACGCCGATATAGTTTGCAAATTTCTGTTCAAATTCCTTTGTTTTCGGTCCAAGGCCGACGTAGCCTGAATCAAATATTTTTTCCAACCCAGACAAAATTTCCTTCTTGTCCATTTTTGCCCTAAAAATAGGAATTGGTTTCATTAAAATTTTACAATTAATATCTTACTAATATTTTTCGAACATAATTTCTAGCCATTTTTTGTTATTGAGCGTCCACCTTACCGTTTTTTTTACAGAACTTTCCAGCTCCACCGGCGGAGTCCAGCCTAATTCTTTCATTTTAGAACCGTCCAGGGCGTATCTTTTGTCGTGTCCCGGGCGAGCAGTATGATAATCCACAAATTCAATCTCCTCGTCGTTCAGTTTTCTTCCCTTAATTTCTTCTGAAATCCAGTCGGCAAGTTCCAATATATTTTTTTCTTCTCCCGCTATATTGTAAAATTCTTTTTTTTGGGCTTTCTCTAGCAAAAAAAGCAAGCCGTCTGCCACATTTCTTGCGTGAATCCAACACCTCGAGGACAAATCGTGCCTATCTTTACCATGCAATATAACTTTTTCGTTATTAGAAATAGCTTTTATTGTTTTTGGCAAAAATTTTTCTGGATGTTGCGCCTCACCCAATATATTTGTTGATCTTACAATTGAAATAGGCATCGAAAATGCGTGGGCGAATGAATAAGCCATCATTTCTTCTCCGCATTTTGCGGCAGCATAAGGATTTGAGGGCCTAAAATTGTCATCTTCCTTAAAACAAACTCCCTCTGGGGCTGCGCCAAAAACCTCATCAGTAGAAAAAATTAAGGTCCTGCAAGCGGGCTGGTGGCTTTTCAGATACTCCAAAAGATTTGCCGTGCCAACAACATTAGAGCTGGCAAAAGGAATGCTGTCTTCTAAACTTCTATCTACATGAGACTCGGCGGCAAAATGAATGCAGTAATCCAATTTTCCTATAAGCTTATGGATATTGGGAGATATGGGAGCCCTTAAGTCGTGCCAAACAAATTTTACCCGATCAAACCCAAGCACCTCTATGCTTTTATTTTTATCATCGTTGCCTAATTTTTTTGAATTGTAAAAGCCCTCAACAACCTCTGTAATTCTGTTCATGTTGCCAGCGTAGGTTAAAGCATCCAAGACTACTATATTCCAATCTCTATTCTTTAAAATATGCTCTACTGAATGGTGCCCCACAAAACCAGCGCCTCCTGTAATTAGAATTGTTTTTGGCATTTTTATTAGAAAATTAATTATTTGCGTAAAATGATATTTTTTAATACTACCTTAAACTCTTGTAAATTTCCAGATATTTATTGATGCATTTTGATTTAGATAAATATCTTTCGGCCACCATCTTGCTTCTGCAAGAAGCGCTATCGTCCTTTGATATTAAAATCAGATTATCGATGGCAGCTTCCAAAGAGTCATTATCAAACTTATCAAGCACCACTCCCACCTTATTAGAAATAATAATATCTTTTAAATATCCGCATTGAGTACTTATTGCTACCGGCAAACCGGCTGCCAAATACTCACTGACTTTAGTGGGAAAGGCTGCCTTTTCTGAATAATAATTATATATAAAAGCAACGGCCAAATTACTGCTTTTGAGATACTTGGGAACATCTTTTGAATCTAGGCTCAATACGGTGTAATCGCCTTTTTTTATATTTTTTCTGTCGAAAAGCTCGCCAAGTTTTTCAATTTCATTATTTCCCAATATCAAAAAATGGGCATCTTTAATTTTTTTCTTAAGGACTTTAAAAAAATCTGCCATAGCTGAAACATCGTAAAAACTCCAAAGACTGCCCGAATATACTAAAACAAATTTATTAATAAAGTCGTTAGTCCCAGAGACATCGAACTTTTCCTCATCAACGCAGGTCGGCATCCATGTCGTTCGGAGCCCTGTATAGTTAAATTTCTCTTTTACAATTTCTTCTGATTCTGGCGTTAAGGTGACTACCCAATCCGAAACTCGAATACTTATCTTTTCTAAAAACTTGAGAATCTTATAATGGGTTGAGTCTGGCTTTATACGCCCGCTATCAACCAAATTTTCTGGCCAAAAGCCCCTCATGTCAAAAATTACCTTTGCACCGAATAATCTCTTTGTAGGTAGAACAGAGAACATGGGTGGGTATGCCCGGCAATGAACAATTTTAATTCCTTTAGAGAGGTTCAAGTAGAAACTTAATAAAAAAGTTTGAAAAATATTTATAAGCATGCCCAAGGTAAAAAATTTAAAATATTTTAACCTATACCACGCTATTCCGCGAGCATTAAGGTCGTTCCTCAAATTATCAATAGCCTCGCGACTTCGCGACTTTTCAAGGCTAATTAAATCAAAATCATAGCCAGCATTTGCCAAATCATATATATACGGTAAAACTTGAGACTGGCCTAAAGGATCCAGCAGACCGTTGAATGTTATATATAAGCACCTTACCTTCTTGTCTGGCATAGCCTATAAACTTCTGTTAGTTTGTTTGCTATCGAGTCCCAAGAATATTTTTCTGATTTCTTTATATTATTAAAAGAAATATTCTTTTTCGCATTGCCATCGGACAACAAAAACAGTATCTTTTCCGCAATTTGCTTTGGATTTTTTATATCTACCAAAAAGCCGTTCTGTCCATCTTTAATAATTTCAGCAACCCCCTCCAGCCTTGTGGCCACAATGGGCAACCCCGAAGCCAATGCTTCTAAAATTGTAACAGGTAACCCCTCAGACAAACTTGGCAGGATAAAAATATCCGATGAAAGCATAAGTTTTGGAATATTTTTGTTGTCTATTCTTCCTAAAAAATAAATATAATTTTCTAACCCCATTTTTTTTGATAACCCTTCAAGCCTCGCCCTTTCTTCGCCTTCTCCAGCAATTAACAATTTTGTGTTCGGCTTTTTTTCTCTAATCACATTCATCGCTTGAATTAAATATTCTACTCCCTTAACAGCCTTGAGAGTCCCGACGAAAAGCAACACATTCTCGCTATTATTAATCTTTATTCCATTGCGGAAATCTACTTTTGATAAATCCTTAAAATTTTCCGATTCTATCCCGTTTGGAATTATAAAAATATTTTTCAAATTAATACGGAAAGATTCTATCCTTTTTTTCATATCTTTAGTAAGAGCTATAACCGCATTGGCTTCCTTCAAAACTGACCTGGAAATTATTTTTTTAAGCCTCCATGGCATATATACGTCTGATCCGTGGCAATTTACAATATACGGAATTTTTAAAATTTTTTTGGCGAAAAAACACGGAACTGCCATTTGGATAGTTTGAGAGTGGACAACATCGGGTCTGTATTTTTTTATTGCCCAAAAACAGTTAAACCAAAAAAGTATCGGTCCGAAAAATTTTATTTTTGGATGAGTAACCCTAAACACATAATATCCATCTTCATTCGCCATTCGGGCGGTTCCCTTGTCACGCGAGGTTATAACACACACATCATTACCCATTTTTGATAACTTTTCGGCAATGTTTTGCGTTGCAATCTCAGTGCCTCCAAGCCAAAAAGGATGGAATAATGAAACCAAAATAACTATTTTCATTTTTTTTGTGCTACGGCGATAATATTTTTGGCTAAAATCTTTGGAGAAGAATATCCCTGCACAAGAAACATTATTTTCATACAAAAATGGATCACTTTTTCTGCTATTTTGCCAGCCACAGCTTCAAGGGATATCGCAGGATATGAAGCCCCTTTTATTAAAATATGCTTAAATTGTGTAGCTTCTAGGATTTCTCTTAAGCTGTACTCTGTAAAACCTACCTCATGCGTTATATCTTTATACCTATCCATCAAACTAAAGGGGTTTGCCATATTCGGCGTTTTGATAAGCAAAACCCCCTTCTCTCTAAGGGAATCGCGAATTAAATTCAGCAATTCCGTTGTTCTATCTTTGGGAATATGTTCTAAGATATCATTCATCGCGACTAAGTCAAATGCATCTTTTTTGCTAAGCAAGAACTCAAAACAATCAGCTTCCTCGACTTTTTCTGTTATATTTTTTTTACAAAAATCTATTTGCTGATCGGAAACATCGATGCCATAATAGTTGGTAAATCTTTCTTTTTCCAAAAAATGAAGAAATTGTCCTGTGCCGCAACCGATATCTAAAATTCTTAAATGTTTATCATTCGGTAAGAATTCCTTATAAAAATAATCGTAGTACTTAGCCGATTTATCGAATCCAGCGACCGATAAATCGTTTACTCTTTTAAAATGCGACGTAAAATAAGAATCATAAATATTTTTCATACTTTTTTTTGAATTTAATAACCCTATTCTTAAAAAACGTTTTTATAATTTCCTTATTGAAGCCCAAAATGTAGGGGATAATCTTTGTTTTCGGATTGACTCTAGAGTATTGGTGAATTTCCGAAGCAAATTTAAAATTCACGCCTTTATGTCTAGAAATAAAAGAAAGAAAATTATCCATCCTCGAAATAAAATACTCGTCTGTCATGCATGGGGAATGCAAACAGATATGGAATAACGGCAAATTTTGGATATAATATTCTGAAAAAGAAGCTTTCAACCAGCTAAGCCCCACCTGCGGAACAACTTCTGGATTTACGTTTCCGTGGGGAAAATACTGAGAAACAGGAATCATAAGAATTGGTAAGCTACCCTTCTCCTGATAATCCTTTTCGCTGGGTTGGTAAGGCATGCAAATTCTGGGGAGATTTGACCAATTATGGTGCTTGGATTTAGAATGAGCCGGAGCTGAACAATCATGGGTAAAGCCATTTCTAACTAGAGCTTTTGTCGTATCGCTGTTTAGAGACCATCTTCCGGCGACGAAAACCTTAGGATCTTTTCCAAGCTGCCCCCGAATGAATTCCTTCCCTTTATTTATCATATCTAATTGCTCATCGTATGGAAAATCTTTCAAAACAGTTGAACTTGAAGATTGTTTGCAGTTTTTCCTTAAGTATTCATCTCCAACAAAAAATTCTAATCCTCCTGAATTAAACTTCTCCCAACCAGGATGTATATGAAGTCCTACTTCGCACCTTATATCTTTCGGAAAATAGGGAGCAGTTTCAGGACAAACGGCGAAAGTCACTTTTGCACCATACTTTTCTGCAACCTTAACTAAATTCAAAACTCCCTTTTTTAAATTTTCTTTAGGGTCTTTTGCAAAGATTATATTTTTCTTTGAAACAAATCCGAATTCGGTATGACAAACAATTATTACATCCATAGATTAAATTGATAATTCTTTTAAAATTTCGTCTTTTACTCTTAAAGAAGATTTTCCATCATGAGCAAAAGCAAATTCCTTGATAAACCCATCCATGTTACGGGTCAACCCCTCCCTTAAATCAGGGTTCGCGATTAACTCCTTAATCAAAACCTCCAGGGAATGATTGCCTTCAGACTTCCTCGCAACTCCCTTTTGAGAATAGTACGGAGTATAGTCGGGTTCATTGAATAAGTTTAAATCGATAAAAGGGGTTTTTGTAAATGACGCTTCAATACCGGAAGTCGAAGCTTTCATTACCGCTATTTCCGAACCTCTTAACAAGACAGACAGATCCCCCTTTTTAAGTATTTTAATTTTCTTTTCTGAGTATTCTTGCAGTAAAAAATCATACTCATTCTCCTTGTCCCTAGGATGAACCTTTATTACAAGTTGCCAATCTTCAGGGATCGCTATCAAAATATCTCTTGCAATCTGTTTGTTCATACGAGAAACATCTTCAGTTTCATAAAACAAAGAGTCATCTCCTAAACTTGTGCTCAAAAATAAAATCGTTTTTTTACTTGGATCGATTCCAAGCTCTTTTAATTTTTCAATACTTTTTCCATCCTCGGCAATTAAATAATCGAATCTGGGACAACCTGCGACAACTATGGTTTCTTGGGGATAACCGCTTTCGACTAATAAATTTTTAAAATATTCGCCGAAAACTAAAGTTTTTATCGGTATAGGGCATTGCAATTTATCTTCTTTTCCAGAGTACCATGTATCTCCAAGGTTATGACAAGAAGCAACTCTCCCTGAAGAAAAAGAGCTCATTGCGCCATGCTGAAGACCAAAAACGGGGACATTATATTTTCTCGCAGCAATCTCTATCGCCCTTCTGTCTGTACTAGTTTCGTATATGGTCAAAATAATATCGGGTTTTTCCTTCTTCAAAATACTGTCTGCAATATTGAGCAACCCGATGGCCCGAGAAAAAGAGCCTATAAACAATTCTTTCAAATATTTTTCCAAAAAAGGATATAAATCAAGTTCTTGATAAAATAAACTTTTCCTAAAATCTTCTGAGTCACAAATCTTGCTCCATTTTTTTGTGTAATAAAATTTAAAATAAAAACGCTTAACGTAGTTTAATATTTCCACATGTCTCTCGATCGGCCTATAAGAGCTCCCCTTGATAATTTCTAAAAAATCCGAGAGGCGGGGGAACTTTCCGATTTTTGGAATTTCCGGAGATAAAACCAAAAGATCTAAATTTTTTTGGGAACGTAAGGTTTCTTCTATTCCTTTATAGTAAAAATCTCCCACGTATTCTTTCTGGCAGCTGACATATTTACGAGAATAACCTCCATGATGTGGCAATATTAAAACTCTTTTTTTAAAAGCCTTATTATCAAAGACAAGTAAGCACAATATAGAATGAATAAAAAAAGCTAGCTTACGATAAAAAATTTCGAAAACCCTAATAAAAAATCTTAAACGGGCAAATGAATTAGAAGCCAATGCCTTCTTGGGCGCATCTATGGTCTGGTCGTACAGATCAATTTTCTGTTGCACCCCTACCGCTTTGAATAAATCCAGTTTGGCATTTTTGAAGCCAAATAAATATGCGGCCGAACATCTTTCTTCTTTGATAATTTTTAAAAAAAGTTCTACTGAACATACCTGATCAAAAAGTCCTCCGGCTGCAGAAAAAAGTGAATCCCTGCCAAACCACCATAAAGAGCAATCCCCGTAAGTAAACTTTTCTTTTATCGACCTCCCGTCAAAGATTTTTTGGTTTGGCCAATCCTTAATCCAAGAAATTGCCTTTTCATCGACGTTTTTCCAGAAATCTTGATCGCAATAGCTTGAGATCTGCCTAAAATCAACACCTCTTGTAGATAACTCTTTTTTTGTTTCTGAATCCAAAGATACTATCCGGAAAGATTGTCCTGATTCTTTGGCTCCCCCAATCGCTTCCTGGACCTGGGAAATAACGAATCCCTTAGAAATAAAAATAATCTGAACCATATTAAAAGTTTTTTGTATTCCAGTCTAGGGGCATAATTAATAATCCGCCTCTGTGTTTTGCGTAGCTTTGGTGGCTTGTATCTTCGCTAAGCTCTTCTATCTCAAAAGTCACTGCTTCAGGATGGCTGTCTATGGCTCCCAAATAAGGCCACCCCGAACCGACAGAAACGCTATATCTCCCAGCGGCAAATAAGTGCTTTGGTAAAACGATTTTTGAAACATAATCTCCAGCTTTCCTCAACTCAAAAGTTTTTTTATCTAAGTCAGTATCAAAAGAATTAAAAATCAAAGTTCCTTCCCTATACACAGACAACATTATCATGCTTCCTTTCATATCTTGACGCACCCTAAAACTTACCTCTATCGCTATTTCGTCTGAAATATCCAAAGAATCGGCATTCGTTTTGCCTGGGCTAGATATTGAAATCCTTAGTATCTGGCATGACTTTAAAGGAGACTCATCAAAAACTGCTTGACGTGATTTTTCAAGCATTGTGCTATTCAGATAAAAATCTACAACTTCATCCGTATTGCCACTTTTTACGATCTTTCCGTGGTTTAATAAAATAGCTTTTGAGCACAACCTCTTGATTGCTCCCATATTGTGGCTAACAAAGACTATAGTCCGGCCATGCTTTTTAGTTATTTCGTCCATCTTGCCTAAAGACTTCTTTTGAAACGCGTCATCTCCTACTGCCAAAACTTCGTCAACTAATAAAATATCTGGCTCAAGATGCGCTGCCACAGAAAAGGCGAGACGCATGTACATCCCAGTTGAATAGTGTTTAGCCGGTGTGTCTAAAAATTTTCTTACCTCAGCAAAATCTGCAATTTC
>Ga0172380_10008442_pt1 | contig 11264 bp, 3 predicted proteins | sample Leawe162metaG_FD_119747 | JGI IMG/M metagenome (GOLD analysis project Ga0172380, IMG submission 119747) | Leachate microbial communities from a municipal landfill in Southern Ontario, Canada - Leachate well 162 metaG | ecosystem: Engineered > Solid waste > Landfill > Unclassified | place... | reverse complement strand
CGGAATTATCTGACCAAATGATATACCTCAGAAAATGCGGCAACTTTTTGAAGAATGAAAATCTCATTACGATAGCTTGGATCGTCCTCTCAGTAGTGACCCAAAAATAGCACTCGAATCCATCCTCGATTTCACACCTCCACACACTGAAGCGAAACCTGATCAATCTACTGAAAAAGCTGATGCACCAAAAACAAATGAAATACAAATAGGGATTGAAAAACTCACTGGAAGCCCAGAAGATATCATAGCTTACACGTCACTCCGCGATACGGCAACCAAAATTCTTGGGAAAAATTTTGATGAAAAAAGTCTCCCAACCAAAGAACCTATCAAATCAGCAAAACCAGAAGAGAAGCTCGGGCTAGCTGGGAAAGAGGTATTTATACAAATCGTCGATACTCTCAAACAGGTTTATGGAGAAAATTTTGCAAAAGATCTCGGAGAAAAAGTGGATGCGAGTACAAAAAATATACTCTCAAATTACACAGATGGCACTACAGAACTTGGAGCAAAGACACTCACTGCTATGAACGATATGCTCTCAAAAAATCTTGAACCTATCTTTTGGTACGGTGTTGGTGCACTCAAAAAAGATATTACCACCTGGGATACTACAGCCAATTCAGATGAGGGATGAGATAACACCTTTTTCAATGATGATGTTGCACAGAAACTCCTTACCTCTGTACGATGACACGAATGAGGTCCAGGAGATAAGAAGGCTTGAGATATACAGAAAATAGTATTAGAATGAGGAGGTTATGCTACGCTTATTAGCCAAAATCTCTCTCAGATAAAACATTTCAAAGAGCTCAAAACAACACTTACCAGTTCCGCTACAGTTGAGGATTTTATGAAATGAACGCCAGCTCTTAAAACAGAAACAGTATAATCCCCTCTTGCAATCTCCGTTTTTCTCCTAAAATCACTTCAACTTTTAACTCTCGCAATTTATGTCAGGATGACACGCTCATACATCAAGCTCCGAAGGGAGTGGATCAGGTATCCATCTCGGTACAAATCTTTTGAATACTTGAAAAAATGCGATTACAACAGGAAAAAATGCTGTTATTAACAGCTCAAATGCCGTCTATAGTGTTTGGAAAAATACTGTAGGTCGTGTCGGTGATATCCTCATAAAAAAACCAGTGAGTGCTGCTCTTCATCTCGCTGGATGACCAGTTGCAAAAGTGCTCGATGGAACTTTTTCAGGAGTTGCCAGAGTACTCACTCTCGGAAAGATCAAAAAAATCCAACCACTCGCAAAGACATTTAAAACCGCAGATAGTCTCGTGGCGTCTGTAGTGGATAGTGTCGCAGACATAAAACCTCAATGGACTTCTCGTGAATGGAGTGGTACCAGGGGGTATCTTAAGCGTGTTCATGGAAAGCTCATCAACTGGAAAAAAACGACGGAAGCAACGCACAAGGCGAAAAAAGCTGCTAAGAAAGAAGCAAAAGCTACGCACGCTGCAGAAAAAGCTTCAAAACCGGAAAAGGCCCATGCTAAAAAAGATGATCACCATGCCAACGAGGATCATGCACCGATTGCCCCAAAAGCTCATACACATAAGGAGGAAACACATCCTCTCTGAGAACCTGTTCATGCTCCAGAGGCGAAAAAAGAAGAGCACGGACACGATGAACACAAAGATACTCCCGCTGAGGCTGCACACCAGGATGAATCACACGAAGAGACAGCACATCCGCTAGCTGAAGAACATGGACATGATGAACCCAAAAAGGATGAACACGGACATACCGCTGCAGCACATTAAAAAAATGTATTCTTTCAAAAAAAACATCCGCTATTGACGGATGTTTTTTATTGGGTGATTTCTCGATAAATAGTATCAACCTCATTTGTTCCTATTCCTCATCAATGTTTTAGGATGACATCGAGTGTTTTAGATAAAAAACTTCACTTGTTATACGCCCTATGGAATTCTGGTAAAAGCTTGTCATAGAGCTCTTTGGCTGCATCATAGAAAGTATTTTGTGTGGTGAGACTCGGTCTCATAACGGTATTGCGTTCCGCAAGAGATAGGATGGATTCGAGTCATTCATCTGATATTGGGGATATAAGTGTTGTACGGATAGCATCTTGAGTTTTTTTATCCCATCAGGCATACTTGAAGTTTTTGAGATTTTGTACTACAACTTCTTTTGTGTCTCCGGGTCACCAAAAAATAGCTACCTTCATATTAAGAAGATGATCTGGTAATCACCATTGCCATACATTCGTGCTTCTGTTTGAGATTGTTTCGATGAATCCTTTGCCGGAGTAAATAATAGGCATCTCTCAAGTCTTGGAAATTTTCTGCCACTTGTGAGCATACTCCTTTTGGTATTCTCTGGCTCCATAAAAATCCTCAAATGCTTCCATACTTTCTCATTTTTTTGATTCTCGAACATCTTTTTGGAGCATCTTCTCATCGTGCTGAGTTTTTTGGTATTGTTCCTGTTGCGTGGCAATCATAGCTACCACTTTGGTCTTCTGTATGACCGAAGTATTGAATATATCTAGAGTGTACGGTGTACGTCCGATAACTCTATTTTCCACCTCCTGATTCCATGTTTCTGGGGTAACTCGCATAGTATCTTCTTGTATGATCATATCTGGTACAGGTGGTTGGCTATTTTTATTCCCTTTTTTCAGGGTAAATTTACGAAAAAATCCATAAGCATCACCGCTGCATTGTATATTATCGAGGTCTTCTGGGGATGTTTTTCCTGCTAATACTTTATCATGTGTTGCTCGGTTAAGCAATAGAGTCCCTAGCTGCTTTTCAACGTCAAAAATTATTCCCGGGGTCAGATACTGCCCCTCTGCCTGATGACGAGCCAGATAGGATATGGGCTCAAAGGCACATTGAATATATTCTTGTGGTACACCTGATTTATATATGTCTCTCATGATACTCTGTAGTATGCCACTAAAATATCGATCCTTAACAGGTGCCATAGTCAGAAGACCTCTTTGCAGGTCGGAAATCATAGAAGTATCTCGCTCCGCAACGGCATCGATGATATCACAAGCCTGTTGGGCATTTTGTGGCACTGTTAATTGATGCAATCGTTCACCGGTAGCTATTCTATCTATAAAACCGCGGAAAAGGAGAGATGCAGGTTTTGGTGGTGCAATCGTCGTCCATTCATCTTTGTCATACACTCACAGAGACCGTGCAATAGTGACATACCGAGCAACATTTTGTGCTCATCGCTGCATACTGATCCATTTTTCTTTTGCTTCTGTAACCTGTTTACCCCATTGTTCTATTTGAGTATATTTTTGTTCATCACGAGTATATTTATAGCGTGCTGGAACACCAACATATCATGGTGATACCTGGGTCGTTATCGTGCACTTTGCTTTTTCGTTTTCTATGATACTATCCAGGTCGCGAAAAAATATCCTCAATCGTTCCTCAGTGCTCTTATCCTGGTCTTGCATCCATTGTATGGCCTTTTCGTTTTGTCACACGAGCTTATTCTCTTTGAGTCCTACCTCACGCGTTTCTAAGCTCATCTTAACGGTACCAAAATTTGAAATGGGATGATCGCTATACGTCCAAATATCACTGTCTGCAAGAGCATATTCCATAAATCGCATTTGCTCATTGCCTCAAAGGAGATTCTGGGAAGATCATGGCTGCGCTGGAATCGCTCGGAGAGTATCCAAGAGGTCATCATGTGTAGTCTGAAAGTTTTTGAATTCTTGCTGAAAACTGAGGATATTTTTTTCTGCCCAGGACTCAGGATTATGCACTTTTTGTTCTTCCAAAATACTTTTTTGTATGTCACTCTCCTCTGACGATGCTCAACGAGAAAAACCATGATCATAAACTCTACTTTCCTGTATGTCAGTTATCCGCCTATCCCATGCATCCACACCAGCCAATCATTGATGCTTAGAAAGATAAGTAAACTGTTCTGTAAAAGGATTCACTCTTTTTATAAATTGGCCATATGCGAGATATCACAGTGTAAACTCCCAAGCCGCAATCATAGAAGTAACTTCTAGTACCTGCGTGCTAGCATCACGCAGGTCTCCGTGATCAATATGCTGGTCCATCCAGTTGGTAATCTTTTCAAGATTTTCGGAGACTCCAGGGATTTTAAAAATTCAGAAAATACACGCAATTATGGCTACTACTCATAGTTTTCATTTCAATTTACCCAAAGGAGATGCCATCAGTTTTTCCAATCGTACCAGAGCTGGGCTTCATTCTGGTAAGAGTTTTCCAAACATCTGAAGAGCTTTCCCCCCAACCACCTCTATACCCTCCTGAGCAACCAGACCAGCAAACAATCAAGTAAAATATTCTATGACTGCTTTATCCTTGTCTGGAGCATTCATGATATCGAGAACAAATATAAATGCCCAAAGTGGTTCTGCGATACTATCTTTCATTCCTTTGCCTATTTTCCCTGAAATCTCTGTCATACTCACTATTTTTCTCCCTATAGGATCTTCTACCATAAAAGCAATAGCTCGTTTATAGAGTCCTTCCTTCGTGGCCCCAGATATACCTCGTTTTGCTAACTCAGCTTCCAAACCCGGTCATGCCTCTTTGATAAGTTTCTTGGCAGCTTCATACTCTTTTTTTGCTGTCCCCATATCTTCAGAGAGAGTACCTTTCATACGTGTAACCTTCTCATGCATTCCAAAAGGATCAAGAACCTTCTTATAAATATTTGCGATCTTATCTCCATAGAGAAATCGATTCAATGTATCCCTCGTAAGCATACTTCCCGTGAAAGCTTGTCATGACATAATACCAACTGATACCCATACTCCTGCTGTTTTTGGGAGATGGTACCCCTCAAGTGCGTGTTTTTCTTGAAGTATTTTTTCTTTATACGCACCGACTTTTAGGATATCAAAAATAGTCTCAAGAAATGTTGTTTTATTATGAAATATCTTTATCTCCAAATCCTCCATGGTCACTCAGGCATCCTTATCTTTTTTATTCTCCTGTACCGCACCTTTGAATTCGCTGTATGTTTTTATTATTTCGCGCCATTCCTGATAGCCTCCTCATCGTGTTATGTCCTGAATTTGCTTAGCATAGACATCTACACCCTGCTGTAATCCTGCTGGGTTCTCACCGTTTTTTCCCTCAGTAGGCAATACTACTTCGGCAGCAAAAACTTCATTGATAGCATCAAAAAGCATTTCTCCCGAAACAGGTAACTGTGTATATTCGGTGAGTTCTTTGCACAGAGAAATACCCTCCTCTCTTTCTTTTTTTTGTAGAGATAATGACTCTTTTTCTTTCTCAGGAATAGATGAGGGGGTTTCAGTCATATAAAAATATTATCTTCCCCTTCTTGCTTCAGTCTTTGCTTCAACTCTTTCTCGAACACGAGGATCAATCTTCTCCATGATAGTTTCTAGGTTTATGCCAGCTTTTTTGAGGGTTTCTCTCATATTACCTGAAGTTTCCAGTGTCTTTTGGAAAGACTTATATGCCTCATCAAAAGTCATACGTGACTCGGAAGATCAAATAGCATGAATCGAGAGTTCCTGGATACAAGCAGTGAAATCTTTGATATCAAATGTTCTTGGATTAGTACGTCCATCAAATAAATAATTTTCAATGATTTCTGATTGCCCTAAATCAATGCTTTGAGAATGCGTAGTTATGAGCTCTACAAGTGCTCTTTGTTGTCATTCTGGGGTAGTTACTCCAGAGAAGACGTCTTTGAGGAGAGTAGCAAAATTTTTAGCATTTTTTTGTCGAGCAAAATTAATTCTTGTCTCCGCAACAAATGTATCTATCTCTTTTTGTGCTTCTGGTTTCATTTTCCCTTTCACAACAGGGTCCTTGAGAACTGAAAGGGCTGATTGACGTTTTTTGAGTGTGAGATCAGGATTCTGTGCTATTTCTTGCAATCTTTTTATGTACAGATCGAGTAATTCTGCTTTCTGGGGTTCTGTGCAAGAAGTATAAGTGGCATCAAAACGTTCTTTGAATCCATCAAGTGTTGGGTCTATCTCAATCTCTTTTTTAAGAGCCTTAAAATCAGGCGCAGTAGATGTTGATTCTGGTGGAGGAGGCGTATCTAGTGTTGGGTCTTTTGGAGGAGTATTTTCTGGTGGTGGTATTTCAGAACCTGTTCTATCAGTTGCACTACGTCCCATATATTGGTCTCTTGCCTCATCCACAGCACGAGAAGCTTGAGCAAGATAGAGTTTTACATATTCTGGATGCATTGTAGTGATTGTTTCTAGTGCTTTATCGATCTCAGTCTTTCTAGTCTTTGATCCTCGAGCTACACTATCACATAAGATACGAACCGCTTGGTGCCCAGCTTCTATTGCCTTGAAACGAGTTTCAGCATTTTTGATCATTTTTTCACTCAATTCTCAATACTCAGCTTTAATTTCCTTAATATCAATTGGCTTATTACTCTCCAACTGTTCAAAAGTAGGGTATCTTTTGATATCAAAGATTCCGTCAACAGCTTCTTGTGCATGAGTCCTATAATCGTCTATAGCCTTCTCCCTTGCCTTCCTAAATGTGGCTTCTTTGGGATTCTTTTTACGTAAATCTGATACTCCTTCCTCCGGATTTATTGCTGCACAATAAGATTCATATTTCATATATTGTTCAGCAGGAGTACCTGACTTAATTGCTTCATGAATAGCGTCATATGTACTATCTACTATTTTCCGTCCCCTATCATTTCATCTCTCTTCACTCGATTCTCCATATTGCCGATAATCAGCAACCGCTGCATAGCGCGCCTCCCATCAAATACTTGTATCATTCATCAATCTGATAATATTAGCTATACGTGCTTCAAATTTCACTTCTGCATCAGCACAATATGCAGTGATGGCAGGTTCTAAATCAACATGCGCAGCGCCACCTCCGAGTGTTCTATTGATAAATTCCAGTGCTACTTTCGATGGCTTGATTCATCGAAGTTTCTGTGCTAATTGTGTTTTATAGGTATCAATATCTCATAGAGTTCAATCCTTCATTTCTTGATGAAGCTTTCTCATTTCTACTTCTACATCCGTTATCGCTTTACTTTCAGTACCACCCCGTACGACATTTAAAACTTTAACTCTCGAGTCATAGTCACCCTTAAATATTTGAGTAAATCATGGTGTATCTGGATTGATACTGAGTGATCTCATTTTTTTCTTTAGGGCAGACTCATGATCATGTTCACTTCCGTCCTTTAAGGCTAATTCCAATTCGCCGCCCTTTTTCATATATTCCTGAAGTTTCTTTTGAGACATGAGTAGTTTCGTATGTTTTTCAAAATCATATTGTGCGCTGCAGGACTTTGCATTTTTAAAGAACCATTCTTCATACTTTGTAGTGAATTTGGTATCATCATGTAGTTCGGCCAAATCGGCTATGTAATATTTATTTTCAAGTGCGTCCATTTCGGTGCGTCCATTTCATACAATAAAATCATTGGTATCGGCTGCTCCAGGAAGATCCACACGAGACCCAGTGAGTTTCCCTAACTCCATAATTTCTTTTGGTGTCAAAGACTCATTATTTTTAATTTTTTTATACGCAGTTTCTACTTTGCCTCGACTATCCTGATTAGACAGTTGATTCGTAGCAATATGGGCGTTCATGCCATCTAAACTATCCAAACCAACTATTTCTGTTGGATTTGGCGTACCATCTCATCGACAAGCAAATCACAAGCGTGCTACAGTATATTCCCAAGCACTTCTCTTCACTATACCTTTCACACTTTTTGCGAAGTCTTCCAAAAGTTTTCTCTCACTATCATGGTTAAAAATCTGTCCATTCTTTAAAAGTTCTTTCACTTCTCCTCTTATATTCTGCTCTGTGAGGCTCTCTGGCAAAATACTACTATCCGCCTCTCGTGCCTGTATCAAATCATTCAAGAACATCATTGCTAGCCCCTCATTAGGCCTTCCTAGAGTAAGAGTCGGTAATGAAACCTGCTCATAGTAAATGAGGCTTGGGTCTATTCTCTTTCACAAAAATACCAATCGACTTGTAACTGCTCTGGAGAGTTTTCAGAGAGTAATATCCGCGACAACTTTCGGCATATTCCACTTTGTTGATATATCTTCCTTAATGTTTGGGTCAGCTAATCTCAGGATTCTTCATGGCCCCCGGCCTCTGAGACGAGATGTATCCATCGTATTTCAAGTCAAAACCTGCATAAAGGGATTTGAATGTACCGTAACATTTTCTATCAATTTTACACAAGTTTTATCTGAAATAACAAAATTTCAGCCCTCTATTTTTGAAAATTCCTGGAGTGCGTTAGTATCTCATGCTCTCCTATATTCCTGATACTGTCGATAATACTCTTCTTGTATGATATAATCATGCATTTGGAGCAATGCTTGGGCAAATTCGGGAGTTATCTGTCATAATGTAATGGTTTCCCCTTTATTTCAAACAGGGAGTGTCACAGGTCCCAGTTGTCTCTGAAGTATAATATCTCTAGAAATCTTGTATTGTTTAAATGATTGCTCTGTTTTTTCGAGTTTTGGTAGTGCAACATCGCTCACTACTTTTTCCTGTACAGAAGGTCTTTTATATCAAATTTTATCAGAGAGAGATCTGTGGGGATATTTATTTTTAAGATCTTCTTCTATTTCTTTAAATTTTGGTCCTACAAATAATAGTGGTTTGAAACTTCTAATCACTGGAAGTCGAGTTATCGATCTCAGCGCATATAATAAAGTTCTTATTATAAATATATTATATGGCAAGTTTGTCTGCCATTCTCATCTACTCCAGAGTGAAAGAGCTGATCACAGAGCCAGCCCAACTGGATTCCCAACAGCCGTTAAAACCTTCAGTACACTCTCCACAAAAGAAGGTATCATCAAATGGTTTCCCAACCAATCCATAATATCAAGTCCACCTCCAACTACTTTTCAGGCTTTGTCAAAGAATCCTAAAAATTCTTTTTCTTGAAACTTTTTTCAAAGTGTGTCGAGGAAAGGTAGCAGCTTCATTGTCCCCTCCAAGAAACTCTTTTTATCAGCGATATTTTCAAAGGTATATGTGTCATCTTTAAATGACCAATCAAGACCGTCACTATCCAATCACTCCCATGTAAATTTAACGGGTCATTGAGACGGAGAGTTATTTGCAACTGCATCGTAACTCTTTTTCTGATGTTCTGGAAGAGTATCTCTTCAACTAGCACCAGTATTATAATACCTATCCTTTTGCACTAACATCGTAAGGTAGTGCTCACGAACAAGAGAAAAATAAATCGGGGTGACTGTGTTAATATTATTTGCATATTGAGCCACATCTTCTATATGTTTCACTCCGGTATTTGGCCGTGTAACAGCTTGAACCAGGTCACCAGCTCTATCCCCCTTCTTGACTCATATATCCAGAGGATTTCATTTTGGAGTAGAAACTTTTTGTTGGTCGATGACATCTTTTCCATTTTTCCCATTTCATCACTCAGCGATTCGAAGAGACCCCATTAGACTCACCATGGTGGATTTATTCTCAGAAGTAAATGCTCATGCCGTCTTTCATGCTGGAACATTTTGAGTAGCAAATGCATCAGAATAAGCATTCAAGAGGTTGTAATTCCATTTTTTTTCATCATCATTTTTTCCAGGAAGTTCTTTTAATATCTTCTGATCATATTCTGAAAGTGGTGTACGAAGTTTTTTATCAATTTCTGAAAGAAATGCATCTTCCTCAGCCCTTATTTGTAATGTCTCATAGAGTTTTTTGATGCTTACGTTAAAATCATCAACTTTGTAGCCATCTGTTCACATAAGCAATACTAACCTTTCAATATCCGCTCGAAGTAAATCTATTTGATTTTTGATATCAGTATTTTTTAAAGAATCACCCTTTATGCTATCAATATATATTTTAGCTTCTTTCATTTTCTTTGTCTGTTCTTTAACTACTGGAAGTAGCATTTCAATTTTTTTAGTACGATCATTAATGTCCTCTTTATTTGAATCATATTTCCTAAGATCCTCTCGAATATTTTGTAAAAGAAGTTTTGTAGAATCAATCTGCTCTTTTATTGCTCCTACGGAAGCGATATCTGCATCGATAGATTCAATATATTTCTCTACCGCCTTAATTTTTTCGAGATTAGTTTTTAAGGGTTTTGTATCGTCATATAATTTTTTGAGGTCCTCCTGTACAGGATCTTTTAATTGGTCATAATTCTCATCATGTACTTTAGTTTTTAAATCTTCTATTTTTACTTGTATATTCTCAATAGCTCCTCGAAACTCAGGAATGTCTTTTATCTCCTTAGGAAGACTCCTAAGAGACTGAACTGCTCAGTCCAATTTATCCGTTCGGTCTTTTGGAGTATTTAAATCAGCCATGATACAATAAAGTTATTTTACAACTGTGGTGCTCAATTATCTCTAGAATTATTATTTCACTCTCATGCTCCCGGATTATTTTCAGGAACATCAGTTCATCCAGATGGTGCTCCAGGGATTTTTTTAAGCATATCGTCTATAGACTTTGGTATCCAGTTTGGTACACCTGGAATGCTTTCTGCCTTTTTTTTGATTTCTTTTAAAAGATCGAAAGATGTCTTTCAAGCACTCTCAACTTGTGCAATATAATCTTTAAGTTTTTGTGGACCGTGTTCTTTGATGAAATCAATAAGTTTATCTGGATCGTCAAGAAGTCATTTCGCCGTATCAATAAGTTTATATCATCCATACCCAACAGCGCCAACAACAGCTGTAATGGCCAATATTTTAGCTGTAGCAAATCCTGGTATTAGAGAGATTCCATAGACAGCCCCTGCCCCTGCAACAGTCAATCATAGTACTGCTAAAGCTCATTTTAATACTCACAGCTCAGCTGGTGTAAGATTCTTGAGCGTATCTGTCGCAATATCAAATGCTCCTTCAATACCCTCAAACACAACACGAACACCAGTGGCTCACAGTGTCCCCAATTTAATACCAGATTCTAAAATAGAAACACCGGCACCCTTGAGACTCTCTTTGAGCTCTTTCATTTCTGGGTCTATATCTGTGGGTACCTCCGTTTTCTTCGCGAGAGGAGTAGCAAATAGCTCACCTATATTCAGGTCACGATTTGGAATAGCATCATTGGCTCATTTAAATGAATCCTCACGACGATAATCGGCGATAGCTTCGAGAAATTTTCGAGCATTATCACCTGTTCTATCATCAATCAAAAATTTATCATAGATGTCTTTCCCTGATGGTCCCATGCCGTAGAAAAATTCTCGCAGTCCTCCCACGTGAGATCCGAGAGCTT
>Ga0172380_10008441_pt1 | contig 11264 bp, 10 predicted proteins | sample Leawe162metaG_FD_119747 | JGI IMG/M metagenome (GOLD analysis project Ga0172380, IMG submission 119747) | Leachate microbial communities from a municipal landfill in Southern Ontario, Canada - Leachate well 162 metaG | ecosystem: Engineered > Solid waste > Landfill > Unclassified | place... | reverse complement strand
TCATTATCCAGAAGGCACGTTATTTTCGTGCCCAGTTGACTCATAACCTCTTCATCGATGCCGCTGGGACGCTGGTCGACTACGAGCAGAGTTACGTTATATTTCCTCATCTCACGGGCGATGGTGCCAAAGATCGTCTGCCCGGCCAGCTCGTGGCTGAGAAACTTGTGCGCCTCCTCGATAGTAATTACTAAGGGCTTGGGCTTGGCGCTGCCCTCAGCCATTGCCCGCTCCATCCTTTCACGGTACATTGCATGTATGCGCCGTGTGAGCAAGTTCGCCACCAATATATATGCCGCCGTATTATCTCCATAGCGCCCAAAATCGAGCACTACATGTATCCCGCGTTCCAGATAGCTCAGAATGCTGTCGATAGCGCTGCCCTTTGCCTCCGAAACCAGAAATGGCATGCGCTTTAATACGCTGAGACGACGGTGCAGCGCCGCTATAGTTGCCTCGTGTTCCCCGAGGCTTTCCGCCAGCTCATTCAGCGCATCCTTACCTTCAATGGCAAGGAACTCCTCCAGCCACTTTCGCCCCTTGAAGTGACGGGCCAGCCGATACGGCACCCCCACCGCAGCGTCGGTGAGATCCAGCGTTTCCTTAAGCAGCGCAATATCATCAGGCTCGATCTCGTCGTACCCTATCTTGACCTCGTAATCAGGAGAAGCCTTGCGCCTGCGCGCGCTTTCCGCATCGAGCGCAAAGATAGCTACTTTCGAGCCAAAGAGCTGCTTCAATCCCTTTACGTCTAGTTTTTTACCTTCCGTCATTGGACTCCAGCCATAATCGCTATGCATATCGAATACTAAATTAACAGCCGCCCCTTCTTGCAGTATACCGATAAGAAGCAACCTGGTAAGAAATGTCTTACCGGTACCAGTCTTCCCAAACACCCCACCGGAGCGCTCCACAAGCTTATGCGGATCCAAACGCACTTTGGTCTCCATATCGAGCGGCGTTCCGATGTAGAACTGACCTTTGGCCACAGAACCGAATACAGAGCCGATATCATTCTCGCTGGCCTCACGCACAACCGAGAAGTGCGCCGGCACCGTCTTCACCGGTTCAGGCCCTTCGAGCAAAGCATCAGCGCCACCGCCTATAGTGAGCATTGGCAGAACATGCACCCTGCCGAAGGTGCTGGTGCCGTTAATAACTTCTGCGATGAAGGGATCAGAGACATCAGGCGGTGCTGACATGATGCGTTGATCCGAAGCATCAAGTGTGACATCCGTTACCATACCGAAGAACCTTCGTTTCTGCCCTTCGATAGTGACATAGCGACCGACCGCCAGGTCTTCGACGGATATATCGCCATCGAGCCTTACGTCAATCCCCTTTGTCAGCGCGCCGGAAATAACGAAACCCAGCTTGCGATCCTCTGTCACACCCTTACCTTCTTTAATATTATGTTAAGTCTATTAGTATCGCCCGCAATCATATGCGCAAGCTCCTTGCCGGCACGTATCAGAAACTCTCGCGGTTCCGAATACGCCGCAGCGGCATTGCGCAGAGTTGCGGCGATAAGCTCATTCGACCGTTCCGGGACATCAATGAGCATGCTGAGATACGTAAGCGACTGATTGAATACAGCTACTTCATCAGATTCACAAGGGTACACGAAGCTATGAATCCTAGCGGGGCGCGGCGGCATATACTGGCTGACCCTGCCATCATCGCCGTGGCCAACCACCAGCGCGCTGAACTCAGTGCGCATCAGCTTCTCAAGTTGAGGATTGGAGCGATAGATATCTTCCTCCTTAATATCTCCCCGTCCGCGGGCTATGGGACGGCGGCCAGCTTCGATGCTGCTGGTGGAGGCACCTGATATCACGGCATAGATATCGATATTGCCCTCTCTCGTCCGCACCAAACTGCCAAAGGAGGGAGGAGTGTGCAGCTCGTAGCATTCAGCCATAAAGCTGTCTGTAGAAGATTTTACGACTTCGCCGATCTTCGTTGACAAACTATTACACTCCACCTTATCCTGTTACCTTGCAAAAACTCAGGCCGATCACACCCGCGATTATCAAAGCGATCGAAGCCATCTTTAGTACAGTCACCGGCTCTTTGAAGTAAAAGATTCCGATAGCTGCGATAAGGGACATGCCGATGCCGCACCATATGGCGTAAGCAGCGCTAAGATTGATGCCATTCTTCAGCGCCCGCGAGAAAACACCGAAGGAAATACCGTAGAAAACAAAAATCAGAACCGACGGCGCCAACTTACTGAAACCATCCGACAGCTTCATGCAGGTTGTGCCCGCCACTTCAAAAACTATCGCTACAAATAAAAGAAACCAGCCCATTTAATCCCCCCGACAACTGATATCACTGGCATCACAACTTCTTCGACATTCGTACAAACTCGAATTTCTCTCCGTTTATTACAGTACTTTTCGGCTCTCCGGCTTCCTGCATCCCGAATCTCTTATAGAACCTGATAGCATCCTTGTTGTACGTCTCGGCATCCAGATCTATCTTGTCGGCTCCGGCTGCAAGAGCCTGCTCCTGCGTAAATTTCAACATCTCCATGCCCAACCCCCTGCTCCTGAACTCCGGATAGAACCCGAGCACGGCGACATAGTATGTTCCGTCATCCATGCGGCCCAGGTTCTCAGCGGACCACTGCATATGCCGCATCTGCTTGAAAAACCTCAGGCCCATGCTTCGAATGATCAAAAGCGTCGTCTTATTCTGCTCTTTCTTATTGGCCTTCCAATCATATGCGACGGTCATACCGGCATTCTTGCCGTCAACCTTCATGAAACACGTATGTGTGAAGCCCAGCATATTGTCGCGATGATGAAAGAGGCTCCTGTGAACTTTGTCATGCGTGCCGGCGTAGAGCGCCGGCAGATACTTGGGCGCAGCTATGAGAGCCAGACGCGCAAAATCCTCCGTGCTGTCAGTGGCCATAGCCGATACTATGCTGTGCTCATCCACAATACAAATCTCCTTCGATAAAAACGAACCTTCTCCCTACTTCGGATTCTGCTTTCTGCCGGACTTAATTGCATCCAGCATATTCTTAATGCCATGCGTGAAAACCAAGTCTTTATCCCATCTCTGTCCATCGTAGGCCACACTGTATACATTCAATATCTCATGAATGGTATCAATAGTCCGATCAATCTCCTCTATATCCACCGGGCACTCATCGAAAACATTGATATGCGTCTTGGCAACCTTCCCGTCTATATGCAACAGCGCGTCATCCTCCCACTTCTTCAGTTTCCGAACAGGCAATTCCTTTAACTTTGCTCTATGCTCCTTGATGACATCGCGCGTTACTTGTGAGGGCTTCTCTTCCTCGGCCTGCTTCTCGAGAATCATGTCTTCCTCATAGCGTTTCCTTCGGTCGGCAGCAGGGACAGCAAATATACCCATGTTTTTCTCAGCAAAATCCAAGAAATAGGAGATGTTCGTTGTACTATCCTCCCCTTTATCAAACAGCTTGTTTAAACGCAGCAGCGTCTCCAGGAGATTCCCACGCATACTCAGCGTAAAGAAGGTATGGGCCACGTTCATCTCATCCGAATAGCTCTCTATATAGTTCCACAGGCACTTCCATGTGACGAAATGCCAGTTAGCATTATTTAATTCTCCTCTTAATATATGACTTAATCTGATGAACTCTTCTTCTTTACCCATTACCTTAATATTTGTGTTTTTATTAGCGGACTTCCCTTTCATACCTCACCTCTCCTTATATAAATTATCCTAATCGACAAATCCTTCCCATCTCAGTAATTGCTTATAGTATCTCTTCCAAAATCTCTACTGCGTCCTGTACGAAACTAGGACAGACTGTAGAAAACAACTTCTCGTTCTTAGCGATCCGCTGCCCTTGGGGAGTGCCGATATCGCATCCTAACAATTCTCTGCATATAATAGTACCATTCCTCGTTTTGAATTTCTTGCTAAACTCCTTAACGAGGTTGTAAGTCTTCACCTTAGCTTCATCATCATCAACCCTGGTTCTTCCGTATTTAAGACCGATAACCATGAACGCGCCTGTCACAGCGCCGCACACCTCACCCATCTGCCCCATGCCGCCACCGAATGATTGCGCCACCTTCAATGCGACATCGCGACCCATACCCATCTCGATAGCATATATAGAAAACACCGACTGTGAACAATTGAACCCCTCTTTAAAACACGATAACGCTTCATTAGCTTTATTCATAAAAACACTCTATCACGACACTGTTTTACACCCACCTCGTCCGCTTGCTCCTGCTCTTACCGGACATCTGCACACCCATCCCCTTCTCCGCCATGGCCTGCTCCACCAGCAGGCGGAATGCCTCACGATCAGCGGCTGTTACCACCGCCTTCTCATGCGCTTCCATAAGCGCTACCGGATAGCCCGGCCCGCGGCGGTATTGATCCAGCATCAGCGAATGTACTAATCCGACCAGATCATCGCGCTCCGCGACCCATTTCGGCACCTCGACCCGCGCTATTTCCCCATCGACTTTTAAATAGAAGAAGTATATCTGATGTTCTCTATAATATTTCTGCACATATTTCGAGCCGCTCAAGAATACGGCCGACCTTTGACCAATATCAAGCACGGTATCAAAAATAGCGATATCCGTGATCCCGGCTATATCATCACATTCGCGCCCTCGCCCCTCCAACCGGCAACGCTCGCAATCGACGGGGTCGTAGCCGCACATATAAACGCGTAGAGCATTCGTAAAATCCACGTTACGAGGGAAGCTGGTGCAAGCGCATAAGGCAAACGGGCTGTCTAGGCTTCTCTGCTTCATGCTGTCGAAAGCGCTTAAATAATCTTTATCTAACAGTTCCTCACGAATGAAACCTTCGTAATCCCTGGGAGAGAGACCCCATAATACCAGAGACCCGTCTATCATAGCTAAAGTAGCTCGACCGTGGAGTTGTTTAGAAACGACATCCGCAAGCGCAGCGCACTCCGCTATACTGCGCTTCACCCCCAGCAGAGTGCCCTCTATCAACTCTACCCTGCCGCTCACGGAATCGGTCAGCGCCAGGTCATCGCCGAAATATACACACGCGTCGCTGGCGATCTGCGCATCGGGCTCAGTGCCATAGTGTATCGCAACGCTGCCGATATTTATTAAATAGCATCTGACCGAGTTATGACGATCGACTTCGATATGCGAGCCGTCCGTGGCCAGCACCGTGAATTCCTGAGGACAATTCGGAGGGTTATACCGCCGATTGAAACCGTGCGCGATGCCCGCAACAGGCCAAGGCGTATTACATGAGGCTATTTTAGTAATCAGGGTATCTGCATCAGCTTCGGCAAAGAGCTTAAGAGCCTGCGCCAGACGGCCCCTCCGCTCCTCACCCTCCAACCCGAATTTAGCCACCATGTCTTCTATCTGGGCGGCAACTTTGGAGAATTCTAACGGCATCAGCAACTCCATGACGACAAGCCGCTACCCCTTGAACTCAGGGGGCGACTTCCAGAATAATTCCCAATCCTCTTTCCCTACTCCCAGATCGGACAACACCCTGTACGGCAACTGAAAGGAGACTCCGGCCTCCCTTTCGATTTTTTTGATATGTCTGGCCAGAACAAAGGTCATCATCTTGGCGTGTTCATAACTCATCCACACGCGCGCAACCGTGTCCGGAACCTTGCCGGGACCCGGTTCCGGCGGGGACTTTCTGAAACTCAATGCCATGCCGTACGGCCCGCCGCTGACGATAAACTGGTCGGAATATACATCAGGTACGCTTTTCTCGTCTTCCGTCATTGTGCCCTCCTGCGATAGGTGGAGTATAGCACAGCAATATGCAATGGGCAATGTAAATATACAGGTCGACTTCGACAACGATTTGCAGGATACATCCCCAAAAAACAAGGCCCCTGTGTGCATCCACACAAGGGCATTAGATTACCAATAACAGCGCAACGATCTTATCTATTGCACAACATCGACCGGCGCAGCCGAACGATTATTTGTTCTTATAATTAGGCTTACGCTTCTCTTTGAAAGCCTTCATGCCTTCCTTGGAATCCTCGGAGGCAAATACCGGCCAGCCTAGCGAATCCTGCTTCTGCAGCGCCTCGGCATACGGCACCGACGCATCGATCTCGCGCAACGTGCGGGTAATAGCCCTTATCGATATCGGCCCGTTCTCGCACATCTGGCGTGCGATCTTCAGCGCCTCTTCCAGCGCCTTCCCCTTGGGAACCACACGGTTAATGAGCCCCCAGTCCATCGCCTCTTTCGCAGGGATATGCTGACCGAGCAATAGTATCTCCGCCGCCCTGCAGTAAGGTATCTGCCGCGGCAGGCGGAATGCTGACCCCGCCATGGGATAGAGGCCGCGGATCACCTCGGTCACGCCGAACTTGGCGTCCTCGGCGCCGACGCGTATGTCGGTGCCCTGCAAAATCTCAGTGCCGCCGGCCACAGCGTAGCCCTCGATAGCCAGTATTATCGGCTTGTTAGGACGATTCTCGCGAAGCAGCGCCTGCCAATGCAGATTGGGCACCTCCTTCATCAAGCGCTGTATCTCTTCCACATTGTCCTCGGTTGACGGCCCGGCCTTGAGGTCCATACCCGCGCAGAACGTATCGCCCTTGCCCGTCAGTACGGCGCAATAGATATCGTTGTCTTCATCCAGAAGCCGCCACGCCTTATACATCCCGATCAGCATCGATGGAGTAAGCGCATTCTTAGCCTCCGGACGATTGAGTGTGACAATAATAATATGTCCTTCCCTCTCGACGGTGCAATTCTTGGTAGTAATACTCAGCTGTTCAGCCATTCGTTCCTCCTGATTCTCTTCGATGTTTACATCCGTCTGTTAACCTTTTCTACAGCCAGGTGGAGTATAGCATAGCGATACGTGGCTGAGCAATCCGCAATTGCCCGGACGCGCGCGGTTTGCTATTATAGTGCCGACGATAGCGATGTGAAGGAACTCTTATGAGCGTTGGACTGGTTTACCACCCGATATATCTGGAACATGACACCGGCCTCCACTGCGAAACTGCATCGCGGCTGACGACTACAATGTCGCACCTCAAAAATGTTGGCACGCTGGATAAGCTCATTCCCATTAAGCCCCAAGCCGCCACGGTAGAACAGATTGCTCGTGTCCACTCCCCTTCATACATCTCCGGCATAGAATCCTTCGTTAAATGCGGCGGCGGATACCTCGACGGCGATACCGTCGCATCCCCTGCCTCCTACGAAGCTGCGATATATGCCGCAGGAGGAGTCATCGCCGCCGTCGATGCCGTCATGTCGAACAAAGCGACCTACGCCTTCGCACTCGTACGCCCGCCTGGGCACCATGCGGTACGCAGTGCATCAATGGGATTCTGCATCTTCAACAATATCGCCATAGCCGCCAGGGACGCCATTGCCAAATACGGACTCGATCGTATACTGATAGTTGATTTCGATGTGCACCACGGCAACGGGACGCAAGATGCATTCTATAGTGAATCCGATGTTCTGTACTTCTCCACACACCAATATCCATTCTACCCAGGAAGCGGCGGCGTCGACGAGATCGGCAGCGGCGAGGGTGAAGGATACACGGTGGACGTTCCCATGCCGGGCGGCTGCGGCGATGCGGAATACATACGCGCCTTCGAGGAAGTACTCGTGCCTGTGGCAAAGCGTTATAAGCCGCAGCTCATCCTCGTCTCCGCCGGATACGATGCGCACTGGGCTGACAGCATATCGTCGATGCAGGTGACGACTACGGGATACGCAAAGATGGCGGCAATCCTCAAGGATTTGGCGGATGAGCTCTGCTGCAGCAAACTGGTCTTTGCGCTGGAGGGCGGCTATAACATAGAGGCGCTGGCGGAATCGGTGGACGCAACAATCAATGTACTCCTCGGTACACCCAAGGCATACGATACGTTGGGCAAACCACGCAGGAGCTGGTCGCCGCCGGACACAGAGGAGCTATTCCACAGTATAAAAGAGACACACAATCTGCTTTAAGGACCGGGCGCCGGCGGTGAAGGCGGACATGTACCAGGACATTCATCACACTCGTGATCGAATATATATAAAGCTGCCTAACGAGATACTGTCCAGCGCTGGCTGAGAAACTTGATCGCCTCAAAACACGTGGCGCAGACCGCGCCGGCCGCCACACAAATTCCAACATCATTGGCATGCAGAATGTCAAATTTGAACAGGTCACGCAGGAACGGCACATAGACAACCAACACCAGGAAAACGATAGCGGATACAACTATCAACCACAGGGCTTTGTTTTTTGAACGTAAGGTGGATATGATCGTTCTGGATAATGACCGGTTGGTAAATATGAGGCAAATGTTGGCAAAAACCAGCGTGACAAAGGTCAGAGCGCGTGCTTCTCCTTCCGTGTGCCCCAATTGCCGGCTGATTCCAAAGATAGCCAGCGTAATCACCAGGACAACGGCGCCTTGAAGTATGCTCATGATAACCGCCTTACGGCGGAAGAGGGGCTCTTTTCTGTTACGCGGCGGACGGCTCATTACATCTTTTTCCGACTGCTCAGCCTCAAATGCAATAGAACAGGACGGATCGATAATCAGCTCGAGGAATACCACATGCACCGGGGATAGAATCGCAGGCCAGCCAAGGAGAACCGGTAGAAGCGTTAAGCCTGCTATAGGCACATGAACCGCCAGGATATATACCATAGCCTTTCTCAGGTTATCGAAAATGCGCCGCCCCATCCTGATAGCTTTTACGATGGATGAGAAATCATCATCGAGCAACACCAGATCCGCAGCCTCTCTGGCTACATCTGTGCCTCTGCCTCCCATAGCTATGCCGATGTGAGCGGACTTGAGAGCAGGCGCATCGTTCACGCCGTCTCCAGTCATGGAGACAATCTCACCATTCTCCTTGAACCCGTTAACAAGACGTAGCTTCTGCTCCGGCACCACCCTGGTAAAAATGCTCACCGTTTTTATGCACTCTCTAAGCTCACCATCGCTCATTTTGCTGAGTTCGGGGCCGGTGATGACCTTGTCGGAAGGCATAAGGCCGATATCGCGGGCAATGTGCATAGCGGTGCCGGGATAGTCGCCGGTTATCATTACCACACGGATGCCGGCGTTGTAGCACTCTTTAATGGAAGCCGGAACCGTTGGCCGTATCGGATCAGCAAACCCGACAAAGCCAAGGAACTCGAAAGTGAAATCGTGCTGGTCATCGGGCAGAGACGTATGTGTGAAGTGCGCCTTTGCCACGCCCAGAATCCTGAGACCATCGTTTGCCATTACATCTATCTGATTTGCTAGTTCGGACTTCTGTCTTTCATCAAGATGGCACAAGTCGATGATAGCCTCCGGCGCGCCCTTGGCAGCGATGATGTAATCAGCTCCATCCGGGGATTGCCACACGTGTGAGAGGGCCAGTATATTACGCGACAGCGGATACTCCTGCACCAGCGTCCAGTCGTTGTGCAAGTGCTCAGTCAAGTTCAGATAGTGCTCGCCGAGTTCCTTAAGGGCCTTCTCCATCGGATCGAATGGGGTCTTCTGGCTGGCCAGTATGCTGAACTCCACCAGCTGGTGAAATATTTCCGGGGGCGCCTCTTGCGTATTGAAATCAATGCTAAAAAACTCGCCATCCGCGTAAATCCTGCTCACCGACATGCGGTTCATCGTCAGCGTCCCGGTCTTATCCACGCACAGCACCGTGTTGGCCCCCAGCATCTCGATTGCCGGCATGCGGCGCGTCAGCACATGGTTGCGCGAGATGCGCCATGCGCCAAGGGCGAGGAAGACGGTGAGCACAACCGGGAATTCCTCCGGCAGTATGGCCATGGCAAGGGTAATACTCGCCAGAAGCCCCTTGAGCCACTCGTGCAGCGTGAGACCGTATATAACGAACATGGCCAGACATAGCAAAAAGCCGATCATGGCCAGGTTGCGGACGATGCGCCGGGTCTCTTTCTGGAGCAACGTATCCTCCGGCTCTATTGTCTGCAGCGATTTGCCTATCTTGCCGAATTCGGTGTGCAAGCCGGTGCATGCCACCCTAGCAAGCCCCATGCCGCTAACCACCAGCGTACCCGAATAGATGAATGGCGAGTTATCGCCACCGGGACGTCCCATCTCTACATTGCCTTCACATTCAAGCTTTTGCACAGGAACGGATTCACCGGTGAGAAGCGATTCGTCTGTCTTTAAGTTGCTGCAGGCCAGGACAATGGCATCGGCAGGCACACGGTCACCTTCGGCCAGGAAGACAATGTCATCACAGACGACCTCCCTGCCGGCTATCCGCTTGCTCTCACCACCACGTATCACCAGAGCGCGCGGGCTGGAAAGGTCTCGCAGCGCCTCAAGCGTGCGTTCCGTCTTCCGCTCCTGATAAATGGTGATACCGATGATGACGAAGACGAAGAGAAGAAGCAAACAGGCCTCTTCCTTATCGCCGAGCAACATGTAAATCGTGCCGCTTATGATAAGGAGCAACAGCATCGGCTCGCGTATGACTTGAAGTGCAATAGCCCAGAAACTATGTTGCTTGGCAGAGGGAATTTCATTGTAGCCGTCGCGCGCCAACCTGGCAGCAGCCTCTTGCTCGGAGAGGCCGCTGACGCCGCTCAAATTGTTCAGATCGTACTTGTCAGCCAACAAGGCTCCTTCTTAACGATGTTGCAATTGATATTTAGGTTAGTTCGTTCCTGCGGTCCGTCAAGTATGTTGGGTATAAAAAAACCCGCAGGAAGCTCAGTCCCGCGGGTCTCATCCCACTGCAATGATTGTCAGCCCGGCTCTCTCTTGCATGAAGAGCGCCTGTTCCAAGCAAAATTATTCTATCGTGAGCTGTCCGACATTGTCAAGCCTGCACATTACAACTAAGGCGCTGAGAACATCGAACAGAGATACAACTGTACGATCCTCTACCCCTTGGCAAGCGCACGACGAGGGTTCAGCCGTTCCAGAATACGTCCCAGCGAACCCTTTTCCCACTCGATAAGCAGTGTGCTGGCTATCGCTATAGAGCTGTAGGTACCAATTATTACACCAACCGTTAGTATTATCATGAAGTCACGAACGGTCTCACCACCCAGAGCGAGAAGTGCAATACAGACTAACAGCACAAGCAAGCTGGTATTTATGTTACGGCCGAGGGTTTCAGTAATGCCGCGATTGAAAGTTTCCTCAATAGAAGCGCCGGGGTTTTTCAGATAATTCTCGCGTATTCTATCGAACACAATAATTGTATTATTTATACTGTATCCAATCACTGTCAGTATGCCTGCGATGAACATCATGT
>Ga0172380_10008440_pt1 | contig 11265 bp, 10 predicted proteins | sample Leawe162metaG_FD_119747 | JGI IMG/M metagenome (GOLD analysis project Ga0172380, IMG submission 119747) | Leachate microbial communities from a municipal landfill in Southern Ontario, Canada - Leachate well 162 metaG | ecosystem: Engineered > Solid waste > Landfill > Unclassified | place... | reverse complement strand
GGCGAGTCTGCCTCGGTCGCGCCCGGCCATCTCCACGTAGGCCAGCAGGTGGTGGCCCAGGGTCACTGGTTGCGCTACCTGCAAATGGGTGAATCCGGGCATGGCCGTAGCCGCGTGCTGTTCGGCGAGGGTCAGCAGCGCCGACTGGTAGTCGCGCAGCAGCCCATCGATGGCGTCGATGGCATCGCGCAGCCAGAGCCTGATGTCGGTGGCCACCTGGTCGTTGCGCGAGCGACCCGTGTGCAACCGCTTGCCGGCAGCGCCGACCAGCGCTGTCAGGCGCTTCTCGATGTTGAGATGCACGTCCTCGTCTTCGATGCTCCAGGCAAAGCTGCCGGCCTCGACCTCGGCAGCGATGGTGGCCATGCCGCGCTCGATGGCGGCGAGATCGTCGCCGCTGATGATCATCTGGCGGGCGAGCATGCGCGCGTGGGCGAGCGAGCCGCGTATGTCCTGCATGGCCAGGCGCTGGTCGAACGCCACCGAGGCGGTGTAACGCTGCACCAGTTCGGCAACCGGCTCGGAAAAGCGTCCGGACCAAGCCTTGTCGCTGGCGCCGGGCGGGCTATCTGTCATAATTGTTCAGGCCTAGTATGGAAACGGCTGTTAATCGGCAAAAACGCAGCCAAAACGCGGCCATGGCGCGAAAAATGACCAGTATAAGGCAAAACCAGGAGCTCATCCGGCTGCCCGATTTCGGCAATATCGGGGTCTGGCTGCGCGTTCTGCTCGGCGTCAATCTCGGCGCGTTATTGGTGGCGCTCGCCGCCAATAACGCCCTGTCCCAGCTGCCGTCCGAGTTCGCCATGCTCGCCGCCACGGTCGAGCCGCCTTTGATCGCCAGCCTGGTGCTGCTCTATGCGCTGCGCCGCCGCTTGGAGAACCTCGGCGTGCGGCTGGCGGTCAGCCTGGTTCTGGCGATCGCCCTGGCGACCAGCGCCGCCGGCTACCTGCTGCTCGCTCCCCTGCAGGCGCTATCGGCTGCGCCCGCAGGCATCCTCCGCGCCATGTTCTGGGCGGCGCTCGCGGCATTGCTGCTGCTCCGCTATTTTTCCGCCCGGGCGCGCCTGCAGTCGCCGGCCCTGGCCGAGGCACGATTGCTGGCGCTGACCGCCCGCATACGCCCGCACTTTCTCTTCAACGCCTTGAACGCCGTGCTGGCAGTGATCCGCTCCGAGCCGCGCCGTGCCGAGACGGCGATCGAGGAACTGGCCGATCTGTTCCGCGTGCTGATGCGCGACAACCGCGATCTGGTGCCGCTGTCGGAGGAAATCGAGCTGGCGCGCAAGTACCTCAATCTCGAACGCCTGCGCCTGGGCGAGCGCCTGCAGGTGAGGTGGGACATGGAATCCTGTCCGCCCGATGCCGTGGTGCCGCCGCTGATGTTGCAGCCCCTGCTGGAAAACGCGGTGTACCACGGCATAGAGCCGGCCGAGCAGCCGGCCGAGATCAACATTCGCTTCGCCCGGCGCGGCGAGCAGCTGCTGATCGAGCTCTCCAATCCGGCGTTCGCCGGCAGCGGCGACCACCCCGGCAATCGCATGGCGCTGGCCAACATTCGCGAGCGTCTGGCGCTCTTCTTCGATCTCGAGGCTACCCTCGAAACCGAGACCGGCGACGGACGTTACCTGGTGCGCATGACCATGCCCTACCGTAGCGGAGATCGCCTGTGAATGCCGCGCCGCTCGCCGTTCTCATCGTTGACGACGAGGCGCCGGCGCGGGCACGCCTGCGCGATCTGCTCGCGGACATCGGCGCTGAGCTGCCCTGCGTCGTGGTCGCCGAAGCGCAGGACGGACTAGCGGCGCTGGAAGTCCTGCAGCAGCATTCTGCCGACGTCGCCCTGGTGGACATCCGCATGCCGCGCCTCGACGGCATCGGCCTGGCGCAGCAACTGGCGGCGAGACCGGGCGGGCCGGCGGTGATATTCGTCACGGCCTACGACCAGTACGCGGTACGCGCTTTTGAACTCAGCGCCATCGACTACCTGCTCAAGCCGGTGCGCGCCCAGCGCCTGCTCGAGGCGCTGCGCAAGCTGCCACAGGGATCCGCCGATGCAGCGGCGCTGCGGCGCCTGGCGCCGGAGGGGCGCCATCACCTGACCTCCAGCGAACGCGGCCGCGTACTCCTGGTCGCGGTCGCCGACATCCTCTACCTCAAGGCGGAGCTGAAATACGTCACCGTGCGCGCCCGGGATCGCGACTATCTGGTCGAGGAATCTCTGACCGCCCTGGAGCAGGAGTTCGGCGAACGTTTCGTGCGCGTGCATCGCAGCTGCCTGGTGGCGCGCGACGCCATCGCCGGCTGCGAGCGCGAGAGCGGACCCGACGGCGAGACCCGCTGGGTGATCCTGCTCAAGGGTGCCGCCGAAAGGCTGGCGGTGAGCCGGCGCCAATGGCCGCACCTGAAGGCGCTGCTGCGCCAGGAGTGAGGCCGGCAGCGTGATAAAATCCGCCCCTCGAACATATCCCCTGCCGACCCGCCCGTGATGCCCCATTCTGCTCCGACCCGCATCGTCATCGCCACCCGCGAGTCTCGCCTCGCCCTGTGGCAGGCCCAGCACGTGCAGGGCCTGTTGCGCCAGATGTATCCGGCCTGCCAGGTCGAACTCCTGGGCATGACCACGCGCGGCGACCAGATCCTCGACCGCTCGTTGTCCAAGGTCGGCGGCAAGGGACTGTTCGTCAAGGAACTGGAGACGGCGCTTGTCGAAGGTACCGCCGACATCGCCGTGCATTCGATGAAGGACGTGCCCATGGTGCTGGCGCCGGAGTTCGCCTTGATCGCCATCGGTCCGCGTGAGGTGCCGTTCGACGCCCTCGTCTCGAACCGCTATGCGAGCCTGGACGAGTTGCCGGACGGTGCGCTGGTAGGCACCTCCAGCCAGCGCCGCGAAGCGCAGCTGCGCGCCAATTATCCCGGCCTGGCGGTCACCAGCCTGCGCGGCAATGTCGTGACGCGCCTGAGCAAGCTCGACGCTGGCGGTTACGACGCGATCATCCTCGCCGCGGCGGGACTGATCCGTCTCGGCCTGGGTTCGCGCATCCGTGCCGTGTTGCCGGCTGAGCTGTCGCTCCCCTCCGCCGGCCAGGGCGCGCTCGGCATCGAAGCCCTGGCTGGCCGCGCCGACCTCGTTGCCTGGCTGGCGCCGCTGAACGATGGCGGCACGGCCGCCTGCGTGCGCGCCGAGCGCGCCTGTTCCCGCGCCCTCGGCGGCAGTTGCGAGGTGCCGCTGGGAGCCTACGCGGAGCTGCGCCAGGGACGAATCTGGCTGCGCGGCTTCGTCGCGACACCCGACGGCAGCCGCATCGCCCGCGCCGAGTTGCAGGGGGCGGCCGACGATCCCGAGGCGCTCGGGCTGAAGCTCGCCGCCGAGCTGCGCAGCAGGGGTGCCGACGCAATACTCGCTTCGCTGGGCAGTTGATGGCACCCGTCGCGCTGACCAGAACTGCGCGACCGCTCGCCGGCCGCCACATCGTCGTCACCCGTCCCGCGGAACAGGCGCAGCACCTCGCCGGGCTGATCAGTGCGGCCGGCGGCGAGGTGGTGCTGTTCCCCGTGCTGACCATCAGCGATATCGACGATCCGGCGCCGCTGGCCGCCGTCGCGGCCAGCCTCGAAGAATACGATCTAGCGGTCTTCGTCAGCCCCAACGCCGTCGACCGAGCGCTGCGGCCGATATTGGCCAGCCGCGCCTGGCCGGAGCATACCCGCGTGGCGACCGTCGGCAAGGGCAGCGAGCGGGCGCTCGCACGCTTCGGCCTGACGCGGGTCATCGCGCCGCGCCTGCGCTTCGACTCCGAAGCCCTGCTGGAATTGCCCGAGCTGCAGCCGATGTCCGGCAAGCGCGTGGTGATCTTTCGCGGTGACGGTGGCCGCGAATTGCTCGGCGAAACCTTGAGCGCGCGCGGCGCCAGCGTGGACTATGTGAGTTGCTACCGGCGCGGTATACCCGAGGGCGACGCGGCGCCGCTGCTCGCGCTCTGGGCGCGCGGCGAACTCGATGCGCTGACCGTCACCAGCAGCGAGGGCTTGCGCAACTTGTGCGCGCTGCTCGACGGCGCCGGGCGCGAGTCACTGGCGCGGACGCCGCTATTCGTGCCGCACGACCGCATCGCCGCCGAGGCGGGCAGGCTGGGTCTGGCGACAGTGATCGCGACGCCGCCCGGCGACGAAGGCTTGATCGAAGGCCTGGTCGCGTACTTTTCCGCAGATGCCCATGGAAGCTGAGAGCGCGGCCCTCACCCATAAACAGCCTGCCCCGAGGTCAAGGTGGCTACGGCTGTGGCGTCCGGTGCTCCTGCTCGCTGTCGCCCTGCTGCTCGGCGGGCAGTGGTGGCGGCTGGCCGATCTCGATGACGAACTGAACAAGCGCGTTGCCGAGAACCACAGCGAGGCGCGGCAGAGCCAGGAGAGACTGCAGCTCCTGGCAAGCAAGGTCGATGCTCTCGAAGCCAGGCTTGCGGAGACGCAGAGTCGGGAGGCGGCGCTCGAGGCCCTGTCCGCGGATCTGCTGAAGAGCCGCGACGAGCGCCTGCTCGCCGAGATCGAGCAGGCCGTGGCCATCGCCGCTCAGCAGTTGCAGCTGGCGGGCAATGTGCAGGCGGCGCTGGTCGCTTTGCAGAGTGCCGATGCGAGCCTGGCGCGCGCCGGGCAGGCGCAGTTCTTACCCCTGCGCCGGCTGATCAACCGCGACATCGACCGTTTGAAGGCGCTGCCCCTGGCCGATCTACCGGGCATCGCGCTCAAGCTCGACGGGACGATCGCTGCCATCGACTCGCTGCCGCTGGCTTTTGAACAACGGGCGCGGCCAGAGGCTGCGAGCGCGACGACGCCGGCGAAGCCGGCGATCTGGTGGCAGAACCTGGGCCGCGATTTGTGGACCGAGATCCGTGGCTTGATTCGCGTCGAGCGCATCGACAGCGGGGAGGCGGCGCTGCTCTCTCCCAACCAGGTCTTCTTCCTGCGCGAGAATCTCAAGCTGCGCCTGGTCAACGCGCGCCTGGCGCTGCAGCAGCGCGACGGCCGCAGCTTTCGCGAGGACCTGCGCCAGGCGCGGGATTGGCTGGAGCGCTATTTCGACCGGCGCGCCAAACCGGTGCAGAACAGCATCGCCCTGCTGAATACCCTCGCCGCCACCGAGTTCTCCATCGATGTGCCCAGCCTCAACGAGACGCTGACCGCTCTGCGCAGCAACAAGCTGCGGCCCGGCGGCGGGGCGCTGAGGTAGGCAATGCGCTTACTGCTCTGGCTGCTGCTGCTCGCCGGGTTGGCCGTCGGACTGGCGCTGGTGGCGCGCGGCAACGACGGCTACGCGCTGCTGGTGCTGGCGCCCTGGCGCGTGGAGCTCTCGCTCAATCTGCTGATCCTGCTCGAACTCGCGCTGCTTCTGGCGGGCTACCTGGCCCTGCGCCTCGCCGCCAGCGCGCTGGCCCTGCCGGGTTCGGTGCGCGCCTACCGGCGGCGACGCTCACGGGAGCAGGCGGAGCAGGCACTGGTGGACGCTTTCCGCTACTACTTTGAGGGATGCTATGGACGGGCGCTGAAGAGCGCCGCCGCCGCCTACGAAGCCGGCCATGCACCGGGGGTGGCGGCCTTGATGGCGGCGCGTTGTGCCCAGGCCATGCGCAGCGACGAACGCCAGGTGCGCTGGCTGGCGCGCGCCGCGCATCACGACGGCGAGACGCGCAACGCGCGCTTGATGACCGAGGCCGAACTGTTCCTGCAATCGCACCGCTACGCCGAGGCGCAGGCGGCACTCGACGTGCTGGCCGCCGGCGGTCAGCGCCACATCGCCGCCCTCCGCTTGGCGCTGCGCAATCAGCGCGCCCTCGGCAACTGGCGAGAAGTCCTGCGGCTGATTCGTTTGCTGGAGAAGACGCGCGCCCTCTCCGCCGAGCAGGCGCATCCCTTGAAGCTGCAGGCGCACCAGGAGAGCTTGCGCGCCGTGGCGCTGGACGGCAGCGCCCTGGCCAACTGCTGGCGCGAAATTCCGCCACTGGAGCGGCGCTCGCCCAAGCTCATCGCCGAGGCGGCGAACCTGCTCATCGCCGCCGGCGATTGCGAGGCGGCGCAGGGCCTGATCGCGGACGCGTTGGACCACGAATGGGACACGCAGCTGATCCTGGTCTACGCCCAGTGTCAGGGCGGCGATGTGCTGGGACGCATCGCGCGCGCCGAGGCCTGGCTGGAGCGGCAACCGCGCGACGCGAACCTGCTGCTGGTTCTCGGCCGCCTCTGCCGTCAGCAGCAGCTCTGGGGCAAGGCGCAGAGCTATGTCGAAGCCTCGCTCTCGCTCGCGGCGACGCGATCAGCGCATATCGAGCTGGCGCAACTGGCGGACCAACTCGAACGCTTCGATGAGGCCGCGCGACACTATAGAGCTGCTGCGCAGCTCTAGAAAGAAGAGTTGGCATTCCCCCCAGCCCCCTTGCCTAGCAAGGGGGTGACGGTGGTTCGTCCCTGCGGGACTCCGTGTGTACACTGCCCTCGCCTTGGGGACGACCCGGCGGCGAGGGCTAGACCCAGTCGCGGGCGACGAGGAATTCCGTGCTGAGCTGTTCTTCGGCGCTGCCGGGTTCGGGGTGCCAGTCGTAGCGCCATTTGACGATGGGCGGCAGCGACATCAGGATGGACTCGGCGCGCCCGCCCGATTGCAGGCCGAAGAGGGTGCCGCGATCGTAGACCAGGTTGAACTCGACGTAGCGGCCGCGCCGATAGGCCTGAAAATCCCGCTCGCGCTCGCCATAGGGCAGGTCGCGGCGTCTTTCGAGTAGCGGCAGGTAGGCGTCCAGGAAGCTGTCGCCGACGCTCTGCGTCAGCGCGAAGCAGCTGTCGAAATCGGGTTGGTTCAGGTCGTCGAAAAAGATGCCGCCGGCGCCGCGCGGCTCGTTGCGGTGCTTGAGGAAAAAGTAGCGATCGCACCATGCCTTGTAGCGCGCGTGGGTGTCGGCACCGTGAGGCGCCAGCGCTCGCCTGCAAACGGCGTGGAAATGGCGAACGTCCTCCGCATAGCCGTAATAGGGGGTCAGATCCATGCCGCCGCCGAACCACCAGATCGGCTCGTCACCGCTGGCGACAAAGAGGCGCACGTTCATGTGCGCCGTCGGGCAATGGGGATTGCGCGGATGCAGCACCAGCGAGACGCCGAGCGCTTCGTAGCTGCGCCCGGCCAGTTCCGGTCGGGTGGCGCTGGCTGAAGCCGGCAGCTTTTCGCCCGCGACCTGGGAGAAATTCACGCCGCCGCGCTCGAACAGGCCACCGTCTTCGATGACGCGCGCGAGTCCGCCGCCACCGGCGGGGCGAGTCCAGCTGTCGCGCTTGAAGCCCTTGCCGTCGATCGCCTCGAGCGCGGCGACGATGCGCGACTGCAGGGCGGTGAAGTATTCCCTGGCCTGCGCCGTGTTCACGGGCTCTTGCGGCCGATCGCGCGGTAACCGATGTCGCGCCGGTACTGCATGCCGGCGTAGCCTATGGTCTCGGCCACCTCATAAGCGCGCTTCTGCGCCGCCTTGACGTTGTCGCCCAGGGCGGTGACGCAGAGGACGCGGCCGCCGGCGGTGACGATCTCGCCGTCGCGCCTGGCGGTGCCCGCCTGAAAGATGTGGTGATCGGTGGGAGTCTCGCCGGGCTTGCGCGCCAGACCGCGGATGGCGTCGCCACGGCGCGGTTCCTCGGGATAGCCCGCCGCCGCCATCACCACGCCGAGCGCCGCGCGCCGGTCCCATTCCGCTTCGATCTTGTCGAGGTGTCCGTCTATCGCCGCGTCTACCAGTTCGACCAGGTCGCTCTTCAGGCGCAGCATGATGGGCTGCGCCTCCGGGTCGCCCATGCGGCAGTTGAACTCCAGCACCTTGAGCGATCCGTCCGGCTTGATCATCAGGCCGGCGTAGAGGAAGCCGGTGTAGGGCAGGCCATCCCTGGCCATGCCGTTGATGGTCGGCATGATCACCTCGCGCATGACGCGGGCGTGGATCTGCGGTGTGACCACCGGCGCCGGCGTATAGGCGCCCATGCCGCCGGTGTTGGGGCCCTGGTCGCCGTCGCCGAGGCGCTTGTGATCCTGGCTGGTGGGCAGGGCCAGGACGTGTATGCCGTCGCTCATGACGATGAAGCTCGCTTCCTCGCCGTCGAGAAACTCTTCGATGACGACGCGGGCGCCGGCATCGCCCATGCGGTTGTCCACCAGCATCATGTCGATCGCCGCGTGCGCCTCGCTCAGGGAAGTGGCGATGACCACGCCCTTGCCGGCGGCCAGGCCGTCGGCCTTGATGACGATGGGCGCACCCTGGGCGTCGACGTAGGCGTGCGCCTCTCCGGCGGCGGAAAAGGTGGCGAAGCTCGCCGTCGGGATAGCGTGGCGGCTCATGAAACGCTTGGCGAAATCCTTCGACGCTTCGAGCTGCGCGGCTGCCTGGGTCGGGCCGAAGATGCGCAGCCCGCGAGCGCGGAAGGCATCGACGATGCCTGCGGCGAGCGGCGCTTCAGGACCGACCACGGTGGCGTGGATGGGCTCGCGCTCGGCGAAGTTCACCAGCTCGGCGATGGCGGTGATGTCCAGGTTCTCGACGCCGTCTTCCATGGCCGTGCCGGCGTTGCCCGGTGCCACGAACACCTTCTGTATCCGCGGGGACTGCGCCAGGCGCCAAGCCAGTGCGTGTTCGCGGCCGCCCGAACCGATTACCAGTAGCTTCATGAGAGCGTCGCTCAGTGACGAAAATGGCGGATGCCGGTGAACACCATGGCGATGTTCTGTTCGTCGGCGGCGGCGATCACTTCCGCATCGCGCACCGAGCCTCCGGGCTGGATCACCGCCGTGGCGCCGGCCTGCGCCAGCACGTCGAGTCCGTCGCGAAAGGGGAAGAAGGCGTCGGAAGCGGCCACCGAACCCTTGACCGAGTTGCCGGCGTTCTCCGCCTTGACGGCGGCGATGCGCGCCGAATCGACGCGGCTCATCTGCCCGGCGCCGACGCCGACGGTGACGCCATCGCGGCAATAGACGATGGCGTTGGACTTGACGTACTTGGCCACCACCCAGGCGAAGAGCAGGTCGCGCAGTTCGGCATCGCTCGGGGCGCGTTTGCTCACTACCTTGAGATCGCCGGCCGAGACGCTGGCGGCATCGCGCGTCTGCAGCAACAGGCCGCCGCCGACGCGCTTGTAGTCCAGCGCGCCATCGGCGCGACCCAAGGGCACCGTGAGCACGCGCAGGTTTTGCTTGGCGGCGAAGACGGCGCACGCCTCAGGGGTGATTTCCGGGGCGATGATCACCTCGGCGAACTGCCCCGAGACCGCCTCGGCGGTCGGCTTGTCGATGGCCACGTTGAAGGCGATGATGCCGCCGAAGGAGGAAGTCGGATCGGTGGCGAAGGCCTTGCGGTAGGCTTCTTCGGCAGTCGACGCGAGGGCGGCGCCGCAGGGGTTGGCGTGTTTGACGATGACGCAGGCGGAGGTGCCGGCGTCGCGGGCGAAGGCCTTGACGCATTCCCAGGCGGCGTCGGCGTCGGCGATGTTGTTGTAGGACAGTTCCTTGCCCTGCAATTGCGCGTAGCCGGCGATGCTGCCGGCGACCGTTCGCGGCTCGCGGTAGAAGGCCGCCCCCTGGTGCGGGTTTTCGCCGTAGCGCAGATCCTCGACCTTGTCGAAGGCCAGTTGCAGGCAAGCGGGGAAGCCCGTCGGCTTGTTGTCGGCGTCGAGCCCGGTCAGCCAGTTGCTGATGGCCCCGTCGTAGCGGGCGGTGCAGGTGAAGGCCTGCTTGGCCAGCTTGAAGCGCGTGGCGTAAGAGAGCGCGCCGCCGTTGGCCTGCAACTCGGCGATGATGGCCGGGTAATCGCCGGGATCGGTAACGACGGCGACGCCACCCGCTTCGTCGCCGTGGTTCTTCGCCGCTGCGCGCACCATGGTCGGTCCGCCGATGTCGATGTTCTCGATGGCATCCTCCAGCGTGCAGCCGGACTTGGCGACCGTCTGCTCGAAGGGATAGAGATTGACGATGACCAGGTCGATGCGGGGGATGTCATGGGCTGCCAGGGTTTGCAGGTGGGCCGCTGCGTCGCGCCGCGCCAGGATGCCGGCGTGCACCTTGGGATGCAGGGTCTTGACGCGGCCGTCGAGCATTTCGGGGAAGCCGGTATAGTCGGCGACCTCGGTCACGCTCAAGCCGGATTCGCGCAGCAGCTTGGCCGAGCCGCCGGTCGACAGCAGGGTGACGTTCATGGAGTTCAGGGCGCGCGCGAAATCGACGATGCCGCGCTTGTCCGAGACGCTGATCAGTGCCTGGGTAATTTTCATGGTCGGAGAAAAAGCTGAGGGTCAGAGCAAATCGTACTCGCTGAGCTTGCGCCGCAGCGTGTTGCGGTTGATGCCGAGCATCTCGGCGGCGAGCGTCTGGTTACCGTTGGCCTTGCCCATCACCACCTCGAACAGCGAACGTTCGACGTTGCGCAAGACCATGTCGTAGATGGCGGTCGGCTGTTCGCCGTCGAGATCGCGGAAGTAGCGGTTCAAGCTGCGCCTGACACAGTCTGCGATTTCGCTGCTCATGCCGCTAGCGCCCCTTCTGTGGCCTCTGCCGCTGCTGCGTGGCACAGGCGGTCGTTGGCGGCGTGGCAGAGAAAGAAATCGTCGGCCGCTGCCAACTGCTCGCCGATTTCGGACAACAGGTTCATGCGCGCGCGAAACTGCGCGGCGCCGGAGAGACCCTTGGTGTACCAGGAGATGTGCTTGCGTGCGATCTTGACCCCGGTCTCCTCGCCGTAGAAGGCGTAGAGGTCGGCGAGATGGCGACGCAGGATGGCGTGGATTTCCGCAGCGCTGGGCGGTGCGAGCGTCGCCCCGGTCGCCAGGTAGTGCTCGATCTCGCGGAAGATCCAGGGACGGCCCTGGGCGGCGCGACCGATCATGACGCCGTCGGCACCGGTGTACTCGAGGACCCACTTGGCCTTCTGCGCTGTGGTGATGTCGCCGTTGGCGATCACCGGTATGCCCACCCGCACCTTGACGGCGGCGATGGTGTCGTATTCCGCTTGGCCCTGGTACTGGTCGCTGCGCGTACGGCCGTGGATGGCCAGCGCGCGGATGCCGCAGTCTTCGGCGATGGCGGCGATGGCCGCGGCGTTCCTGTGCTCGTGGTTCCAGCCGGTGCGCAACTTCAGTGTCACCGGCGTGCCGGGCACCGCTGCGACCACCGCGGCCAGTATCCTTGCCACGAGGGACTGGTCCTGCATCAGCGCCGAGCCGGCCATGACGTTGCACACCTTTTTCGCC
>Ga0172380_10008439_pt1 | contig 11266 bp, 9 predicted proteins | sample Leawe162metaG_FD_119747 | JGI IMG/M metagenome (GOLD analysis project Ga0172380, IMG submission 119747) | Leachate microbial communities from a municipal landfill in Southern Ontario, Canada - Leachate well 162 metaG | ecosystem: Engineered > Solid waste > Landfill > Unclassified | place... | reverse complement strand
CGTGCCCCTACAGGCGAATAATTATTCGCCCCTACACGATGTCCGTCATGATCAGGGAATATAACAATTCTGATACAGTCCTCGAAGAGGTTAGCTTTTCACAGAGGTGCAGGAGAATCATCTCCTGCCAGGGTAATAGGGGTGTCCCCTAACTAAAATAAAATCCCCCAAGATTGGGGGATAAAGGGGGTTGAAGCATACTATTTACTCTTCCATGACGCGATGCGGGACAGCGCCTCGTCCAGGCGCGCGTCCGGCACCGTAAGCGATATGCGGATGTATCCCTCGCCGTTGGGCCCGTAGCCGACACCGGGTATCACCACCACGCCGATATCATCCAGCCATCTGGCGGCAAATTCCATCGAGCTGTATCCGTCCGGAACCTTAGCCCAGATATACAGGCTGGCGCGGGGCGTCATCGCCTTGATTCCGATCTTTGACAGCGTTTCGATCACTTTATCGCGGCGGCGCTGGTAGATCGCCATGTTATCCGCGACGCATTGCTGCGAGCTGTTCAAGGCCTCGATGGCGGCGTGCTGTATCGCCTGCGGCACTCCGGAGTCTATGTTCGACTTTATTCTTTTCAAGGCATCGATGATTCCGGAGTTGCCGACGGCCATGCCGACCCTCCAGCCGGTCATATTGTAGGTCTTGGACAGGGAATGGAACTCTATGCCGACGTCCATAGCTCCTTTGGCCTGCAGGAAGCTGACGGGCCTGTATCCGTCGAAGGCCACCTCGGTGTACGGCGCGTCGTGGCATACAGCGATATCATATTTCTTGGCGAAGGAGACTACTTTTTCGAAAAAATCGATCTCGGCCGTCGCGCCCGTCGGATTGTTGGGATAGTTTATCCATAAAACCTTGGCTTTCCGGGCGACCTTCGCCGGGATGGCGTCCAGGTCGGGGAGGAAGCCGTTCTCCTCGCGAAGGGGGAGGTAATACGGCTCGCCGCCGCAGAACATCGTGCCTGTGGTATAAACGGGATAGCCGGGGTCCGGGACCAGGGCTATATCGCCCGGATCGATAAGGCACAGCGATATGTGCGCCACGCCATCCTTGGCTCCGATCAACGAAACGACCTCCTTGTTCGGATCGAGTTTAATGTCGAAACGCACCTTATACCATGTCGCAACGGCCCGGCGGAATTCGGGCAGTCCTTCCGATTCGGGATAGCGATGGTTCCGGGGCTCACGAGCCGCCCGGCACAGGCGGTCGATGATATGCGGCGGCGTGGGCAGGTCGGGGTCTCCGATGCCCAGGCTGATCACGTCTATGCCCTGCGCCCGTTTCTCGGCGATCTTTTTCGATATGCCGACGAAGAGATAGGGCGGCAGTTTTTCGATTCGTTTCGATGTTCTCATATTTGATCTTTCTTAACCGAGCCATTCCCCTTTAAAAACTTCTTCCGCGGGGCCGGTCAGCTTCACCTGGCCCTTGCCGTCCCAGTCGATTATCAGCGTTCCGCCCGGCAGAGCTATTTTCACTTTTTTGTCGCAGTACTTATGCATCCGGGCCGCCACCGCTATGGCGCAGGCGCCGGTGCCGCAGGAAAGCGTCTCGCCCGCGCCGCGCTCCCAGACCCTGGCGCGTATCCTGTTCTTGCCTGTCAGGTTCGCTATCTCGAAGTTCACGCGCTTTGGAAAGAACGCGTGGTGCTCGACCTTGGGGCCGACCGCTTCGAGAGGGAAATCCTCGACCGGCTCGTCGATAAACGTCACGGCGTGCGGGTTTCCCATGGAGAGGCAGGTCAGCGACAGCCGCAAGCCATCGACGATGAGCGGATAGTCGATCACTTTGTTACTGGTTCCTTTGACCGGGATCAGGTCGGCCTTGAATACCGGCTCTCCCATATCGACCTGTATCAGTTTGCCGGCCGGCCGCGCTTTCCTCAGCCCGCCGAGCGTTTCTATTGTTATCTCTTTACTATCGACCAAACCCCGGTCGATGGCGTATCTGGCAAGGCACCTTGTGCCGTTGCCGCAGGCTTCCGCCTCGGAGCCGTCAGGGTTGAACATGCGCATGCGGATATCGGCGCTCTTGGATGGCATGACCAGGATGATGCCATCCGCGCCCACGCCGAAGCGGCGCTCGCACATGGCTATAGCCAGCGCCGGCCAGTCGCGATTTTTCTTCGCCTCTATGACCACGAAATCGTTACCGGCGGCTTGCATCTTGGTAAATTTGATGTTAGTCATGACCAAATTGTAATCAACCCCCTGTATCCCCCTTGAAAGGGGGGTACAACATCCGAACCCCCTATATCCCCCATACGTTGGGGGACTTAAAAATTGGGGGACACCCCCAAACCCCTGGCAGGAGATGAGTCTCCTGCACCTCTTCGTTAAGCTAACCTCTCTCTCCTAGAGATAGCTATAGTAAAGGCATACAGCAATAAGTAAACCTTAATGTATGGGCGTCCTTCCGCAGAAGGATGCCCATACGAATTCATTTCGCGCGCCGCAGCTGTAAAAGGCAGGTGAACGTTTCCCTCTCCTCTCGGATCTTATATCCCCAGCCTCTATATAAGATATTATATGGCAATTGTTTCGGGAATATTTCACGTAAGGAGACGCGGTTAAGAAAGGAGAGGACAATGCTGAAAGTTAAGCAAATAAAAAGCGTCCCTGGGGGGACTCGAACCCACGACCCACTGCTTAGAAGGCAGTTGCTCTATCCACCTGAGCTACAGGGACGTTTCATAATTGCATCGCAATTTTAGCACCTGCCTAATGCTGTGGCAAGTGAATGTCGCTTAGGGGAATTAAGCGATCTCAGCCAATCAGTTCTTGCAGTGTACGTTCGTATATGCTGCAGGTCGAATCATCAAAGAGGACAAAGCGCACTTCGTCAAGCGAGTCGTTAGTTTTAATAAAGTCGATTACTGTCTGCAGTGCTGTTTGTGCGGCGAGTCTGACCGGATATCCGTAAGCGCCGGTGCTTATCGATGGGAAAGATACTGTCTTGAGGCCGTTATCGATAGCTGTTTGCAGGCTTTCGCGGTAGGCGCTGGCTAACAGCTCCGGTTCTTTGTTCTTGCCGCTGTGCCATATTGGTCCTACGGTGTGGATCACATGCTTTGCTTGCAGGTTTCCTCCGGTGGTGATTACCGCCTGGCCAGTCGGCAGCCGGCCTATCCCTTTGACGATTCGTTTGCATTCGTCGAGTATGGCTGGCCCCCCGGCGTGGTGAATCGCGCCATCGACTCCGCCGCCGCCCATCAGGCTCGAATTCGCCGCGTTGACAATGGCGTCCGTCGCTTGCCCGGTAATATCGCCTTGTATGAGGGAGAGTTTGGTTTTGTTGATCGATTTTTCTATCATTGAATCCCCCTTGGTCCCCCTTTACGAAAGGGGGATATTTAAAAGATAGGGGACACCCCTATAACCCTGTCAGGAGAGGAATCTCCTGAACCTCTCTTGTACGGGCCGTCATTGCGAGGAGCCCTTCGCATTAATTCTATCATGGAAGGATGACGTGGCAATCTCGTTGATGTTATCAACCCCCTGTATCCCTCATTCTTGGGGGAATTTTGGTTAAATGTAACTTCCCCTTACCCCCTCTTCTAAAAAGAGGGGGTACTTACCTGTAACTATAACGTATTACAGCATTTAGCAACCCTTAATGTATGTTGCACGGACGAAGTACCGTGCAACATACAAATAATTCTGCGCGCCGCAGCTCTATAGGGGACTTTGCTGCCTTCTCTTTGTCAAAGAGAGGGTCAGGGGGATTTCGCGAACTCACCCTGACCCGGCATTTTTTTAAAAAGAAAGAGGGCTCGATGTTTTCCACCGAGCCCTCTTCGTTGATACTTTTAGTTGCCTACTATTGCGACACCAACGACGCTCCACGGGGGATATCCTCCCATGTTGTGTGTCAGTCCGAGTTTGGGATCCTTGATCTGCCTGTCGCCGGCCTTGCCCTGAAGCTGCTTGTAGCACTCATATATCATCCTGAGCCCGGAGGCTCCGATGGGATGCCCGAAGCACTTCAGTCCTCCGTCCGGCTGTACGGGAAGTCCGCCTGTCAGGTCGAAGAAACCGGACTCGATATCTTCTTTGACCTTGCCGCGCGGGCTGAACTGCAGGTCTTCCATAGTGACCGCCTCGGTGATTGAGAAGCAGTCGTGGACCTCGGCCATGCTGATCTCCTCGCGCGGGTTCTTGATGCCGGCCTCTTTGTAAACGCGCTGTCCGGCGCGGAACCCGGTCTCGGCGTGCGCGTAGTCGTAATCCGTGTACCACATATCCTCGCCGGAGGCCGCTGCGATCGTGCAGCCCTTGATGAGGACTGGGTCTTTGCGGAATTTCTTGGCATCCGCAGTTCTTACCAGTATAGCGGCGGCGGCGCCGTCGCTCACGCCGCAACAGTCGAACAGACCTAGTGGCCATGCGATTATCGGCGCGTTAATGATAGCATCGAGTTCAATAGCCTTTTTCAAGTGTGCCTTAGGATGCTTAGCTCCATTCTGATGGCTCTTCCAACTGACCCTGGCAAGCATCTTCTTGCCTTCCTCAGGGGAGAGGCCGTATACAGAGAAGTACCTGGTGGCCATCATGGCGTAGACGCCGGGTCCGGACGCATTGGGCGCCCAATACTGCTCGCTGGGCGGCCTCATGTCGGGCAGCCCGCCGTATCCGACGTCCTTCAATTTCTCCATGCCGACGCACAGCGCGACATCGATGGCTCCGGACGCCAGCGCGTATGTAGCGCCGCGTATGGCCTCGGTGCCGCTGGCGCACAGGTTCTCAACGTGTGTTACAGGTATATAAGGAAGGTGCAAGGTCTGAGCCAGCTGTATTCCGCTGAGTCCCTGCATCGGGTAAAGAGTGGAGAACCACGCGGCATCGATATCCTTCATTTCCATACCGGCGTCCTGCATGCACTCTAGATAGGCGTCGACTATTAGATCGGGCCCGCTCTTATCCCACAGCTCACCGAACTTGGTGCAGCCCATTCCGATTATTGCAACTTTATCTTTAATGCCCTCTGCCATTTATCGTCTCCTTTACCCCTGTACAGGGGTTCCTTTCCAGCCATAGCCGACGAAGCCGGGGGCTTCCCATCTCTTGCGGAATGTCATTTCAACCGGCATATTGACCTTGAGCTCTTCAAGTGTGCAGTCGCTGAGATTGAACATCGCGCGTCCGCCGCCGTCGAAGTCGATCATACCGTAAAGTTCCGGCGGTGTCGGGGTAAAAGCCAGGTTGTCGCCGGTATAAGTGAACAGTTTTCCTTTCCTGTCGGAGAAGCGGTATCCTTCCATCTTATCGATGACCTTGCATTTGGGATTGATACAGACACGCTGCGGCGGCCACTGGGCTGTGCCGCACGCCTTGCACTTGGTGCCGATCAGGCCATACAGCTTCTTCCGGTCGCGCCACAGGATGGTGGCCGATGTGGGGAAAAACTGCTCGCCGCGGCCTGCGACATCGATGCTGATCACGTTGCGGAAGGTGACCATCTTCTCGTAGCTCTTTAGCTCTGTCTTATGGGCCAGATGCTTCTTGACACCCTTGCGGGCGGGAAGCTTGGCGATCTCCGGCGTCACCTCGAACAGCAGCACATCGCCGCCGTTGCCGTAGCTGGCGACAATTATCTTATCGCCGGGCTTGGCATCTTCGAGCGCTGCTACAAGTATGAGCAGCGGGTTGGATGAGCCGGTGAGGCCCACTGTGGTGAACATGTGTTCCTGCAACTGCTCGGGCTTGAATCCGAGCTGCTTGCCGATGGTGGGATGCTGCCTGTGGTACACTCCCGGGAAACAAACTTTGGCAACATCCTTGGGGGCGAGGCTGTACTTCTTCATCAGCCCGCCGATGGCCTCGGCAACGAACTTGCCATAACCTTCATCGCGCACCCAGCGGTCCTCCCAGATGCGGTTGAACTTCTCGCCCTCCACGCGCCACTGATCCATGAAGTCGTGGGTTACGGAATGCGTGCCGATAAGGTTGGCGATTACGTTCTTGTTGCCGATGAGTACGGCTGCCGCGGCGTCGCCGTAATTCTCCTCCTGGAAACTTCCGGCAGGTCCTAACCTGCAATCTGAAGCGCAGACCAGGATATTATTGGCTGTTTCCGCTTTGACTGCGTCGCAAGCGGCGAGAACTGCGGTTGTTCCGGACTTTAACGAAGCGGTAAAGTCGGCAGAGCGCGCCTCCGGCTTGAGGTCGAGTGCGGTTGAGATTATGCCGGCGTTCTGTCTTTCCTTATACGGTGCAGTTGTCGTCGCCAAATAAAGGCCGTCGATCTTGCTTCGGTCGATGCCCGTCAAACAGTCTGCTCCTGCATTGACGGCCATACTGAGGCTGTCTTCATCATAGTTGGCTACTGCCTTCTCTCCCGGCGCGATAGTTGCTTGGTTGATAAAACCGATAGTCCAATATATTGTCATTCGGTTAATGCGATGCCAGGGGATGTAGGCGCCATAAGCTGTGATACCGACCATCTAGCACTCCTTTCTTGTAGACGTTCGTATAAAAGATACCTTTTTTGGGTGCTTTCTGTCAAGATGAAGTCATAGCTGGAGGGCGCTGCGCGGATCAATTTGGACGGTAGCTGGGAGGTGCGAGTGCACAAGATGACGGATTGTCCAATCTCATCAATCGTTCGAACTTCTTAAACAACACTAAGTGGGTATCATGGCAAAGATTTCAGATAGGCACTGAGGGCGGTCGTGAAAAGGTCGCGTTGCCAGCGACGGATGTCAGCGGAAGCGATCTCGGTGTCAAACGTGTCAGGCGACTTGGCAATTCGTTCCAGGCTGGCCCTGGGCCAGAGGAGCGAGGGGTCCAGGGAAAGGGTGACCCCCAGTGATGTTCGCCAGGCTTTGAGGCGATCCAGACGCTGGGCCTGTTCTTGACTCATACGTTCGTGAGGCATAGGGGGCGGCCTGCGGATGGGCGGCGCTGTCAGACCATCGCGTAAGGCTTGCCGGAGGCCACGCTCGAAACGTTGCAGCCTGGTCTGCCCGAGACCGGGGACGTCTGAGAAAGCCGTTGCAGGACTGGCGGCCAGAGTGATCAGAGCGGTGTCGGGTATTATGTAGAAGGGCGGGCGATGCTGGCGTTGGGCTTCTTCTTCTCGAAACATAAACAGGCTTCGCAGAATGGCAAGGCCCCGTTCATCCAGGTCATGACCTCCTTTGACCAGGAGGTATGCAGTCTCCAGACTGGGTGCGGCATATCGCACTTCTTCCAGTCGAGCGCACTCCTCGGCTACCCATTCCGTTCGCCCCAGAGCCTGGAGCCGTTGTGACAGATTCTCCTGCAGGGCGAAGAGATGGCTGACATCGGCTGCGGCGTAGGCGAGGGCTTTAGTAGAGAGCGGACGCCGTCCCCAATCAGATCGCTGGAGCCTTGTGTTCTTAGTGATAGTTACGCCCAGCAAATCTTCGATGAGGGCTGCCAGCCCGACCCTGGTCAAACCGGCAAAGCGGGCGGCGATGTTGGTATCGTACAGGTTGCGGATACGGAATTCGCAATGCCGGTCGAGGCTGCGGATGTCGTAGTCCGCTCCATGAATGACTTTGGTAATGGAAGCATCCGCGAAAACTTCTTTGAGGGAAGCAATGTCCTCAAGGACGATCGTGTCGATGAGGTAGACTTTGTGACGGGTGGCAATCTGAATCAGGCAGAGCTGCTCGGGATAGCGGAGGAAGCTGTTGGACTCGGTATCAAGGGCGATGTCCCGGGAGCCGAGCATTGCCTTAACGGCAGTGTCAAGTTGAGCGGCCTGACTGACGATTTCGATGGGAAGAGGTGGCGAGACAATCATGAGTCCAGTATACTGTCTCATAAATATCCTTACAACTGCTTGACAAAGGTTGCACCCCAGCATTAGAGTACTCGTGCCTTACAGGAGAGTTAAATGTCCAAACGACAAGACTTTATAACGCAACAGATGTCTGAAGGTAGTATTACCGAAAGGCATGCTGAAAGAGATGAGATAAGTAAACTCGCTAAACAACTGGCATCTCAAATGCCAAGGGACACTGCTGATCGTAAGATGTATATTAGCAGCCTTGTAGAAAAGGTAAAGGCAAAGCAGATAGACGTCGAAGTATTCAAAACCTTCATAAAAATGACAAATTCATGGGCTGAGTTAAGCGCAGTCACAAAGAAAGAAGAAAGGCTATTAAGAAGAGGAACCAAAAGATGATGCCTCTGGTTAATAAAGCGTGATGTTCCCCCACCTCCTATATCCAATCCGCAACATATCATCATAAAGAATCTGCAAAATTACCCCTCCATTTTGTTTAAGCAATGTATATGCATAATGAGGTCGGACACGATCCAAACATAGTGTCTGTTCTTCATGGTTGTGTGCCCAAGTCATGCATGACTCTCTCCTATCTCCAATCTGCTAGTTAGGCATACCACCATTTTCTCATATTTGGGTGGCTGTTTTTGCGGTTTGACAATAGGATGTGCAGGGCATATCATTCACCATGAATACAAAAGAGGTACGAGGTCAGCTCACTACAAGTTGATATGGTAAATCTCGGGACTGAAAGGGGGATATTCAGAATGGGTATGACAGTCTATAGTCCGGATGGCACAGTCGCATCAGTGTTCCAAGGCATAAAGCGCGATGGCAACAAGCTAGTCTTGAAGCAACTGGCTTTGGGACAGGTGCCGATGGACGTCATCATAACCCCGAAAGAGGGCCTTAAGTCGCTGAGCATGGGAATGAGTCTGGGGCTTCTCTCGTTCATCTTACTCTTCCCCTATTTCTATTTCAGCTACCGTGGTGAACAAAAGAAGAAGGCTGCAGCTCCAACACCAGACAAGCCAAAGGCTTGATCCGGCTGGTCGTCACGGGTACCTCCAACGACCTCTGCTCTACCGCTGACAATCTCGCAGGGCGCAAGTCATTCTTCACAGCGTTGATATAGCCAGCCGCACAGCCAACTTTGTTAGCTATGATAGCTGAGCTGGTCTCGCCCTGCTCTGCCAAGAGGGCGCAGTCCTCCCATGGTGCATGTCATATGAAAGGACGCCCCTGAGTTTGGGGGATGCGATTAGGGCGCAAGATGTTGCGTCTCTACGGCACCAGATCTGCCTCAGTGCATTTCAGCAGTTTGTTGTAAGTGCCGACTAACTTGGCCTCGATGATCTCATTTTTCAGTGATCTGCTACTATGTGTCATCACCCGGATGTAGTTGTCCGTAAGTCCGTCCCAGACGCCAGGTGAGATTTCAGTTTCCCACAGCACGGGCAGCGTCTTTCTGCAGAACTGTTCACTGAAACGGACGGCGCTCTCCCGCGCCAGCCTCATCATTTTCCTGCTGCGGTCCTTTTTAATTTTTTCGTCGATTTGATCCGGCATCGATGCGGCTGTCGTTCCTGGCCTCTCTGAGTAGGAGAACACATGCATGTTGGCGAAAGCCATGTGTTTGCAGAAGCGATAGCTCTCCTCGAACTCCTCGCCCGTCTCTCCGGGGAATCCGACTATTATATCTGTGGTGATTGATACCTGCGGCACGGTCTTCCTGATGCGCTCGACGGCGGTTTCGTAGGCGGATGTGTTGTACGGGCGGTTCATGAGTGTGAGGACGGAGTCGCTGCCGCTTTGCAATGGCAGGTGCAGGTGTCGGCAGAGCCTTGCATCGTTCCATATATCGAGCAGTTCGTCTGTGATATCGCCGGGCTGAAGGGAGGAGAGGCGAATTCGCCGAACAGATGTTTGATCGAGGATGCGTTTTATCAATAACTCAAGACCTGGCTTGTATGCGCCAATCTTGGTGCCGGTGAGCACTACCTCTTTAAACCCCATGCTTATTCTGGACTTTATTTCTTCGATTATCTCGTCTGGCGGTATGCTTCGCTCACGGCCTCGAACGTATGGCACAATGCAGTAGGAACAAAAGTGGTCGCACCCCTCCTGTATTTTTATCATGCTGCGGGTGCGTAAAACGTCGCTGTCACATGTGTCGTGCGATATCTGCCGACGCTTCAGTCCGAGGATTGTCGGCAGGTTCTCCTTTTCGTTATTGCTTAGGATAAAGTCTGCGCATTTCAGCTTGTCGAGTTCCTCAGTGTCCCGATCGGCATAACATCCGATAGCGATGATCGTCGCGTGGGGATTGCGGCGTCTCGCTAACCTCAGGAGATATCGGGACTTGCGGTCGGCTGTGCGGGTCACAGTGCATGTGTTCAGGATGTAGATGTCGACAGATTCAGAGGGGGACACCAGCCTGCATCCCATTTCTGCGAACTGCAAGGCCAGGGATTCGCTTTCCGCTTGATTGAGCTTGCATCCCAGAGTTTCGATTGCAACTGCGGTTGTCTTGGCCGACGATGGCTGCATGACTAAATGATACCATACATTTGTTGATAGTTTTGTGTTATTGGTTTGATTGAGGTTTAAGTTATGTTATTATATGATATTGTGTTCAGCATGTATGACATGACGGATATGACTATAGCCCGCTGATTCATTTATATGATAGTTAAAGAGGGGGATCGTTTAATTGAATAATCGAGTAGTAGTCACAGGTATGGGGATGGTTACGCCTTTAGGCCTTGATGTTCCTTCGACATGGCAGAAGCTGATAAACGGCGAATCAGGGGTCGATATTATTACGCAGTACGACCCTGCGATCACGGAGACTAAGATCGCCGCAGAGGTAAAAGGATTCGATCCTACACAGTATATTGATCGCAAGGAAGCGCGTCATATGGATCGATTCGTGCAGTTCGCCGTCGTTTCCGCGCTTCAGGCAGTTAAGCAAGCCGGTATTAAAGATATTCCATCTCAGGAAACGGGTGTAATAATTGGAGTTGGGCTGGGCGGTTTGAATACGCTGATAAACCAGTATGATGTGTTGCGGGAAAAGGGAGCGGACAGGGTCAGTCCTTTCCTCATCCCGATGATGATACCTGATATGGCTTCAGGTCAGGTTTCTATTACACTGGGCGCCAAGGGACCGAACTTCTGCACGGCCTCGGCCTGCGCCAGCGGCTCCGATGCTATAGGTGAGGCCTGCGAGATTATTAAAAGAGGGGAAACGGCGGTTATGTTGGCCGGGGGCACCGAGTCGGTTATAACGCCGATTGCGGTCGCAGGCTTTAACTCCGCCCGAGCTCTTTCCATTAGGAACAACGATCCCAAGAAGGCGTCGAGGCCTTTTGATGCGGAGCGTGACGGTTTTATCATCGGTGAGGGGTCGGCGGTGCTTGTTCTGGAAAGCCTTGAACACGCCGAGAGGAGGGGGGCAGTGATACTGGCGGAGCTCATAGGGTATGGGGCCACAAGCGAT
>Ga0172380_10008438_pt1 | contig 11267 bp, 23 predicted proteins | sample Leawe162metaG_FD_119747 | JGI IMG/M metagenome (GOLD analysis project Ga0172380, IMG submission 119747) | Leachate microbial communities from a municipal landfill in Southern Ontario, Canada - Leachate well 162 metaG | ecosystem: Engineered > Solid waste > Landfill > Unclassified | place... | reverse complement strand
GCGGTGCCCGGCGATGGCGGCGTCCACATCGACGTCTGGCTGCTCCAGGCGCTGACCCAGACGGATACCGGCCTCAGCCGCCCGCCGGGCCCGCGTAGCGGCCCTGATCGCCTCGGCCAGCACTGGGGACGTCATCGGCGCCCATGCCGCCGCGTACAGCGTGTGCAGATATGAGCCGTCCTCACCCGAGCGCAGCAGGCCCCGGCGGTTGACCTCGATGGCAGCCGTCACCGGGGTGATCTGATCCCCCCGGCGCAGCATGTCCAGCAGCACCCCGGCGATTACCCGGGTGCGGGTCATCCAGAAATCATCGACGGTCAGCGCCAGCAGGGACGGGCCGGCGATGTCCGGTGCCGCCAGGACGTTGCCGAGCAACGCGGTCTCGGCGCGCTCGTCGTGTGCGGTGGTGCTCATTCCTCCCAGGCTCCTTGCGTAGCAGTGGCTGACCCGACTCCGCGACGCGGGCTTGCTCTGGCGGTCGGGCGTTGGGCAGCGAGTCGCAGCCGGTCGTACTGGTCACGCAATTTCGGCATCGACAGGACGTTTGCCCGCCAGAACTCGTCGGTCTGGCACCAGGCGATCGCCCGCGAGATCTGCTCCTCGCTACGTCCGTCGCGGTCCAGCATGAGCCGACAGGCCTCCCGCCAGCGGAGCGTGATCTTGGGCCGCCTGGAGCCGTTCGTCTGGATCGCGTCGGCGAGCTGCGTGCACAGCCGCTCCACGTCCGGGCGGATTTCGGTAATCGAAGCGTCCGAGATCGGAATCTCGGACGAAGTATCTAAGGGTTCTTCTAAGGGTTCTCTAAGGGATACCTGGCCATTTTGGCCGGTAGGACTGTCGTCAATGGCCGGTAGGACTGTCGTAAATGGCCGGAGGTCATTTTGACCGCTGGTCGATCTGGCCGCTGGTCGATCTGGCCGGTGGCCATTTTGGCCGGTAGGGATCACCTGACCCACAGCGAGCACGTACCGGTCCGACGTCCGATGTCCCTGGGCATCAAACCGGCGCATGCGCGCCAGGTAGCCCGCAGCCTGCAACTCCAGCAGTTGACGGCGCACAGTGCGCTCACCCTGCCCCGTCATCGAGGCGAGCTTCGCCTGACCCGGGTAGCAGGAGTGACCCTCATCAGCCAAGTCGGCTAAGGCAACCAACACGAACTTTGCGCCCGTCGTGATCGGCTGCTGATACGCCCATGTGATCGCCTCATTGCTCACGCGCGCCTCCCGTGCAGCTGCTGATACCGCTCCAGCCCGGCCCGCACAGCCGCCAGCATCGACCGCTCCACGCCCCGCAGAGACGCGTCCAGGGCCGGTAACCGCCCATCCGAGGGCACCGACCACAGCCAGGCGTCGGCGTAGGGCCAGGACGCCCGGGACTTGCGCACCACGACACGAGTACGCCGCATCACCCCACCGCCTCATCCATCGCGTCCGCTATGCGGTAACACCGCTCCACAGACACACCCAGGCGTGTGGCGATGTCCTCCAGCAGCTCACCCCGGGCGATGGCCTGCTCGACCAGATCCCGGACCGGTATCCGGGACGATCGGTGGCGGCGTACCCAGCGGAGACCCGCCGCGCGCCTGCACGCGACGCACCGCCGGATCGGGGAGCGGTCCGGCCGCTGGGTGACCTGGGTGTTCTCCGGGGTCATCTCGTGCAGGCCGTTGCCGCACAGCTGAACGGTGGATAGCGTGCTCATACCGTCCTCCTGCTGGACAGCTCGGCCAGGATCTCCGGCCAATCCCGTGGCCGCCACACCCGCCCGTAGTCACCGAGGGCGGACAGCCACCGCATCTGACCGGTGGACACGATCCCCTTGTCCCGCTTCAGCTCCGCGACGATCACCCGCCCGTCACGGGCCAGGACCAGATCGGGGAAGCCCGTGTCGCCGGACATGGGTGTGACCCACCGTCCCCGCTGGGTCATCGCGGGCCGGAAATGCGCCACCATCCAGCCTGTCAGATGGGCGGTCTGCATGACACGGGCCTGAAAGTCGGCCTCAGTGATCGGGAGCATCGTCGATCTCCTGTAGCCATAGGGGGAATCGGTGGATCTCACCGGTCAGGGTCAGTGCCTCGTAGGCGTCCAGGACGGGGCAGCGGTCGTGTTTCCCGCTGATCTTCCAGCCATACCAGGCGGCTTCGGCCGGGTAATCTTCACAGAATGTGTTACAGCAGATGCATAGCAGGCAATCGGGTTGCAGATGGTTGCCGCCGTGCGAGCGGGCAAGCCGCTCATGCCCGTTGACGTAGCCGTACCGGCCGCAGCGGGCACAGGTCCCCTGCGTCCCGACCCGGCCCAGTTTCGCCTCGTGCACGCGGCGGATACGCGCCTCCCGCGCCCGTCTGAGGCTGACGGGATTCAGGCGTCCCATAGCACGCAATGGGGTGCGGCGGATCAGTGGCGTGGTCCTCATGGCCTACCGTCCCGCCCGAGCACGGACAGTTCGGCGCGCTGGTCGGCCGAGTATGTGCGCCCGACGTCCACGCGTGCCTGAGCCTCCCGCATCAGCCGCAGCAGGTGCCGGACGTCCGCTTCGGCTCTGCAGGCCACGAACTCCTGCTCGGCTGTCTCTATGCGGGCCAGGTGTTTGCGGGCGTCCACGGAGCCCTGAGCTGCCAGGAACGCCTTGGATTCGGCGATGTCCGCGTCCATCCGCAGCGACAGTGCGGTCGTCTCCGCGTCGCGCAGCCGCATGATCACCGCGTGCAGATCGTCCAGGCGCTGACCCAGACGCGTTGATGCCGAGGTAGGAGTGGTCATCGGTCACAACCCCGGCTCCCAGTCGGCGGGTGGCTCAGGCCATGAGTCCTGCGCGTCGATCACAGGGTCACCAGGGGACGGTGTAGTTGGTGTCTCCACGGCAGGCTTGGTCGCGACAGGCTTCCGCTGGGCCGTCCGCGTCGCACCCATGTGCCTTAAAAACCCGCGCAGATCAGCAACGCTCGCGTCCGACATCGCAGACCCCGACCATGCCTCGTACCGGCTCACAACCCCCGCACCGTCAATGCCGCGAGACTTCGCCAACACCCAGATATCGCCTTTGAGTTGAGCAAGGTTCGCCTCGTCCGACGACGGTGCACGGCGCGTCTTGCTCGCCGCGCGGGCATCGTCATCGTCTGACTCCGGGGCTACCCCGGTGATGCTGCACAGGGCGTAGCGGCGGGCATAGGTGATCGCAGACCCGAGCACCTGAGGCTTGGATTTCGCCGGGTCCGGCAGTGGGTACCGCCCGCCGTCCGACTGACCGCTGACGTGACGGAGCATGTAGACCAGCAAGAACTGACCGTCTTTGCACAGAGTCGGCTTCGCGGAGAACGACAGCCCAACCTCAGCCAGCTTCGGCAGCAGAACACTGCTGATACCGGCCAGATCGGCATAGTCGTACGTGTACTTCCCGCCGCCGTCCATCTTGACCTCAGCCGTCCTCCCTTTCATGATGGTCGGGAGGTCGGCCTGCAACTGGGCCAGCGCAGCAGCGAGCGTCCGAGGGGCTTCGGTCATGACGCCACGTCCAGGGCGGGAGTCGGCAGCGGAGCACCAACGAGGTCCGTCTTGATCTTTCCGGTCTGCCTTGCCACCCAAGCGATGTGCTGGAAAATCTTGAACGTCGTCTCCCCAGTCTCCAACGGCTTCACCTCGTAGTCGGTGGCGCGGATCCAGATCGCCATCGTGTCCGTGATGCCAAGTTCAGAGATCGGCCGCTCATTGCCGTCGTCGTCGAGCCAGACATCAGCGTGACGGTAGGCGGACAGCTGCAACGCTGCCTCGCCATAGATCCCAGACCGCGACGTCTTCCAGTCCATCAGGCAGACACGACCATCGGGCAACTTGCACACCAGGTCAAATGTGCCGCAATAGCCCCACTTGCGTGACGCCACAACGGTCTCAGTGCGGATGATCTCGGGCTGCCACTCATCGAGGAACCGGACAGCCTGCGCGACATGCCCCGCGATCGCGGCGGGCACCTCTACCTCCTCGCCGCGGGCCAGGCGCTCGGCCAACGTGTGGACCTCAGTGCCTCGCCGGCCAGCCTCGTCCAGTGCTGCGTACCGCGCCTTCTTCAACAGGGTCAGTCGCTCGCTCACGGACTTCTCGGACAGGTCGGCCCAGTTGTCGACCGCGTACTCGGCGGTTGTGTTCGCCGCCCAATTGATCAGGGCTGGCTTTGCGAGTCCGTCACTAATCAGTGTCGTTACCCCGTCAGCCCTCCTGCCGTCGATCATGTACGAGTGACCGCGTCCACGGTCGATGCGCTTGATCCCACTCATGGCGTCCTCACTACGCATACGTACGGCGCATAGGCAGCTATCAGAAATGCCAGGGCGACGATGGTCAGTGCGGCGACGGCGACGCCCCGGTCGGTGAGCCTCATCGCGACACCACCCACGGGCACCAGATGTCAGCGCGGAACGCGGCCACCAAAGCGGCGACGAAATAGACCCGGCCACGGGCGGTGGCGAAGCCGGTCATGACTCGCCCCGTGCTAACTGCTCATCGCTAAACCACTCGCGGCCCACTTCAGACGGGCCGAGCATCCCCTGGTCGAGCGCCTCACGAGCGAGGTCGCGGCAGATGCGACACAGCCGATTGCCATACGGGTTGCCCTCGCGCCCTCGTGAGGCGCTGCACCACACCTCCCAGTCGTGCAGATATCCGCGCACAAGGATGTGCTTCACGGGCGTCGTCTGGACGGCCGTGCGATGTGCGGTCCCGACACTGAATTCCCCATTGCTGCTCACGACTCGCCCCGATCCATAGCACGCTCAGCCAGCACAGCGGTGAGAGCAACGTCGGCGCGGTCCTGGCGCATCCGGGCCAGCCACTCGTCCAGCTCACCCAGCTCGACAGCACCCTCAGCGCGGCGGCGGAGGCGGGCCTCAGCGATCGCATAGCCAGCGATACACCCGGCCACAATGGCGGCGATCAAAATCATTGCCATCTCAACCACCTGTCGATATAGGAGGCGTGGGCGCCTCTGTGACCGTCAGGGAGCTGGCACCGGTATTTAGGTCCGAAGACCGAGAGGGGGAAGCCGACCCGCGTGCAGCGGCTCTCCTCCGGGGCGGCGTGCCGGGGTTGGTAGGTCTCGGTCATGACCACACCACCGTGAAGTGGCAGGTGTGCTCTCCGTCGTGACCCCACGGCAGGCCACACGAGTACATGCCGTCGGGGCTGTCCTCGTCACAGATCGTGGGGACCTCATCGGACTGCGCCTGCGCCTCGGTCATGACGCACGCTCCGCGAGCAGCGGCTGACAGACCCACTCCACCGTCTCGACGGTCTCAGTGACCTCGACCATCGGAGCATCGGGAGCGGGGACGAGGCGGGTCACGGTCTCGGTGCCGGTGACGATCCGCTCGCAGACGGCCTCGCGGCGGACGGCTACCTCCAGGTGCAGGCCCTCGATCGCGCGGTGGTATCTGGCGTATTCGCCGCTGATCTCCTTGTCCCAGTGCCCACCGGCCGCCCTCACGACAGCGGCGGCTTGATCGCGTGAATCATCCGGATCGTCAAAGAGCAGCCATTGCAGCGCCGTGTACGGCTTGGCGCCGCCGTGGGTCGGCAGCGTCAGGTCCGGCGTGGACTCCAGGAGATCCGCGAAGGCGCGCAGCCCGGCGATGTAGTCCTCGCGGGCGCTCACCGGGCACCAGCCGGGGCGTAGTAGGTGACCAGCGGCGCCCAGTCACCCAGGGCAACCAGTCGGCGGGCGGCGTCACGAGCCGCGACAAGGCAGTGCTCGGTCAGGCTGTCACACGCGGCGTACGTGCGGGGGCTGTCGTGCTCATCGAGGCACTCACGCCAGTCCGGGCCGTCTAGCCGCGCGACTATCGCCAGCTGCCCGGCGATCTCCTCGACCAGGGCGACCACGCCCGGCGCGGACAGGTCAACCCTGGGTAGCAGCTCCGCGAGTCCGGCCGGGTCGTCGCCGTAGATGCGGCAGGCATCGAGGACGGCCGTGGTGAGGTCGGCGTCCAGATGCACGGTCGAGAGGTCGATAGCGGGTAGGGTCTGTGTCGTCACTGCATGTCTCCTGTCAGGGGTGTAGTGGCCGGGGCGCGTCCAGATGTGAGCTGGCGCGCCCCCTTTGCGTGGCGGTGATGGAGCAGGATCGAGCCGGCGACGGCGACGTTCATCGACTGCGGTCGTGCCGACTCGATCTGGATCAGGTCGTGGCAGCGGTCTAGGACCGACTGGGGCAGGCCACGGTCCTCTGCGCCGAGCAGGTACACAGCCCGCTGCGGATGGCAGTACTCGCCCAGGGGCGTCCCTCGCGGGTCCAGCTCGACCCCGATCAGCGTCGCGGAGTCGGGCAGGTGTTCGATCAGGTCATCGACGTCGCGGAAGTGCATCAGCGGCGTGTGCAGGGGCGTGTGTGGCGTGTCCGAGGACTGGTGGCGGTAGCGAGCGCCGACCGTGAAGATCAGTGCTGCCTCATACAGGTGCGCCGAGCGCCACAGCGTGCCGACGTTCGACGCCGTCTTGCCGCCGTAGATACCGATCGCGACGTAGCCACGCGTGCTCATGGCCGTCGCGCCAGCAGCAGACCGGCCGCGATCAGGGCAGCGCCGAGCAGGACGAGGACACCGAGGGAGGTCATGCGGATGCCCGCTCAGGGGGCAGGAATGCGGCAGTTCCGACATGGAGGTATGCCGCGATTGCGGCGAGATCCGCAACATCGAGGGGGACCTCTCCCGACAGTCGCCGAGACCAGTACGAGGCCGATTTGCCCACACCACGTGTCAGGTCGGAAATCGTGCGCCGCTGACGGGCCATCTCGGCCCGCACTTCGTCAGCTGCCCTCTGTACGGCTAAGTTAGTCGCCATACGATTAACCTAGGCCATGGGCCTAGGCGGTGTCAACCGCCCAGCGACTAACTCGGTATTTCAAGGGTGTAAGTAATCGCAATCACTATCGCGGTACCCGCCGAGCGGGTATAACTGTCGCATGGCGAACGGCGAAGTAATCCCCATGCCAGACCGATCGACGGCGCGCGGGCGTGTAGCCGCGAGCGTCCGGGGCAAGCTGGCGGAAGCAAAGATCACGACCAACAGGCTGCCTCAGCTGCTCGGCAAGTCGCAGTCCTATTGGTCCAGGCGTGTTAACGGCGATATCGCCTTCGATGTGGATGATCTCGGACAGATTGGCGACCTCTTGGGGATCAGCTTTCTGGTGGTCGATGGGGGCGATCAGCCCTTACCGCCGCGTCCGGTAAGCTCTTCCGCGAGCGCCCGTAGCTCAATGGATAGAGCATTTGACTACGGATCAAGAGTCATAGGTTTTCCCGCGCGTCGCGCTCTCGATTTCGCGGCCTGATGGCACAATCTCGTCCTATTTTGCAGATTGTCCGGCAGGGCGATTCTGAGAGGTGTATCACTCTCGGTATGACTCCCGAATCGCTGCGGTTACTGGATGACTGGGCGCTCTGGATGGGCGCGACCATGAGCGCCAAGACGATTCGCGAGCGCACGGCAGCAGTCGGCAGGTTAGCCACGACCGCCGATCTGGCCAGCTGTGATTGGCGTCCGGTCGCACGATTCCTCGGGTCGAATCCGAACTGGTCGCCGCTGACCAAGATCACCTACAGGCAGCATCTACAAGCATTCTTCCGATGGGCCGTCGCCCAGGGCATCCGCTCCGACAGCCCGATCGACAGCCTACCCCGCCAGCGCGGAGAGCGGGCCGACCCGGTTCCGATCCCGTCCGATGGGATCGACCGGCTACTCGCGTCAGGTATCCGGCGCCGCACCCAGGCCATGGTGCTATTGGCCGCGACGGCCGGGCTCAGGGTCCATGAGATCGCCAAGTTCGCCGCTGAGGATCTGACGGGGGACCGCCTGCGAGTGCAGGGCAAGGGCAGCAAGACCAAGCTGCTGCCCGTTCATCCATGCCTCGCACTAATGGCCGAGCGGATGCCTCAGGAGGGGTACTGGTTTCCGGCATATCGCAGAGTCGGACCGCAGTCGCCAGCGACCGTCTCGATCACCATGTCTCAGGCCATGAGGCGGGCGGGGATTCCGGGGTCGGCGCACAACATACGCCGCTGGTACGTGACATACATATTGCGTAATAGCGATCATTGGACGGCTCGCGACCTTGCTCGACACGCGAATCTCGGGACTCTGCCGCTCTATGTGTTCCCTGATGAGGATCGCCGCCGGGCCGCCGTCGATGCGCTGCCGATCAGCCGGGTCGCCGCTTGATCTTGACACGCTCTATATGAGTGAGAAACGATCGCCGCCTACACTCTCATCTCACGCACGGGAGTAATCCGGATGCCTGACGCTCCAGAATATCGCCAGCAGACCGACGCGGCTGGACGGCCGGTGTTCGATGCTAATGGCGTTCCAATTCTCATTCCGGCCACTCCTAAGCAGTCAATGAAATGGCCGATAATCATCGGGTTCAGTCTCTTGCTGGCGGCACTTATTGCGGCCGTAATCTACGTACCCATTTATAATAGTCGTCACAGCTATGACGAATCAGTTGAGCGCGCTCCTACGAGTACGCTCTGTGCGGATTGGGACTCCCTTTCACGCGATACAAAGTATGTTACGGCCCGCTCTTTACTGAATGCGCAGATCGCAAAAGTCAAGCCAGGCCAGGTAGATGTGCCGCGCAAGGAGCTGGTCGAGTCCTTCGTAAAGGACATCGGCGAGGAATGCGATATAGGCGCGGCAATGAACTATCCGGGGTTCACAATTAATGACGCGGCGATAATTGTGGTGAATAATTTGAGACCCGGCTATTATTTTTAATTAATCTATGGCCGCTCGGATTGAGCGGATCACGCATCGTCGTCCCGTACCCAGCCGTCCATGCGCAGCAGCCGCTCACCCCTGGGCAGTAGGGCGGGGGGTCCGGAGATGGGGACGCGGATCAGCTCCGAGCACTCCAGCAGCCGCAGGTCCAGGAGGGTGAGGACCGTGGTGCCGTCGAGGAGGTAGCCGGCCAGGATCGCGGTCGGGGAGGCGCCGGTGCGGGGGATGCGGCGCTGGGCGACGGCGGCGACGAGGTCCATGATGTCGGGTCGGGCGAGGATTTGGGTGTCAGTCAGCGGCGGCAGTTTCGAACGCATGTTCGACACGGTACGCCGGGCGGGCTAGCCTGACCAGGCATGAGCCTGACGGTGATGGCGCACCTACCCGACCGCCGGCTGCACCTGTGCGACCTGCAGGTCTGGGGACGCGACCCCGACGGGGTGTGGTGGGGACTGGTGACGTGGCGGCACGGCGGCGGCGGGCGCGACATGCCCACCTGGCACAGCGCGTGGATACCCGGCAGCTGGCTGACCTGCGACGACACGCGCGCTGACCGGTCCAGCGTGGCACGCCTGACCCTCCCCGCTGACCGGGCGGCGTGGCCCTCCCCCTGGGCGCCGGGCTGGGACACCTACCACTACGGCGCCGACTATCACGGCCAGGACGCCGACCGGCGCACCGCTGACGGGCCCGGCTGGTGAACCTCATCCGGTAGCGTGCTCGGTGCACGACCCCGGACCGACGCCCCCGTGACGATCCGGGGTCGTGCCTGGCTACGCGAAGACTGGCGGTTCGATGGTCTTCAGCTGCCCGCCGGTCCAGTTGGTCAGGGCGAACTCCAGCGTTTGCCGCTGGGAGGTGGCCATGTAGTCCAGCACCATGGCAATCGTGCTGTCGGCGTGGACCTCGTGGCCGTCGCCGATGTCGCCACCTGCACCCCGGCTGAACAGCACGAACCGCAGCTGCGTGTTGTCGTAGACCGCGACCAGGGCTGGCGGGTCGTCAACCATGACGCGGTTCATAATGTCACCCAGCGTGTCGGACGCCAGGCTGACGAAGATCGGGTGGCCGTCGCGGTGACCGGCCTCGCGTAGCGCCGCCCGGCCGGCAGCCGTGGCGACCATCCGGGCAAGTGCCTGCCCGGCCTTGATTCGTAGAGAGCGATCGTCAGTCACGTCGTCCTCCAATGCTCCAGGTGTGCTTCCCAGTTCTCGATGATCTGCTCATGTGCCTTGTCGTACCCCGCACCTATAACATCCCACGCCTCGTGATCGTTTGCACGAGGAATCTCGGTGATCCGTATCGTCTTTTCCTCGCCACCCTGGGTGAACCGGTGGCTGTGAATCCAGCCGTGGCAGCAATCGACCCGGAACACCTCGTGCCACTGACCTCGGCGGCGGGTCATCTGCATGATCGCGAACTCGACGACCTTGCCACCGTACAGCCGCATCCGAATATGAAGGCGGTCACTGTCGGTAAGCTCGATTGGATAGCTCGGCTCCTCGTCGCAAATCTCCAGCGGCGGGGGCGTGTAGAACGAGGGGACTGGTCCGTCGGGCTCGCTGGACATGTCCACCAGACGACGCTCGCTAGACCGCCCGGTGATCTTGCCCATGACGCGGCAGCTTAATCACCAGACTGTCCGCCGGGGCGGAGGACCGGCTCATCGGGCGGGTGATCCCGCAGCCGTGCGATCTCGGCCGGGTCGTAGCGGCGCTGTGTCCCGACCAGTACCGGACGTAGGCGGCCTTGGTCGGCCCAGCGGCGCAGGGTCCGTGGATTGCATCCCAGGATCGCTGCGGCCTGGCTGGCGGTGAGCATCCCCGGGGCTGAGCGCGGGGGTGGCTGCCCGGTGGCTTTGACCCACGCGGCCCGGGCGCCGGCCCGGGACACGCCGAGTTGGCCAGCGATCGCCTCCCATGTCCGCCCGGCCGCGCGTAGCCGCACCACCTGGTCGGCGTCGACATGCACCGGGCGGGCCCGGCGGGCCTGATAGACCGCATACGCGCCAGGGCCGACAGCGGCGATCAGATCCACCACCCGCACACCGGCGGCGCGATGCTCGGCGATCTGAGCGGCCAGCGCGGCCGCTTGCGGCCCCTCGACCGCGCGGCCATTGGAGCGATGCGGCCGCGCATCACACAGAGCCCGCAGGTGTCTGATCTGCGCGGCGGTCAGGCTCGGACGGCGGATCGTGGTCATCACGCCTCCTCAACGAATGAACCGGCCCCGCTCCCGAGGGGCGGGAGCGGGGCCGGTTGGGACACTCAGCGAGCGTGGCGCTCGACGATCTCCCAGAAATCCGGGACCGTCTCGGTGCTCACCAGGCCGTAGCGGTCGTGGATCTCGTCCACGATCGCCTGGACGTCGTGCTCGGTCTCCCAGCCCTCGATCGCGGCGAGGACCTGGGTCTCGATGTCGGTGCGAGTGATCATGTCGTTTTCCCTTCGGGTTCAGGCTTGGCTCCGTGCCGTCCTGATGCATAGAAATATACACGCCGTG
>Ga0172380_10008437_pt1 | contig 11267 bp, 9 predicted proteins | sample Leawe162metaG_FD_119747 | JGI IMG/M metagenome (GOLD analysis project Ga0172380, IMG submission 119747) | Leachate microbial communities from a municipal landfill in Southern Ontario, Canada - Leachate well 162 metaG | ecosystem: Engineered > Solid waste > Landfill > Unclassified | place... | reverse complement strand
GCAACGCAGCCCTTCGTCTGTCGTCGCTCCAGTGCCGACAGACACTTGCAACAGCGCTTTTCCGTTCGCCGCGTACGTTGCAGCGTCAAAACTCGGACCGACGATTGCGTAATGCGGGACGGCGCTTGCCACCGGTTCATTTACGATATGGGTTTCAGTAAGGCCAGATCGATAATAATTCCCTCCATACGAATTTATCTCGTTATGCGTGCCGGTGGCGCCGTTCGTATAGGTCCCCGTGACATTCCCGGTAAAATTTCCACTAATGTTGAGATAATCTCCCGCTCCAGCGGCAATCTCTACACCATATTTTTGGGAGTTTGCTAGAGTGCCTAAGAACGGCCCACAGCTTCCCGCCTTACCGCTGAATGTTACATTAGATACTCCCGCGTCGATAAATACGCCAGAGTATCCAGCAGCGGTGCCCACACTATTCTGGCAAACGTCGGCCTCTATAATCGCATCATTGACCGCAAGTATCTTGATGCCATTTTGCTTGTTGCCGGTGACGATTCCCCCACGCATTTGAAAATCGGTGATGTTGGCGTTGTTTAAAACAATGCCACTTCCGCCAGTTCCTAAATTATTCGATATCCACGGCCCCATAAGAACAGTTTTAATTACCCCCGCGCCTTGAAAAATGATGTTGTCGAGGTGAGACGTGTCAAACTCTCCGGCATGCAAATCTAAATCGAACGCCGCCTGCGTCGAAGCCGGTTGCACGACGAGAGAATGATCGTTGTTCGTCGCTGAATAAGCGTGAAGATGAAGGCCGCCAACGCCTCTCACGTCGAGAGCAGTACCGTTCTGACTGTAGTTTCCCCCCACAAATATATTTGCTGGCTTGCTGTTTGTCGCAACGGCGCTAAGCTCACCGACAAGCGTTCCTGTCGTGCAGGCGCTGACGCCGTTCGCGGCGTTATCCATATAGACGCCATACAGTGCGCCTGGCAGCGCGGTAGAATTTTCAATCTGAATGCACGTCTCGCCGTAGTAAACTAAGAAATTTTTTGCGGTGAATCCGTTTACATCGACGATGTAAACATTTGCACCAGTCCTCCCGACGAAGCCGGTAACTAATACATTTTCAATTGAGATGCCGCCGCGCTGAACGCCGCTACTTCCGACCATTATTCCGCTTGAGCCGGTCGAAGTGATATTGATTCGCGTATTATTTACAGTGTCTCCGACAGCGCGAAATCCGGTGCAATTTATCGTTATATTTGTGATATTGTAGACGCCAGCGCGGAGCCGCGCGAGTTGATGCGTGACGCACGCTCGATTGATCCAATTTTGAAGCGGCGTTGTGCTGTCTGCAACAATCGTATTCGTGTTAGCGCCAAACTGCATGGCGTCGAGGCCGCCTGGCGTCGTCCAAATCAACCATGAATTTCCGCCAGTAGCGTCAACGCATGCCCCGCCATCGTTAACAAGGCTGTTGGCCGCACATGTCCCTACAAGAGGCGTGGCGAATGCAGGTCCAGCCCCAAATCCTGCCGCGTAATCATCGCGCCAAACGCCGGTCGGGTATGCAACAGTATTTGACGCTGTGAGCGCGGCATTCGTCGCTACATGTGGGGCTCTTGTGCTTAGCGCACGCGCCGCCATCCCGCGCGCGACTGTGTCGACATCAGCAAGAGCCGGCGCAGAGAGCATCAGCGCTAGCACAACGAGAATGCGCATCATTGGCTAACCCTGTAATTTGCAGTTCCGCTTGTATAAGCCGAGCAGCGAAGGCGGTAATAAACCCCCCACTCGCTTTCTTTGGCGATCTCGCTGCATGCGGCCGTGACTTCGGAAATCGCCGTTCCTGCGCCGGTCAGCGCATGCCAATTCGTCCCGCCGTCGAATGTTCGCTCAAGCACGATTGTTGCAACGAATGTTCCCCATATCGTCCAGTTGAACTCTCGTCCGGCGAGCGGGATGAATGATGAGCTTGTTTGCGCCGCCGCTGTAAATGCGCCGGTGACCGGCGTGCGGTCTGAAGGCTCCAAAACAAGGCGCATAGGCTAAACCCACCAGCTAATGACAATGATCCCAGCCTTGCCACTACCTCCTGCTGCTCCCGTACCGCACCCGCCGCCGCCGCCGTAGTTGCCGCCAGCAGCGCCCGCACCGGCCACATTATTGAACCCGCCGCCGCCGCCAGAACCATGGGTTGCATCCCATTCTGTTCCTGCCGCGCCAGCAGTCGGAGATCCGCCGTCCGTGCCGCCAGCGCCGCCGGAATTGTTGCCGCCATTGCCGGTCGTAAGACCGCTTATGCCCGCGCCATTAGGACCGGCCGCGCCGCCGCCTTTGCCCGCCGCGTTATGATAGCCGCCGTTGTATTTTGTGGTGCCGACGCCATCGGCTGTATTGTCAATCGCGCCTGTAATGCCTGTCCCGCCGCCCTTGGCCCCGCATGACGACGCGGCGAGAGACGCCCCGTTGAAATACGTGTCGCCGCCAGACGATCCGGTTGGATTGCCGCCAGCTCCAGCCGCGCCGATCGCATATGTTGCGCTACCGCCCGGAGTGAGCGTTAGGTTCACGATCTTCGAATATCCGCCTCCCTGGCCCGCCGCCGCCGTCCCGGAGTCAGAGCCGCCACCGCCGCCGCCAATACACTCGATATTGTTGTCTGCGGAGTTGAAAGCCGCGTCGACCGTCCAAGACGTGCCGGAGGTCAGAAACACGCGCGTCAGCAGTCGGCCATTGCCGCCCGAAATCATCATGGAGCGCATACCCGGCAACATCAGGCGATGGCCTTCGATAGCGCGTAATCAACAATTGGCCCGGTTGTTCGGACGACATAATCCAGCCGATCGACAGCAGATGCCGTTGTCGTCAACACTGGCGCGACGCCTCCCGCCGTCTTCCATGCCGACGCATAGGCGAGCGTCCTAGACCCTGTTCCGTCCTGCGTGATCCAGATCGACCCGGCCTGGCCGACTTTGGCGTTTGTCGGCGCGCCGAGCGTGCGATTGCCGCCGATGGTCAGCGAGAAGTTTAGCCCCGCGCTCAGATCAACGGCGACAGTCGCCGCGTCGGTTAGAGCTGTGAGCGCGCCGGCCGACCAGACGCCATTCGCGGAAAGCAGCTTGCTCGCCGTGTTCGCTTGGAAATTGGCTGCGCTGGCGATGGCCGCGCTTGCCATCCGGCCATAGGTGACAGTGCTCGCATTGACCAGCAGCCATTCGGATGAGCCGGAAACCCATGTCGCGAGGTAAACGCAGCCGGAGACAATATCGCCAGCGTTGAGCGCGACGCCCGTCTCGCCGCGCAGCGCCGCCGCGCCAGTGGAATCGACGTTGAGCGTCGCCGCGCCGGTATTGGTGTGATTGGCTTTGAACGCGACCAGCGCCGGAACGCGCGAAGACATGGTTTGCGCGCAAGTGAGCGTATAGGCGTTGCTTGACCCGCCCGTGGTCGACCCGCCGCCCTGGTCCTGGATCATCGCCGCAAGCGCCGCCATCATGGCGCGCGCGGAGTTGTTCACAGTGGACGGGAGTTGGCCTTCAGCCCAGTTAATGTTCGCATCGGCCGTGGCGTTGGTGCCGGCCGTCTGCGACCAACTATAGACAGAAACAGCCATTCACTAGGCCCTCTTGCTGAATTTTGGAGATTTGACCGTGAGTTGCCGTAAGGCGAGGCCGCGCCCACTGGTCTGCGTCGCCGCCATCCGTTTCGGTGTTGGCAGTTGAGGCGTCATGTCCTGCGGATTTTGCGGAAGTTGCGAGTTTTGCGGATTTTGCGGCATAAGGCCGGAGAGCAGCCCGAGGTTGGCCGGCATAGCCGGGGAAGGCGCAACCTCATCTGCCGCTACCTCTTCCTCCAGGATAGGCCCAGCGGCCTCTGTGGGGCTCCAGGACGGCATAACCGGCGCAGAGCCTGGGATAGGAGCGGGCAGCATTGAAGCGCCGCCCATGGCCTCTACATGCTTGGCGACCGTCATTCCAGGCCGGTCTGAGGCGTTGTAGTGGCCGGGCGAGCCGGCGTTTACCGTGCTGTAAAGGTCGAGTAACCCCATGCTCGGCTTGAACCCGCGCGCCTCCAGAAACTTAAAGCCCGCGTCGATTTGGTTTCTGGCGTTCGGATGGACGGTGTCGACGCCGAATTTCTGCCGTTCTTCTGGCCCCATTTGGAGAAGGCCGAAATACTGGTTATTCTTCCCGCCCCATACGTCCGGCCGGCCGGAACTTTCGTAGTTTATGACCTTCATCAGATCATCGGCGTTCACGCCTTTGGCGCCAGCCTGTGCGCGCAAATAGGCTAGATCGTCTTGCGATAGGATCGACATGCGCTATTTCATCGCTTTCACGCTATTTATTGCCGCCATCGGCGCGCTGCGCTTCGCAACGCACGCTGTATTCGCTTATGGAGGGCATGATGCAGGGTTGATTTTCTGCTCGGCAGGAATCGTGTTTTTTATCGGTCTCTCGATTGCAATTGACCAACGAAGGGCGCGAGCAGCCCGCGAGCAGCGTATTGACCAGTTGCGCCGCCAGAACGCCGACGTGCATCTTGCTCCACTAGCCACGCCGCGAGATCGTTGATCGCTTGATCGCGCCCGCCGCCTTGCTTCGTCAGAACGCGCGCGGCCTCGCCTGCGGCCGCAGACCGATCAGGGAGCAGCCGCGATAGCAGACCTTCCGCGACCTGTATGGCTGCGCCTTTAATCCCGGAACGCGGGGAAGAAGGCAGCTCAATTGCCCCCGGCTTGAACTCCCTAAGAGCCGCTAGACGCTGCGCCGACTGCGAATTTTCAATAACCTTGTTAATCGTGTCCGCGTATTTCTTTTCCGCGTCGACGCGCCCAGCGAAACGCCCCGCCGGCTCTTCGCCGAAAATCTGCGCAAGATTGGCGCGGTTGAAGTCCGTCTCGCCTTTCAGAATGCCCTTGCTCGCCGTGACGTCATTGAGCGACTTGCGCAGTTTTTCCTCGATATCGCCGCGCGCCCTTATGCGAAGCGCCGATTGCTCTTTCGGCGTCATACGCGACATGGAACGTTGCAGCTCTTCCGGCCAGGGCGTCTCGCGACCCATCCCGAGAACCTTGCCGCCTAGATCCAGAGCTTCTAATCGCTTGGCGTAGCCCTCAGATACGCGATTGGCTTTCTCATATCCAGGCACTTGCGTTTGCAGGAGATCATTGAGCAGCCCCCGCGCGCCGATAACCGCCCCTTCCTTGCGCGTGAAGCGGCCAGGACCGAGGCTCCATGCCGGCTGACCGGAAATCAGATCATCGAGAACGCCCTTAATCTTGTGGAGGTTTTCCGCCTCAGTCTTCGGAACGGTTGCAGGCGGCGTCGCATCGGCCGCCAGTCCTTTCATTTCGTCCCAAAATTGCCTTTGCGTCTTGCCGCCGCGTTGCTCGCTTGCCGCGGTTCTCTGCCAATCAATCCCAGCGTCAGACGCCCGCTTGGCGTTCTCACCGATAGCGTCAAACAAATCCTGGATCGTTGACTCTTCCATGGCGCGCTCTGGCGTCCCATAGATATGGTCAAAATAGCCTTGTTCAGCCAAGGCTTCGCGCATCTTGTCGGGATGCATCCCCTTCGGATTTACGAGGCCGCGAACCTTGTTGAGCCCCTGCGACGTTAAATCGCCGCCAGTGTCGATAACGCCGCCAAGCGAGCGCACATAATCTTGCGCGCCGAGGATTTTTTCCTTTGGCGTCTGCACGACGTAATCCGACGCCTTCGGCATGTTCTCCGGCAAATCGGGATTCGGCTTGAACAACGCTTTTCGCAAATCCTTGAGCGCCGTCGCTTCGTCGCCTTCAGCCTTGGGGATTCCTTGATCCAGATATTTTACCAGTCGCGACGTATCGACCGGCGGCGGCGCCTCCATAAACGCAGACTTGCCAAAGGCGAGCGGATAGTTCTCGGCGTCACGCTTGGCGCGCGCAGTCCGAATGCCCTCTTCCGCAACCCTGGGCGGAACGGCAGGGCCGAGGTTTTCTCGCGCCGATCCAAGGATACGGTTTGACGCTCCGGCAGAGCGCGCCCGCAGCGCATTATTGACGATGGCTCGCGCTTCGTCCGAGGCCAGCGCCGCGCCTTGCGTGCGGCCGAGCATTGCCGGCCCGAGGTCGGCAAGCATGGCCTCATCGCCAAAACGCGCAGCCTCATTGCGCAGCGCTTCCGGCGTGTCTGCTTTGACGCCGCGAGCAAGAATACGCGTCGCATCTGGCGACAGATCGCCCGCGCCAGGAGCCCGCGCGCGCCGCGCCATGCCAACCAAAGATCCGACACCAGCGCCTATTGGCGGGATAGCCGCACCGATCAACCCGCCGGCAGCGCCGCCGCTCAATGCAGACTCAGCAACCCCGCGCGGGTCTGTCAAATCATGTGTGCCGCCGACACCCGCCCCAGCGCCTATAGCCGCACCAGCGCCGCCAGAGAGCAGCCCACGGGCGCCAAGGCTTGCCGGCAAAGACGCGACACGCCCTAAAATGCCTATCGGGAGCGCAGCCCCGCCGATCAGATTGCCTGCGAGATTGCCGATCGGCGCACGATCCGCAAGCTCCGCATCCTTGGCTTGTTCCGCGGCAAGGTTCTCGGCATATGTGCCGCTGCCCGTAAACGGCTCATATGTCTTCGCCAGAGCAGCGATGCGCGAGCCGAACGGAATGCCGCCGCGAATAGACCGGGCAACATCCTGAATCATACTCGGTTCATTCACCTTCTTTGGCGCTTCCGCAGCGCGCGGCGTCTCATCAAACTGGTCGTAGACGTTTCCGCGCGGCGGGGCCACAGTGTCAAACTGGTCGTAAATGTTCGCCATTGCTACCGACCGAGAATGCGTGCAGAAGCGCCCGCGCCGAATTTGGCGTCAAAGTCTGCGCTCGTATCTGGATTGGAGCGGAGAAATTCAACGGCGCCAGTAGGAACGTTGGGCGCATTTTTCTTTGCTTCACGTTCAGCCGCTCTTGCCGCACGTTCCGCTGTAAACGACTTCTGAAATGACGGGGGAGCTGCGCCGGCAATGCCGGTTAGAGCCGTCTCGCGGTTAGCCTTCTTTTGCTCGATAACTTCTGCCGAGTCTCCCGGCTGTGGGAAGTATTGCTTGTTACCGGTTTCATATTCGCCAGACGTGATCGCAGCGCCAGACTCGCGCCGCAGAATGGCGTTCATGAAGTCGGTTTCAGCCTGCCTAAGCTTTTGATATTCATTTGATTGCAGATAGTTCCCGACCAGCGGGACGTTTTCTGCGATCTTCCCGCCGAGGCCGCGCCCACCAACTCCAGCCTTCCAAACCTCAGGATCGGAAATAATATCCTGCGACGCGTCCATGCGGCGCGCGAACAAGGCTGCATTAGCCTGGTCATTGGTCGGCTTTTCGTTTGCCGGAACCATTTGTCCCGTAAGCGCAAACCGTTTCAGATCATCGCCCTGCAACCCCTGCGCCTGTCCTTGCTGCAAACGAGATTGGACTTTCGCCTTCTCCCTTGCCGCCGCATCTATTTCAGGCGTCCTCTGCGCAACCGGTGCGCCGACTGCCACACCCGTCTCAGCACCCGGAACGCGCCACTCCTTCCGCACAGTGTTATCTGCCTGCGGAACATCCACAAGCAGCGGCTTATTGGCCTGCGTGCGCGTGAAGTCGAATTGCTCCCTTTGCAGCCCCATACTGGCCGCGCGTTGTGCGTCTTCCGCAGCCGCGCGTGACGTTTGATGCTGGCGTAGCCAATCCTGACCCGCCGCCATGCGCGCCTCGCGATCGGCGGCGAGCTTATCCAGCGAGGCTTGGCGCTTCTGCTGATTGCCGAGCAATGCCATCTGCTGCGCGTTCTGGAAGCCTTGGCCAAGCCCCTCGCGCAAATTGCGTCCAGACAACAAACCAGCGCCGAGACCGAGCAGCATATTCCCCGCGCCGCCGCCGGAGCCGATCTGGTTAAAGTCCCATCCGTCCCAAAGAGCCATCGTCTTACCTCAGAACTTGAAGAGCTTGCCAAACCCGCCCGCTGCGCCGCCCGCACCAAGCAACCCAAGACCCGCCCCGGCGACCGTCTGCATGGCGCTCGGGCTTTGCTGATTCTGAACAGGGCCAATGCCGATCGACTGTGAGTTTTCGGTTCCAGTCCCGCCCATGCTGCCGATGCCCGTCGCGATGTTCGCAAGGTTCATCGCCTTCGTCCAAGGCGCTTGGTTTGCCGCGTCAATTTTCGCCTGCTCATAGTCCATGCGCTGGCCGCCGATTTCAGATTGCTTGCTCGCGTCTGAATAAAGCGGATCGATATAGCTCTGCAGCGCGTTGCCGCCGGCCATCACATTACCGATGCCCTGCTGACCGATCCCGGCGACGCCTTGCGCAAGTCCGCCAATCTGCTGGTTTGCACTCAGCTGCGCGTTGATCATGTCCATGAAGTTCTTGTAGCGAAGCTGCGACTCATTATTCGCCAACTCTTTTCCGAGCGCTCCGGCATACGCGCCGGAGCCATAGCGCCCGGCCTTCGAAAACTGCCCGTTAACCTGATTGGTGATGCCCTCACCCATCCGGCTAATCATGTCGTCAAGATAGGTGTTGCCGGAGAGATATTTCCCGGAAGCGAGGTCGCCGAGATTGCCGACAGCGCCTTTCATCGTGTCAATGCCGTATTGCATCGGAGCGCCGATCCCGCCCTGCTGCAAAATGCCATTGACGCCGGCCATGCCAGTCTGCGCCGCGTCCGTCGTCGCGCCTTGCCCAGCGATCCCAAGCGCCTGGTTCTGGCCCGCCGTTACATTCGGGTCCATGCCGGCAACAAGGTTGCCGTTATACGTCGTATTATAAGCGTTCTGCGCGCCGCCGAGCGCCTGCGTCAACGCCCCTTGCGCCGGGTCCCACGGGTTCTTGGAATAGCTCGAATTAGTGTTCTGGATTGACGGAAGGAACGAAAAGCCGGCCATGTCTTATACCCTATCCGAGCGCGATGTATTTGAACGTGCGGTCAGTCTGCGCGTTGTTTGCGTGCGTTACCGTGAAGGTCTTATTGCCGACCGATGATATGTAGATCGTTCCCGCGCCGATCTCCGCCGAGGCGTTCGCCGTCGTCGGGCTGTAGACGATCATGCTACCCGTTGCGCAATATTCGGCGCTTACCACAGTCGTCGCCGCGCTCGCCGTGAGCGTCATCGTCCCGACCGCATTTGACCGCCCCTGCGCCAATTGCTTGACCGCAAGCGCCGTCCGCTGAAGATGCACATCGTCCGCAGTCGGGAGATTGTAGACCGTCATCGCCGGCCCGCCGGCCGCATATTGACCTCAACGCCGCGCATATATGTCCACGTCTCAGCCGCCGCGATGCGTGCTCGTGCCGTCTGGAACCGCGCGCTCGTTCGTGCCGGAGCGAACCCGTCAACGCCGATCTGATATTCCGTGCTCGTCGAGAGGCTATCGATCAGCCGGTCACGATAGCGCATGGAGACATAGGCATTGTCAGCATCTCCAACCGGCTGTACGCCGCGAACGAGCATCCGCGTTCCGTTGCCGACCGCGCCTTCAGGCGTGTCCAGCGTCGCTTCAAGCGTATCTCCGTCCATGAACCCGACTTTGTTGTCGCCGTTCATGACTGCGACCTTTTGCGCATATTCGTAAGTGTAATTGTCCAGCGAGAAGGGCAGGGCGTCCAGGCTGGACGATACAGCGTCCAGCCCCTCCAGCGTCGCGGAAAGCTGCAGCATCGTCGTCGGCATGGCCGCCGTCAGCTCAATCGGCGACCACCGATCCCGCGCCCAATCGTAGACGATAACCTTGTCGAAGTAGTTGCCGCTCACCGCATGGCTTTTGTAAAACCACATCACCCGAGGGTTTGTCGGGTCGGCGACGCCAACCATGTAGCGGTGGCTTCCTGTATCCAGATCGTCCAGAACCGTCGTATTGACCCGGTTTGCACCAATCTGTGACAACTGGCCGGAAAGATCTATCTTGTAAAACCCGTCATTGGACAGGAAGAACGTCAGTCCCGCCGACTTGCAAATCGAGTAGCGCAGCATCACGCCCTTGTTGTCAGAGATGCGCTGAAACTCGAAGATATTAGGCGGTCCGACGTAGACCATGCGCCTGATCGCGCGATCTTGGAAAACAATCCCGATTTCGCCGCCGGAGACGCCCTGCACAAAGCCGCCGTCGGGAAACTCCTGGTAGTCGCACTGGTCGGTGCCGACCGTCCATCCCGTCGCGTCATTGAACGCCGACCATTGGATGCGGTTCGCTTCGCCTGCGGCAGACAAAGAAGATAGCACGACAAAATCGCCGACCACAGAGCAGCGCCGCGCGTTTGGAGGCGACCCGCTAAGAGCGGCGAAGTCTGTCGAAGTGCCGATTGTAAATTCCTGCGGCGCGTTGCCGTCAGTCGTGGCGATGACCATATTGCCGAACTGGCAAAAGTCCCATAGCTCATGCACCGCGACTGCATAAGCGCCGCCAACCGTGCGCGTTACATCGGTGAAGTCGCGAGTCGTCCCGTCGAGCTGATAAAGCGCCGTATCGCTCCCAGCGAACAGCACCGCCGTTCCGTCGAGTTGCACCGCGCCGAACATGCCGCGACAATTCCCCGTCATGGCGTTGGTGAAAGGATCGATCGCTCGGGCAGGGGCATAGCCGTTGACAGTCGGGAGCACGTTCTTGACGTAGCTTGTATTCGAGCCGCTAAGGCTTGCCTTATCAGGCTCATACGGGCCGAACGGGATTTCAGCCATTAGAACTGCATCGCCTTGACGTAGCCCGTCGCCGTGAATTTATTCGTCGTGCCTTTCAGCCGCCAAAACGCTTCGTCCTCCGCCAGCGCGCAGGCTTGAGCCGCCTCGCCGTCAAGGATGATATCCTGATAGAGAATGCGCTTTGCAGCTGATCGGATCATGCGCTCGGCGTCAACCATCCAAGGATTGCTCGCCTCGCCGTCCGTCGCCGGCGCCGCAACCTTGTAATGCCCCGTCACGATCATCGAGTAGATTGCATCCGGGACAGGGTTGAAACTGAATTGCTGCTTGTTCCACATATATTCATACGGCTGGCCCGACGCGCTGGCCTGATTGAGCCTGTAGAGCGTCGGCTCAATCCGTTTCAGCCGGTAATTGTTTCCCCCGACGACGACGAACACGTCGTCCACGTCGTATACCCACGGCAGCGTCGCGTTGTCGTCCACGTCGTAGACTTCCTGGCTCGCCACTGTCGAGAACGTCAGACCCGCTGCGTTCGTCTCGTTGAAGTAGAACCGGATCGCCTGGTAATACTCTATCGCGTCCGTGATCGCGTACCCGATCTGCGTCGTTAGGTCCGCCCGCGAGATTTCGTCCGCG